>LNAP01004504.1_pt1 | contig 16650 bp, 14 predicted proteins | sample 602601 | NCBI WGS metagenome assembly LNAP01 (sample SAMN02440304, study PRJNA202911) | soil metagenome | biome: Subtropical and temperate rainforests or woodlands; isolation source: soil samples (1 kg each in a 20% v/v slurry with milli Q water) were... ... | reverse complement strand
GAGGAGGGGCTGGGGTTTGCGGGTATTTGATTTGGGAAAGATGTGCGATTGTGATTAAGGCTTTTGCGCTGTGAGCTTCATAGAGGCGGGATAAGGGGGTGTGTGATTGGTAGGGCGATGCAAACGAAAGGGGGGGAAAGGCTGTGCAAGACACCCTCGGTTGAACGTCTGCGGTTTCTAATGAGAGACGGCAAATACCCTCGAAGCAATCATTTGCGAAGGGCCGCAACCGGCCAGAAGCGGTCATCGAGCGCCAAAAACTCAGGACAACTCACTTTTCATACAAAACCTAGACTTGAGGAAGGTCTGGGCTGTTTAGCACGGGGGTATCGTAGGTGCCATCCATTGGCTACTATTCATTGCACGGCGTTTTAACGTCATTAGGGGCTCCTCATGGTCTGAAACTGGGCGTTTGGGACAGCCTGCATGCACCCCTGAATGGAAGCTGACCGTATGACCAGACTCATCCTCTCTCTGATAGCCTCTCTGCTGCTGTTCTATTCTGCAGAAATTTACAGGTGGGTGAATGAGAGCAGGCGCATCCATCTTGGAAATAGGTCGAAGGACAAAGACAACGCTGAACTGCTCTTGAGCAAAGTTGACTCCTACAAAAGCGTTAGCTACGACATAGTGCGTGTTGTCAAAACGAGCCAACATATATCCGCCGAAAATGGTGCAGCTAGACCAGCAGATTCGCCAGTATTTTCAGCAAAATGGTATCAGCCTCGTCGAATACGACACTTAGAAAGAGCAATGGGCGTGCAAAGTCTATTGCTCAATTCTTGGTAACATTGTGTCCGTCATTCTAGCGGGTAACAAAAGGATGAGTGGATTCGGCGTTGTAGACTGCTAGTAATCTAGCAATGAAAACCTCGTGTTTGAAATTGAGCCTATATCGCTATTTTTTGCCCCAGTGATGCTGTGAAGTTAATAGTTCGCAAAGCATTTAGAAAATGCTTACACCCTAGACCCTAGAAATAAGGATATATAATGGTTGAGGCTCAGGAAAAATCAGATTTCTCTGTGGATCTAGATTTTTATGATGAAAATCTTTTTGGCAATGAGGCTGGTGAAGATGAAGATCCAGAGGTGCTTTCTTCATACTTCATAACGAAGGAGAAATTTAATAAGTTTCTTTCCCTTAGTCGTAGTTTTGGAATAGTTCGAGCAAGAAAAGGAATGGGGAAATCTTCGCTTCTATCCAAGCTTGCATTTGACGTATCTAAGACAGATCGAAACGCGATTGTGATCTCAGTTACTGGAGCCGACTTGCTAAGTTTTGGTAACTTTGAAAGTCGAGATCATCTTAAACTACAGAATGAGTGGAAGAAGTCATTGTCAGCCAGGATCAATCATGAGCTTGGAAGTAAAATAGGTTTTGCTTGGACTGATGATCAAATGGCGCTAGTTGAGGCGTCAGAATTGGTGGGTTATAAAGGAAAAAATCTTATTGGTTCTTTGTTGGGCAGAATTAAAAGCAAGAAAATACCTATAGAGATTATCACGCCTACGGCTAAAGATCCTAGTGTTTTACTTGAACGTTACATGGCAGAAAAAAAAGACGCTGATATCTGGTTGTTTGTTGATGACGTAGATTCAACTTTTTCGGCTGATGAAATTCAGAAAGCAAGAGTGTCTAGTTTTTTCTCTGCTTGCAGAGCACTGGCTCGAGACATTAAAGGTCTGAACATACGAGCAAGTGTTAGAACGGATGTCTGGACAACCATTAGATATAACGAAGATCTCGATAAGTGCGAGCAGTACGCAATCGATATTAATTGGAGCAGAACAGAGCTGGAAAAAATTATTTCCAATAAGATATTATCTTACTTGAATAGGTATCACTCAAATAAGATAACAAAATATTGGAGTGTTGAACGAGCAGTTGATAGGGAGAGATTAATATCCCTTGTGTTTATGAAAAGGCTTCGCTGGTCTGGGAGCAAAGTATCCCCTTTTACACCTATCCGCATTTTAGGTGCAAAACGCCCAAGATGGATGAGTCAATTGTGTCGGTTGTCCGCTGAAGCAGCTGCTGACCGTGAGATGAAACGTGCGGGAATTCAAGACGTTAATCAGATTCTGAGTGACTTCGGTCGGCTTAGGGTAAATGATATATATAAAGAGCACTCTCACCAATTTGGAGAGCTGCAAAAGCTGGTTGAAACATTTTCCAAGGGGCAGAAAAGATATACTACGGAGCAGCTTCTAAATAAAATTAAAAATGGTTTTGTAGAACGTGTTGGGGTTGATGGTATTGGCAAAATTGATAGTGAGAATTACATTAGGCCGCTGCAAATTGCACAGCTTTTATACCGAATCGGTTTTGTCCTTCTTAGAGAAACACCAAATCCCGGTAGCCCTCCTAGTTTCGTCGATTTTGATGAGCGCCCAGAACTGTTAACTGATCCCTCATTGGATTATACAGATTGCATTTGGGAGGTTCATCCATCATATCGAGGTATTCTTGGTATCAACTAGTACTAGCCAAGTGATGCAGCCGAACGCAAAGCGGCGGCTGCATTAAGATTCTAACCACTCTGATGTGTGGTATGGATGACGACGAGACCTGCTGCTTTCTAGAGTTGAGACCATCATTCTGGACACCACTCATTTGCCATCACCGTGTTCACAGTCCGCTATTGGCCGATTGCTGGCAGCTAATGGCCGGACTCTGCCTGTCGCCACCGTCAGCTTTAGGTCGAAAGTAGCCGGTGACAGCTTCATCAATTGACCATACTCCAATCAACCTATTGCAGGTTCCAATTGGGGGCACTGTCGCTGCTATGCTTGAGCTTTCTCGAAAGTAATCGACACCATGCCAAGCGATTATTCACTGTCGGATGTACTGGAAAGTGCTGTTCGAAAATCAGTAGGCCTTAGAGGCGGCCATTATGGAGTTGACCCTGCTGATTGAGGAGCAAGGGACACAGGAAGTGGGCGGAAATGTCCGTGTGCACAGTGGACCATGGGTGAAAACGCCGGTCATATCAAACAAGGCCTGGCTCGATTGAAGAAGTTGGACATCGGCTAGGTGCAACACCTTTGCCAAGGCTGTCTGAATCCGACTCCAAAGTGCTTATAGGCGCATCGTTCGAGGGTTCTGACGGCGATCAGACGCTTGATGCCAAAAAGAGGCGGAGAGTTGATTCTGGCAAGCGATGAGCAGACATTTTTTTGCGATTTACTCTGATACGCTGCTGAAGCACTCGTTTACAGGAGTTGTTCGCATGATTGGTAAGTTAATTTCAACGGGTTTCAGTTTGGCCACCTTGCCCGCCCGCCTGACTTTTCGCAGCGTCCGCGCCTTGGCCATGACGCCTGCCGAAGCTCGCCGCCTGCTGGCGGACATGCGGCAGGCATCGGATCAGGCGGTGCAGGAACTCCAGAGGCTGTTGGCCAACGTCGATGCGGACATGACCCACAAAACGGCGCACCTCAGTGCTGCCGACAAGCGCCTGGCAGCCGAACTGGCCCTGCACGCCGCCGAACAACACCTGAACATGGCCGCGATCAACATTCTGCGGGCCGTCTGGTTGACGCTTCACTCGACGCCAAGCGAGCTTGAAAAGCGGCTTGAACAGACACGTAACGACTAACAGACCGTCCGGCGGATCGGTCGAACCGAGCGAGAAATAGGAGCCCAGCATCCTTGAATCGGCGCTTCATGTGCAGGTGGGGTTTATGGAGCGCTTACAATTCGGTTAGTCCGTCCGGTTCACCTCACTGGCAGCTATTGGCGACAGTTTAGTTGCGACCATCGCAGCGGAATTACACCTCCGTCTGTTCAGCCATTTCTAGGGCATCATTGATGACAGTGCTTTCAAGCTTCGTATGACCAAGCAGGAGTTGCACAGCTCTCAGGTTCTTCGTCCTGCGATAGATCAGCGATGCCTTGGTTCGCCGGAGCGAGTCTTACCCGAATGGCCCAGATATCTCTGACTCGGAGCGGGGTTTTCTGTCCGACTAGCTTTCCCTTGTTCCAAGGCTGATGACTATATGTAGCAATGATCTTCATGGTTTGTCCTCCACGTTGAGGGAGGACAAGGGTGGATCAGTCACGGTGCGTGGTGGTCGCTAACCGACCCAAAGCAGACTCAAGCTGCGTAGGAGCTTGAATCAGTTTTCTTATGTTAGAACAATGGTCTAAAAGTCCCCCCATGATTTGGCTAGACCTGAGCTAGATGGTCTTTCTTTTCGCCATGGTGATCATTTGGAATTTTCGAGACGCCGCCAGGCTTCGGCGACTGTGGTATGACTAAATTTTATTGGGGTTAGCGCATATGTCGTCGCAGTGTGGCACGTATAAGATCTTGGCCGGGAAGGTTATTGGCCGTCGGACAAAATATTTCATCTTGTGCCATGAGATAGCTGACAAATGTTGCTGAAATTCTATCCCAGTCCTCTCGCTCAAGCTTTTTAGCTTGAAATAGCTCGCGTAAAACCCCCAGGCTCTCACTACTGCGGATCGGCGTTGCTAGGCCAACATGTTCGATGTAAGTCTTGTCATCGGAACCGAGCTCAATATGTATTAGTCCCGACGGGCTAATTTTGACTTTGGTATTTTCCTCTAGTAATTCGCTTGTCGGGTCATAAGGCTCTACAAGCCGATAAGTGAAAAGTACTTCCAGGTGACGCTTTATCACTTTCCTTGGGATGCCAATTGGCTCGAGATAGCTCATCAGCAGGTTGACCTCCATGTATTTTGATTCGGCATCTTCAGTCTGGAAGTATCGCTGTTTCAATGCTTGGAGAATGGAAAGGCGAGCTAGAGGGGTGGAAATATGATCTGAGTGGATTGCATAAAGGTTTACTATGAAAGCGTGATCGTCTTGCGAGAACTGTGAATAATCACCTAGGAATATGGCTTTCTTAATTCTCTGTGGCGCAATTCTAATTCGGCCCGATTGAGATAAATATGTCCTGACCAAGTCATCAATCGCAACATGAGGTGAGGTCAGCGTCTTTTTTGTGAGTTCTAGGCTTCTACGAATGTCATGGTTACAAAGCGAACTGATCAGTCTGGATATATAGTCTGTTTCAATAAATATAGACTCAATGCATGCTACAAAAGCGTTGAGATCCTGAACGCTAACACGAATACCTTTCGCTAGAAAGTATTGATCTGGAAGTGTTTCAGTGTTGCTGATTTTTGACTGAAGAAAGGTGGCTCGCTTTTGCAGGATTTCCTTAGTCGAGGGGGTTGGGAGATAGAAAGCTTTGTACTGATAAGACTGAAATGGTCCGTGCTTGGAAAGCTGCCAGATGGTTCTATCTGTAACTGGGCAGATGATGAAGCAAGTCTTGATGGAGCGGTAAAGTGATTGGGCGTACTGAAAAACAGACTCTTGGAACTCGCGAGGAAAGTGGTCAGCATTATCGAAGATCAAGCAGGGCATCAGGCTGCGAGCTCCCACTGCATGCCAAAGTAGATTGGCTAGATACAAGCCGGTTTCATGTATGCGTTGGTGGTTTACAAATTTTCCGAACTCTATCTTGAATTGGTTCTTGTCGGTCTCGTACAAGGCCTTCATCTCACCTTTAGACCATCGCATGTACTCTCTGAAGTACACTCCTTGAAGATCATCGTAGACCGGCTCATTGGGGAAGAGTACTTTTTCGCAAAGTTCAGATAGCTTTTTGTCTAGCCAATAAGTGACTGTATTTGTGTCATTCGGAGACAATCGAAGGTCAACCTTCAATACCAGGCACTTCGAGCGTAGCTCGCTCTCTAGCTTTAATCGGAAGAATCTATCAATATAAGTGGATTTTCCGGCGCCCTTATTTCCGATGATCAGCGCGAAGTCTCCTTTCTCTGTAGCTACAGCGTCTCGGATGTCTGCCTCGAGACCATAGTTTGGATTGTTGTCGATGTATAAAATACCGTCGATGATGTTTTTTGCAATTTTCTGCAAACTGACATCGGTTTCTTTACTCTCCTTACTCTCTACAAAGCAGTTGATCAGCATCTCCGAGTCGTCTTCACCGGACATTGATGTGAAGAATTTTGTGAATACTTTTTCGATATCTCGGGAAATGTTTGATTTGAGCATGAAGGAAGATCTGTCGCTCTTCACGGTGTACAGATCTTCTGCCTGATTAATGGAGGTGCCCTCATGTTCATTGAAATAGATTTTGAACAGCTCTTTGGTAACGGCCTCGGCCGAAAATAGTTCGTAGAACTGCAGGAAATCGGACTCGATAGCTGCTAGTGAGGGGAATGCTGCGATCTTGTAATCAGTTTTAGATCGCCCATCACCTCGGATAGCCCAATGCCCAATCCACTCGAGCCCATTGGTCGCGGCGCAAAATTGAACACCAACGTCCATACAATAATTTTCTGCTTGCCTTAACACGGGGGTTGCGGACTTTGTTGCAGGTCCGTTGAATTTGAAGTAGTCCAGTTTGTTTTGCTTTGTTTCTAATAGTGATGCAGCTGTACGCTTGGCCTCTACAACGAATTTATTTCGATCTCCGTGCCGAAGTAAGTAATCAATTCTACCTTCATCAAGAAAGGGCTCGGTGTGAATGGATTCTCTAGGCCATCTTAGAACCTCCACTAGAAATCGGTCGATCAGTTGAAAACGAGCATCTTGCTCCGTGATGATTTGGTCATGGTGTTCTTCGGCAAATTTTTTGATTTTTTTAAATGCATCGAAAGCGTTATCAGTATTCATGACGTCCGTTTCCCTTAGATGCAGATCTTGCTGCTTAAGTGTTTGGCTGCCACTAACGATTCATGGTGGATGAGATGCATGTGGCAAGCGTAGCTGATCTGCTGAGTATTAGCGTCACGTGATATGTCGTGGCCAAGACGCGTGGGAAGGGGTAGTCCAGTCAAGGAGGCGGACTTCGACGGTAGATCAAAAGTTGCGGAGAGCATCGCTTGGTGTCACATAACGAGTCATGGGGTGCGAAAAAGGAAAGTGTATGTCAATCACGCCGTGCGTTCAGTTGGCTGACGGTGAAAGCTGCGCGGTATTTGGCACGGGATCACGGACGCCAGCTCTGTCGCTCAACGGCCACCACTTAAACCCCGCCATATCGATACACCGTCGCACTCCAATAGCGGCTGCCGCCATTAGGTGCTTGGCGAGTCCATCCCTCTGCCTCCAGTTGCCTGGCGATCAGTCGATTCATAACGCCATGGCCGAGCAGCAGAACCGGTCCGTCGCTGGCGAGGGCCTGAAGGCGTTGCGCGGCGGTGTTGGCGCGGGTCTTTGCAGTGGTGACGGATTCGACGCTGGGTGAGTAACCGCACAACCACAGGACCCGAAGGATAAATGCCCAGGTAAACGGTGACAGCCGTGGCCGTTTCCAGTGTCCGTAAGGCAGTTGTGCTTCAGCAAAAAGCGCGTCGACCAGGGCGGGTTTCAGGCCAAGCGCCTGGACAGAGGTCAGTGCCCGCGGCGCGTTGCTTGAGACAATCACCCTGGCGGTTGCGGCGAGTCGCAGGCTGGCCTCCGGGACGGGCTGGTGGGTGATTTCGCAGCGGTTGTATTGTTCGATCCAGTCCTGCATATCGAGCGCGGACACTTTGTCGGTGGCGGCCAGTTTTGGCTGGCTGTGGCGCATCAGGATGATTTCCCTGTTCACAGTCTTTTACGTCCTTGAGGCGATTATGGAGAGGGTACGCGAAGTGCGGTTTCGGGCGCTCGAGACATCGCTCTGATGCCAGCACGAAACCACAGCAATGCGAGGCGAGACCAGCGGCTTTGCAGGCTCGACGGTCACGCCATCTGCAAAAGTCAGTCTTCGGCCATGACGCGGGTGGGCCTTGCGCGCTGGGTTTTAAACCAGTTGCGGTCGCGGTACCACGCCACGGTGTCGGTGATCGTCAGCTCCAGTGCCCGGAAGGTCAGGCCCAGTTCTTCTTCGCTCTTGCGGTGGTTGAAGCGGGTGCGGTCCTTCTCCCGTACCAGCAGGCGCAGGGTGGCCATGCTCAGCAGGATGGGCCTGCCGGTCAGGCGCGCGTAGAGCTCCTGCACGGCCGCCAGGGTGTAGAGGAGGGGGAGCGGCACGTGGCGCGTAGGTGTCTTGACCCCGGCGATACGCCCGAGCACAGGCACCAGTTCGGCCATGGTCATATGCCGGCCCGCCGCCAGATAGCGTTCACCACTGCGCCCGTGCCTGGCCGCGGCAATCTGCGCCAGGGCCACATCGCGGGCATCGACGACGGAGAAACTACCGGGGATCAGCCCGGGCAACTTGCCGCGCAGGACATCGTTGACCAACTGCCCCGAGGAGGTCGGGCCGAGGTCGCCGGGGCCCCACATCCAGCCCGGCAGGACCATGCAGGCCTGCATCTCGGGATGGGTCTCGAGGAACGCCAGGATGGCTCGGTCGGCGAGGATCTTGCTGCGGTAGTAGTCATCGGCGTTGGCGTCGGCGCGCAGGCAGGTTTCATCGATGGAGGTTCCCGGCGCGCCGTCGAGCACGGCAATCGAGGAGGTATGGATGAAGCGGCGGATACCGGCGCGGTAGGCCTGGGCGATCAGCTCCTGGGTACCGATGACATTGATCTTTTCGAGTTCCTGCCAGTGGCTGCCGCCCTGGTAGTTGTCGCGAAAGAACGCTGCGGTGTGAAACAGCGTATCGCAGCCTTGCAGGGCCGCGGCGAAGGCCTCGACATCGCCCATGTCGCCGACGACCAGCTCCACGCCGGGCAGGTTCTTGAACTGCTGTTCACCCTTGGCCCTCGAGCGCACCAGGGCCTTGACCGCGCAGCCTCGCGCGACCAATTCCCGCACCAGGTTGTTGCCCAGCAGACCGGTGGCGCCAGTCACGAATGCACGACGCATGGCTCAACCCTCGCTCGGTTCGGCTGACCGCAGCAACACCGTACTGTCGAAGAACACCTCTTCATGGATGGCCAAGCCGTCCTTGAAGGTGAAGTGCGCGGCGTAGTACACGGCAATAAAGCGCCCATGGGGGGGAATCACCCGGCTTGGTAGCACCAGGGGCGCGGCGAAGGTGCCGCTGAGCATGGCCGTCAGCGCCAGGCGATCGACGCCGACGGCGAACGGGCTGAGGATCACGTGGGCATCGGGGAAGGCTTCGAACAACGCGATTTCTCGTTGGCGCATGGCTTCGCGACCCACTTGTATCCCCGCGCCATCGAGGTAGGTGAAGTCTTCGCTCACCAGCGCCAGCATCGCCTCCACATCACGGCGATTGAAGGCATTGGCGGCGTGTTGCGCATAGTCGTTGGGGCCAATCGGCATACAGTCCATTCCATTCGTTTCCAGGGCCTGTAGATATACCGTCGAGACCCCCTCTCGAAAAACAGCGACTCCTGCATAATGGCTTTGCAAATCTGCAAACCAGGGAGGCGATGAAGCATGGTGTCGGAAGCGAATTGGGACGATCTTCGCCTGCTGTTGGCGGTCTCGCGGCGTGGCAGTTTTTTGCAGGCGGGCCAGTTGCTGGGGATCGCCGCGTCCACCGTGTCCCGCCGGTTGACCCAGCTTGAGAGCGCCCTGGGCGAGCCGCTCGTCGAGCGCGGCGTCGAAGGGTGCTGGTTGACCTCGCGGGGGCAGTCCCTGGTGGAAGTGGCCCTGGCGGCGGAAGCGGGTTTGAGGCGGCAAACCGTTGCCGGCCTGTCCGCGCTGGACAGCGAGCTGTCGGGCAGTGTCCTGGTCAGTGCGGGGGAGGGTTTTGCGTCGTGTGTGCTGGAGGCGGCGAGTCGCTTCACCGCGCTTCACCCGCGTTGCACGGTGGAGTTGCTGGTGGCCGCCGACTTTCACAAGATCGTCCGTGGCGTGGCTGACATTGCAGTGCGTACCGCGCACCTGGGCGAGCCGTCGCTGATTTATCGGCCCATAGGCCGGCTCGCCTACGGCGTCTTCGCCAATGTGGATTATCTGCGGCGCTTTCCACAGGTGACGCCGGCCACGGCAGTCAATATCGGCCTGCTGCCGCCGCTGGACATGTTGCCGCAAGTGCGGGTGGCCAAGGCCGCCGGCCTGGAGCGCGCACAGATCAGCGTGAACTCGTTCGCCCTGCAGCTGGACGCGGTGAAGCGAGGCCTGGGGGTAGCCGTCCTGCCGCGTGTGCTGGCGCAGGACCTGATCGAGCTGTTCCCGGAGCTCCAGCTTCCCGATATGGAGGTCTATCTGGTGACCCGGCCACAGGCCTTGAAGCAGGCTCACATCAAATGTTTTTTTGCCATGCTGGAGCAGGTGCTGCTCGAAGCCCTGGCCCTGGAGAAGGTTGAAGCTGACGCCTTGGGAGGCGAGGGCTGAGGTGTGAAGCGCCCCCGGTTTTCCTGTGTGTTATGCATGATCGGCAGAGAGCGCTCAGAAGCGTGCTCGGACACTCAACCCCGCACCAGGTAGGCTCCGGGCGGAACCCGATCGCGCAGCTTCTTGCATTTGCCGGGCTTGGGCTGATGCCCCGGCGGGCGATCGGGAAACCAGATTCGACATTTACCCGGAGGCGGCCGATGGCCACGGGGAATCTCAATCTCGTCGTAGGTGGAGGCTGGCTCGGCGGACGTCATTCGCAATTGCCCTTCGGGGCGCGTCCGGCCATCCGACGGCCAGTCTGCCGCGTTCTCTTCCGCTTCGCGGGTGAAGGTTTCAGTGCGGCGTTCAGTGTCCGGCGTGGGCTGCTCGGCGGCGACAGTTTCTGCTGCACGGCGCCTTTTAACCTCTTCTTCCAGGCCCTCCCTTACGGCAACCAGACGCTCATCGGTGTTGGGTGGGTTATTCGACGTCTGGGCCTTCTGCGCCGCCTGGATCAATTGGAGGTTGCGATTGCGTAACGCGAGGTTGCGACCGACCCGCATGTTGGAGCGCGTCGCCAGCGCTTCAGCCTGCTGATACTGCCCCTGCTGAAGACGCAACACGCCGAGGTAGTGCAGGGTCGCGGGATTGTTCGGCTGGATATGCAGGGCACGCTCCAGCGTGGCGGCGGCCTGGTCCAACTGGCCATCTGCATACTGCTGCGAGGCGGATTCAATCAGGGTTGTTGATGCGGTGTTACTTTGCTGAGAGGCTTTGCGCTCGGCCGCAACCGGACAATGCGACGTGACTGCGCAGAGCGCCAGGATCAGACCCGGCAGAAAACGCTTGGTTGGCATCAGGGGGCAGACTCGGTTGATCATCGACGGCACGCTCGTAAAACAGGCCTTCAGCGCTGTTCGGCCGGGGTGTGTTCACTGTCCCGTCATGACCGATGAAGGGGCTGCTATCGACCTGGCCAGTCACCTGAAGTTCCCGCAGGAACGGCCGCCAGATGGGCAAGTCCGGGCAATGACCCATGAGAACAAGGAGAGGTGTGCATGCAGTCGTTCAAAGTGCGTGAGCTGAGCCATACGGATACTGAAGCGCTGCTGGCCTTCGAAACCCGGAACCGTGAGTGGTTCGAATCCCATATCAAGGCGCGCGCCTCTGCTTTTTATTCGTTGCAGGGTGTCGCCGAACATATCGAAGGCTACCTGGCCGGTTTCGCGGCTGGCACCTGGCATCCGTTGGTGATCGAGGATTGCAGCGGAACCATCATCGGTCGCGCCAACCTGAAAAATATCGATAGCGCGCAGGGCTCCGCCGAAGTCGGCTATCGGATTGCCCAAAGCGCTTGCGGCCAGGGGCTTGCGACACAGGCACTGCGGCATCTGATCCAGCAGGCGCGGACGCGCTGGCAGCTGACGCAACTGGTGGCTTATGTCTACAAGGACAATCTCGGCTCGACCAAGGTGGTGGAACGCTGCGGGTTCTTGCTTGAGCCATCCGCAGAAGACGGCAAGGCGGGAGACGAGCGCCGATTTGTTCTCCCGATCTAGATAAGGGGTCTAGCCGTTACCGCACTCGCGACTCTGACTGTTGGCCTGCAACCGCTACGCCGCGCCAACCTCTTACCCACGCCGCTCGGCCACCAGCAGCAACGACTGCGGCACAGGGCTTTGCGGGTGCTGCGGTTCCTGCAGGCTGGCCAGTTGGAAGCCGGCCATGTCCAGGGCGTTGAGCCAGCTGGACAGGGTGCGGAAGTACCACGGCATGGGTTGCCACTGGCCCTTGAACCCGGCGAAGGTCTCTTCGCGCCAGCCGTCCTGATAGTCGCCCGCCGCTGCGCTCCACGGATGCAGGGTCTGGATCGCCAGCGCGCCGCTGGGGGCGAGCAGGGCGTGCATGGCGGCCAGCAGCGGGATGATGTCCTGGTGCAGCAGGGCGAAGTTGGCGCAGATCAGGTCGTAGTCGCGGCCGATGTCTGCCTGCGCTTCCACCAGCGCGGCATAGCTGGCCACATGCACCGTTGCCGAACCCGCGGCGTGCGCGGCCTCGACCAGGGTCGCATCGCCATCCACCCCGACTGCCTCGATGCCCCGCTGAGCCAGGGCCCGCAACAGCCAGCCTTCGCCGCAGCCGAGGTCGAGCACACGCTCGGGCTGACGGCCCAGCACCGCCAGCAGGATCGCCTGGTCGGTGACTTCGACGCGGCTTTCGATGGCGCCGCCACGGATGGCCTCGATCCAGGCTTGGGCGTTGTGCTGCCAGCTGTGCAGCAGGGCAATCTCGGAGGTGGGCATCTCGGCGTCCTCAGTCGGGAGGGTGGATGCCAAGCATAGGGCAAAGTGCGGGAGGCGCGGGAGCGACGCTAGCGCCTGACCGGCGCTCGCTTAAAGCGGGCCAGGACCCGCGAGACCGCGGGGGCGGTCGTTGCCCGCCAGCAGCGCTGGCGGGCTTCTATCCTGAGGACGCCAAGCCGCAGGCCGGCATCCTTTGGCGCGCGCAGTCAAAGCCAGGCTTTGATCCGGGCGCAGACCGCCTGGGTGGAGATGCCGTAGCGGTCATGCAGGGTCGGCAGGGCGCCGGCGTCGAGGAAGGCGTCGGGCAGGGCGATCTGTCGGAAGGTCGGGGTCACGCCGTTGCGCAGCAAGACCCCGGCCACCGCTTCGCCCAGGCCGCCGATGATCGAGTGGTTCTCGGCGGTCACCACCAGCCGGCCGGGTTTTCTCGCTTCGGTGAGGATGCTTTGTTCGTCCAGCGGCTTGATCGTCGGCACGTGCTGCACCGCGACCTCGATCCCGTCGGCCTGCAACTGCTTGGCGGCTTCCAGGGCGCGCATGGTCATCAGGCCGGTGGAGATGATCAGCACGTCGTTGCCGGTGCGCAGGGTCTTGGCCTTGCCCAGCTCGAAGGTGTAGCCGTATTCGTCCAGCACCAGCGGCACGTTGCCCCGCAGCAGGCGCATGTAGACCGGCCCCTGGTGCGCGGCAATGGCCGGCACCGCCTGTTCGATTTCCAGTGCATCGCAGGGATCGACGATCATCAGGTTGGGCATCGCCCGGAAGATCGCCAGATCGTCCGTCGCCTGGTGGCTGGGGCCGTAGCCGGTGGTGAGGCCCGGCAGCCCGCAGACGATCTTGACGTTGAGGTTTTCCTCGGCAATCGCCATGCAGATGAAGTCGTAGGCGCGGCGCGAGGCGAACACCGCGTAGGTGGTGGCGAAAGGCACGAAGCCTTCACGCGCCATCCCGGCGGCAGCGCTCATCAGCAGTTGCTCGGCCATGCCCATCTGATAGAAGCGGTCGGGGTGGGCCTTGGCGAAGATGTGCAGGTCGGTGTACTTGGACAGGTCGGCGGACAGCCCGACGATATCCGCGCGCTGCTGGGCCAGCGCCGCCAGGGCGTGGCCGAAAGGCGCTGCGCGGGTGGCCTGGCCCTCGGCGGCAATCGAGGCAATCATCGCCGAAGTGGTCAGGCGTTTTTTCGCCGGCTGGACGGTGGCGGCCGGTGTGTTGGCGGCGTTGCTCATGCTTGTTTTCCTTCTTCCAGGTGGTTCAGCGCCAGGTCCCATTCGTGCTCTTCGACACGGATGAAATGGGTCTTTTCACGGTTTTCCAGGAACGGCACGCCCTTGCCCATGCGCGTGTCGCAGATGATCACCCGGGGTTGGCCGGCGGGGTGATTGCGCGCGGTGTCGAAGGCGGCGACCAGGGCCTGCAAGTCATTGCCATCGACCCTCTGGGTGAACCATCCGAAGGCCTGCCAGCGCTCGACGATGGGCTCGAACGAGAGGATTTCGCTGGAGTAGCCATCGGCCTGCTGGTTGTTGACGTCGACGATGGCGATCAGGTTGTCGAGCTTCCAGTGCGCGGCCGACATCACCGCTTCCCAGGTCGAGCCCTCGTTCAGTTCGCCGTCGGACAGCAGGTTGTAGACGAAGGAAGGCGAGCCTTTGCGCTTCAGGCCCAGGCAGGCGCCGACCGCGATCCCCAGGCCCTGGCCCAGGGAACCGCCGGTGATTTCCATGCCCGGGGTGTAGGTGGCCATGCCCGACATCGGCAGGCGGCTGTCGTCCGAGCCGTAGGTTTCCAGCTCGTCGAGCGGGATGACCCCGGCCTCGATCAAGGCCGCATACAGGGCAATCGCGTAGTGACCGATGGACAGGTAAAAGCGGTCGCGCGCCTCCCAGTGCGGCTCTTCGGGGCGATGGTTCAGTGCGTGGAAATAGGACACCGCCAGCAGGTCGGCGGCGCCGAGGGCCTGGCCGACATAGCCCTGGCCCTGGACCTGGCCCATGCGCAGCGCGTGGCGGCGAATATTGTGGGCGCGCTGCGCCAGGGTGATCGATGCAGTGGGTGAAGGATGGATTGTCATGGGGAAACTCCGTTGACTCAACGATTGACCAGGGCGGCAGGGATACGCAGCACCAACAGGGCGCCGCCCAGCAGCACGGCGGTGATCAGGTACATGCCGATGGCGCTGGAGCCGGTCTGGGTGGTGATCCAGCCGATCAGGTAGGGCGAGCAGAAACCGGCGAGGTTGGCGAAGCTGTTGACCGCCGCGATGCCGGCAGCGGCAGACACCCCGCCCAGCAGCGTGGTGGGCAGCATCCAGAACATCGAGGACGCCGAGAGAATGCCGGCCGCCGCCAGGCACAGGCTGAGGATCGACAGGCCGAGGTTGCCGCCCGGTAGCGCCGCGAGGGTCAGGCCCAGGGCGCCGGCGAGCATCGGGACGATCAGGTGCCAGCGCCGTTCGCGGTGCTTGTCGCCACTGCGCCCGACCAGCAGCATCGCGGCGATGGCGCAGAGGTAGGGCAGGCCGGTGAGGAAGCCGATATGCAGCGGGTCGGCCACCCCGGCATTACGCACCAGGGTCGGCAGCCAGAAGGTAATCGCGTACTGCCCCATCACCACGCAGAAATAGATGCCGGCGAGCAGCCACAGGCGCTGGTCGCGGATGAACTCGCCAACCGAGGTGTGGCTGACTTTCTGCTGTTCGTCTTCGGCCAGCTCGCGGCTGATCAGGGCTTTTTCGTCGTCGTCGAGCCAGGTGGCCTGGTGCACGCCGTCCTTGAGATAGCTCAGCACCAGCAGCCCGACCAGCACCGTGGGCACGGCCTCGAGCACGAACATCCACTGCCAGCCGGCCCAGCCGTGGACCCCGGCGAAATGATTCATGATCCAGCCCGAAAGCGGGCCGCCGACCATGCCCGAGAGCGGGATGGCGATGAACCACAGTACAGTCATGCGTGCCCGCCGGTAGGACGGGAACCAGTAGGTCAGGTACAGCAGCAACCCGGGTGCCAGGCCGGCTTCGGCGACGCCCAGGAGAAAGCGCAGGACATAGAACTGCCAGGCGCTTTCGACGAAGGCGAAGAGGGCGGAGATGATGCCCCAGGTGATCATGATGCGGGCGATCCAGACCCGCGCGCCGACCTTGTGCAGGATGATGTTGCTCGGCACTTCGCAGAGGAAATAGCCGATGAAGAACATGCCCGCACCCAGCCCGTACACCGTTTCGCTGAGGGCCAGGTCGTTCATCATCTGCAACTTGGCAAAGCCGACGTTGACACGATCGAGATAGGCGCACAGGTAGCACAGCATCAGGAAGGGCATCAGGCGCCACGCGGTTTTGCGATAGGCGTTGGAGCGCACGGTCGAAACCGCTTCGAGCGACAGGGTTGTCATGGTCTGATCTCTTGTTTTTATTGACCGCCAGGCCCGCAGGCCCGACTGCATCGTCGATCCAGAACCGCACGGGCCGCGAGGCCCGCCAGGTGTACGTCAGTGAATCAGCATGCCGCCGTTCACATCCAGGGTAATGCCGGTGAGGTAGGACGACAGGTCGCTGGCCAGGAACAGCGCGGCGTTCGCCACATCCTGGGCGGCACCCAGACGGCCCAGCGGAATGCCGTCGATGATCGCGTGGCGACGCTCGTCCTGCATCAGCCCGCCGGTGATGTCGGTGTGGATCAGCCCGGGGGTGATCGAGTTGACACGCACCTGGTCCGGCCCCAGTTCCCGCGCCATGGCCTTGGCCAGGCCGAGCACGCCGGCTTTCGCGGCGCTGTAGTGCGGGCCGCCGAAGATGCCGCCGCCGCGTTGTGCGGAAACCGACGACAGGCAGACGATGCTGCCGCCAGCCTGCTGGCGCATCAGCGGGATCACCGCCTGGGACATCAGCAAGGTGCCGCGCAGGCTGACGTCCAGCACCTTGTCATAGTCGCCGGGGCGGATGTCCAGGGTCTTGAGGGGCTGGGTGATGCCGGCGTTGTTGACGAGAATGTCGATGCGCCCGAAATGCTCGATGATCCGGGCGACGGCCTGTTGCACCTGGGCCTCGTCGGCGACGTTGGCGGCCAGGCCCAGGTGGTCTTCGCCCAGGGACGCGGCGGCGTCGCGCGCGGCGGCTGCATCCA
>LNAP01002915.1_pt1 | contig 16652 bp, 19 predicted proteins | sample 602601 | NCBI WGS metagenome assembly LNAP01 (sample SAMN02440304, study PRJNA202911) | soil metagenome | biome: Subtropical and temperate rainforests or woodlands; isolation source: soil samples (1 kg each in a 20% v/v slurry with milli Q water) were... ... | reverse complement strand
AAAGACCTCGGAGTATTTCGACCATGCAACGCTTATTGATATTGATGCTTGCCGTGTTGGCAGGCCTGCTGCCGGCGGCGGCCCACGCCTGGTGGCAGCCTGACTGGAACTACCGCAAACAGATCGCGGTCGACACGACGGTCGAAGGCGCGGCCATTGCCGAGCACGTCGGGCGGGCGCCCATGCTGGTGCGCTTGCACACGGGCAACTTCACGTTTGATGGCGTGAACGAGAATGGCTCGGACATTCGCTTTGTGGCCAGCGACGATAAAACGGTGCTTAACCATCAGATCGAATCCTTTGATCCCCTGATGGGTATGGCCTTGATTTGGGTGGACGTGCCCGACGTCGCCGGCGGCCAACGCCAGGACATCTGGATGTACTACGGCAACACGGCCGCACCGGCCACGGGCAATGGCCAGTTGACCTTCGATCCCAATTACACCCTGGCTTATCACTTCGATGGCGCCGCCGGTGTGCCCCCGCGCGACACCACCGCTTACAGCAATCACGCGCAAACGCCCATGAGCGGGGTGGTGGATGGCGTGATTGGCCGCGCTGCGCAGTTTGATGGCACCGCGCCGCTGATGCTGCCGGCCAGTCCGTCGCAGGCCTTGCCCGCCGCCGGTGCATTTACCTTCAGCGCTTGGGTGCGCGCCGACCAGCCCGCCGGCGAGCAGTTGCTGTACGCCCGCCGCGACGCGGGCAATGCGCTGCTGATCGGTTTGGATCAAGGGGTTCCCTTTGTCGAAGTCAGCGGTCAGCGCAGCCCGCCCGGGCAACCGGTTTCGCCGGGTACCTGGCAGCATGTGGCGGTCACCGCCGACGGCACGCAAGTGATGTTGTATGTCAACGGGCGTGCTGCGGCAACGCTGTCGGCGAGCTTGCCGCCGCTGGGTACGGTCGCCGCGATTGGCGGTGAAGTGCCGGGCTTTGTGCCTGTAGCGGCTGCGGCTGCCGTTGATGCGGCGGTGCCTGCTGGCAGTGCCACGACCGAGGGCGCCACCGCAGCGCCGGACGGCGTCGTGGCAGCAGACGTCGCGACGCCTGCTGTTTCCCCCTTTACGCCGTTTGTCGGCGCGATCGACGAGCTGCGCATCTCGAAAATTGCCCGTCCCGCCGCCTTGATCCTGGCCGACGCCACGGCGCAAGGCTCGGAGTCGCGCCTGGTGGTTTATGGGGTGGATGAGGAGCAATCGGGTTTTGGATTTGGCGGCCTGGGTTTCCTGGTTAATGCCATCCCGTTCGATGCCTGGATCATTCTGGCCATATTGGCGCTCATGATGGTGCAGTCCTGGGTCATTATGATCAGCAAAAGCCGTAACGTGGCCCGTGTTAGCGCCGCGAACGAGCAATTTCGCGTAGCGTTTTCCAAAGTAGGTCAGCGTCTGGAACTGTTGGCCGACGACAGCGAACTACCGGCCCGCCTTAAAGATTCGGCACTGTGGCGCTTGTATCAGGTGGCCATCAACGAAATTCGTACCCGCCGTGCCCAAGGCGCGGATGTGGAGTCGATTTCAGCGGCGACCATTGAAGCCATTCGCGCCTCCATGGATGCGGTGCGCACCAAAGAAAACCAAAAGCTCGGCGCCAAACTTGGCGTGTTATCCAACGCCATTGCGGGCGGCCCCTACATCGGGTTGCTGGGTACGGTGCTGGGGATCATGGTGGTGTTTCTGGGCACGGCCATGGCCGGCGACGTGAATATCAATGCGATTGCCCCCGGTATGGCGGCCGCGCTGATGGCCACGGCGGCGGGCTTGTTCGTCGCCATCCCGGCGCTGTTTGGCTACAACCGCCTGGTATCGCGCAATAAGGAAGTCAGCGCCGACATGCGCGTGTTCGTGGATGAATTCGTCACACGTCTGGCCGAGGTTCATGGGCAAAGCTATGCCGCCGAAGGCGATCACGGCAACGGCGCTGCCCGTGCGGTCAAACCGCCCAAGAAGGCTGCCACGGCCCCTGCCGACGGCACGTTGGCCACGGCAACACCCGCTGGCAACGCATAAAGGAGAAACGTATGGCTTCCTCATCCTCCATGGACGACGACGATGACGCTCCCGTCGACGGCATCAATATTACGCCGCTGGTCGATGTGCTGATGGTGGTGTTGGTCATGTTCATTCTGACCGCCACCGCGCAGGTCTCGGGCATCCAGGTCAATCTGCCCAAGGCCAGTTCCACCGTCTCGCTGACCCAGCCCAAGACCAAGGCGATCTCGATCAACGACGTGGGGCAGATCTTTCTGGATGCGTATCCGGTGACGCTGCCCGAGTTGGAAGACCGCTTGCGGACCGAAAAGGCATTGAGTCCTGATTTTCCGGTCATTGTGCGCGGCGATGCCACCGTGCAATACCAGAAGGTGGTTGAAGTGCTGGATCTCATGCGTCGCCTGGAATTGTCACAGGTCGGGCTGGTCACCGGCAAACCGAATTAACCCTTGACGTTGAAGAATCACATGTCGTCTAACACTCCTGAACCGCAGTCCACACGCAAGCAATCGCTGGTAAAGGCGGCCAAATGGACGGCCGGACTGGTGGTTGTGGCCGTCGTGGGCTGGTTCATCTATCAATGGGCCAATGATATGGCGGGCATCAAGCGCGAAGCGCCCAAGCTGGCCACCATTATTCCGCTGCCTCCTCCGCCGCCACCACCGCCCGAGCCTGAAAAGCCGCCCGAGCCCGAGGAGCCCAAGGAAGAGGAAGTCGTTGAGCCCGAGCCTGAGCCCGAACCCACGCCCATCGAAGAGCCGCAGCCTGAAGAGGAAGCGCCGCCTTCGCCGTCCGATGATCTGGCCGACCCTATGCAAATTGATGGGGATGCCCAGGCCGGATCGGACGCCTTCAATATTGGCGCCGGCAGCGGCGGGGGCATGTCGGGCGGCGGTGGCGGCCGTGCCGGCAACGCCACGTACAGCCAATACCTCGCCTATATGTTCCAGCGCATTTTGCGCGAGGACGACAACACGCGCAATCTGGTGTTTCGCCTGAATGCGGACGTGTGGTTGACCGCGGGCGGACAAATCACGCAGGTCAAGCTCACCAAGTCCAGCGGCGATCAGGAGATCGATGAGTTGGTCATCGCGGCGGTGCGGGCGGCCGGCCAGCTCGATGAGCGTCCCCCCGCGTCGCTGACCATGCCGGTGAGCGTGGCCTTTCAGGGCCGGCGCCCCAATTAACCCGCGGACCGTCATTCTTATGAACGCCCGATCCGTCACCCCATTAACAGTAGACCGCTACTACACATCCATTTGCGAGCAGGAGCAGTTTCAAACATGAATAAGCAACCCACTTTGACGTTTCGCCCCAGCCGGCTTGCCGCCGCGCTAGCGCTGACGTTGGCGTTTGCCGCCGCGCCGGCTGCGGCGCAGACGCCCACCGATAACGCCACCATCAACCTGATACGCCTGCTGGTCGAGCAAGGCGTACTCAAGCAGGATCAGGCCGACGGCTTGGTTAAGCAAGCGGCGGCCGAAGCCGCCCAGGTCAAGACGGCGGCGTCTGCCGGCGGCGCGGCCCAGCCGGGCGACGTGCGCGTGCCCTATATTCCCGAGACCGTGCGCGACCAGATTCGCGACGAGGTCAGAACCGACGTCATGGCGCAGGCCAAAGCCGAGAACTGGGCGCAGCCCAATACCTTCCCGGACTGGGTGTCGCGTATCACCGTGGAGGGTGACGTGCGGGTGCGCGGCGAGTCGCGCGGGTTCAATAACAACAACAGTAATGAAGTGATTGATTTCGCCGAACTCAATGCCAGCGGTCCTTATGACGTCAACGAAAATTCGGTCAATAATCCCGGCTTTCCGCCCATCCTGAATACGCGCCGCGATCGGCGTAACCTGGCGCGCGTGCGTGCGCGACTGGGCGTGCGCGCCGAGATCTCGGATAAGTGGACGGCCGGTATCCGCTTGGCCACGGGCAGCGACGACAGTCCGGTGTCCACCACGCAAACGCTCGGTGGCGGCATGGGTAAAAAAGACATCTGGCTGGATCAGGCGTACATCACCTATCGCCCTACGAGCTGGGCCACGGTGACGGGCGGACGTATTGGCAACCCGTTTGAATCGACCGATCTGCTGTATTCCAATGATCTGAATTTCGATGGCGCCGCTGGTATCTTCAAGCATCCGCTGGCCGGGCGTGATGTGACTCTGTTCGGTACGGTGGGCGCCTTTGCAACAGAATACGCCAACAGCCCCTGGACGTCGTCCGAGTTTGGGGAAGGCGAGAGCGAGAACAAGTGGCTGCTGGGCGGCCAGTTTGGCGCCGAATGGAAGATCGACGCCAAGAACAGCCTGCGTGGCGCCGTGGCTTATTACCATTTTGACAATATCGCCGGCCAGCGATCCAGCGCGTGCAGCCCCTGGGCGGGTGATGAAGCCTGCGATACTGACTGGTCGCGCCCGGCGTTCATGCAAAAGGGCAATACGGTGTTCCTATTGCGCGACATCGCTCTCAATCCGGCGAATCCGGCCAGTACACCCATGCCGCAGTATGTCGGCCTGGCCTCTGAATTCAATCTGTTGGATCTGAATTTGCGCTGGGATACGCGCGTCATGAGCGGCATGGGTTTGCGCCTGAGCGGCAATTACATTCGTAACCTGGCGTACGACGAGGACAAGATGTGGAGCCGTTCGGCCGGGCAGGTCGTCAATAACCTGAACAACGACGGCCAGTTCGAAAGCGGCGGCAATGCCTGGATGCTTCATGCCGCGTTGGGCAATGGGTTTGACGTACGCGACAAGGGCGATTGGCAGGTGTTTGCGGGCTACAAGTACATTCAGCCCGACGCGATGCCCGATGGCTACAACGATTCAACGTTCCATCTGGGCGGCACGAACGCACGGGGTTACTACCTGGGCGGGAGTTACGCGTTCGACAAAAACGTGTATGGCGCGCTGCGCTGGAGCAGCTCCAAGGAAATCTACGGCCCACCGATGTCTATCGACGTGGTGCAGCTTGAAGTCAACGCGCGCTTCTAGGCGCTTGTTATAGAAGCAATGTTCGGCAGGCCGGGTTGTGCCCATGATTGGGGCGCGGCCCGGCCTTGTCCAGGTGAAAGGGAGCGGCGTCGTAAACGTCACGACCGGGTCATGTAGCGGGTCTACCATGGCGACATTGAAATTTTGCGCTTGGGCCAGGTGCTCCTGGATGCCGCAGCTGTGTGAAATTTTTGTGACATCAGGCGGTGCCGACTTGTCTTATTCGTCTATAGGGTAATGGACAGCGGCGGGCCGTTGTCATCGTCCACCCGAAGAAAGGAAGCCTTACCGTGGTCATTAGCAAGCTGGGCAAAATCAAATCGACCTTTGTTTCCACCTTTCGCGCGCGCTGGCTCGCCAAGTGGGTCGGCTCGCAGCCGTCGCCGATATTCTCGCGGGCGCGGCTGGGCGCCATGGGCATCACCTTGGCGCTGGCCGTGCCGGGGTTTGCCCAAGCGCAAAGCCAAAACATGGAAGAGCGCCTGCGCACGCAATTGCGCAGCACCACGCAGCAATTGCAGTCCTTGCAAAGCCAGCAGGCGCAGGTCAATGCGGCCAAGGTGGCCGCCGAAGCCCAGCGCGATGCGGTGCAAAAAGAGGTCGAACAGTTACGTGCTCAATTGGACAAGGTGACGGGTCAGGCCCAGAAACTGGTCGATCAGCAGGAGGCGGTTGAGCAGGGCGCACGCGCTCAGGTGGCGGCTAGTCATACGCAGCGCGATCAGTTCAAAAGCGCCTACGACGAATTGTTGACGATGGCGCGCGCGACTGAAACGAATAGGGCCAGTCTGCAGCAAACCCTCGCCCAGCGCGATACCGAATTGACGATGTGCACGGCCAAGAACCGCGAACTCTACGACGCGGGTAAGCAAATCCTGACCGCCTACGAAAGTTTCAGCTCCGGCGACCTGTTGAAAATCCGCCAGCCGTTTGCCGGCGGCGCCCGCGTGAAGTTTGAAGAGCAGGCTCAGTTGTATGGCGACAAGCTGTACAGCGGACAGTTCGATCCTCGCCAGGCCGCACCGTCGCCCGCTGCGGCCGCCGCACCTACCGATGCGCAATCATAGACCGGCTCGTGCCTTACCCCACGCCACGTAGCGTGGGGTCGCCGGGCGCTCTCATACTTCAATTTTTCTTTGATTACAGGATTCATCATGACCACTACCGACACTACGGAATTAGTCCACTCGATCAGCATCGACCATCTCACCGACCTTTTGCAAAGCGCAGGTTATCGCGTGACTTCGTCGGAACAAAACGGCCAGACGCAATTGCTCAGCGCGACGCAAGGTATAGGCTTTGCGCTACGGGTTGGTAATCCAAAAGCGGAGTCGAACCAATACTTGGATTACACCCTGAGCTGCGCTTTGCGTGTGCAGGGCGATTTACCTAGCGATCTGGTGTCGCAGTGGAACATCACCAAGCGTTTTGCACGCTTGGCCCGTCAAGGAGATTTCCTGGTTCTGGAAATGGATGTGATTGTGGCGGGAGGCGTAACCGATGCCTACCTGCGCGCTACCACCGAGCTTTGGGATCACTTGCTGCAGCAATTTTTGCTTTTCTTGCGCACCTTCGCCGCCCAGCCCGATGCGTCAGGGGCTTCCCCGGTGCCCGAAGCGGTGCAGGACGCCGTTGACGCGGGTGCGGATAGGCAAAGCGAAGACCATGAAGACACTGCGGCGCACGCTGCATAAGGGCGAGTAAACGTATGAAGTTCAGTCGAACGCAAGTGGCCATCGTGGCCGGCGCCGCCGTGATGGTCGGCGCGGGGTGGTTGATCGGGGCCTCTACGGGGGAGAGCGCATCGCCGCTTTCCAGTGCGCAGGCCGCACTGAACGATGCGCCCGCCACCGTCGCCGGGGCAACGGACTCGGCTGTGAAGGGTGCCGGCGCGCCGGTATCCTCGGTGGTAGAGCCCGACGCTGGGGTGAGCGCGCCCGCGGTGGCCCGCTTGGGCAGTGTCGCCGTGACGCAGGATGACATGGAGCGGTTGTTGCGCAGTCTGCCCGAAGCCACGCGCCAGCAGCTAAAGGACAACCGTCCCGCGCTGGATCGATGGCTGCGCGCGCGCCTAGCCGAAGAGGCATTGCTGGCTCAAGCCGTGGCGCAGGGTTGGAAGGAGCGCCCCGAGGTCAAAACCTTGACCGAGGCCGCGCAGCGGCAGGTGGTGTTGCAAACCTATTTGGAGTCGGTCAGCGAGGTGCCGGTTGAGTACCCATCGGCGGAAGAGTTGCAGGCGGCCTTCGAGGCCAACAAGGCGCAATGGACGACGCCCGCGCAGTATCGCGTCAGTCAGGTGTTTGTGGCCGCGCCCTACCAGGATGCCGAGGCGGTGTCCAAGGCGCGTAAACAGGCGGCGGACATTGCCAAGAGGGCGCGCGCCGACGGGGCCGATTTCGAAGCCCTGGTCAAGGCGCACTCCCAGGATGAGGCGACGGCCGCGCGCGGCGGTGATACCGGTTGGGCGCCATTGCCGCAGCTGGTGCCTGAAATCCGCGCCTCGGTGGCGGCGCTGAAAAAAGGCGCGGTGTCCGATCCGGTGCAGTCCCAGGCGGGCTTTCACATTCTGAAGCTGGTCGATTACCGCGCGCAGGTCACGCCCGAGCTGGGCATGGTCGACGCGCAGCTACGCGAGGCGCTTCGCCGCCAGCGCCAAGGCACCGTGGCCCAAGCCTATCTGGAGGGTTTGGTGGACGCGGGCACCTTGAGCATCGATGGCGCGACCTTGAGCGCTGCGTTCGACGCTGTGCACTGAGCCATGGTGGACGGTCAATGGCAAGCACTCCAGAGCCGTTTGGCGGAGCGGTTACGCGCAACGCTGGGAACGGGTTACCCCCCGGTGGGGCGTCGGCACGAGCACGTGGCGCCGCGCATTCTGGCCGCGCTGCACGAGATACAGGCCGGCGGCAAGCTGTTGTTGCCGATGGTTCCGACGTGGCCGATGGGCGACCTGAGCCGTAGCGACGTGGCCGCGCTGTATCGGGTGTTGCGAACGGTGTATTTGGCCGAACTCGTCTTCGGCGACGCGCAGCGCGCACGGCAGTGGCTTTGCGCGCCCAAGATGAGACTGCAAGGGCGGGTGCCCTTACTGATTGCCACGCATGTCGAGCATGCCCATCAGTTGGAGCAGTGGCTTATGGAGATCGATGAGGGATGTCACAGTTGACGCAGCTTTGGCGCCTGTGCAATGGCACGGAATTTTGGAACAGCAGCGGCTCGGCCGGTCGCTGGCATCCGACCGATCATGGGGTGATCGTACTGTACGAGACACCGGTTGCTGCGCTGTGCGCGGCCTTGGAGTTCGCCGAGGTGGCGCACCCGGGCGCCTTGCCTGCCGCCTCTTGCCTGCATCGGGTTCAGATACCCCTCAATGCCACCGTGGCGGTCAAGGCGCAACGTCGTTGGCCGCTCGATCTAAAGGCAACGCGAGCCATTGGCCTGGCTTGGCTGGAGGCGGGCGAATCGCTCGTATTGTGTGTGCCGTCGATGAGCGGGGGCCACCAGTATTTGTTGAATACGGCTCATCCCGATTGTCAGGCTTGCCGATTGGAGGGGCATTGGTCTTATCCCTTTGAGCCGGGCAGGGTGGACGTCGAGCCGATCCTGCAGTCGGGTGCCGAGTGGCTGGCGGTGCTGGGGTTGCCGGTCACCGACGGTGAGACAGGCGGTCTCGATCAGTAAGCATGACGTTTTCAATCGGTTTCAGGCGATGTCGCCATAACGGATTTTAGGTTAGATGATGAACGATTCCAGGATTTACGCGGTGCTGGGTTTGTTGGCCGGCGTGGTGGGTTTATTGCTGATCGGCATACTGGAACTGGGGGGAACCCTGGATCTGGGATGGAATGAAAACTGGTTTTTAGAGGACCAGTGACGCACCGTGTGCGGTTGTTTTGCGAACACGGGCATGGCGCTTCGGGCCGCAGGGCGCAGGGCAGCGCTGTCTAGGGGCTGTGGCCCTTGGGATGCCAACCGCGATGGCTGATGAGTTGCGTCATCCCGTGGGGGTGGACGTGCACGGGCCCAGCCGTGTCAACGCAGTTTCAGCGGAGCACATCAAGGCGTTTCTACGCGAGCATGCCATCGCTTTTACTGAAACCGATGCACCGCAACTGGGGCGCATGCAGGCGCAGGCGCCGCGCGCCGCGACCCTGTCCGTGGGGGTGATTTGTGGTTGAAACAACGTCGGCCTAACGCGTCGGCATTTGAAGCATCGTTTTGAAGGAAAAACTCATGTCCCTCTCGAAAAAGCCCGCCATGGCGGCCAGTCGCGCACCGTCAAAGCCTGCCGCGTTTCCACGCCTGCCGTGGCTGCGCCGGGCTCGCAACGCAGTGGCCGGCGTGTTGGGCGCAGGCCTAGTGACGGCCGCGTCAAGCGCCGCCGCGCAGGCCCCCGTCCCGCAACATTGGATCGCCTACGCGCAACTGGCCAGCGGCCAGCTTCAGGGCTGGCTGGGTGACGAGACCAACGAACCGGCTTTGCGTTTGCAGGAATGGGGGCAGAAACGCTTGAGCGGTTCCGGCGCCGCGGCGGCCGGGAATTCCATCGTCGTACGGCTATGGGTAGACGCCGGCGGCCGGGTGGAACGCGCCGAATTTACGTCTTTGGGCGACGACCAGGCCGATGCCGATCTGCGCCGCGTGTTGACCGCGCAAGCCATTTCCGAACCGCCGCCGAAAGACATGCTGCAACCCATGGTGCTGGGCTTGACGCTGGCGTTGCCGGCCGATACCCCGCCCGAAGCGCCAAAGTAAGCGCGGGCCGGCCGTCCATCTTTAGCGTGCAGATCCTGGGCGATGGCAAGCTCGCGCAGCAGCAGGCGAACCTTCTAACCAGCGGCGAGCGTAGTCGCCTAGGCTTGTGAACCGCGCCTTTTCTGCAATACGGCGCTTCGCGCGACGCGGGCTTGTCCATCCGGACAATTCCGCCTAATCGTCATTCCTGCCGGTTTATTCTAGAGTGCCTGCTGGCAAACCATTTTTTGGAACAGCAGGCGTGTCTTCCTCCAACCCTTCTTCACAGTCCGGGCCGCTTGCCGATGTGGCGAAGGCCGGTTCCGGGCCGTCGCCTGGCCACGCACAGGGGCGCGGTGCGGCGCAAGCGCCGCGCCGCTTATCATTGTGCAACGACGTGGTTTTCAAGACCTTATTCAGCCTTCACCCGCATCTGCTATCCGACCTGATCAATGCCGTGCGCTGCCCGGCCGCGCCGATCACGGTTCAGCGTATCCTGAATCCCCACATTCTGCCGCAAGACTTGGCAGGCAAGGACATCGTTCTGGACATCCTGGCCGAAGACGACAGTGGGCGGCGGATCGCCATAGAGATGCAGTTGCAGCGTTTTCGTCACTGGCCGCAGCGCAGCGTGTACGGTGTGGCCCGCAGCCTGGCCGGGCAATTGCAGCTTGGTCAGAATTATCGCGAGCTCAAGCCGGTTATCGGCATCAGTTTGCTGGCGCATACTCTTTTTACCGATCATCCTGCCAAGGCCGATTGGCACTTCACCTTGCGCGATACGCAGTTTCCGCAGATACAGTTGGGCCAGGCGCTGCAAATGCATATAATCGAACTACGCAAGGCCGAAACGCTGGGCAAGCTGCCCGCGCCGCTTCTGGCCTGGATTGCCTGCCTGTTGCACAACCTGGATGAGGCTGTCATGAATGAAATCACCCATGAACCCGTCAAAGAGGCGCTAGCGCATCTGGACACCCTGTATTCCGACGAAGAGCTGCGTCTGATGGCCGAGCGCCGTGAACAGGCGCTGGTCGATGCCGAAGACATGCTGGATCAGGCGCGTTACGAGGGGGAACAGAAGGGGCTGCAGAAGGGAATCCAACAAGGCTTGGAGCAACAGCGCCAGGTCTTGTTGCGTATGCTGGAGCGCAAGTTCGGCCCCATGCCCCAACATTATCAAGTCCGGCTTTCGCAGGCCGGTGCCGAACAACTACAAACCTGGTCGCTGAATGTGCTGGATGCCCAGCGCATCGAGGATGTGTTCAACTAAATCAAGATCCAAGACTGCGTAGATTGCATATCACATCAACCGGTCAAATGGATCAACTTGCCGAAGCGAAGGTTGGCCACGGTAAACTGGCGGAGGAACTGCGCGATATGATTGATGCGGCGAAGGCCCGTGTCCTGCGGAGCGAGTCGGGAAATCTGGTTCCGCTCGCTGCAGGTACTTGAGGCCGCCTGGCGGCAACTCATGACGACCTTCAGTTTGTCCGCATGGATGGAGCGGGCGCGCAACGAGTATGATGTTGAGCAGGCTTGGGCCGTCAACGAAACCGCTGAAGCGAATACATTAAAGGGAGGACACCGTGGCTAGTGCAGAACAATTGAAGGCCTTAGTGAAATCCCACATTAGCCGGGATGACAGGCAATTCTATTCCGTAGCCATGCAAGTAGCTGCGCATGAAGCGAAGGTCGGTCATGGCAAACTGGCGGAAGAACTGCGCGATATGATCGATGCGGCGAAGGCTCGTGTCGTGCGGAGCGAGTCGGGTAAGCCGGTTCCACTCGCTCGACCACGTGGCGAACTCGCCAACCTGCTAAGCGTCACGTATCCGAAGAATAGGCTGGCGGATATGGTGCTCGACGCACAAGCTTCGCAGCAGTTGCATCGCATTTTGAAGGAACAACGCTTGTTCGCGCGCATTCGCGAGCATGGCCTGTCGCCGCGCCGTAAGCTGCTGCTCGTCGGCCCCCCCGGCACCGGCAAGACCATGACGGCATCGGTACTGGCCGGTGAGCTGGGGGTTCCTCTATTTCTGGTGCGATTGGATGCTCTCATTACCAAGTTCATGGGTGAGACCGCTGCAAAGCTACGCCAAGTCTTCGATGCAATTGCCGAGATACGCGGCGTCTATTTTTTTGACGAGTTCGATGCGATTGGATCGCAACGTGGACTCGCCAATGATGTGGGCGAAATCCGGCGGGTGCTCAATAGCTTCCTCCAGATGATCGAACACGACGATTCGAACAGTCTCATCATTGCCGCCACCAATCATCCCGAAATTTTGGATCATGCCTTGTTTCGCCGTTTCGACGACATGATCGAATATCACCTGCCGACAGCAACACAAGCTGGCGAGTTGATTCGTTCCCGCTTGGGAGGCTTTGTGCCTAAGCCATTCCCGCTTAAAACACTTGCCAAAAAAGCCGAAGGACTCAGCTACGCGGAGATCCGCCGCGCGGTGGACGATGCGATCAAGGAAGCGGTCATGCACGACGAAGAAAGGGCAACGCAAGAGCGTCTGAGCCTAGCATTGCAGGAACGCCGCCAGCTTAGCCAAAAACTGGCAAACAACAATAAGACCGCGTCTAATCATGCCGGATCAACCTCACGATAAACGTCCGCACCTCATACTGCACAACACGGCCAAGCCGCTCGCGTTTACCGCTCATACGCCCAACGGTGGTGCAGAAAAGATCGTGCCCGATTTACCTCGGCAGCAGCACGGTAAATCGCTCCAAAATCAACTCAATGCCTTGAAGCCAGCGGCGGCTGCGGCCGCCGCCGCGCAACAGCGGCAAGGATTGGAAAGTGGATTAGGGCTGCAGATCCAGTTTGTCAGTCAACCCGATGTTGAGTTGGCCTTTGAAAGCCTGGCTAACCGCACAAAGAGAATTGAACTGCTTAGCGTTCGCAAGGAAGGGGGAGATACATTCGCCAATGTATTCGTTCCAGATGGCCAACTGGCGCATTTTGAGAAATATGTAGTTGAGTACCTGGAAGAAAAGAAAAACAAGAACGGGGCCGCAATTGATCACCGTCCTTTGCTTAATACCATTGCGTCGATCCGTGCGGCTGAGTTGCGTGCCCTCTGGACAGACGATCCAGATTTGTTGCCTGAAGACCCCACTACACCGTTTTGGTGGGAGGTCTGGCTGCCAGTTAGAGGTCTAGGGCAGCGCGAGTCGGTTGTGGCGGATTTCAAGAAGGTCGCTGAATTGGCCGGTTGCGTAGTCAATTTCGCGCAAGCCAATTTTCCGGAACGTACCGTGCTGCTGATGTATGGTTCGGAGCAGCAGTTTTCCAGATCCGTAATGACGCTCAACTGCGTTGCGGAATTACGTAGAGCGAAGGATACCGCTGAGTTTTTTGACGGTATGGGCGTGGATGAGCAACGGCAATGGGTGGATGACATGACGGCCCGCGCCCAGTTCGTGGGAGCAGGGGACGATGTACCACGCATTTGTCTTTTGGACTCGGGAGTTAATCGCGGTCATCCTCTACTTGTGCCGCTACTGACTGAACTAGACCTGCACACAGTAGAGCCCGAGTGGGGTGTGGACGATCGTGCGAACCATGGCACAGGGCTCGCAGGTATAGCGGCCTACGGGGATTTGACCGATGCCCTCGCGGCCGAAGGACCTTTACATGTGGCGCATCGCCTGGAGTCGGTCAAGCTCACGCCGAACGACGGGGCCAACCAGGGAACGGCGAAACATCATGCGTATTTGTTTGCGGAGGCAGTGAGCCGTCCTGAGATTGCGGCGCCGCATCGTCACCGAGTTTTTACATCGGCCGTGACGGCCTCGGACTACCGCGATCGGGGCCGTCCTTCGTCCTGGTCATCCGCTGTGGATGGATTGGCAGCCGATGCCGATGGGGCTGGGTTGTTCCCCCGACTCTTCATTCTTTCGGCTGGAAATACGAACCAGCATGATGCTTGGATGGCCTATCCCGCTAGCCTGTCGACGAACCTTGTCCATGATCCGGGACAAGCATGGAACGCCATCACGGTGGGGGCATGCACCAACAAGACCAACACTGAAAACGCGGATGCCGAGGCGATTGCCGCAGACGGCGGACTAAGCCCTTACACTAGCACGTCGCGGACCTGGGATGGCGCTTGGCCATTGAAGCCGGATGTGGTGTTGGAAGGAGGTAATGTGAGCAGGGATGCGCAGGGCGCAGCCGGTATGCCAAGCCTGAATCTGCTCACTGCGCACCATCGTCCGAACGAACGTTTACTCACGACGACCAATGCAACGAGCGCTGCCTCCGCCTTATGCGCAAGGATGGCTGCACAGCTCATGGCTACCTATGCCGGACTTCGTCCTGAAACCATTCGTGGATTGATTGTCCATTCGGCTGAATGGAGCGACACGATGCGTGGAATGTATCTGCCTGCTGACCGAGCGTCGAACAAAACTGATTATGTGGATCTGATACGCCATTGTGGATGGGGTTCGCCCGATTTGGAGCGTGCGTTATGGAGCGCGGGCAATTCGCTGACATTGGTCGTGGAAGATATGGTCCATCCCTATGTCAAAGATAAGAAGAAGGGTGTGGTAAGTCGCGACATGAACCTGCACGCGCTGCCCTGGCCCAAAGAGCAATTGGAGGCGCTGCAGAACGCCAAGGTCCAGATGCGCGTTACTTTGTCGTATTTTATCGAACCCAACCCTTCTGCACGCGGGGTGGCCTCGAAGTTCCACTACCCATCGCATCGCTTGCGTTTTGACGTTCAGCGCCCCCTCGACGCGACGACTGATGATTTTGTGGCTCGTGTCAACGCTGCGGCGGAGCGAGAAGATGAGGGTGATCCCGTGAACCCGAAAGATCCAAACTGGTACTTAGGTGATCGACAACGCCACCGTGGTTCCCTGCATCAGGACATCTGGGAAGGGACGGCGGCTGAACTCGCTAGCCGGGGATACATTGCGGTTTATCCCTCTGCCGGCTGGTGGCGTACTCGTCCCGCCCTGGAGCGCTATGATCTGCCGGCGCGCTACAGCCTGATCGTTTCCATACGGACGGCACAAATGGAAGTTGATTTGTATAACGCGATTGCGCAGCAAATCGTCATTGAGGTCTGAATATGGAATCACATAATGATACCAACGATGTGTCGGTGCTGTCTGCGGGCGGCAACATCCTGTTCAGTAGCTGCGGGTTCCGGTACGTTGGAGATCAGTGCGGGTGGGGATATTCGGCTGGATGACCAGAACTATGGTCTGTACGCTGCCGCGCCGGGTCTATGATCAGTGGGGCAATGTTGGGGCTGTCTTCGGATGTGTCAACCACGGGCGCGGGGATCGCCACCCTGGCGCCGATCGCCGATGTGCCGCCGGGCAATATGGACCTGATCGCGCCCGAAGGCACGGTCGATGCGGGCGAAGCCGGCATCCGGGTATCGGGCCAAGCGAATACCGGATTGAAAAAGCGGTGACCTCCCGCATCCGATTCTTTGTGGCGCTGCGGGCCGCCATGCATTGCACTACCGGCATCCTCGAATTCCGAGTAGTGCGATATGCCGTTTCCAGCGCAGGGGCAATGTGTACGCATATTGGCTCACCGCTATAAGGAATCAGGAATCGTAGCCTCACTTGGCCGGCATGGCCAGGCAGGCTGCATATCCCTCCAACGCATTCGGCCACACAGGTGTCCAGCCGCTGGCTCGGAGCCGTGCGTTCGACAGGCGCTTGCCGCTGGGTGCCCGCAGCTGCCGGGCGGGTGAAGGGCCGCCCATCAGCCGTGCCAGTGCGTCGTACAGTTCCGCTGTTGGCAGGGGGTGATCATCCGTTCCTATGTAAAGCGGCTGGGGATCGGCCATGGTCAGCAGGTGCGCGCAAGCTCGCGCTGCATCATCGACGTGGATCCGATTCGCCCAATGGCCGGGTCCGTCAGGCGCCGTGATCCTGCCGGCATGCAAGCCGTTGATCAAGCGCAGCCGCCCGGGGCCGTATAAGCCCGACAGACGCAGCGCGACCCCGATGCCCGGCGGCAGAACGGCATGCAGCGCAGCCTCGGCATGCAGTAGCGACATAGTGCGAAAATCCGTATCCTCGACCGGAGTTTCTTCGTCCACCCAATCGTCGGAAGGCCCCCAGACGGCGGAAGAGCCCACCAATACGCAGCGCTGTAGCCGATGCAGGCAATGGGATGACAGGCTGCTCAACAGCCTTAACAGCCCAAATGAGTAGATCTCGGCGTAGTGTGCCATTGTCCTGCCACCTGGCGATGGGGCATACAGAATATGACTGATCTCGGAGAACTCGTCATCGCCCAGAAAAAACAGGCTCTCCCGGCTCCGTAGATCGGCCTGGTACCAGAAAATTGTGTCCTCCCAGACTGACCTCATCCAACGGCGGCGCAGTCCAATGCAGTCCCAATGGTCCGGATCCAGCATTTCCGCCGTCCGCTCGCACAGGTCTCCGCCTACCAGCAAAAGAGTATTCATGTCAGTCCCGCAAAATTTTGTCCAGTGCCGTGGCGCCTAAAAAATTCAGCGGCCGGTACTGTGCGATTGCGATGTAGCCCATCCCGTTCTGCAGGGCAGCTTGGCCGAAAACCGTAGGAAACAGGACGTGCACTGAGCCTGTATCTTGTTGATGTGGAACAGGTTGGTACATCCCGAACGGGCAGCCTGCCATTGGGTTTTGGCCTTGTCCTTGATCAAGGTGGGGTTTTTCTGTGTCTTGGCGCATTATAGATCCGACAAATCTGGCTGGAATCGTACGGTTTTAAGACAAACCAACGCGCAGTGCCCGTTGAATTAACCGCGGACCGCAAGGTCCGGCCAGTGCGGGGCTGCTACTGAAGCTGTACCAGGGGGTCTACACCAGCAACCTGGCCAGCCCCCCGGAAATGGTTGTGTTGCGCCATTGGTTGACCATCGTCAGCCACCTGCTGCCTGGTGGCGTCCTCAGCTATCGGAGC
>LNAP01002913.1_pt1 | contig 16654 bp, 11 predicted proteins | sample 602601 | NCBI WGS metagenome assembly LNAP01 (sample SAMN02440304, study PRJNA202911) | soil metagenome | biome: Subtropical and temperate rainforests or woodlands; isolation source: soil samples (1 kg each in a 20% v/v slurry with milli Q water) were... ... | reverse complement strand
CGCTGCTCAAGCTCCGCGCAGTCGCACCGACAAATTCACAGCTCCGACCCCTGCTGCGAGTGCACTGGCGGCACCTTCTAAGCGCTTGTCTATCTCGGCCTCGTCGAAGCTTGCGCCTCCCAGGGAAACAGCCACCACCCGTTCTCGCTTGTCTCTCGCTGCCCCTGCTGCCACTCCAGCCAGAACTACCCGCTCTACTGCCGCCGCTGCGTCAACGGCCAGTGCAGCTGGGCCCAGCCCTGCTGATGAACCCGTTGTTACTACTCATGTAGAGGAAGAAGAAGAGGAGAACCCAGTTGAAGAAGAGGCTGAGGTGGCCGGAGAAACGAACGATGAGACACCGACCGAGATTGAGCCTATTGAAAATGATGAAGCTACTGCAGTGGACGCAGATGTTGAGGAGCCTGCAGAAGATCAGACAAATGAGGAAGATCAAGAGCAGGAGCAGAAGCCACTGGAAACTGTGGTGGAAGAAGAAGAGACGGTTGAATGTGAAGCGGAAGCGGCGGCGGCGGGCACTGAAGTTGTTGTGGAGGCAGCGGAGGTGGAAGATGAGCAAGACACACCGGAAGATGAGCCTTCTCCTGCTGAAGAGATCAGAGAGGGACAAGCGGAAGAGAATCAAACTGAAAATTTCGTCGAGGAAAAGGAGGAAGAAGTGTCTGTTGCTGTGTCGACGCCAGCAGAGGAGATTGTTCCTACCGCACCAGTTCCAGTTGTGACTCCGCCGGTGGAGACCATTGATCCTGTGCACGTCCCCGCCCCTGCACCAGCTCCTTCCGTTCCTGTTACCACTACGGCAAAAGTTGCTACTGTTGCCGCGGTGGCTCCTGTCAAGCCAGCAACTGAGAGTGTTTCCTTCAGTACTCCGGTCAAAACGGCTCCCAGTGGTACTCCGGACAGTGCCGCTCACAGTGCCCTCAAACGCGTTCCCTCGGCGCATACACAGCGCACGCCAGGTGCGGAGGCCACTCCCTCCAAAGATGCCGCCTTGATCCAGTTTCTCCAGACGTCCATTTACAAGCTCAACGAAGAGAAAGACGAAATGGTGGACCGCATTGCGCTGCTCAACCAAGAGAGTGCCAAATTGAACGCACATTTGGATGCGTCGAACAACCTCGTCACGTCGTTGCAGGATGATCTCGAGCACGCACACTCGCAGAGCCAGACCCTCAAGGCCACCATCTCGGAGTTAAAGACCGAGATGGAGCAGAGCAAAATGCAGGGAAAGAAAGAAATCGCCACCTTGCACGAGCAGATTAAAACCCTCGAGAACACTCCCCCGCCAAAGGACCCTCGCCTGCCCGAACTGGAGCGTCAGGTGGCCGAGCTCAACAGCATGGTGGAGAGCTTGAGTTTGGACAAGGAGCAGCTCGCAGTGGAACAGGAGGAGCTCGATGAGAAGTACTTGCAGTGTCAGATCGACCTGGAGGAGGCGCTGGCCGAAGTACAGAGCCTGAAGAGTCGCGGGGAGGCGCAGGCTGCTGCCGGGGCGGCGCGCGGTGCATCCACAGCGGCCGGGGGTGCTGCCGGGGAGGGCGAGGACCTGTCCACGGCGCTGGCTGCTTTGAAGATCGAGAACGACAAGCTGCGTGAGGCCCTGCGTCGGCTGAACACCGTGTCTGTGCAAGACAAGCAGACTCTGACCACACAGACTTCAAAACTGACTGCGTTGGAGGCTGAAGCCACGGAACTCAGGGTACATTAACTTGATTTGTTTTTTGCTTAAATTACACACATTTTTGCCGTATAAAAGTAATGATACCGACGTTTCTAGAGATGAGCAAGCATAAATCTAAACCTCGCCATATCTATTTTCATTTTGTGCACTATCTTCAGGCTTACAAGCGCCAGGCGGAGGGGGATCTGGCTGCCCTGCAGAGCTCTGTGGACTCGATGGCGTCCTTCGAGGAGATGATTGAAACACTTGCAGGTAAATTGTGCTTTTTCTCTCTTTATAGTCGCTCGTCTTACCTTCTTTTTCTGTGGGTCGTGTATAAATTACTTTTACTTTTATTTTTAATGTTCCTGTCTTCTCTCAACAATTGTTTTGCTCAGGCAAAAATATGGATTTATCGGAGCAATTGACCGCCGCGCAGGAGACGATCCGGGACTTGGAAGACTCGGCGGAACTCACCGACGAGATCGACCAACAGCAGCGCGCTCAGATGGACGCCGACCGCGCGGCCCTCGACGCCCTGGCCGTGCAGCTGGCCGCGTCGCAGCAGCATCTCCTCGAAAAGGACAAGGCGCTAGGTGAGCACCAGGCTGCGATGGACCGGGTCAAAGGTGCCAACCGCACCCTCAAGGCGGAAGTGCAGCGATTGAATCTGTTGCTTTCGAGCGAATTCCAAGAATCCAAGCAGCTGGAGACAAAGTTGAAAGAACTGGCGTCGCTCCGGGCCAATCAAGAGCTGCTCGCGACCGAGCTGCAGAGTCTGTACCAGCGCAATCTGCACATCAACAGCCAGAAGCATAAGTACCAAGCGCTGTATACGCGCATGGACAGCATCTTCGGCGGCACTGCGGTGTTCATTGAAGAGTCCAAGCTCATCAACACCGAGATTGCCTTTGTCTCGGCGGTGACCTCCGGTCTCGAGGCATGCCGCGGCCTGGGAGGAGTCCTGGATGTGCTCTTGCAGACTCAGCCTCTGGGTCAGAGTCAGGGTGAGGGGCCTTCTGCGCCGCTTAATTGGGACATGCTCGTGGCGTTCAGTGCTTCCATGGGCAGTGCCAACGTGGGTTCCGATGTCGGAGAGGTCAAGATTGTGTCCACTCTGGGCAAGTTGTATGTGCTGTTGCTGCAGGCCCAGGGCTACGCAGTACAGTGCAATTTAGACCTCTTCAAGTCCCAGAATACCAACAACAAGCCCAGCACAACCGCTACGTCTGCCGTGTCTGCACGCACCGTGCAGAATATGATCGATCTGAAGGCGCGCTTTGAAGTAGCTGCACACCTGTCGAGCCGGGCAAAAGGGCTTTGCGCAGGGTTGGTGCAGGAATATCGCGCCCATTGCAGTGGCGCTGCCAACACCCAGGCGTTGCTGGATGCCTCCGCAGAAGATGCGGACACATCGATGATGTCCACCACCTCTGCACCGGCCGAGAAAGGGGTGTTCGTACCGAGCGAAGGCAGTGTAGCTGCACTGATGCAGATGATGGGCGAGTTCCACAGCCTGGTGGGCGATCTTGTCACACACATGGCGCCGGTGAGTGTGGAACCCGGTGTGTCCGGCGACTGCATGGACCTCATCCAGAACCTCACCTTGTTGTCCTCCGGCAATAGCGCGGTGAGCCCCGTGCTTCACGTAGAGTTGCTGTATATGTCCATGAACGCTCTGTGTGACGTGGCCCTGCAGCAGCTCGACACGGACAGTTCGTATTCTTCTTCACCAATGCTGTTGGCGCTGCGCTCGATGAAAGTAGACATCAAGGCGTCTATTTTCAACCTCAAGAGCAACACGGGTCACTTCGTCGAGCAGCTGCCGGACCTCACAGGCAACTACCAGCTCTTCGTGTCGTGCTTTGCGGACGTGCAGGGCGGGCTTGTGCTCGATGTTGACGCCTCCGGCACAGAGTCAATGGCCAAGCTGGTGCAGAACTTTATCCGCAAGGTGAACAGCGCCCCAGGCCTGAGTGCCAGTGTGAGCTCCACCCAACAGCTGTTGTTGGGCACCGCGGGGGTGACCCGCTACCTGCCGTACCTATTGCTGACCAACGCGGTGTCGGTGGGAGACACCGAGCAGCACGCCCGCCTGCGCGAACAGTTCGACCAGCAAAGTGAGAAGTACTGGCTCCTCACGATGCAGACGAACTCGGACCTGCTGGTCTCTACCATTGCTACTACAGCTGCTGGTGGCAGTAGCGGTACCGCCGCGGAGTCTTCTTCACGCCGTAAGAGCGTCCTGGACATGTCTGCTGCTCCTGCACCTAGCGTCTCCAGTGCGACGTCCTCGGAAGTCAGTTGGCGACAGCGTGTGGTGGATGCGCGCGGTACCATTGCTGCCAAGTTTGGTGCTTCCAGTGCTGGCGTCGAGGACGCGGACAGTGACGCTGTGGAGACCGCAGTGCTGGTAGGCACACCTGTCAAAGCCTTACCCAGCATCTCTGGTGCCAAGCTGCAGAGTTTGTTGAATGAGCTGGACATCAAGAAAGATGAGCTGAGGGCTGCGATGGAGCGCTGCGAGGACTTGCAGACCCAACTGGACTCTGCTCTCGAGAATGCCGAGGCCGAACAGACATTGGATAACAAGACGGCTGCTGGTGGTACTCGGTCCAAGACGGGCAAGACTCGAGGTGGCAAAGGTGCGGCAAAGACACCCGCGGAGCTGCAGGAAGAAATTGCGACCCTGAATGAGGCCCTATTTATTCTCGAGACCGAGAAGGAGAAGCAAGACCAGGAGGTGAAACTGATGAAATCTCAGCTAGCCCTACAGAGCACGTTGTTGGGCAGCAGTAGCAGTAGCAGTGCTGGTCACGATGGAGACCATGCAGGCGGCCACGCTCACAAAGGAGGCGCGCGCAAGCGACACAGCGTGCACAGTGCAGCCGGCGCCGCTGCGGACAGCGTGTCCCTGGTGCAGTATCAGTCCGCCTTGGAGCTCACGAACCACTGGAAGGCGATGGCTCTGAAGCGCCTCACTGCGTCCCTCGTGCCTCTGCCTGTCCCCATGGGCCTCACTTCCACACTTGGCCAAGCTGGAGCCGACGCGAGTGACTCTGCGGAGGGCGCGGCCCAGCCCAAGTACACTTCTGAGCGACCCGTGCTGTCCTTCAAGCACCTCGCGGTGCTGCCCAGCTCTGGCAAGGCCGCCTCGTTGGGCGTGCTGCCGGCTACCACACAGCCTAACTCTGCATTTGGGTCAACGGTGAGCCTCGCGCCCAGTGCGGCAGAATATTCGGCTCTGTACCAGAACCTGCGTTTGGCGCGCGCCAGCAGTCTGCGCATCAAGAGCCTGGTCCCCGCGTCAGAACTCAAGAACGATGCTGAAGCAGGAGCCAAGTCCGTGACATCTGCGCGGGATAGGCTGAAATCTAAAGCCCCTTTGTTGTATCGAATCCAGACTCAATAAGTTTGCAGTTGTTTTTTGTTTCAAAATTCCCTTAAAATGCATCGTAGTATGCCTTTGTTCGCTGCACTCCCCGTGCGTTTCATTCTTTTAACCCTTTCTTGCGGCTGGGAACGAAAGATGGAGAGAGAATTTGCCTTTTGTAGCCAGTCGTCTCATTTTGCAACACATTTCACGATGATTTTGACGGTTATTTGGCTTTGCAGCCTGGCATTTGCTTCTGCCAACTTCGGCAAAAAGTACCCAGTGCCTACCCCAGCTGGTGGCAGGACCGATGTCCACGGCTGGTTGATCTTGCCCATCGACCAGCCCCTCCCCAGTGACAACACCACTGCGGAGGCTATTGATGCGTGGTATTCACACCACGTGCCTGAGTTTTGGACGGACTCGCCGCATAACTTCCAAATTATCATCCGCGGCTCTCTTGTCCCCACCTCTAGCATTGAGGGAGAATTGTACCCGATTGACATCCCTCATCCTCCTGCCGATGAGTTGGTGACATATGAATACTCTTTCACTCCTCCTTCTCCGTTCTCTTTAAATAATCTGTTGAATGGAGACATCAAGAAGATGAACGGTATGTACTACAATGGTAGCTTCGACACGCCTTATGAACGCATCCCGCAGTCCCTGGCTACTTTGGTGGTAAAGGAGCTGACCACAGCGGTGTATCTCGACGAGCACGAGACGCAGTCTTACCCCAACTTGCGCTATTTGTCGTACCCTCGCAGCACCGTGCCTGCCGCGTCGGGTCATTTCTACTTCGCGCATGAGATCCACGCTCAGCCTGATTTTGACCACATCGTGCACGGCACGGTGACGGACTGCGTCTCCCCCGCGGCCATTCCGAACGAGGTGCTGGTGAACGTGGTGAGCCGACCGGGCGCCTCGTGGGAGATTGTGGGCACCGAGAATGTGCTGGAGAACAAGCTGGTGGCTGGACAGGTAAAGTTGTGAATAGAAAACAATATTTTTAATGTAATTTTGGTGCTAGAGCACTCCATTTTATTTTAATTGTGTCTTACATTGTGTCTTACATTGTATATTTTTGTTTCGTTCTCTACAGCGTGCGAAGATTTCGTTTGTGGCCAAGGAGGGTCATGCCAAGCTGCAGGTCAGCTGTGACTTGCTGGTGCTGGAGAGTCTCCACTGCATGATCGGCCCGGGCTTCATGGACAACTGCTAAATGGATTTATGTACAGTACGAATGCATTTAGAGTATGTTTTGAATGAGTAAGATAAGCACCGTGATGCTGCCCTATTGTGGATGACATATGTTTTTTCGGTTTTGGTAAAAGAAATAAGGTCGTTCGGCGCATCTCAAAACGACTTAGTTTACCAACCACAAATAAAAATAGAATCATTACACCCATTCTGTCGCTCCGGTGGTTTTGTTGATGCGATAGAACTTGCCTGGGTACTTTTTAGACTCAAATACTTCATTTTCTTCGGTCTTGTTCAACTTGTTGTCGCTTTGTGCGCTATGCGAGGAACTAGCAGCATTGCTAACGTCAGCGGTGGGTACACTGCCAATATTTGCTTTCTTCTGAATCGCACCAGCAGCTGCATCATCTGCAAAAACAAGAGCACGCTTCTTGCTTCCTTCCGTGGCAGTATTATCGCCGCTGACAGTCCCTGCCGGTGTTGCTGCTGGCAATTTAAACCGAGGGTCAGGCTTGTACGTCGCATAATACGCTTTGATAACGTTGGGAAAGAATCCGTTGGATTTCCGTTTCGCAAACTCCGCCGCGCGGTAATTGCTCGTAGCCTGAGGACCACACTCCTCCAAAGAGAGAATAAACCCACATTCTCTGGCCAGCGCGTCCCATTCTTCCCTCGATCGGTAGAAGGCTTTATACTCGCTGATGAAGTCGGGCCACTCGACAGGCTGGCTCCAGCTGAGGGAATACAGTCCGTGGGTGATGTCCAAAAAGGCCCCCATATCGGCACTCACACAGTGATGCTCGCGGATCACCAGGGCACCCAGGGGGGAAATAACCCTGCGCAGCTCCAACAACACGGCCTTCACGTGGGTAACGTGGTGGAACACCATCGCCGAGGTGATCTAGAGAAGTAAGTGGGAAAAAAAAAACGAAAAAACGATAATCGAAATGGCGAACATCCAACTCCTTCCACGGACAGGGAGTCTTACTCCATTCATTCCACAAATACATCAGATAAATACAGCAAGAAATAACAATATCTAAAAAGTTTTGTACACTTACCAGGTCCACGGAGCCGTCTTCCAGCGTAGGTAGGATGCTTCGCAGTCCCGGCGGGGTGGCATCCTCTTCCGCTGCTAAAGGCAGAAAAGTAAAGCCCAGAGAGGGAATCGATCGCACATCCGCTCCTAGAATCCGTGCCGGCGGCAGACCCAATTGCTTGCCTAGGGCGGCCGTAATGGCACCCTCTGCACAGCCGTAATCCAACATTCGGTTCAATCCCATCCCTGTCCCGCGACCTTGCTGCTGTGTTCCCTGCTGTCGCAATCGGAGGGGCACGCTTTCGAGAGTGCGGCTCACCATGTGGTTTGCCCGGCCGTCACCTTCTTCAGTCTCTTCTGATGCTGTTTTAGTTTGTAAATGTAAGAGAAGTGGAGCGCACAGTGCATTAGGAGACAGCTATCGCTATATTATGTTGTTGTTTGTTGTCTCACCTTTCTTCACCTGCTCGCCAGTGTCATCGTTCAGGTTGATCTGTAAGTCATGCACCAAGCTCGTACCAAGCACTTTTTCGCGTATCATGTTGTATACTCCGTAATCGTTCTGACCACTAACCAGAGTCTGCTGTACCAGCACGTCCCACTGCTCTGTGCTCAACTTATCATTCGAGCCGAACAAAGTTTTATCAGCTAGTCGCTGCAGCACACGATCTTTACCGTTCTCACTTTGCGGTGTGGCAGGGGACCACAGGTATCGGAACTGCAAGCCTGACTGCACAGAAGGTTGGCCATTGAATCCAGGAGCTTTCGAGGCAGAGCCAGCTCCTTGCGGCGGGCGGTAGTTGTAGAGAGACTGGATGTGACAAGATCCACTTGTATGATCTAACACAGAAAATCGCTGCGAAGCGTTCGCAGCAGTCACTTTTCCGTCTCCAATAGCAAGGGAAACTACAAGCTTTGTCTTTGCAGCCGAGAATATGGTTTCGATAACCCGCACACTTTCCTCGTGCAATGCTTCGCAGTATAGGACGACATTTCCATTTACAGCACTACTTAGCTCAGTTAAAGTATGTACGGTGATAACTTTCTCAAACTCTCCGCTGTGTTGAAGTGCGGACAACAAGGGCCGAAACATATCTTCTTGACTTTTTGCTACATAGGCACATAAAACTGAACCAGCTGCTCCGGAAGTGGCATAGCTAGTTCGAGGACACACTCTCTTACGAACAGCAACGATGTGCTCTACTATCAGCTTCTCTCCTGACAAACGGCTCATGATGTAAAGACAAAAATGTATGTACTGGATCCAAAAGTGTGTTGGATCAAAAGGAACTCGAGCAAGAAAAGTATCGCTTTACACCCAACCAACTGTTCGTCGACTGTGCGAATATTTACGCTATTTTGCTTCAGAGCACCCGTGCAATGCCCACAAGAGCATTTTTGGAAGGTTGATTGCAGCTTAGTTCGAACAATGTCAGCGCTTTATCACACTGAGACATCACCCCAATTGATATGTTGGGATAGAAAGTATTACAACAATTTTCAAGATCAGTTACAAGCGCTCAAAAATTCGCGTACGGTCTATGTGGGTAACCTTTCCTTTTTCACAACCGAAGCTCAGATATTGGAGACATTTAGCGTCGTTGGACCTGTAAAGCGTGTAATTATGGGACTGAACAACATCACTAAAACGCCATGTGGATTTTGCTTTGTTGAGTATTACAACCCGGAGCACATGAAAGCTGCATTGAAATACGTCTCCGGAACCATTTGCGACGATCGTGTGATTCGGTGCGATGCGGATGGTGGATTTAAGCCTGGAAGACAATACGGTAGAGGCCGATCTGGTGGACAGATTCGTGACGAGCGCCGCGATAACATCGATCCTTCTCGAGGTGGCATGGCGCCTCAGGTGTCCGTGTTGGGCAAGTCCAAGCGTGGCCGCGATGACGAGGAAGAAAGAGAGGAGAGAGACATTGTGCAAAAGCTCAACTCGGGATTGTCAGCTTCGCGTGGATAAATAGTTTTTGTATAATTTTTGCCGTTAGTGGGGTTGTAATTGTTTGGAGTTTGGGTCATTTATTCGTTGTAAACAATGAACTTGTGAACGGAAATAGAGATAAAGAGCGTGTGTCTTTTTGTTTTTACCTTCTTACATACCACACCCAATTATTCTTACTAGAAAACAAAAATCTATCAAGAAAGAAAAAGTGGATCGCTTTTTCGCAACGACACAGAAAAAGAAAATCGAACAGAATCGTGCACATTTCAATACACTGCCCACTCACAGCACGTTGCCAGTGTACACACACAGCTTGCCCAGCTCTCCCGAGATACTGCGCGGTCGGGACAAATGAGCCGAAGCGGCGTCGGGTTTCTCCGGTCCGGACAAGCTCGCAGCCGTGCCGGGCACCACGCCGGGACCAATCAAGGTGAGGTCTTCTTGTGTCGCTTTGTATGGCGCCAGACGGCGCTGGGTGCTGAGGATAGGCGTAATGTTGCCGTACTTGATGACGTGCTGCAGCACCTTGCCGGTCTCGCGCGGGTTGATGATCCAAATGCAAGGGCAGGTCTCACGAGCGGCGATGTCGTTGCCGGTGTTCAGGAACTGTAAAAAAATGCGAGGAACACAATCTGCGGTTAGTATCAGCACAACAACTCTGAATGCATTGTTTCTTCGTACACTACTCTGACGAGAAACGGAAATGATACAAAAAACGCAATGATATTTAATAATAGCAATGTATCTCACCTGATCGCCCACGTGCAAGCAGTTGGCCTGGGGGATCTTAAAAAACGCCTGCAGCGCCTCCACCCCGACGCGCTTGTTGCCAATGTCCAACCAGGCATCCGTGCCGCCGTTGAACACACAATACGGCAGGGTGATGCGCGGCGTGTGCGAGCGCAGGGCCTCCATCACTCTTAGAACCATTTCGTCCAGAGCTTCGCGCTTGACCTTGCTGGAGCCGTGGCCCACAGGCACATTCAGAATCATTTCCTTCCCGCCGGGGTACACGCCAATAGCCCTCTCCTTGCGCAAAATCTAAAACAATAAACAGAAGTGTATTATAGACACACTGGGTACAAATATGAGTGCATGAACTGACTAATTGGTTTGACGCAGTAGGATGCAAAACGAATTGAACATTAGCGCAACAGGGCGTACCTTGACGCGCAGCTGCAGGTCCTCCATGGTCTCGCGCATGCTCTTTTCAGCCACGTCCAAAATCGTCGTGATTTCGTCCTGGGGCCAGAAGGCAGGCTTGGGACCCTGGGAATCCGCTGCTTGCCAGGCCTCCACCGGCACTGGTACGATCACTGCCTCGCGCACCTCCTTTGTCTCCTTCTTGTTATTGCCATCCTTGGCAGGAGACTCCCCATCAAGGTCAAAGCCGACACTCGGGCTGCCTTCGGTGGACACCAAGGTGGTCTGCAGGGTGCACTGGAGGAGATAGTTGCACTCGCCGCCGAACACAAAGAAGTTCTCGATCTGCTCCTTGGTCAGGTTCTCAATCACAAAGCGGTCCAGCAGACCACGCAGGCGCTTCGAATACTTCGAGCCGTCCAATCCATAGCCCGCTGCTGTCACCACTGCGACCTTGACACCATGGCACATGAGACTGATGATTGCCAAGGCGAGCTCTTCGTTCTCTTCGAAGTTCCCACCATCCGTGTACAGAGTCTGATCACCATCGAACGTGATAAGTTGCAGCTTTGGACCAATTGCCATGACTTGGGATAGATTCAAAATGTGCCGAATCTCATTGAAAGTGGGTGCGATGAATCGTCTTTTGCTGATGGAGTACTTCGTATCATACAATTGAAACGCTTCGCACATAGGAAGGGGCGTGTGAAATGTTCCAACAGAGGGAACAAACTCTTTTAACCTGCTGCGTACACCAGTGTCTTTCCTCAGTCTGTGTTCTTCAATCAGGGTCTCAAAGTACCGCATCGTTCCAGCATAAGATTCACTTGCATCGAGCACAAAGGAATGGTTAAGCATATCTTTCATCCACTCCATCAGTCCATCCTTCCGCAGGGTGGTCAATACATAGTTTCTACGCGAAGAAGTCAGAGTGCCGTCCATTTTGAGGGTTTCTGTTGCAAACGTGTGGGTTGGATGAAATCAAATGCGCCAACAGCAAATCCAACGGAGGGTCCGAACAGAAAAACTTCAACTTTGTAACTGAATTGGACTGTTTTAGTTTATGTGCGTTTTACTCTGATTGGCACAGTATCTACTCCGCATATTATTATCAGGGCAAGTTGGACGAATGGTTTCGGAAAGAGAGAACAGGACAGGACAAATTAGATCTCCAGAGATCCATTTCGTTGCCAATCATCTGTTAGTCATGACATATCTGTGGATTGGGGCTATTGTCATCACGCCCGCCGTTATCTTCGGTCTCATCGTGCTCAAGAGTAAAGTTGAGTACCCGGAAAAGAGTCTCTTCTACTGCTTCTTGAACTCATGTATGATTCCGCTCAGACTCCTGAGACTGGGCCCTTTCCGTCACGGAAAGGTTTCATTGGATAAGGCTATGAAATATGCTATGCGGAAAACCAAACTGACTGACTTTGGAGACATGACGTTCGCCGAATCTTACTCTTTCATTACCAATACCCCAAGTCACCAGGCGTTGAAATTGACCAACCTGGGCCACATTATGTTCCGTCTTGAATTGAACATGTCTATGTGCAGACGCCTTAGATTCCAGCAGTTCTTGAAGGATTGCCCTGAAGTGTTGAATATCCGTGTGCCTACGCCTGTGTTTGTGATGGGTCTGCCGCGCACTGGCACCACTTTCTTGCACAGATTGTTGTCCCTTGATCCCCAGGTGCGTGCTCCTCTTCTGTGGGAGCTTCTTTCCCCCGTTCCTGGCCACACTGGTGCACCCAACGCCACTGTGTTTGCTGACGACCGCTTGAAGCGTAACAAATTTGTGCGCAAGCTGATCCAGGATCGCGAGAGCATGGGCGACCGGGCGATGGAACACATTCACGAAATTGGCGCCGACCTGCCTGAAGAGTGCCTGATGGTGCTGTCCGACGAGATCCCCACCCACTTGAGCTTCCTGTACTCTGACTACGTGCACCACGACGTGTTCTTCTCCAAGATCGACTTCCAGCGCGTGAAGAATGCCTATTTGTATTACAAGAAGGTCTTGCAGCTGCTGTCGTACCAGGTCGGTGAGGCCGAGAACCCTCGTCGCTATATGCTCAAGTGCCCCATCCATCTGTACTACATCAAGGAGCTCGCGTCGGCCTTCCCTGATGCCAAGCTGATCTGGACCCACCGCCACCCCGTCTCCGCCGTGCCTTCGCTGTGCTCGCTGGTCAAGGCCGTGCACAAGGTGTACTACGAGAACAACTGCCGCGACGACAACGCTATCGGCCGCGGCCTCACGGACCTCACCGCCAAGACCCTCAAGCAGGCGCCGCAGGACATCATCGATTCCAAGCTGGAATGCAGCCATGTGATTTACAACGACCTTGTGTCTAACCCCATTAAGGTGGTGAAGGACATTTATGCACAGTTTGGGTGGGAGTTCACCACCGAGTACGAGAACATCATCAACGAGTACCTGGCGGAGGACAAGAAGAAGCGCGATGATATCAAGAAGGCCAAGGGCTCCAAGGAGCAGCTGCACACCTACACCGCCGAGGAGTTTGGTGTGCAGACCCAGGAACTCATGGAGGGAGAGTTCGCCGCCTATGTGAAGAAGTTCAACGTGCCGATGAGCAAGAACTAAACATATTAATAGTGTGTCTGTTGTTGATATGAGGGTGGGGGGCTGATAGGGAGGGATGTGTATATTTTTATAAAGTTGTTGTGTCTTTAGGCTGTACGAGGCAAGTTTGGGTCGTCCCCAACCAGCACGCGGATAGATTTTTTATGTGTTCCGAACGGTTTGTTACACACTGAATGTTGGGCATAATAATTAACATGTTACAATTAACTCTGCTTTGGCTTTTTAGCGCTCATTTCGATACAATGCCCTAATTGGGTTGCAACAAAAAGTGTGAGTATTGAGCTCCGCAATGCAATGTCGATTTTATTAAATATTAAGCGCGTCGACACATACAATCTATGTACACAAATGGAACAGGGTATGACAGAATCTTTCAAACATTTCTCATATTACCCAAACTCATTTACTGTATCTGCAGGCACAAAACCGAGTGTGACCGTTTAGAACAACACCAGACACAACACAACCGCCGCGCCCAAAAACATCAGAACCCTAGATAGATATGCCTGTTGGGCATCTTCTTCAGCCTGCGTGCCATTGGGAGCCGGAGGAGCGAAGCTTTGGAACTGAAGACCAAACAACGAGGGAAAGAAACCGAACCCAGCCGAGAACGAAATTCCACCAAAGTTGTAACCAATATTAATGGGAGACTGACCACCATGGGCGTCGTTGTGAATGGGGTCAGGACGATGTCCAAGAGGTCTGTTGGGAATGTTATCTTGGTTACTGGTTTTGAGTCGGGGGTCTTCCACAGAGCCTCGAATGAAGATGGGGATGACGTTTTCTTGAGACACGCCAGCTTTGCAAACAGGGCAAGTTGAGTGGTGTGTATTCAGCCAACGGTACAGGCAAGGCCAGCAATAGAGGTGTCCACACTGAGTTACGACTGGATCTTTATCTTTCACAGGTTCCAAACAAACGTTACACAAGAAAGCAGCATCATCATCTTCTTTATGGCCGGCATCTTTCTTTGAATTTCCAGACTCAATGGAATTAAATGTTGCAGGCGCGGTGCCCTTTAAAGGAATGTTCTCCATGTGAGACTAAGAAAGGCCAGCCCTTATGTGGTGGTAAGAATGTGTCAAATGTCGACTGTGCGAGTTGGTTGCGAAACATCTTGGAAGTTACCGAATCATTGTTTTGGTCACATCCAGCTCTTCACTGCTGTGCTGCTGCTACTGAGCTCTGCTCCAACTGTATGGAATTGTGTAATACAGTGTCCCGCTCACAAAGTGAAATGTGTATGTATTAACACGATAGAAGCGTAAAATTAAGTTCACCAGAAAGAATAAAATGCTTGTGTAAATTAAGCGAATGCACCGAAATAATACAAAGAAAATTACCACCGACCTATGAACGGAATCGACTCTCGGTAATAGTCAACGCCGTTACTATACACAACATTATCATCAATAATACTCCCACACGATCCCGGCGTGATGCACTTGCACAGCCTTTGTCCCTCTTCTTCTGCGTTCGTACCGGCCGGGCAGCGCTGGCAATCAGATTCTTTTCTACTACCCTCCACGTTTGCATAGGTGCCGATAGGGCATTTCGTACACTCGTCGGCGCTCTTTCCTTTGTTGGTGGAGCGATAACGACCATACGGGCATTTAGTGCAGCTGGTCGCTTTCTCCAGGGCGAGAATGGATACATCTGTGACGGGCTCGCGATACGTGCCGGCTGGACAGGGTAACATGATCCCTTCGTTGCAGTAATAACCCGCCTGGCATACTTGCAGTGCTATTTCGCACCCATCTTGACATTCCAATTTCGCTTCCTCTGCCAGATCGTTGTAACCGACGGTAATTTTGTATCGATAGAAGTAGTTGCATAATCGTTTGCATGTAGTGTTCTTTGGAACTTCCGTATAAAATAATTGACAACCCAATTGACAGAATCCTTTTTGTTTTGTCGGGAAAGCAGCCATTGCCCAGGGGTGCTGCTTCGTTTCTTGCATTTTAGTGGGTCCGGTCAAACGGTCGGCAGATATGCAGTTGCTTTGGCACAGGTCAACTTGGCCATTCACTTGCCAGTCCAAGTCAGTCCAAAGACACAAAGTGACGGAAATCAAGAACAAAACAGACAATAAATACATCGCAAATTCACGCTTGGGCTTGGAAATGACCTCAACAGAGTCCAAAATTCGCGCGAAGTGCGCGCTGATTGAACCAATTGTCCCCGGTATTCGGCGTTTTAACACATTTCTCATATATAGATCACGCTAATAATTGTAAAATATGCAGGTTTGTACGTACATTGGCTGCGGTTTCACTTTCCAACGGCGAGCTTGTTTGAAAAGGTCGAGCAAGGTGCTTTGCAACCCATAAATTCAGACAAGACTGGATATAAAGGACATACAAGCAACAAGCGAGGATCTATTTGAACATCCTTGCGCTCAGACTATAGTTGTTTTCAAGAAAACGAGTCCAAATTCTTTAATTACATTTTCTGCTTTCAATTAAATCTTCATCATCATGGCGGACGATGGACCGAGCAATCAGAAAAGTGATGCTCGTTTTGATCACATCAGAGAACGCATTGCGTCTGGTTTCCCCAAACTTGCTGGACCAAAGCTAGATAAGCTTCTTCTCACAGACGAAATAAGGTACTTTCTTCGTCTTCAAATCTTGCAGCTGACCCTGACATCTTGTTTTCTTGTTGTGTATTTCTCTTCCATAAATACAGAGAAATGGTTGTTCATTTCTGCGACGACGACCAAAAGCGCTGCCTTGTTGTTCCGGAGAGCATGAAAATTGACTTGGTGATTCCTTCCAAGTCCACCAAGGGCAAAGTACTGCTCTTCGTAAAACTACAAAACTGCACATTGACGATGGAAAATATCCACAAAGAAATTGCCGTTCTCGAGTTGGGTTCCAACCCCTTTGAGCACCTTGAGCTCCTCGCCAACGAGATCTTTCTTCCTGTGCTTTCCAATCCGCAGAACCAGGCGAAGTGGGGAGAGGTGCCCACTCGTGAGATCATGGATCGCTTCCACAACTTTCTCTCCAGCACCACGATCCTGTGCGGACAAATCAAAGGAGAGACCAGACTGCCCATGCCGCCCATCGACCTCAGTGGCGGACCTTCCACCGGCAAGAACCGCATTTCCCTCCTGGAGGGTGCCATCATCACCTGGACCAAGCAGATCCGCAGTGTGTTGAAGCAGGACCCCGAGTCCCAGCTCAAGCAGGGCATGCATCCCACACCCGATGTGGAAATCGACTTCTGGCGCAACAAGGCCAGCAACCTCAACAGCATCTTCGAGCAGCTGCAGGGGCCCCGTATCCGCCGTGTGTTGCGGGCCTTAGACCAGTCCAAGAGTACGTACTGCACTACCTTTGCGCGCCTGTGCCGAGAGGTGTTCACCGCCCGCACCGAGGCCAACGACAACACCAAGTACCTCCGCACCCTGGAGTACTGGTTCCAGTCCCTTAATGGCGAGGACGACTTCCCCAAGACCGTGGAGCTGTTCAAGCCCATGCTGCACATCATTCTGCTTATCTGGAAGAACTCCAAGCACTACAATATTCCCGCACGCTTGGTCGTGTTGATGCGCGAGATCTGCAACAGTCTCATCAAGCAGGCCACGAAATACGTATCTGGCGAGCAGATCTTCACGATGATCGAGTCCGAGGAGGCCAATCTGGCCGTGAGGGTCTTGCCCTTGG
>LNAP01002912.1_pt1 | contig 16660 bp, 15 predicted proteins | sample 602601 | NCBI WGS metagenome assembly LNAP01 (sample SAMN02440304, study PRJNA202911) | soil metagenome | biome: Subtropical and temperate rainforests or woodlands; isolation source: soil samples (1 kg each in a 20% v/v slurry with milli Q water) were... ... | reverse complement strand
CATCGACACCAGCAAACCCGCCAATACCAGCGAATAGGCATCGATCATCCATAGCTGTTGACTGGCGGTCGGACTCAGGGCCTCGGCAATCTTTGGTAACGCGAATCCAAGCACCGTATTGTCTACGGTTACCAGTAGTACTGGCAGCATCAGCACGCTTAGGGCTGACCATTGTTTTGTTTTTGCTCTGTGTTGCGCGGTCTCACTTATTAACGACATCAGCCAAACTCCTTATCTCCTCAAGTACTCACGGGAGATTTCGCAATGCACCCGTGAAACGAACCCAGTGCGCTTCCATGGCGAGGACTCGGTCAGTTCAGTAATGAAAAAACGTGCTGACAATCAACGGCCCCCGGGTTCAAACGACTACCCAAAGCATCTGAAACGCCCTGTAAGTCACGTCTGAACTCGTCAAAATTCTGATTAGAGACATTACTCATCAAGCGTTCCATCCCTTCCGCCAGCGCGGCGCGCTGGCGGTTGGCCTGGTCATTTTCTAGTTGTATGTCCCAATAGACTTCAGGTGGATTGACCAGAACCCGGGACAGCAACGCCATCATTGTCCGCATCGGTGGTGGCATCACTTCAAGAGCGCTCTCCAGATCAAGTGAAGACCTTGCCAACGCCAAACCGAACCCCAGAATTGCGGCATGAGGCAGCGCCTGACATAGCGCCATGAGCTCATCATGGGCCACCGGCGTCATTCGCTTTATCTTCATCCCTGCGCCCATCAAGTGCTGTTCGATGAAAGTCGAAGGCGAGTCGCCATCTTCCAGACAAATTGCGACGGTGCGTCCCTGAACGGAGAGCTTGGGTGAAAACATCGGATTGACGCCGACGAAAGGCTGCTTCGACGAAGCATTCTTCAATGCTCTGTAAAAAGGCTCCTGAACAGAACAAGTCGGTATGAATACAACATCATTCGAAACGGAGCCAACAACCCAGGGTATTGCCCGGATAGCCACGTTTTCGGGCAACGCAAAGACCACTGCCACGGCCCCTTGGAAGATGTGCCCGGTATTGCTGAACGGACTTGTGACATCAACTTCATAGAAGCCACTTTCCTGTTCGGAAGGCCTGCGATCCACCACCCGGACATCGTATCCATATTGCATAAGAATGCGGCTGATCAATGAGCCAACCAAACCCGCTCCCCCCAACACGACAACCGTGTCGCTCATCATGATTCGCTCCCTGCGACAAAACTGTAAAAAGGCACGCTAGCCTTGACCAACGTTTCTTCAAGCTCTTGCTGTGGATCGGAGTGCGCAACAATCGCGCCACCAATTCCAAATTTCGCCTCGTTACCCTGGAGCACTGCTGTTCGGATGACAATACTCAGCTCCGCTCCACCACTGAAAGATAACCATCCTAATGCGCCTGAATAGACACCACGGGCAGAGGACTCCAATACGTCAATAATTTCCATCGTGCGTTTCTTCGGAGCTCCCGTCATTGAGCCACCTGGGAAGCAGGCTCGAATAGCTTCGATCGTTGAAATATCCGAGCGAAGGTGCCCACGAACTGTTGAGACAAGCTGGTGGACCGAGGAAAAGCTTTCCACTGAGAAAATCTCAGGAACATGAACGCTCCCTGGACGGCACACTTGATTCAAATCATGGCGCACCAAATCTACAATCATTAGGTTCTCGGCCCTGTCCTTGGCCGAGCTACGTAGCTCATCCCGCAGTACTTGGTCCTCTGCAATTTGATTACTACGCGGCCTGGTTCCCTTTATTGGTCTGGACTCGATCAATCCGCTGTCATCGATTCTGAGAAAGGTTTCGGGCGAAGCGCTCAATACAGAAAATCCTGCAAACGAGAGGTAGGCACCGTAGGGTACGGGGCTAGCCTGGCGCATTCGCCAATAAGCACTCAAAGGCGCACCGCTGTAAGCCACTTTTGCCCTATTGGTCAGGCAGATCTCGTAAGACTCCCCATCGGTGATGTACTTAAGAGATTGATTGATCTTACTGATGTACTCATCTGGCCCGTCCTCAAGCGAGAGCTTCAGCTGATCTACGGCACCTGGAATAAACGAACTGCAATGACCAACTGGCTCATCATTACGATGGAGAAAATCAGGTAAGGATGGCCATTCCAAAGCATCGCCTGTCGCAGTCATCAGGCATTCATAGGCCTTGTCTTCATGATGATCAAAGACAAAGAAATGCGGCGCAAACATGAATGAAGCATCCGGATAAATCGAACGGTAAATTTTGCGTCCACCCGCCAGTGCTTTCAATTCGTAACCGAGGTAGCCAACAAAACCGCCCTTGAAAACAAACGGCAAGTACTGAGGGGTTGCCACCTGCACAGCTTCGAAGATTTGTGCAATCAGTGTAAAAAAGTCTCCTTTGATGCTTTTTTTGCCCTTGGGGCCCTCAAGTTTCAGGCACTCATCGTTGACATCGTACTCAAGCCTTATCGCTCCTTGCGCCACCCCACTACCTATGATCGAGTAGCGGGCATTAGGTCTTTCTGACTTCTCGCTGTCTAGCCAAAAAGCAAAGCGATCATCTGCATAGAGCGTTGAAAATACTGTTAGTGGACCGGTGCATTCGGAAAATTCGCGGTAGTTAAGCTGCATATTCAGCATCCCCCCTACTGCGACATATGCATCTTTTGACGACGTACATTCCGTGTCGGACTCTAAGTGAGCTCTGACACTGACGTTGTGTTCCAGCGCCATGCGTATGAAGTTGCTCAATAACGCATGGCCATATTCTGAATCGATGGATTCGGGATGGAACTGGACACCCCAAACCGGTCTGGTGATGTGTTCGATTGCCATGACCACACCTTCAGACGTCCAGGCCGTACATTGGAGCTCTGCTGGTAGGCTTGTACACATCAACGAATGGTATCTGACCACATCGAACTGTTCTGGCAGATCTCGAAAGAGCCCTTTGCCTGAATGAGTAATCCGACTGCGGTAGCCATGCACAGGGTTGGGAGCATATCCCACCGTCCCCCCAAGAAATTGAGCGATGCCTTGATGCCCTAGACAAATACCAAGCAACGGGACAGGAGAACGGAGGATGACGTCACCGCACACACCGAAATCTCCCTCCTGCCCAGGGTGCCCTGGACCGGGCGACAGCACTACAGCGTCATAATTTTCGATACCCAATTCGTTGTACGGAAGGGTATTTTTGACTACATCCGCGCAAATACCTGTCACCTCATACAAATACTGAGCGATGTTCTGGGTGAAGGAATCAAAGTTATCAATCAGTAATATTTTCATGAGGGTCGCCCCATGGCCAAACACTGATTGATCAGGACGTCTTCCTGAATACACGTCTCTTCTATAATCAGTTTGAATATCGACTCGGTGTATTCCGGCCTCAATCCTACCGCTTCCGATCTAGTCTTGATCATATCGAGCACGTAGGAAATTCGTCCGGGTTGCATCATCGCAATGCCATGGACGGCTTTGAGTTCGGCAATGTCCATGCACACTTTCATTCGCTCAGAAAGCAGGTCGACGACTTGCAAATTTATCGAATCAAGCCGCTCCCGCTGCGGCTGCAAAATGTTAGACGTGCCTGTCTGTGACAACTGTCCCTGTTGTTTCATCTTTTGCATCTCCGTTAGCCAATTTCTGGAAGAGAGTCGCCAGTCAGGCGTGATCCCGCTCATTGATAGCCGGCGTCCATAATCCCCTGCTCGTCATCACCCCTAGAGCAGTCCCCAATAACTTAATGTCTTTGCAACTGTGGTCTGCTGAAATTGCAAAACGCAGCATCGCTTTGCCTTTGGCAATGATTGGGTAAAACACCGGAAAGAGCAGCATGCCTTGGTCACGCAGGGTTCTCGCGGCCTGCAAGCCGGCTTCCTCTGTGTCAAAGAAGGCTCCTCTGACAGGTGACTGAATACCTGCATTGAGCAACTGGTTGTCGGTGAGGGAATCTAAAAGGGCGACATTTTCCCAAAGTCGCCGTTGCAGCATATCGATCTCTTCACTGAGATGGATTTTCACCGCGGCTACGTTTGCCGCCAACATAGGCACCATAATGGAATGACCAAATATCAGCGGATTGGCCAGGGTTCGGATAACTTCAACATCCCGTGGATCTGAAACTACGACAAAACCACCCGCGCCACCAAATGCCTTGGAGAGAGACCCTGCCAGAATAATATTTGCAGGTAATGAGTGATCCACCGCTGAAAAGGCATATCCCGCACCATGACGTCCGACGATCGAAATACCATGAGCATCGTCTACGTATAGGTATCCCCGTGCCGATTCTAGCTGCCGAGATAGCTCGGCGATGGGTACAAGACCACTCATCGAACCGATTCCATCGATCAAGAGCACAGGAGTTTCACCTTTGTCGGTGCAAACTTTCAGCGCTGTAGTCATTGATTCTTGGCTGGTGGACTCAACTCTAGAAACAGGTCCGAACTGCTCCAAAACCCCCCTAAGTACCTGCATTGAAGCATGGGCGGTTTTGTCCATCAGCCAGTGGATTCGTTTTTTGACCGGATACCCACTCAACGAACCACTCCCCAGCAACGGTAAAACACCTAAATGGACACTGCTGGTAGAAGTAAACACCGCAACGCCGCAACCTCTGTAAATCTGAGCAAGCAACTCTTCCAGTTGAGGCAGGTAACTTGGGCGCATTGCGCTTCGAGAAGACGACAGGTGCAGTCCGGAAGTTTCCATAGCCTGGTGTGCGGCTTCGATCAATGCAGAGTGGGTTTCCAAGCCCAAGTACGAACAGGAAACAAACTCTGTGAATGTACCTCCGTCCTGCAAGGTAATGTGCTTACCCACACGACTCGCAACGGTAAAACCTGTAAGCCCTTCCTCGTAAGCCTTCGCCAGTGCACCGGTGGTGTTGCCGCGACGAATGCTCATCCAGTCTTGTTTGGTTTGCACATCCATAGCTAAAGCTCCTTTCTGAAAATCAATATGATTTGCATCCGATGGTCATTACTGAGCTGCCTGAGGCGTCAGACGCTTCCTTATCGATTACAGTTTGCGTATTTGTCAGCTGACTCTGTTTGAACAGTTCACGCACAGCTCTGGCCTGATCCTCGCCATGTTCAATGACTAGCCAACCTTCACGACTAAGTAACTGGTTCGCGAGCGAGATGATTTGCCGTATCAGTTCAAGCCCATCGACCCCGGAATAGACCGATTCCCGTGGATGGTGATCGCTCCACTCAGGCAACAACTCTTGGGACTGTGGGACGTACGGAGGATTAGCGACAATCAAACCGACCTGGTCTGTGAATCGCGTAAATGCCTGTTTGTCGCGAATGTCAGCCTGCAAGTGATTGACCTGCCCCCCCTTGCAGGCCAGTCGATCAATGTTGCGTTTGAGGTACTGCATCGCTATCTCATCAAACTCCACACATGTCACTTTCAGATCCGGTCTGCGCCGTGCGATCGCCAAGCCAATCGCGCCGCTTCCGGCACACAAATCGAGAACACTTGCTCCCGGTCGCAGCGCAGCACTGGTCTCCAGCCACTTGTGAATGATTTGGCTGTGAGGACGGGGGATAAACACGCCGCTACCGACCACCAGCGGCATTTCGTCAAACTCCACCATGCCAACAATATGCCCGAGAGGAATTCGGTTACAGCGCTCTTTAACCGCTAACATAAATTCATCGAGCGCACGGCTTTTATCCAACCGTTGGATATAGCGATCTATTAGACAACTCAAATCAGCTTCCAAGTCCCAAACACCAGACGCTTGCAACATGGCCCGCGCTTGACTAATAGCAAGATACTCACGATCCGTAAGACTCATGACCACTCCTTGTAATACTGCGAAAGTCTTTTCAAAATTGACTTATACAGATAGGAAAATGCGACCAATTCCGGAGGAGGCGTAAACGACGGATGCAAGTCATTTATAAGTTGTTCATAATTGCGCGACAGACCTTCATCCAGCAAAGGAAACCAGTAAGGTTTTATATCCCAACGATACTCATATCCTGTGGCAAACATCTGCTGTACCGTTTCCCTGACCGTATTCTCGCGGGCAAAGCCAGATAGCGGAGCACGTACAGGTTTGAAAGGGCTCAGATCTAGATCGGGAGTCTCTATATCGGTCAAGCAATTAGCTATATACCGCGCCAACAATGGTGATTGGTGCAGGCCGTCTCGATAGGTGCCTGTTGCGAGCCAAAGACCTTCGATACCGCACTCGCCAATCAATGGAAAACCGTCTGCCGGTATTGGTCTGTTGCCAACTTGTATGGAAATGATTTCAGCTCCGTGAAGGTCCAAGTTTAACTGATCAACAGCACAGTCAAGCAAAAACTGAACATCCGATATGAGAGCCTGCTGTTTAGGCTGCTCGGAAATTATATTAGTGGCTCCCAGATACAGGACGCCGTCCCCACGAGGGACACAGTGCAAGCCGCACGCAAAAGCACGATTTGGAGTCCGTATGACAGAACTCGGCAACTCAATCCCTTCTGGCATTTTCACGAGAATTGAAACGCCATATCCACTGAACAACGGTGGAATTTTCTTTACGAGTTCGTCGAAATCACTAAGCAGGTCTAAAGATTGAACGCCTGCTGCAATCACAACCTTTTTAGCCCATAGAGTCTCTCCATTGCATAACTCAATGCCGGTGACTCCCCCACCCTCAGCCAACACACGCAGGGCGTTCTCATTTTTCAGAGCGCCGCCCTCGGAGGTAAATGCAGCATCCAGCTTCTCCAGCAAAAGATGAGAATTCACGGAGTGCTCGTTTGGTATGTACAGCCCACGCAAAGGGCGAACCAGATGGTTAGGTTTCAGCCACTCAATTTTGCGTGGATCAACAATTTCGAACGGCTCACCATACTCACGAAGGGTTCTCTCGATGGTGTCGTAGTTAACGCTATCCACCTCATCCATGCCGGCGGTGTTGAGCAGCACATGGGTCCCAATCGCGGTAAACAGCGAACTGGAATCACCTGAAGAAATTGCCAAGCGCTCCGCCCAACTTGACCACAGGTGTTGAGCTTGTCGGTCCATGTCTAGTTTCAATCGACCAAAATCACTTGCCAGTAGGCCGCTTGTTACCTCCCCGAAACATCCATTCATCGCGCCGGCAGCCCTTGACGCTGCATTTGTACGATCAGTCTCACCAACTCGGCAGACATTTAAACCACGCGTGGACAACTCATATGCGATTGACCCACCAACTGCTCCTGCACCTACAACAATGACGTCGAACTCCATGTTTTGACCTCAGACAATTACCCGCGACGTAAGAAGAATCAACTTTTCTCGTTGGAAAACAGGAACACTTCTATAATTTCGTTACATTGCAATTCAACCGACTATTTGTTTCATATTGTATCTTTGAAATAATTCTACACATATTCAAATAGAGCTAAAAACCTGACCCTCCGCTTTTAAAGCCACAGATTGCCCTGCTGACTTCTAAAAAACAGCAACCTATGAAAACTTACTTAGAGCTACATAATTAGTAAAAACAAATATTTCAAAAAAATAGACAACCACAGATTGTGTGAAAACTTAACTACCCTCCTAGCGATTAGAGCTTGGCAGTAGGTGAGCTGCAGCGATCGATAGCAGTAATTTCCAGGCAGCCGCGTCCTCACCCAAAAGTGGGCGCCCCAAACAATCTCGGGCGTTTGCTTAAGTCACCACTCCGCGTTTTCACCCAGTCTTCGAGGCCTCTTTTGTTTATGAGCAGCTACGCTCGATAGATATCGCCCACGCTGTCCAACCGACAGAGCAATCGACCCGCCCAAGAGGAAGCGCACAGATGGCCCGTCTCACTGCCAAAGACTTTGCTCCGGAACTGCTCGAACTGTACGACTACTACGCCCACGGCAAAATCAACCGGCGTGAGTTTCTGGATCGGGCGGCGTTGTTCACCTTGGGTGGTTTGACCGCCAGCGCGCTGCTCGCCGCCCTGAGTCCGAATTATGCGCTCGCCGAGCAGGTTGAATTTACCGACCCGGACATCGTTGCCGAGTACATCACCTATCCATCCCCCAAGGGCAACGGCCAGGTCCGTGGCTATCTGGTGCGCCCGGCGAAAGCCACCGGCAAGGTGCCGGCGGTGGTGGTCGTGCATGAAAATCGCGGGCTCAACCCGTATATCGAAGACGTCGCGCGGCGTGTGGCCAAGGCAGGCTTCATCGCCCTTGCCCCGGATGGCCTGACCTCGGTGGGCGGCTATCCCGGCAACGATGACAAAGGCCGGGAGTTGCAGGCGACCGTCGACCCGGAAAAGCTCATGAACGACTTTTTCGCCGCCATCGAGTGGTTGATCAAACATGACGCGAGCAGCGGAAAAGTCGGTATCACCGGGTTCTGCTACGGCGGTGGTGTCGCCAATGCGGCGGCCGTGGCTTATCCGGAACTGGGGGCTGCCGTGTCCTTTTATGGTCGCCAGCCCGAAGCCAAGGATGTCGCCCGAATCAAGGCGCCAGTGATGCTGCACTACGGTGAACTGGATACGCGCATCAACGAAGGCTGGCCCGCCTATGAAAAGGCGCTGAAAGCCGCGGGCAAGGCCTATGAAGCGTACATCTACCCCGGCGCCAATCACGGTTTTCATAACGACTCCACGCCTCGATACGATGAGGCCGCAGCCAAGCTGGCGTGGGACCGGACGCTGGGGTGGTTTCGGCGGTACCTGGCTTGATAGTGAGGTTGACACTGACTCTGTTTGCTCTCTGGGTAGAGACGAGTACGGGGAAATAGCCTCGCCTCGCCTCGCTTCGATCCGCCCCACGCCTTCATCTACCGTTAGCATTAATCGGGAGGGAGATTAGTAACCAACGCCTCGTACGCCACCCGAAGCCCGAATGGATTCGCCTGTTACCCAATGCGAGTCTTCGGAGGCCAGGAACACGGCCAGCGGTGCAATGTCTTCTGGATCACCGAAACGCCCCAGCGGTGTGCCAGCGATGAGTTTTTCGCCAAAGTCTCCGGCGAAGTTGCCATCAGTCGCTGGCGTATTGGTGTGACCGGGCAAGATCGAGTTGACCCTGATACCTCGCGGCCCAAGCTCTCTGGCCAAGGCGAACGTCAACGTATCGACCGCGCCCTTAGTGGCGGAATAAACGCTGGAAGCCAAATAGGGGTCGGTGCTGAGAATGGAGCTGATGTTGATGATGCTGCCCGATGGTCCCAGCAGCTTGACGGCTTCTCGAACCGCCAGCAGATAGCCGAGCACATTGATGTTGAATTGCTGGTGGAAGGCTTCCTCGGTGAAGTCCTCGATCATTTGAAACACCGCGACGCCCGCATTGTTCACCAGAATATCCAGCGTCCCGAAGTCGGCCTTGACGGTGTCGAACAAACGGGTCACGTCGGCAGCCTGGCTCATGTCAGCCTGGATACCGACGGCTTTGCCCCCCTGCCCCTGAATCTGTGCAACAACCGCGTCGGCGTCAGATTTGCTCGACTCATAGTTCACAACGACCGTTGCGCCCGCCGCGCCTAATGCTTTGGCAATACCGGCACCGATGCCTTTTGATGCGCCAGTGACAACTGCAATTTTTCCTTCAAGCTTCATGGGGCTGACCTTTTCTAACGTTGAGAGATGTGTCGTCGGGCTTAGGTGCCGTCAGGTTGTAAAGGCCTGAACGCAATGTGCCGCTAGCCCACAGTATTCGGGCAACGGAAGGCCAAACGCTTGCCAGTTGTTCTCGGATGCTTGCCTATTCTTCTCGTGTTGCTTGCTTTGCCCTCGGCGGTGACTCATGTTCAGCGCATGAACAATGCGATCGAAGAACTGCGCAGCCTCGCGATGCGCGCGGACAACAAGTGGACGGACACCGGGCTGCCGCGTGTGACGATGGTCCGGGCAGAGGCGTGTGCGAGCCAGGTTTATCAGCCGATGCTGCACCTGGTGCTCCAGGGCGCAAAAACCTTGTCTATCGGCGATCAGGTTTTGCGGTGTTTACCGATCACCTACTTCCTCGTGCCTGTGGACGTACCTGCCACCGGTGAGATTCACCCGAGCGGGCCGGACTTGCCCTATCTGGCGATCAGTCTGACCCTGGACCCGAACGTCATCGCGACGCTGCTGGCAGGCGAGGTCAAAACGACCGAGCAGCCGATCACAAGTCGCTTTTATGCGGTGACTGCACCGGCTGAAATGATTGATGCGTGGTTGCGCATGATGCGACTGATGGACCGCCCAAACGAAGCGGCGGTACTGGCGCCGATGATTGAGCGAGAGATTCTGTTTCGAGTCTTGCAAGGACCGTTAGGCCCCCTGCTGCTTGAAATGGCTCGCCCGGATGGCCGTCTGGCGCAGATACGCCGCGCCACCCAATGGATCCGCGAGCACTACACCGAGCCCTTTCGTGTGGAGCCACTCGCGACGATGTCCGATATGAGCGTTGCGGCGTTCTATCGGCATTTCAAATCCATCACGGGCATGACGCCCATTCAATACCAGAAACGTCTACGCCTGCTCAGGGCTCGCTGGTTACTGCTGTTCGAACCTCGCGATGCCGCTTCAATCGCTTTCACCGTGGGTTATGAAAGCGCCTCGCAATTCAGCCGTGAATATGCACGCCTGTTCGGGATGCCTCCGGCGCGCGATGCTGCCCGGTTCAGAACGCCCATTGCTTCTGGAGCGGCATCGCCTTGAACACAACGGCATTCCCTGAGCGCGAAACCGAGCGCTATCGCGCCCTAAACATCGATGATTGTCGTCCCTGCAATCGTCTGCGCGAATCCGACGCCAAACACCCGCGCAGGTGTTTCGAAACCTGGTCGCCGATCACCGTTCAGTACTCGGCGCGCAGCCTCCACAGCCGCCAACGGTGTGTAGGTGTAGCCGTTGACGGTCTCGATCACCGAACACGCACGGGTGCCATCAGCGCCAATGACTTCAGCCACAGCACGGGCGCGATGAGCCTCTCGCTGCTCAGCACTTGGACCGTCAGGAAGTTGTGACAGATCACCTTCAGGGAAAGCGTCGCCGGTGATGTTCACGAACATGGCGATATTGGGAATGCCGGTGGAGTGCCAAGCCGTGACCAGGTCGCCGAAGGACAGCGGCGCGCACAGTGCCGGGCCGTCGCCAAAATCGAAGTGCCGGGGCTGCGCATCGGGTGTTGCAACCAGTAGCCCATCAACCCGCGCCAAGAGGCCTGCGCCAATGATCTCGCTGACACTTAAGGCCGATCCCCGTGACATGATGCCAGCGACTTGTAGCGCAACGCTGAGCGACTTCGGATCCCGCACACGGCGAGCAACATGCATCGCCAGGCAGTCTGTCGGCACCACGTCCCAGCCGACGCCGGGCAGCAACATGACACCCGCCTCGGCCGCCTGAGCGCCAAGCCGTTGCGCCAGCCGATAGACATTGATCTCGGCCGTGATGTCCAGATAGTCGACCTTGGCCTCGATACAGGCCTGCATCAAGGCGTCTGCCGTCTGAGCGAAAGGCCCGGCGAAATTCAGCAGCACGCCGATGCCGTCCAGGGATTCGGCGGACTGGGCATCAGGGATGAACACTCGGTAAGGCACGCCCAGTTGCGCCGCGAGAGAGGCCAGCCTTGCGCCATTGCGGCCAGCGATCACAACGCCCAGCCCCTGCGCCTTGGCATGCTCGGCTGCCATGCGACCGGTATAGCCCGTCGCCCCGTAGATCATTAATTTTTTCATGGGGCGTGCTGCCAGTTCTTGTAGACGAATTCGAGGCTGTAACCGTCCGGGTCAAGGACATTGGCGGCGTAGTAATGGGGGTCGTAATGCAAGCGTGCACCCGGCGCACCGTTGTCGATAGCGCCACTCTCAATAGCCGCAGCGTAAGCTGCGTTGACCTCGGCCTTGCTGTTCGCCACGAAACCGACATGAACCGCCCGCCCTTCCACAACACCCTCGCGCAACCAGAAAAACACCCGGCCATTGGCACCGAAACCCTTGAGGTCCGGGTGGCCTGGCGGGCCGTCCTTGCCGTCGTAATCAAGCCGGCCGGTAATGCCAAGCGGGGTCAGAGTCGCGGTGTAGAAACGGATGGAACGATCAACGTCGCTTACCGAGATAAAAATATGATCAAGCATTGTGGTCGTCTCGCTATTCAGGTGCTGATTCAGATGAAATACCCGCCCGCGACTTCGATTGTCTGAGCATTGATCCAGCGTCCTTCTTCGGACAACAGCATGGTGATGACGCGAGCGACATCCTCCGGCTCGCCCACCCGACCAAGGGCGGTTTGCGACGCGAGTAGCGCCTCGAATTCATCATTCAAACCTCCGCCCAGTTCGGTGCGAATCACCCCCGGTGAGACGGCATTGGCCCGGATACGCCGAGGGCCGAACTCCTTGGCCATGTAACGGGTCAGCACGTCGAGCCCGCCCTTGAAAGCTGCATACGGCGCGACACCCGCAGTGGCCACGCGGGTCGTGGCGCTGGTCAGGTTGACGATACTGGCGCCCGCGCCCATCAGCGACAGCAACGCTTGAGTCAGGAAAAACGGGCCTTTGAGGTGTACGTTCAACAAGTCGTCAAACTGCGCCTCGGTGACCAATTCCAGCGGATTGAACAAGCCATGGCCCGCGTTGTTCACCAGCCCGCTGAGGGTTGTCACACCCCAGGTTTCCTGCAAAGTCAGTTGCACCGTTTCTCTGAAGCTGTCGAACCGCTTTACATCCGCGACGTCCAGTTCAAGCGCCACAGCCTTGCCCCCCGATGCCTGGATACGCTGGACGACAGCGTTTGCTGAATCAGCATTGCTCTTGTAGGTCAGGATGACCCCCATACCGCGCCGGGCGCAGTGTTCGGCGGTGCTGGCGCCGATGCCTCGGCTGCCTCCGGTGATGACGATAACGCTCATTCGCTGCTCCAGTATCACTTTGATGAGTAACCACAGTAACCATCGCCGTCGCCACGAACGCAGCCGTTCCTGCTCCAATCCTGCCTGTTTCTGCTTATTGCTTGCCTGGGCGTATCAGCCTGAGTTCAGATGTCCCCCATGACAAACCAACTAAATGAACTTCGCGCGCTGGCTGCCCGGGCCGAGAACCGCCGCACGGAGACAGGCATCCCTCGCGTAGCCATGGTCCAAGGCGAAATCCCTGAACACCTGCTGGCCGCGGTTTACGAGCCGATGATCAACCTGATCTTGCAAGGCAGTAAATCAATGACCATCGCAGACCGCACGCTTCGCTATGACCCGGCGACCTATTTCGTCATGTCCATCGAGTTGCCTGCGGTCGGTCAAGTACACCCAGCCTCTTCCGGTGAGCCTTATCTGGCAGTCAGCCTGACACTCGACCCGACGGTCCTGGCGACGCTGCTGGCGGACCTGCCAAAGCCCATCGGACATTACGACAAGGAAGCTGGTTTTTCGGTAGCCGCTGTCACGCCCGACCTGATGGACGCCTGGGTGCGCATGCTTCGATTGATGACCCGGCCTGAAGAAATTGCGGCCTTGGCGCCTGTTTACGAACGGGAGATTTTGTACCGTGTTTTACAAGGCCCACACGGCTGGATGCTGCGTGATATTGCGGCACCCGATAGCGCCATGGCTCGGGTCAGCCTGGCCATCCAGTACATTCGTCGAGACTTTGCCAAGCCCATCCGTGTGGAGACGCTGGCTCAACACGCGGCGATGAGCGTGTCGGCCTTTCACCGGCACTTCAAAGCCGTCACGGCGCTGAGCCCGTTGCAGTATCAAAAAAGGGTTCGCTTGCTCCAGGCCCGGACGCTGCTGGTGGCCAACGCCAAAAGTGTCACCCGTGCAGCGTTCGAGGTCGGTTATGAAAGCGCTACGCAATTCAGCCGCGATTACGCACGGGTGTTCGGCTTGCCGCCCTCACGAGATGCCGCGCGGATTGTTGGAGAAACACTGGGCCAGAGAAAATAGCTGAAAAATGACTGCCGAAGCGTAAAAGAGCCCACCCCGTTGCTTAGGGTAAAGTCGACCGGTGCCCTGTCTTTCAGCGAATTCGCTTACGTATCAATCACATCATCCGCCCAACTGATGGCCGCAACGACGGTAGGAAAACCGATCGTGCTGGTCAGTGAGATCAGCGTGTGACGGATCTGCCCCGGCGTGGCGCCCGCCTCCAGTGCCCGTCGGGTATGACTGTGCACCGCGCCCTCAGAGCGGATGGCCGCCGCGGCACCGAGCTGGATCAGCTGGACAACGATCTCTTCCAGGGGGCCGGTATGACGCACCGCCGTACCCAAGGCCTCCACGGCGGCCAGGTAATCCGGGTATTGCTGTTCGAGACGTTGGTAGGTGTTGTGCGCTTTCTTCTTTGTCATGTTTGTTTCCTCGCGTTGGAGGGCGATCAATTCGCACTTCTGCGTCCGAGTCATCAGGTTGCGATTGGCGAAACTTGCACACTGCAACAGTAGGCTACGCTTACAGCAGCTTATTGCACACGATGCTCGCGTCTGCAGGTTTTGGTTGGTTCTGGAGAGCGTCTGCAACAGCTATTTCAGACAGGTCCAAACCATTCACGCAGGACTACGTGATGACCGAGCCCCTCCTCAGTTTTGATCAACTCAAGCGTGCCGCCGCGTCTGGCGAGATCGATACCGTTCTGGTCTGCATGGTCGACATGCAAGGCCGGCTGGTCGGCAAACGATTCCAGGTCGAGTTTTTCATCGACAGCGGCCATGAAGAAACCCATTGCTGCAATTACCTGCTGGCCGACGACATCGACATGGAGCCGGTGCCGGGTTACGCCGCGGCCAGCTGGAGCAAAGGCTATGGCGACTTTGTGCTCAAACCCGACATGGCCACGTTGCGGCGGGTGCCCTGGCTCGAGTGCACGGCGCTGGTACTCTGCGATGTACTCGATCATCACCATCGGCGCGACCTGCCGCACAGCCCGCGGGCGATTCTGAAAAAGCAGGTTGAGCGACTGCGCGAGCGCGGTTACACCGGCATGTTCGCCTCGGAGCTGGAGTTCTATCTGTTCGACGAGAGCTACGAGGCGATCCACGAGCGCAATTACCACAAGCCGAAAACCGCCGGTCATTACATCGAGGACTACAACATCCTGCAGACCACCCGCGAAGAGCCAGTGCTGCGGGCGATTCGCAAACATCTGCAGGCCAGCGGCATTCCCGTGGAAAACTCCAAGGGTGAATGGGGGCCGGGCCAGGAAGAGATCAACATCCGTTACGCCGATGCGCTGACCATGGCCGACCACCACGTCATCATCAAGCACGCCTGCAAAGAGATCGCGCAATTGCAGGGCAAGGCGATCACGTTCATGGCCAAGTGGCGTTATGACGCTGCCGGTTCCAGCAGCCACATCCACAATTCGCTGTGGGACAAGAACGGTAAAAAGCCGCTGTTCTTCGACACCAAGGCCGAGTTTGGCATGTCGAAACTGATGCGTTCCTGGGTGGCCGGGCAGCTCAAATACGCCAACGACATCACCTGTTTTCTCGCGCCTTATATCAATTCGTACAAGCGCTTTCAGGCCGGCACCTTTGCCCCGACCCGGGCCGTGTGGAGTCGGGACAATCGCACCGCGGGCTTTCGTTTGTGCGCAGAAGGCAGCAAATCCATCCGCATCGAATGTCGCATTGGTGGCGCCGACCTCAACCCTTACCTGGCCTTCGCCGCGTTGATCGCTGCGGGGCTGGCCGGTATTGACGAAAAACTCAGCCTTGCGCCGCCCTTCGAAGGCGATGCCTACGTCGACGAACACTTGCCTGAAGTATCGAAGACCCTGCGCGAAGCCTGCGCCGCACTCCAGGGCTCGACCATGTTGCGCGAAGCGTTCGGCGATGAAGTGATCGACCACTACGTGCACACCGCCGAATGGGAGCAGAAAGAGTACGACCGGCGGATCACCGACTGGGAACTGCAGCGCGGGTTTGAGCGCTATTGAGACCACCATCATGACTTCAACCATTCAACTCATCTCACCGGTCGATGGCCGGGTCTATGCCGAACGCCGCTGCGCCGATGCGGCGCAAATCGACCAGGCGCTGGCGGCGGCCGAAGCTGCCCAGGCGCAATGGAAACGCCGGCCACTGAGCGAACGCGCCGCCTTCTGCAACGCCGCGGTGGACGCGATGTTGGCCATGAAGGCTGACATCGTGCCGGAACTGGCCTGGCAGATGGGCCGTCCGGTGCGCTTTGGCGCTGGCGAACTGCGCGGTTTCGAAGAGCGTGCCCGGCATATGATCGCCATCGCGCCTGAAGCCCTGGCGGCGATTGAACCCACGCCTATTAACGGTTTTCGACGCCATATCAAACGCGAACCGTTGGGTACGGTGTTGGTCGTCGCCCCCTGGAATTACCCCTATCTGACGGCAGTGAATACGATTATTCCGGCGCTGATGGCCGGCAACAGCGTGATCCTCAAACACGCGTCGCAAACGCTGCTGGTGGGTGAACGGTTCGCCGAGGCCTTTCGCCGTGCCAATTTGCCCGAAGGGTTGTTCCAGAACCTGCTGCTCAGTCATGTTTATACCGGGGCGATCATTGCCTCTGGACGCGTGCAGCAAGTGAACTTCACCGGTTCGGTCGAGGGCGGTAAATCCATGGAACATGCTGCCGTCGGGGGTTTCCTCGGCGTGGGCCTGGAACTCGGTGGCAAAGACCCGGCCTACGTCCGCGCAGACGCCAACCTCGAACATGCGGTGGAAAACCTGGTGGACGGCAGCTACTTCAATTCCGGACAAAGCTGCTGCGCAGTTGAACGCATCTATGTCGATGAAAAAATA
>LNAP01002911.1_pt1 | contig 16660 bp, 14 predicted proteins | sample 602601 | NCBI WGS metagenome assembly LNAP01 (sample SAMN02440304, study PRJNA202911) | soil metagenome | biome: Subtropical and temperate rainforests or woodlands; isolation source: soil samples (1 kg each in a 20% v/v slurry with milli Q water) were... ... | reverse complement strand
GTCTCGCACTGGAACGTTGGGCGGTCGGCTTCATTGAGCGCAGTCGTGGGCGTTATCCAGTGCTGAGTCGGGGTGAGATTTCCACGGACTCCCGGTTGAGTCCGCCGCAACGGGAAGCGGTCAGTGAAGTATTGGGCACACGCGACCAAGTCGTGTGCTTGCGTGGCGCGGCTGGCGTGGGGAAAACGACGATGGTCAAGGAACTCCACGGCCTGTTGTCGGCGGAAGGCCGGATCGTCTTTTACTGCGCGCCTACCAGTTCGGCGGCGGACACCCTGCGTAAGGACGGGCTGACGACCGCAACGACGGTGGCGGATTTTTTGCAGAATGTCTCCCTGCGCGAACGGGAGCGGTTGCCAGGCGCTGTGCTGGTGGTCGATGAGGCCGGATTGGCGTCCAACGTGCAGGGCGGCGAACTCCTGCGTATCGCCGAGCATTACGACACCCGTGTCGTTTTTCTCGGCGACTCGAAGCAACACACCTCCGTCGAGGCTGGCGACTTCCTGCGCATCCTCGAAACGCATTCCTCGCTGCATCGCGTCGAAGTGACGGACATTCGCCGGCAGGTAGTCACGGAGTATCGCGATGCGGTGAAGCTGATGGCGGTCGGCACGGCACGGGCCGGATTGGAACGCCTCGACAAGCTGGGCTGGGTCCATGAAGGGCGAGCGGAATATCTGCGAGCAGCGGTGGACGCTTACTTGGCGCGCTCCGAAGCCGGGAAGCGGCTGGATGCCGTGATCGCAGTCACTCCGACCTGGCGGGAGAACGATGCCTTCACCGACATGCTGCGGGACGAGTTGAAGATGCGCGGCGTTCTGTCGGTAGGGGAGAAAATCATGGTTCACGATCCGTTGCCGTGGACGCGGGTGCAGCAAGCTCATCCCGAGAATTACACGCCCGGTCTGGTGGTGACGTTCAATCGCAATGGCGAAGGGTTCCGTGCCGGGGAATATGCCGAGGTTGTGCGAGTGGAAAAGGACTGCGTCTGGCTTCACCGACCAAGCGGAGAATGCCGCCTCCCGTTTGAGGGCGTGGATTTTTCGGTGGCGAGAACACGAGAGATCGACGTATCGCCGGGCGACCGGTTGCTTATCCGGGCCAACGACCGCAAGCACGGCCTCATCAATGGCGAAACCCTTACGGTCACGGCGCTGCGTGACGGGATCATCGAAACGACCGAAGGCCACCGTATCGACACGGCGCGGTTCCGCCGTTTTTCGCATGGCTTTGCCGTCACCAGCCATAAATCGCAGAGCAAGACAGCGGATCATGTGATCGTGGCAGCGGAGCGACTGAACGGCAAGGCCGCTTACGTGGCATGTTCACGCGGGCGGTATAGCTGTGCGATCCATACGCCGAATAAGGAAGCGTTGATCGAAGAGTTGCCGGAAGGAAACCGGTTGGCAGCGCTGGATTTTATCGGTTTGTCCCTCACGCAGACGCTTTCAAAAAACGAAGAACGCGAGCGAGCCTGGGAAGTCGCTCGCTATTGGCTCAGGCAGACTTCGGACAAGATGGTGCAGCGTGCGCAAACATTGGGGCGCATTTGGGAACGTGATGGTTTTCACGCCCCGACTATTGAGATATCGCCGCGTAGTCAGGCGGTTGACCGGAGCGGTCCCATAGGAACGTCCAACCACGGACACTCGCACCTATGAAAACGATCTTCCCCTATGAGCTTCATGTGTCGGGCAGCGGTCACTGTACCCTATTTGAACTGGGAACGGACGCATTGGCGCTGCCATTAACGGCGTTGATCTGCGCCCGCCGCCGCGAGCGGGAAGGGGCGCAACAACTCGTGCTAGAGTTTCCCAACGGTCAGGTGGAGATTTCCGGACAAGGGCTCGACGAACTGCTCACGCATCTACTAGCGGGTAGGGTGAAAACGATTCGTATTGGCCAACATGATACCGGTACTGTGACGAAGCTACATTTTGCAGAAATGTGATCCGCTCAACAACTCCACAAGACTGTCGAAAAAATCAATATATGGAGATTGGACCAGATCGATTACTTCCGCCGCTGTGAAGAGCGATGGCCTTCTTTTAGATTCCATGATGCAACGGAAAATTGGCTCACGGATGGTAAAACGCCGAGCGTGGCTGATTGCGTGCATATAGAGTCATGTCTACGTGATTTACTATTAGTAATTTCGAGAAAACGCGGCCCACGCTTCCGCGCATTTTTTATTGGGTAACCAGACAGTGTTCGTTCGTTTAAAGAGGTCTATCGTACTGGCATCTTTGACTTCTAATGAATCTCTAAATCCTAGCCATCCTACTGATGCGTCAATTCTTAGGAGCGATAAATTCGAGTTGGATGGCAATCGTCTTTGAAGCACTGCTTCAAAAAATGGGATAATAATGGTATTAGATTTTCCGATTTCATGCCCAGCATTTGATTCTATTGCAAGACACCATACTGCATTCGCCATACGATTTGCTTCAAATATATGTATGATATTTTCCTTTCTGTATACGACATCGTTGCCACCTATGATAAAAAGACCAGGAACTTCACGCACACTTGGGTTATAATCTGTTTCGTATATGCCGCCCTTTATAGCTGCGAATGCTATCACGCGTTCGGGTTGAATGCAGGCTAAACCATATGCGAGCTGTCCACCTGCCGATGTTCCCCAGATTAATAGGGGTGCGCTGGAAATTGCAGCAACCTTGCTCTTTATAGAAAGAACAACAAGGGATTCGAAGAACGCGGACCCGCTCCTTCCGTTCATTTTATGATAAGGAACGGCAGTTTCTATATTACTTTTAAAAAAAATACCTAAGAGGGCTAAGTTATGCTTTTTGGCAAATAGTCGCCAAGTGTTATTCTGAACGTAATCACGTCCATCTCCGTTAAACCCGGGGGCAAGTACAAGTATCGCACTAGGTGCCTTTATGGAATCATCAATCCACAAGCGGAAGCTGGCGCGGGTGAAATTGTCTTCATTTTTGGGAAGAACGTCACAGTCCCAAATATGTGCATTGAGGTTTGGAGGCAAACATGCGATGAAGAAGCATATCAGCAGGTAGCTACTTCTCATTCGCACATTCATCATGTTACTTATTTGTTGTTTATCTACTTGCATTTCGAGGCTGATTTTACCAAAAGAACAACATGGATCGCTTAAGCCCAAAAAAATCAAAATTAATGGTGGTGTCGATTTCAATCGCGCTTATTTTTGGCACATTTTCGGGATGTAAGCCCCGTAATAAAGCCTCCTCGCTGCCGGTTGATATGCTGAGAGATAGCTCAAAGGACTTGGTTGGCAACAAATATGAAATAGAGGGGCGGTTAGAATCTCTTATATCTAGTTCGGGGGAAGGGAGATTATTTGCCGTTAAAATTATATCTGGAGCCACCGTTGCGATATATGCCCCATCTACATTGCAGGGCTTCAACCCAGAGCGAGGCCAATCGTTTCTTTTTAAAGTAACTATCGATCCACTTGGCGTCCTTGTTGTGACAAAGGCGGAAAAAATTTAATCAGTAATCGATGGCTCGACACTTACTGATACATATTCTGGTCGCACTCTTTGCGCTAAATGTGGCGTCAGGTGAACCATTTTTCACCATTATCAGTAGCAAATGGTCTAAGCAAGCTCCTAAGGATGGCAGCGGGATTTGGAATGATGGTTTAGATAAAAATACAGGTCAAAGAATATCTACGTATGTGCCATCAATGGAGGTAAATGTAATAGCACAACAAGCTATTCGATCAAAAAATACTATAGCTCGAATTTATTATTATGACAGTTCCGGTAAAATGATAGGCCAGGCAACCCCTTCTTTTTCCACGCGCTCGGGAAGGGACAAATATGCTGTTCCATTAATCTATCCTGAAAAAAAAAGGGTTTCTCTATATTTTGCGGTGCCCGTTAAGTTGCCCGCCAATTTTTCGTCTGTTGTGGTTTTTGGCGATCAATATGAAGTTGCTGCACGAGCATACCCTGATTCACCGGTAGCGCGTTTTGAATTCCCTGAGAAAAAACTATTTCTTAGTCCAACGCTTAGTGGGATCGTACGTGAATTGGCTATTTCAAATGTGATAGAGTATCCGGTTAAGACTTTAAATCCCAATCAACCTCAAATCACCCTTTTCGTTCGTTTTCCTAAAGGAGCAGAAGATGCGCGAACAGCAAAGGGCGTTATGGCGATTTGTGTCCTTGCCAACGGCTTAGGAGAAATCCGTAATATGCTTCACAAAATGGACGAAGGAGAGGGGCTTTCTTGGCGGATGAAGTTCGCTGAAGAAAATCAACTCGCGGTCGTAATATGGGGTGCTCGCCGACTGTGGGACCCAAGTAAAAATTTTGATGATCTAGACAAAAAAACGGCAAGAGAGATAGACGCAAGTTTTGATGCAGTTGCTATTTCATGGACTAGAGGAATTCGTCAGTTGGGCTTGGAGTATGGCTTGCCACAACAATCATTCCTTTTGAGTGGTTCTTCTGGGGCTGCTCAGTGGGCTCATCGTTTGGCATTACGAAATCCTGAGTTTTTTTTAGCTGTAAACGTTCATATTCCAAGCAGTTTTGATCAACCTTCATTGGTGGCTAACCGGGTGTTGTGGTGCTTAACTACTGGCGAGTTGGAGGTCGGTTATGCCCGATCTTTGCGCTTTATGGCAGAATGCCGACGTCTGGGATACCCCATGATATATAAAGCCTATATTGGCCTAGGACATCAAGGGACTCCTGCTGCTGAAAATTTGGGTAGAACATTCTTTAATTATGCGTTAGGACTTGCTGAGGATAGGAAGATGTATGATCTTAAGAATCCATTAAAGGCTCCTGAAATTAATACGAATTTGAACCCGATATTAGCCCCTTGGGTGGAAAACTTTAAGAACCCAGCGTTCATCGCTGATATCATCAACCAAGAGGTCTATTCCGCTGGAGGAGAAAAACTATTGGTGCCGGAGCAGTTCCAAGTTGCGCTACCTAATAAGGAACTAGCTGAAGCATGGAAACATCGTTAATGGATACTTACTTTCAAGGCACTTGGCGGATGGACTGGGGATTCGGAAATGCAAATAAAACTGCTGCCCTTATTGCTCTGCTGATGATCGGAGTATGGGGTGGCGTCTTGTGGAGAAGATCTCTTTTTTGGCCTGCATTATTGATCAATTTTGCGCTGGGTGTATGTTTGATGCATACATTCTCTCGTGGCGGGGTGGCCGCTGCTGTAGTTGGGTTATTTTTTATAATATGGAGATCGCCGAAATCTTGGGGATGGATCAGAATCTGTGCCAGCGGAGCGGTTGTAGTATGTATAATTGGAGTTATGGTAGATATTCAAGCCTACAAGCGCTTCGGCCAAGGCTTGATACAGGAGGATCGCTCTATTACCAATCGATTAGCTCTTTGGAATACAGTCCCGAAAATGATAGCTGATTCGCCCTCTGGTTGGGGTTTTGGTAACTCGGGGAGCGCTTATGTCAATTGGTATCAACCCCTAGAGCGTAGTGAACCATACCGTACACTCGTCAATAGTCATTTTACTTGGCTGGTTGAATCCGGATGGACATTAAGATTCTGTTATTTGCTTTTTTGGGCTGTAATTTTGTGTTTTTTATGGCCGAGTAAAACCGCAAGTGAAATAAAAACAGTGGGATTTGCGGTATGGATTGCATTTGCCATTACTGGCTTTTTTAGTTCCGTGGCAGAAAATAAGATTTTATGGATAATCCCTTTGGTTTATCTTGCGGTTTGTATAATGCATGAATCACAACTCCGTAATTGGTGCTTCAGGAGGAATATACTAATTCCTAGTTCCTTGGCATTTGTTGGTATATCGGCTTTATTTATTATCCCAAGACTACAAATTAGAGAGGGTGCTATTCTTAAAGGCTCAAAAACATGTGTGCAGGTTGGGAAGGAAGTTCCCAGAATATGGGCGATCGTGACATCTGAAACAGTTGGTATAAATTACGGCCGGGCATTCAGGACAGGAATGGGAGATTTACGGCATACTTCCATTGGGCTTACACGCTCGTGGGCTGACTTACCAAAATCCAAATATGCCGCTCTTATAGTTTTAACGGCTCCGGACGCTGCACAGGCCGAGTACATTCAAGAGGCTTTGAAGTATTGTGACCGGATGGTTCTCGTTAATCCTAATGGGACACCCGTTGAACTTGGTTTCGATAAAGAAATAAGCAAAGCTCGGGTTCAGGTTATAATTGGTTCTTTTAGCCAAAAAGTGAATCGGAGCCCCTGGGAAAACGCTTCATCCGAATCCGTGTTATTTCTGCCAGGAGAAGGAGATTATATTGCGAACTGGATGGATATTGTTGCTAGGACCGTTCGACAATCTATCTCCAATTCTTTCTGAAAAACGTTTCCCATTTTTTTCCATTGTACTGCTCTAGATATCGGATCTGTCCCGCGAACGGGCCTGAGGGGAAAATTGTTGCTCGATAGGTTTCGGTTCCGACCGTTGTATATAACTGAAATGTTTTTTCATCTATTCCATAAAATCTTGTCCCCCATTCATCTGAAACTGATATAACAGGTGCATAGCCATCAACTAATGTTTTAACCTGCTTTTCGTTGATTTTAACAGCTCTTCCGGTTTTACGACTCCATTGGCGAACTGCATTGATTTGAGTCCCGTTTCTAGTGCCAAGAACTTGAAAGCTAGCAACATCATCGCTTATCGTTTTCCACTCGAAATTTAAATTCATATTTGTGGAGGATAGCTTTCGTGGAACGATTACGGTCTGCCCGCCGTTAATGAAATAGCTTAACTCAAGATCGACTTTCTTTGATTTTAAGTAAATTGTGCGTGAAAGTTCGTTAATTATGTTAATGGATAATACCTCACTGCCGCCGGAATCGACCATGCGTATTTTTTTCGATTCGCGATAGATGAAAAAATCACGACTACGGATTGTCCATTGTGCTAATCTTCCATTTATATACGAGAGGCGTTCGTCGTCATTCATTAGAAGGACAACGGCGTTTTTATTCACAAATCCCGATTTTATCCCAGGACCAAAGATTTCATTTTTAATGTTTAAGCTTGCCGTTAAAATAACTCCACTAGGCAAGAGAAATCGAATTCTTTTTTCATCAATACGATAGGCCGTGGAATCGATGGTTGGTATAAATATATTCGGGCATTCGTTAGTATATGGAAGAATATCGCTACATATAGTAATCCAGTATAAGTCGCCCTCATCTTCAGATGCCAAAATATCGAAGCGCGCTTCCCCTGACCGCCCAAGTCCCTCTTCGTAAAACGGTTGGCTCTTAAGCTGGGGTGTCGTAAGCCCGAAAGAAATAAGCATGGCTGCGACCATGCTTATAGAAGAAAAATTTAAAGAAGTGGCCACCACATTGCCCCTTCATTTGCAAAGGCGTTAATTGTTTTGCTCGTCGCCTTATTGGACTTACTCCAACGAGCGAAAAACGTACTCATTCCGATTGAGGAGGTTTCCTCCATGAAAAGTTGCATCCTACGCCATGCGTCCTCTTCGGTAAGGTTCTCATTATAACTGGTTATCGTCGCGCAAAGATTTTTGAAAAATTTTGATTTTTCCCCGAAGTGATAGTCTCCTATTCTAAAGTAATTTTTTTCATAATTTTCAGCTTCTGGGAGTGCATCCAGCAGTCTGGCGACATGGAGCTCTGTGTTTGAGTGAAGGCTACATCCGATAAATTCGACAATGCCATCATCAGATAAACAATTATGACTTCTGCGTAATATGTTTTCGGTAATATCTATGCCGTGCATTCCTCCGTGGCCTACAAAGCTGTAAGCAATATCTGGAGGAAGGGGGATTAGTGGTGGATTAAATATTATTGTATTGTATTTTAGGGGTGTAGTTTCTAGGTAATCAAAAGCTGAGCAATTAGAATATTCTATGTTTCTATCTAGTTGATTCATCCTGGCATTAAATCGGCCAATTCGTGTTGCGCGTTCATTGATCTCAACTGCTGTCACACTACTATAGCCTTTCATCACCAGATTCATTGATTGAAAACCTGGTCCAGCACATAAATCCAAGGCAGTGGCTGAATTGAATGGTGCTCTAGACACAAGTCGACCTAGGCCAAGTGAATCACTTCCGAAATAGGAATCTGTTTTTACCGTGTGGTCATAAATTAATGCGATATCTCCAGTGAATATCAACCGCATGCCGTTAAGTGCTATGCGTCCAGTGGAAGTTTCGATGATAAAATTGTTCTCTCGAAGGGTCTCGATAAAAGCATTACCTATTAAGCTGATGAGTTGTGCAGGTTCAGCGGAGCGGTTCAAAAGAAAGAAATCCACCAAAACTGCTAGCTCACTTGTCAGGTTGCTTCGAGCTGCTGCTAGATAGCTGTCGATGGTGCTCGAATCTTGACAAATACGTAACAAATCGGAGTAACCATGCCTTTTCAATGAGCTTAACGCGAATGTGTTATCTTCCATTTAGATGTTTGATTAACTCGTCAGGTTGTTGTGGGTTAATGACCAAGGTTGTGTGCCCGTCGGAAACAAGAAGTAGTCCTGATGTCGATGTGCACCAGACGTCTGCTAAAGTGCCGTTCGCTAAACGAAATTTTCCATAAATTCCGAATAGTCCGCCAACGCCAAATGTTCTGGTGGAATTATTTAATATTTTATTATCGATCTGATTTTTGACGTTCGAGGAGAACGCATAGTTAAATTTTTTAATTTTTGTTTCAACTATTAGTTTATTTTTAACAACATGCAGCTTGGATGGTGAGAGGAGGAACGATACAATTGGTGTAATCGCTACCAAAATACCAATGAGTAAAACAGTTACCTTGAGGCCTGTATTGAGAGTTAGGCGGAGGTAGAGCCCTATGCATACAGCTGCCATCGCCAAGCAGAAAACAGTTATTCCTGTTGATATAATTATTTGCTGCTTTGTGGGCGACTGTAGTTCAAAAATCGTAATGGAATCCATTTTATAGGGGCATGCTCGATATCTTTTGACTACGATATCCAGCAATTTGATTGGAGGTTAACATTGAGTGCGGAGATTTTGATAGAATATGAGTTAAAAAGCATTCGCTTACACGACGAACATCGAAGTTGTTTTTAAGGATAATATCCATTTGCACAAGCCAGTCATTAATATCGGGCTCTGAAAAACCCTCTTTCTTTAGGAACGAAGATACCTTATTTGATCTCACAATCTCGGCGCATTCGCTTCCTAAGTCGGCTTCTGCTAGATAGCATAAACCCTTCTGTAAATCAGCTAATGTAGGCGTGCGTTCGATCTGACTATTTTCAACGTCAAATGCTATAAAATTTCTCCATTGGTCATCGGCGCTCGGTTTCATGGCTAACCCAGTGATGGTTTTACCCCTAATCGCTTTACAGTGTTCTGAAAATGTAAAGCAGCCGCCGGACAAGAATTCAATTTCGTCTGAAATGCTCCCGGTTTCTTGAGCACCATTTTTGAATAGGCGCCAAGCTGCATCTATATTTAAGGTTCTAGCGTATGCGGGGATTCCGTCTCTGGTTTCACTCTCGGTTCGTTTCCAATAAATTCTGCAGCGCTCTTGGTTTAGTGAAAAATAAGTTATTGGAACAATATCGGCGATACTCGTGCTATGCGCAAACCCCGCACCTCGTAATAGACTTGTAATCCGTTCCTTGCCTTCAGTTGGAGCGGAGATTAAGATCGGAAATTTTTTTGAAATGGCATAAGCAGATTCTCCGCACAAAGAGTAAACCATCCCACTCTCCGTAATCAGATCTAATATTTTAAAATTTTTTATATTTAAGCTGATCGAGGCGGTGCCGGGCTCCGTAGCCCTAGAGATCGGTGTAAGTGCTGCGGAAAAGGTTCCTGCAACGAGCGCTGACTTGGTAATAAACGAACGTCTGTTTAGTATTTTTTTCATATTGCTTTTTTATAATCTAGGCATTGTCGTTGGATCGCTGCGAATTTGGAGCGATTTATTCGATTCACATATTCATTAATAATTTTCTTGGTGTCTATAGGGCTTTGTCGACGAAGAGCATCTCGAACGTTTTGATTCTTGTATAGCGCTCTACATTTTTCGCAGATGTGCTGTATGTTGCTAGGAATTTCAACATTGACGTTGGAGTTTCTTACGAAGTTAAGAATTGCATCAGGCCCCTTAATATGAATCCATATTTTGAGGAAATCATCCGGCGTTTCTGAAAGGATTTCAGCCATTGTTCTATCTTTCAGACTACCCAAGTGCAGCTCTTCGATTTCTTCAAGTGTGAGTCCACAGCATGCGATTAGGTTCTCCCTGGGGTTAATTGCCAATACGCTAAGTATCGTATTACAGGGGCCGCTATCGAGATTTTCTGGCGAACTGTAAGTATCTTTATATCTAACCTCTCTTTCGCCTTTAAATCTCATCCATGGAGACATCATTATTTTGATCTTTTTCTCTTGGATCAACTCATGAAAAACAGGATTCTTCAAAAACCCTTCATAATCAAAATCTTTATTGTCAAATACTTCAACCATTACTGCCACATTTAAGCCGAGTTTTGCCGCTTCTATTGCGCCATTCTGCACGTTTTGGGTCGGGACATATTTTGCATGGCTAGGTCCGGTTGAGAAGTTCGCTTCTTTTAATCCTGCATCGACTAGCCGTAGCAGGCGTTTATTGGTTATCTGCGGAGTAGTTGCCCAATACCCATTCGATACGAACCTGGTGGCGAAATGATTGTCATTTGCATGGGCTACAACTTCGTCTAGATTTTTACCTAGTAAAAAGCATTCCCCTCCGGTAAACACTACTACTTTTAAGGACTTAATTTCGGTTGCTTGGTCTATATATTTATGTATGTTCTTTACAGGGATAGCATCTTTTACTTTTGGGCTACAAGTAAAGCAGCAATGATCACATGCTGCGGTGCATGTATGCGTTGTAATGATGGACAGAGTATTTGGATTAATCAGCATAATATTATTCGCCGGCCGTGCTAGTGCTCGTCCAGACCTGCGTCGTTGTGCGGACTGCGACATCTGAATATGCAACAACTTGAACGGCGACCTTAACTTCTACGCCTACATTAGTTCCGGCTCCCACATTAACAATTACGATGCCATTGATCGCCAAAAAAACATTAATCGCCAAAACTACATTATTAGCTGCTTGAGTTAAAATGGTTTCGGCTACTTGGTTTAGATGCTGCGGATTGCTTACATCCTGATATAGTCGGAAGCGATACAGGAATGGTAATAGCTCCGTGTATTTTTTGGAGTAAACCAATACGAGGTCGTTAATTTCTACGAGAACAGGAGTTAGAAGTGCTTTGTCATCTGAGCTCGCCTTTAATTTTTTGTGTAGCAATGAGAATTGGGCGAGAGCCTCTTCGTCTTCGATGAATAGGATGTAGTCGCCGCTTCCGTTTGGTAGATTTAAGCGTGCTTCTACTTTTCTCTTATCATTATCTAAGGCGCACGCCTTTAGCTCTTTGGTTGTGAGATCCTTTTGCATAGGATCTTGTAAAATGGAAAACAAGTGATCGACGTTCTTTTGATCAACGATAATTTCGTTGATGTCGATTTTGCTGATCAGTTGGCTTTCGGCATTCTTGTCTTCGTTGCTTTTCATAAGTTAGTATCTTTCTTTAGTGTGTTGTTTGCTGGATCTCTAAGGGCTGCGGATAATTCGAAGAGTGCTTTATTCAGATCTAAATCAGCCGAAATTGGTGCATCATACGGGATTGATGGCCAGCGTCTTTCTACTTCCTTTAAGTCTGATGTTTCGATTTTAAATTCTGTATATATTGTTGGTATATCGCCTATTTCTTGTACGGCGAGAATGGGCTGTCCTGATTGTTCTGCGAGATAGCGGAGCTTATAGGAACTATTTGCTAATTTAGAAAATTCTTTTGGAAGTATACCGTCGGTTACCATTGCTTTGATATCTAGGGTAGCTTCTAATGATATCTTTCCATCTTGAATCTTTACATCCGATTGTGCTGAATATTTCTTTATCAAATCCAGCAGGCCGCTAATTGCTGCCTGAGCCTTTTGAATTTTGAGATTGGTTTCCTTTGCTGTCTCGATCAGGACTGATCTAGATGTAAGTGGTATACTCGCGACGATATCGCCGTTGGGTCGGTTGAAGAGATAATATATGCCAATCTTGGGGGTGTGAACTTGATTTTGAACGACCCATTTGGTTGGTTCATTTTCTTTATTTATTTGATATAATATGCTCTTTTGTGTAACTCCTGCTTGGCTTGACTGAAGGCTTATTATGTATGCAGGCGTTGTGGACTGCCATTTTGTAATTTGATTTATTAAAAGTGCTGCATCAGCGCTGAGTGTCTGCTGGGCTCGTGTTAATGTTAGCGAGGTTAATGCCAGAATGAGACTTAGTGTTGCTTTAGTGATTTTATTCATTTCATTACCCTTTAGTTGAGTTTATCGGTATTTTGCGTGTGCTCAAAATATTTACGAGCCACTGTGTCTAGACCTTCTCGTGTAAGAATTCCGGCAGGATAAATCTCACCGGCTTTGAGGTATAAGTTCATAGAAGTGCCGAAATCATTCCTTTGCTCTGCTTTTTTGGCCGCGGAAAGTGCAGAGGCATATTCTAAAGCTTCAAGGGCGTAATCTGCTCGCATTCTGTTGAGTTCGACATCCTCCGGGTATTCACGATAAGTGCGCTCAAGAATTTCCCATGCCCCAAATTTATTTGCTGCACGTTCAAGTTCCTTAGCTTGAGCCATTGCGATCTCTACTTTCTCCATTCTTTTCATTACATCCACTAGTTGTTGATTTCTGGTTTCGTCGGTTGCTAATGCGGTGCCTAAGCGGAAGCGATTATCGAAGATTGAACGGAAATCCTTTTGATTTATAAGACGATCAAAGTCGGCCGTGAGACTGTTTTTCAAGTCCACTTTGGAAAATAATGAATCCGTTACTTTCTCAATCTCTGGATTCTTCGGCCACGCTTGTAGAGATTCTTGTATTAACTCTTGGGTGGCTTTCATATCACCGGATTGAGCGGCCAGCAGCGCACGTTTCAGAGTTAAATTGCTTACTTGCTTGGCTCCCTCTATTAAGGCTCGAGGTTTTATTGGATTAAAATCTTTTGCGATCTCGCTGATTTTGTCTAAAAACGTAGATGCTTGTTCAAAATCTCGAACTTCAAGCGCAGCTAATAATTGATTTGAAAGCCGCACAAACTCAGTGATTTGTTGCTTCTTGTTGCGAGGAAAGGTTTGTATCGCGGGAGTGAATTCACCCAGCATATATGCCTCTTGCAGTCGTTCAGTTGCCGCCTGCAATTCACCAAGTCCGAGGTGGTAATCGACTACAGAAATTCCACTATTAACATCTCGCAGTGCTTCGTTTGTTAATGATTGGAGAGCTGTCGTTGTGATTTTTGTATCAATACCGCTTATTCCCGAGCGAAGTCCATTCACTCCTTGGAGAGTTTGCTCCTCTCCTGCAAAAATATATCGGTAGAAATCGGCGGCAATATTTACATGTTGAAATCTTCTCTGAGCGAAAAACTGCAAAATTAGCGCCTGAAATTCTATTTTTAATGTTTGTTTCGAAAGGACGCTGGTAGCTTCATTAGCTTTCATTCGAACCTCTGCTTCCATTAAACGTTTAGCAGAAGGTGCTGAGGCAGAGATCGAAGGCGCGGAGATAGTTGGTTGCTGAAATGCCTGATTGGTATTTTCCTTATCTTTATTTGGGCGAGGCGTCTCACTGGATCTTTGCTTGGCTGCTTCCTCAACACGAATTGCTCGCTCATGTCGCTCGCGGTCTCGTTCGAGCTGCTGATTTTCGCTCAATATTTCGGATATCTTTTGGTTGGCCTGCCAACAAGTGACGATCCGTGAGGCGAGTGTCTCACTTATACGATTATCAACTTCGTATTCAGCAGCCTTATAAAGCATTCTCCATGCTCTTATAATTCGTTGCTGGTCATTTGATCCCCCTTTTCCTGCCAAAATGTCGCTGATCTCTCGTAAAACAGCATTATACTCGATTGCTTGAGGTAAATCAGATTCAGGCGAATTTAAAAATTTTTCAAACCGGGCGCGTGCAAGAGCTTGATCACCCATGTCAAATTGGGTTCCTCTCCAAGAAAATACTGGGGAAACAGCAACGTTGACATCATTGAGTTTGGAGCCTTGTGCTGCACCACCTTGCGTGGGAATTGATGATTCTTTGTTTTTCTCATCCAGGGAATGATCTTTCTGGTCCACCGGGGTAGGTGGTAAGGTTCGGTTAACGGAAGCCTCTTGTGCTAAAGCCCAAGAAAATCCCCCGACTAGCGCAGACGCTACAAGCAAATTAACACGAATTAGACGGATCATGTGAAATTGAAATGAGTTATGCTGTTTCCGAGAAGATGAGATTTCGAATCGACGGACAAGCTTTTTCGCGTAAGGCTTGCATAAATGCTCACTTCGTTGGACCTCACCGTTCACGCTCGTCGTTCCCACCGGGCTTTAATCTCACGCGTAACAACCGAATTTGAGCTTGGAAAACTCCATGCAATTATTGGGCCATCTGGTTGCGGAAAAACGACATTTCTGAAGGCGTTAATCGGAACTTTGTCCGCTCAAGGCCAAGTAAGATTTAATGGGATCGATCCCACTGCTCAGTCGCTTGCGGGGGTAGTAGGATTCGCGCCACAGTTCAGTATCGCTTTTCCCAAGTTGTCTGTGCTTGAGTCCGTGGAATATGCCGTGCGCCTTTATCGTTCAGATGTGGCGGACCGTGGAGACGAAGCTCGCCGGCTTTTGGCGCTAGTTGGCTTAAGTGAACAAAATTTATCCTCTGTTGACCGTTTAAGCGGCGGCCAACTTCGCCGTTTGGGCCTAGCGATGGAACTTTCTGCGAATCCTGAATTCCTACTGTGCGATGAAGTCACCTCTGGGTTAGATCCCGTAGCTGAAACGGAAATTCTTCAGTTACTGCGTCGCTTATGCCGTGAGGAAGGAAAGACCGTGCTTTGTGTCATCCATAACTTGGATGCGTTGGAGCACTTCGATAGTATTACGTTGTTTTATCGGGGTGAACTCCGCTTTCAGGGGCCTCTGGCAAGTTTGCGACATGCTTTTGGAATCGCTGACGTACGAGATTGTTATCATGCTTTAGTGCGGGATGAAGCCGTCAAAGAGTGGAGCCCACTACCTTTCGGTCTGGAGGCGGCGTCGACACGCCGAATTCTCAATCGGCCTAACCCGTTTTCTCAATTGATCACGCTCTTACGTCGACGATTTTCATTATTTTTGCGTGACCGGGGACAATTGGCGCTCTTCCTTGCGCTTACCTTTGGGTTTCCTTGTCTTGTTGTGATTTTTGCGCTGAATGGTCTCCCTCAAGTCCAAACATTATCATTGGAGGCGCAGGGTAGTATCATTGAGCAGTTTCAAAAAGCCTCAGCGTTTCAAATGCAGGCAGCAAAGACAGGCGCCCTTGTTTCAGGCCTGATCATGTTCCAAGTGATTCTGCTTTCGCTTATGGGAAGCAATAACGGTTCCCGTGAAATCGTAGCGGAAAGACCGATTTACGAAAAAGAGCGGCTATGCGGCCTTACTCCTCACGCTTACATTGTATCAAAACTTGTTTTTGTGGGAAGTCTTTGCGTTTTCCAAGGCTGTTGGATGGCGTTCTTCGTAAAGTGGATTTGCGAATTTCCAGGCTCATGGATAGGGCATGCGCTTGTACTATCTGGCGTTACCACGGCTATTGGGTTCCTTTGCTTAGGCCTTTCTTCAATATTGTCTTCTACGGAACGCTCTTCGTTGTTTGCCCTCTATTTCGTTGGGTTCCAATTGCCTTTGTCTGGAGTGGTGCTAGCCCTTCCTCACTATTTGGTGTGGTTAGTGCGACCGGTCATTGGTGCATATTGGGGCTGGTCTGGATATTTAAGCTTAATGAAGGAAACTCGCCTTTATGATGTTGTGAAAATGACAGTGAATTCCGAGGTGGTGCCTATAGTAGCATGCTTATTGACGTTAACAGCTCATATGCTTTTGGGTGGAATCATGACAGTTTGGGGATGTTTGAAGCGGCAGTCTTTGTAGTTTTGCGGGGTATGCTTTCTCTATAATTCGAAGTTGGCCGACCGGCCCGCATATCTCGCTTGATTGCGTGCCGCGAACAGAACCGGCGAATATCCTTTGTCTCGATCTCCAATCCCAAGGCTGCGAGATGGGCACGTAGTTCACGAGTGCGATAGGCCGGTTTGGGATGATTGAGGAGGTAGAGGAGGATGGAAACTTTCCACCAATTGACATGCCCCAACGCCGTGCGGCGCGTCCGTGTATCGGCGGACTGGTCCAGAAACTCCACCGCCTTTGCAACGTGGCGAAGCAGGAGTTTTTGTCGTCCTTGTATCGCTTCATCCAACAAAGCTGCCCCCGCTCTCGTCAGACGAGCGGAAGCACCTCCATCCGTTGCGCCCTTGCGCCAGTCGTGTGTAAGCAAGAAGGCCCCGGCGTCAATGGTGCCGGCATGGTAGCGCCGCACCAACGTTTCCACCTCGCGCCAAGACAGACCGCCGTAAATCCGGCCTGTCTTGATCCGTAATTTGCGTCTGATTTTACGCTGGGTTTCGCTTAAAATCTCCTCGCTACCAGTCAGGCTCAGCAACAGGCGATGCGGTTCCTCTTCGGGACTGGTCGGTGTATCCAGCAATTGCTTGAACCGGTCCCAATCTTG
>LNAP01003063.1_pt1 | contig 16662 bp, 18 predicted proteins | sample 602601 | NCBI WGS metagenome assembly LNAP01 (sample SAMN02440304, study PRJNA202911) | soil metagenome | biome: Subtropical and temperate rainforests or woodlands; isolation source: soil samples (1 kg each in a 20% v/v slurry with milli Q water) were... ... | reverse complement strand
CGACGATCTTCTTGACGCGCTGTTCGATGCTTTCCATGCAGATCTCCAAGTTGGGAAAATTTCCCGCGAATTATAGCCAAACGAAAAAAGTTATGGTGCCGGCTATGACAAAAAAAACAGCATTACCGAATAACTATGACATTTTGCTTGAATTATGAAAAATGTCTATTCGGAACACCTCTAAGGAACAGATTTTACCCTACACAGGCACACCTGTTCGGTAAATTACATGTACATTCCACCGTTTACGTGCAAAGTCGTACCGGTAATGTACCCCGCCTGCGGTGCAGCCAGGAAGGCTACCGCATTGGCGATATCGGCCGCCGAACCCAGGCGCCCTAGGGGAACCTGAGCCAGAATGGCCGCCGTCTGTGTTTCGCTGAGCGCCCGAGTCATATCGGTTTCGATAAAACCTGGCGCCACGCAATTAACCGTAATATTACGACTACCCAGTTCACGCGCAAGAGCGCGTGCCATACCGGCCACGCCAGCCTTGGCGGCAGCGTAGTTAGCCTGGCCCGGATTGCCGCTGGAACCAATGACTGAGGTAATATTGATAATCCGGCCCCAACGAGCCTTCATCATGTTCTTAAGCACCGCACGCGACAGACGAAATACCGCTGACAGATTCGTGTCGATAACCGCATCCCAATCATCGTCTTTCATGCGCATAGCCAATGTATCGCGAGTAATCCCAGCGCTATTGACCAAAACATGAGGACCACCGTCGCTTTGACCCAGCTCGGCGATCAGGGCATCGCAGCCGGCTGCATCGGTCACATCCAGCACGACCCCACGCCCCCTGTCGGGTGCCAGCATATCGGAAATAGCCTGCGCCCCCGCTTCGGAAGTCGCCGTGCCAACTACATAAGCGCCGCGCGAGGCAAGTTCAAGCGCAATCGCTTTACCAATACCGCGCGTCGCGCCCGTTACCAGGGCAACTTTGCCGTCGAGTTGTTGTTCTTGCACAGCCTTACCCCTGTAAAGTAGTTAATGCCGCGTCGAGCGATGCCGGATCGGTAATGGCCAGCCCCACCAGATCACGATCAATACGCTTGGTGAGGCCATTAAGGACCTTGCCCGGGCCGCACTCGACAATGTGCGTCACGCCCTGCGCTTTCATCGCCTGTACTGTTTCAACCCAGCGCACGGCATGCCAGGCTTGACGCACCAGAGCGTCTTTAATGGCCGCAGGATCTGAAGGACTTTGCACATCGACGTTATTAATCAAAGACATTTGCGGCGATTGTAAGTCAATTGCAGCCAATGCTTGCTGCAATACCTTAGCAGCCGGCTCTAATAAGCTGGAATGAAAGGGAGCGGAAACTTGTAACACAAGGGCGCGTTTAGCGCCAGCCGCTTTAGCCAGCTCGCAGGCACGCTCGATACCCGCTTTATGCCCAGCAATAACCACCTGTGCCGGGGCATTGAAGTTAACGGCCTCTACCACTTCACCCTGGGCCGCTTCAGCACAAATCGCTTTAACCGCGTCATCATCCAGGCCCAGTATGGCAGCCATCGACCCGGTGCCCACAGGCACAGCCGCCTGCATGGCGTCGGCGCGCACACGCACAACGCGCACCGCGTCGTCCAGGGCGAGCGAGCCGGCGGCAGTCAGCGCGGAATATTCACCCAGACTATGCCCGGCGACCATCGCTGGCGCAGCACCACCGGCGGCAACCCACGCGCGGTATATCGCCACTGCAGCGGTCAGCATGACAGGCTGAGTATTCGTGGTGAGATTCAGTTGCTCAGGAGGACCCTGAGAAATCAGCGCACCCAGGTCTTGCCCAAGCGCAGCCGAAGCCTGCTCAACGGTTTCGGCAACGACACGTTGGCCGGCCCAAGCGTCGAGCATGCCGACTGATTGCGAGCCTTGCCCGGGAAAGACGAAAGCAATTTTCATAGTAATCAAAGAATAAATTGGACAGGAAGGCAGTCAGCCGGAAAAGCACCGGCCGAGCTGGCAGCTTACATACGGATCAGCACGGATCCCCATGTGAACCCGCCACCGACGCCTTGCATCATGACCAGATCGCCCGTCTTGATACGGCCGTCGCGGCGTGCCGCATCGAACGCCAGAGGAACACTGGCCGCCGATGTATTGGCGTGCTTATCGACAGTGATGATCACTTTTTCGGCGGGTATGTGGAGTTTCTTGCCAATGAAATTAATAATTCGCACATTCGCCTGGTGCGGCACCAGCCAATCAATGTCATCAACGTCGATGCTGGCTTTGCGACAAACCTCTTTGGCCGAATCGGTCAGTGAATTGACGGCAAGCTTGAAAACAGCCTGGCCGTCCATACGCAAGAAGGGATCGCCCACCACCTTGCCATGCGCGACGTTGCCCGCCGCGCACAAGATATTCATTTGACTGCCATCGGCATTAAGCTGAGCGGCTATAACACCGGGCTCGTCGCTTGCCTTAAGCACCACGGCCCCTGCCCCATCGCCAAAGAGCACGCACGTTTTGCGGTCATTCCAATCGAGAATGCGCGAAAACACCTCGGCGCCGATAACCAGCGCGGCACGCGCGTACCCCGCCTTGATGAACGCATCGGCCGTTGTCAGGGCATAGACGAAACCACTGCAAACAGCCTGCACATCAAAAGCAGCACCGCCCTTGATGCCCAAGTTAGCCTGGACCTGGCAAGCGGTACTAGGAAACACAAAATCGGGAGTCGACGTTGCGACAATGATGAGATCGATCTCGCCAGCGGCCACGCCGGCATCGGCCAAGGCCGCTTGCGCCGCTTCGGTAGCCAGCATGCTGGTCGTCACATCGGGAGCAGCCAGATGGCGCTGACGAATGCCAGTACGTTCGGTAATCCATGCATCGGACGTTTCGACATTACGCGTGGCCAGCTCGGCGGCAAGTTCGTCGTTAGACACGATCCGCGGTGGCAGATAGCCACCCGACCCTACTATCTTCGCATAAGGCATATTAGCGTTCATCCAGCCACCCCGTTATTGCACAGGATTTGATAAATCGTTAGAAATCTTCGTCTGCGCCGGCGCCGCGGCCTGCAAACTTTGACGAAGGTTATCAATAGCAGCGGTAGTGCCCTTAAGCAGGCCATTGTGCACGGCCTCGCGTGTGCGTTGCAACGCACAGCCAAACGCGTAGGCATCGGCCGACCCGTGGCTTTTAATGACAATGCCGCGCAAACCCAGCAACGCCGCACCGTTGTAACGGCGATTATCGACACTGTCGCGGAAACGTTTCAGCACGGGCTTGGCGACCAGGCCCGCCGCTTGCGAAAGCGTATCGCGCTGGAACTCGGCACGCATCATGTTGCCAATCATCTTAGCCAGGCCTTCCAGCGACTTGAGCACGACATTCCCCACAAAACCATCGCAAACAATAACGTCTACGGTGCCTTTGCAGATATCGTCGCCCTCGACATTGCCATAAAAGTTCAGCCCGCTGGCGCGCAGCAATTCAGCCGCCTGCTTAACGACCTCATTGCCCTTAATGACCTCTTCGCCAATATTGAGCAAACCCACGGTAGGCCGCTGACGACCATCGATGGCCGTGGCCAGCGCCGTTCCCATAATGGCGAACTGCAGCAGATTTTGCGCCGTGCAATCGACGTTTGCCCCCAAATCAAGCATAGTGGTCGCACCACCGGTCTGATTGGGAATGGACGTAGCAATGGCAGGACGGTCAATGCCATCGAGGGTTTTCAGCACATACCGGGAAATGGCCATCCAGGCGCCGGTATTGCCAGCAGACACACAGGCATCGGCCAGGCCGTCTTTAACCGCCTGAACCGCCACTCGCATTGAAGAATCTTTTTTGCGGCGCAGAGCCACCTCGACCGAATCGTCCATAGCGACGATTTCGGACGCATGCAGAATCTGATACCAATCGTCGCGTGCACAACCCAGCTGCTGGAGCTGAGCTTGTATGCCAGCCGTATCACCCGCAAGTAAAAAGCGGGTGTCAGGGTAGCGCTGCACAAACTGCCAGGCGGCGGCAACCGTCACCGGCAAGCCGGCATCCCCCCCCATGCAGTCGATTGCAATTCGAATTGTAGCGGTCGACATCAAGTATGCAATCTGGTCAGATCGCTAAACAACGTAATTATTCGTCGTTCTTGGTTTTGAGCACTTTACGGCCACGGTAGATACCGTTAGGGCTGATGTGGTGACGCAAATGCAGTTCGCCTGTGGTTGGCTCAACAGCCGTCGAAGGGCCTGTCAGAAAATCGTGTGAACGATGCATGCCGCGCTTAGACGGACTCTTTTTGTTTTGTTGAACGGCCATGATGACTCCAAATAACGGATCGCTATTATACGCGATGGATCCCGTAAGTTAATTTCAGTAAATTCAATCTTTCTTTAGCTGACCCAGCACCGCGAACGGAGAGGGCCGGCTTTCATCGGCTTCAGGCTCGCCCTGATGGACGAGATGCTCTGAGGCAGACGAACAAACTTCGTGCTTGGGCACGTACGGCAGACTTAAGATGATTTCATCTTCGACAAGCGCCAGCACATCGAACCGCCGGGCTCCGACGATACGCTCGAGGGCGTCCTCGGACTCGTCGTCCTCAGCCGCGTCGCTTTCAAGCGCCGCTTCTGTATTGACCACTTGCAGGCGATTACGGGTATCGACCAACCACTTAAAGGGCAGCAAACAGCGCTGGCATTCGAGCGTAGGCTCAGCCTTGACATGAACGCGCACAAAAAACTGCCCGAACACGTCTTGCTCGCCTTGCATTGACCACTCGACAAGCGAGTCGTCCTGCTCGGGCAAATCCCAGCCAAGTCGCTCAAACTGAGAAATAGGCGTCTGACCACTTACAATAAGGCCTAAACGCGTAAGCTCAAACGTGTCAACATACTGTATTGCATCCACGCGTATTGCATCCACGTAAGTTCCATCCAAAAGCCTTGCCCAGCAATTGCCTTGGCAAGAAAACATTAGATAATACCGCGTTCACGCTTTTGCAGTCAAACCAATCTGTTAAATAACCTACTATGCGTATCATCCTGGCATCAAGCTCGCCCTATCGATATGAAATGCTGGCGCGCCTGGGCATGCCATTTACCGCCGTGTCGCCCAACGTGGACGAAACCCCTCTGCCCAATGAAAGCCCTACCGACCTGGCGCTGCGGCTGTCGCTGAGCAAAGCACAAGCAGTTGCGCAACAGCACCACGACGCACTCATTATAGGCTCGGATCAGGTTGCAACCATTAACGGCACCCCCATCGGCAAACCGGGCAGTTTCGAACGCGCGCAAGCCCAACTTAGACAGCTTAGTGGCCAAACGGTAGAATTTCATAGCGCCTTATGCGTCAGCAACGGCCAACGCCACGAACTGGCTGACGTCGTCACTCGCTGTCAGTTCCGCACGCTAAGCGACACGGAAATCGACACCTACCTGCAACGCGAACAACCCTTTGATACGGCCGGCAGCGCCAAGGCCGAAGGCCTGGGCATTGCCCTGATGGAAAGCATGCATTCCGACGACCCTACCGCCATCATCGGCCTACCCCTTATTGCCCTGACCCGGATGCTGCGCAGCTTCGGGCTTAACCCTCTTACCGCCGCCACGACATGACTACTGTGAACACAAATAAAACCGCAGGAACCCTTCACCTGATCCCTGTTGGCATGGGGGACGCCGCCCCTGCCCTTTGGCTGCCGCAGGCCGTGCAAGAGCTTGCTGGCCGACTTACCACGTATATCGCCGAGAACGCCAAAACAGCGCGCGCATTTCTAAAGCTGATTGGCACCGTATCGCCCCTGCAAGAAATCACCATCCACACCCTGACCGACAAAGTCGACGCTCAGCAAATGCGTCAATGGCTAAGCCCCCTACAGGCCGGAGGAGAAATCGGCCTGGTTTCCGAAGCGGGTTGCCCGGCCGTCGCCGACCCCGGCGCTAAAGTGGTGGCCGTTGCCCATGCTATGGGCCTGCGTGTCGCACCCTGGGTGGGTCCCTCGTCGATTCTTTTAAGCTTGATGGCCAGCGGCCTTGACGGACAACGATTTGCCTTCCACGGTTACGCTCCCATCGACCCAGCCGAACGTGCAAAACAGCTTAAAACATGGGAAATAGAATCTAAAAAGCAGCATCAGACACAAATTTTGATCGAGACCCCCTACCGCAATCCGGCCATGTTCGAAACACTCAAACAAGCGCTAAACGGTAATACTCGACTGTGCGTGGCACGCTCGCTCACCACTGGCGACGAATGGATTCAAACTCGCAGCGTCGCCGAATGGAAGAAACAACCGCCGCCCGATCTGAACAAGCAGCCCACTATCTTTTTATTCCTGGCGTGAAATTGAAAATACGTCTATTGGCAAACCCTTTATGGCGCCTGGCCGCCCAGGTGTCGACTATCGGTCTGCTGGCGTTACTAACTGCCTGCACCTCGTATGGCCCCACAGGCCTCAAGGTCGACCGCAGCTATCAGGCGAAAAGCCAAAATAGCCGGGTGGAGTTTATTGTTCTGCACTACACCTCTACCGGCAATCATGCCTCGCTGCAAATACTCACGGAACAAAACGTCAGCAGCCACTACTTGATTACCGACGAGAGTCGGCCCGAAATCTACCAGCTCGTCGACGAAAGCCGCCGTGCCTGGCATGCGGGCGTCAGCCAATGGTTTGGGCGCACCGACATGAACGCCGGCTCGATCGGCATTGAAATCGTCAACCCGGGTGGCAACGGAAAAAATTGGTCACCTTACTCGCCAGCTCAAATCAAAACACTGATCGCCCTGCTGCACGACATCATCAAACGGCACCAGATCAAGCCTTACAACATCGTGGGGCACAGCGACATCGCCCCACAACGCAAAGTCGACCCAGGCCCGCGTTTCCCATGGAAGCAGCTGGCCGATGCCGGCATCGGCCGCTGGTACGACCAGACAGCTGTTGATGGATTCATACAGCAATTTCAGCAAACCAGTCTGCCCGACATATTGACCATACAAACAGACCTTGAACGGCTCGGCTATGCGACGCCCAAAAATGGCCGGTTGGACAAGCCCACAAGAAATGTCATTGCAGCGTTTCAAATGCACTACCGCCCTAGTCGCTACGACGGCCTGCCCGACGCGGAAACCATCGCGATATTAAAAGCGCTTAAATAAACTTAGGCGCTTTGTGCCTGCGAAGCCAGTTTCATGGCAGAGTTCAGGACACCATAGCCATCGTAGCCGTCGACACGCTGAACTATTTCAAAGAAAAAGCGTTTGCTGATGTCTTCCGTATAAATATGAAAATAGCTGCTGGAACCGATGCGATCAAATAAAATACCATGCTCGCGCAGCTGATCGACCAAGGCTTGCTCAAGATCGAACCGGGTCGGTAGATCATCGTAATAATTGTCCGAAATCGGCACAAATGAAACGCCTGCAGCACGCCACACGTTAACGGCACTGAAGATGTCGTCGCTGGCAAATGAAATGTGATGCACGGCAACACCACCCTGGGCATTAGCCGCTTTGGCAGCCGTCGTGCGCTGGCTTTGCGACACCGTCAGTGCGAGGCGTAGGGTGCGCTGCGCATTGCTCATGCCGAAACTGCTGATCAGTCCGAATGGATCTGCAACCTGTTCACGCGCGCCATGCTCCAAGCCCAAAACGGCACGAGCAAAAAGCACCCAGGTGTCGCGCTGATCGACATTCATGGATAAGGCGATATGGTCTATTGACCACGCTGGATCAAGCGCAGTATCGGCCGCCAGCGCTTGATCCGGCTCAAAGTCTGCGCTGAACAAGCCCTCCTGCCCCAGCGACTCGGGGATGAAATGAATAACAATGCCGCCCGGGGAAATGACAGCGGGGATAGACGCCTCGCCAGGGCCAATAGGGCTTTCAAACGGAACCGAACGCAACATGGTTGCCCGTTTAACGGCGCTGCCCGGGTCATCGACGCACAAGCCGATCGCGCACACTGATGAGCCAAAACTGCCAAATCGCGAACGGGCAAACGAATTAGGCTGCGTATTAAGAATTAACGCGGCGTGCCCTTTTTGATACAGCGTCGCAGCCTTGCTACGATGACGCCCTGAACGCACGAACCCCATCTTTTGCAACAGTGCACCCAGCGACTCTGCGCTAGGCTCGTCGACGGCGAATTCAATGAATGAAACGCCTTTTAGCGCAGGCGCCGGCGGAAGCTCGACCAACGGGGTATTCAACAGCACCGAACGACCGGGTTCAGTGCTTGTTGAAGCCAGAAACGGCGGCGCCTTAAGCTGTTCCAGCGCCCGGCTTTCCAGATACAGCAAGGACCGCATGGCATCGACAGCGGTTCGCACGTTGGAGCTTTCGCGAAAGACATCATTGAAAATCTCTAGCGAGAGCGGCCCCCGGTACCCCGCCAGCAGTACTTGCATAAAAAAACCGTCGACATCCAACTGCCCCTGCCCCGGAAAGTTGCGATGATGCCGCGCCCACTGAATGACATCCATGGACAATAGCGGCGCATCAGCCATCTGCAGGAAAAAAATCTTATCGCCCGGAATAGCGGCGATGCCCGATGGGTCATCCCCCAGCGATAGTGTATGAAAGCTGTCCAGGATCAGACCCAGACCGGGGTGATCGGCCTGCTTCACAATAGACCACGCCTGACCATAAAGATGGGTGTACCGCCCCCAGGCAAGGGCCTCAAAACCCACTTTCAAACCACGTCGCCCGGCGCGCTCGGCCAGTTCATGCAACTGCGCAGCCGCGCGCGCCGGGTCGTCGAGGGCTGCTGGCGAAGTATTGGAGCAGCACAGCATCAGCGGCACACCCAGCTCTTGCATGATGTCGAATTTCCGCTCGGCTCGGTCCAAGCCGCGCTGAAACAGAGCGTCGGGCATGCCTTCGAAATCCCGAAACGGTTGGTATAGGTCGATGCTTAGCCCCAACCCCGACGCCATAGCCCGCAGATCGGCGGCCGAGCCATTGAAACCGATGAAATCGTTTTCAAAAAGCTCGATGCCGTCAAAACCGGCGGCCGAAATGGCCTCGAGCTTTTGCGGCAGCGTACCGCTCATCGACACCGTTGCAATGGATTTACGCATGACTAATTGCCCGAAATATCAGAAAGGAGGTAGGCCAGATCATAGATCCCTATTTCAAAAGAATCGATAGCCTTCTTTTCCTGATCCATCAATGCTCTGATGGCTGGCTCGGCCGCTTCCAAGGCACCACGGCTGATACCTTCAATCATCAGCACGGCGTCGAATGCCTTGGCATTAGCCCGCAGCGATAACGATTCGCTTGATAACGGCTGACGATCAACCTGTCCGGCAACGCCAACATGAACAGAGGTGATGTGGTTCAGTGTTGCGATGTTTTCCACAAGCGGGCGCGCCGCCAGGTTGAATCTGTCCTTAGGCATGAACTGCCCTGCCTCCTGCCCAGGAAAGCGGATACGAACGGTGGCCAGGGCGCCCCCAATGCCGCGCCCGCGAGTCATGACCAAATGACAAGGCGCACGCTTGAAATTCTGGAAAGCCGGGTGTATGCGCTGGGTCCACTCCGACCGGGCATTGGCCGTCGCAAAATAGCCCTCAGAGGAAAAAACATCAAAAGAGCTCGCCTCGTACAAAGTGAAGTAACGATGCAGCGCTGCGCTGGGGTCAGCGTAGCGGCGGCCGACCACAATGCCCGGCGTGTCAACGCGCTCTGGCATATGCTCGACGGTGTGCCATCGATTGAACTCGTCTTCCATCGGCTCATCAACATCGTGCCAGATGGGTAAAAATGCGGATCCGCGTAACGTCATGCTAAAACCTGTGCCTATCGTTTAAAGGGGCTGAATGTTCGAGGCCTTGATAACTTCGGCCCATTTGTGCTCTTCTTTGCTCATCAGTTCAATAAAGTCATCTCGTGTTCCCGGCAGTGGGCTAACCCCCATATCGGAAAATTTCTTGATGGTCGCCGGCTCAGCCATCACCGCATTAATTTCCTTATTGAGCCTTTCCAAAACTGCGTCCGGCGTGCCTGCCGGCGCGATCAGCCCGTTCCAGTTCGTCGACGTCAGCATCGGCCACCCCTGCTCCTCTACCGTCGGCGTATTGGCAAGCTTGGGGTCACGCCGGGCGCCGCTTACCGCAATCGCGCGCAACTTGCCTGCGTCAATCAAATTAATGACATTAGGCAACGCGGCCCACGTCATATCGACTTCCCCTCCAGCCACCGCAACGGCGGCCGAACCCCCCCCCTTATAGGGAATATTCAGGATCTCCAACCCGGCAACGTTCTTCATCTGCTCGGAAAGCAGGTGCTGAACAGAGCCGCTATTGGGAATAGCAATATTGAGCTTCCCTGGATTTTCCTTAACTTTCTTGAACAGCTCGTTAAGTGAGTGCGACGGCGACGACGCAGGCACAACCAGCACAAATGGCGTTTCGTAAGTCAGCCCGACGGGTGCGAGATCCTTTTTAGGGTCATAGGGAAGACTGGTAAAAAGCCGCTTGCCAATCACAACCGGGCCCGACGTGGCCACACCCAGGGTGTATCCGTCGGGCTTGGCCTTAGCGACGGCGTTAACGCCAATGGCCCCTTCCGCGCCCGGTTTATTCTCGACAATGACAGGCCGCCCCAACGTCACAGACAGGCGCTCGCCAAGAATGCGCGGAACCAGATCGCCCGCGCCACCGGCGGGAAATGGCACGATAATTCGTATCGGCTGCGCAGGCCACGGCGCCGCCTGCGCCGCCACCGCAGAAGCCCCGAGCGCCAGTACACTGCCAACCAGTCCCGATAACAGACTCTTCTTCCACTGAATCATTTTTGTCTCCGTATCAAATAAAAAGTACAAAACTGCTGTTCTACAAAACGCCAGAACTCATGCCCGTTGGCGTCTCCTGCATTAGCTTCCTGAAGTATCGCTGTCCCCTGGACAGCGTCTCAAACGCATCGCCGGAGCCCTTGTACTCAATGACCACCCAGCCATCAAACCCCGCCGCCCTCATGGTTTTCAGGGCCAGTCGGTAATCAACATCGCCCTCGCCCAGGCTGCGCTCCACGAAGGCGGCTCGATCAATCTCAGAAAAATACACCCGTTGCAGGTTATTGATATGCCAAAGATTTGTACGCGGAGCCAGCTTTTGCAGCGCCTCGTGCCAGGTCTCGCCCGGCACGCTATACGCCCGATAGCCATTGCACAAATCAGGGTTGGCGCCGATGTTCGGCTCACCGACTTCGTCAAGAATGCGCAACAACGTCGCGCTGGTATCGGCCAGACTGCGATCATGCAGTTCAATACACAGACTTAACCCGCGCTCTTTGGCCTGCAGCGCCAGACTACGCAAACGCTGCGCAGTAACAGCAAAGTCCTGTTCGTTGGCCTCCAGGCTGCCTCCTGGCGACGTTGCAGCCCCCATCACCGGCGTCACACCCGGCGTGCGGGGAACGCCAAGCGCCACATTAAGAATGCTGGCATGCAGCCAGCCAGCCGTATCAAGCGCGCGCTCCAACGCCTTGAAATGGCGCTCGCCCAGCTCTGGGTGACACAGTGCTTTACCCAGGCAGCTAATCGTAGGAATCGCTAGCCCCCATTCACTGGCGCGTTGACGGGTCTGCTCTGCCGCCGCCTTATCCAACGATTCAAAAGACCAGCTATCGGATATATCAACCCCGTCAAACCCCTCTCGGCGTATCCAATCGAAAAGCTTTTGCTGTTCAAGCAGCGTAGGAGTAACGCCGGCCCAATGCCCTCGGGTTGAATGAAAATGGAATGCGGTCTTCATAGTTAATACTCATTTTTGATAGATAAACGACAAGGCAATCTACGGCGCGATCAGGCAATGCCGATAAAAACAAAAGTGTGGCTTGAAGCACAACCAAAGTCCAACTTATAATTTTGTTTAATTTATGAATAAAAGTTATAACAAGCCAGGGAGGCTGCCATGGAACTACGCGACCTGAAATATTTCGAGCTGGTTGCTCGACTCGGACATTTCGGGCGAGCCGCCCACGAAGTACACCGTACGCAACCCGCGGTCACCAAAAGCATCCAGCGCCTTGAGGCCGAGCTGAATGCTCAACTGTTTGAACGCGAAGGAGGAAGGCTGGTTCTGACGCCGGTTGGTGAAGTGCTCTTGGCACGTGCGAATGAAATTTTGCGAGGAATAGACGACACCCGGCGCGAGGTCAGCGCTGTGGCGGCCGGAACCGCCGGACACGTCCGCCTGGGCGTTTCAGCAACCGCGGCCGAATTTCTGCTGCCGGTTCTAACCGGCCAGCTTCTACCCCAGTTTCCCGACATCACCATTGAAATCGAACTGGGCATGAATGATTATCTGGCCAACGCATTGGCCCTGCGAACCCTGGATCTGGTCATCGGCCCGTTTACCCCCAGCACGGCCAGACTGACCTTCGAACAAATCGCCGCCGATCATGTCGTGGTCGTAGCCAGCCAGGCCCACCCCTTATTTCGCCAGGCGTCCATTGAAATGGTAGACCTTCAGGCCTACCGCTGGGTACTGCCATCAAAATCAGCCGCCACGCGCACATGGCTTGAGCATGCATTCGAACGCAGAGGGCTGAGCAAACCGGCAGCGCAAATTGAGTCAAATGCCATATCGCTGATCCCGCAACTGATATCGACCACATCACTGCTCAGTTTCATTACGAGGCGCAACCTGCATATGGAGCTCCTGGCCAAGACTGTGCGAGAAATCGAGCTGCCCGAAACCACCATGGCGCGCGAGTTCGGCGTTCTTTATCGGGCTGATGGATACCTGGCCCCCGCCGTAAAAACAGTCCGCCAACTGCTGCTAGCACAACGCGCAACATGAACCGTTAGCACTACACGCAGGGCCGCCCTAAGCACGAAGTCGCGTCAAGAACGAGGCCGCCACCGATAATAGAAAAAATACCCCACTCGGATCAGCAGCAAAACCGCTACCACCACCGCATACACATTGGGCTCGAAGAAATTATTCTTCCCAGCCCGAATCAGCCAGAAGTGCCATACCGACAACGCTGCAATCGCATACACCGCCCGGTGCAACGCCTGCCACTTCCGACCCAACCGGCGTATCCACCCTTGGGTTGACGTTGCCGCTAAAGCCGCCATCGGCACCACAGCAATCACCCCTATCGTAATAAAGGGACGCTGAATAATATCTTCCCACATCGACACCACAGACCAGCTACGCTCCCAGAACGCCCAGGCCCACACATGCAGCACCGTATAGAAGAAAGAAAACAGCCCCAGCATGCGCCGGCAGCGCACTAGCGCCGGCTGCCCGAGTAAGCGCCGCAACGGCGTCACCGCCAGAGTCAGGCACAACCCCACCAGCGCCCAGATACCCGACGAACGAATTAAAAACTCGGAAGGATTCGCGGTAAGCCCGCCGGTATAACCCAACCATACCCAATGGAACACCGGGTACAGCCCCAATAAAAAAACCAGCGGTTTTACCCGGGCGACCTGCCTGGCAGTCCAGTTTGGCGATGCCCCCACAGCCAGCCCCCGCTTAATAGTTTTTAACCAGATCCATACCCGTGTACATCGAGGCGACCTGATCGCCATAACCGTTGAACATCAAGGTATCGACACGCGGAGCGAAAATACCATCGCCGATACGACGTTCAGTCGCCTGGCTCCAGCGCGGATGTGGAACCGTAGGATTTACATTGGCGTAAAACCCATACTCGGTTCGCGCGATTTTAGGCCAGCTGGTTTCCGGCATTTTTTCAGTCAGTCTGATCTTAACGATGGACTTGCCCGACTTGAACCCGTATTTCCAGGGGATAGACACCCGCACCGGCGCGCCATTGGCACCCGGCAACGCCTTGCCATAGACGCCGAACACCAGCAGCGTCAATGGATTCATGGCCTCGTCCATACGCAAGCCCTCGACATAAGGCCAGTCGATAATACGATCATCCAGGCCGGGCATAGTCTCGGGCTGCACAACCGTCACAAATTCTACATACTTGGCATTGCCGGTCGGCTCGACCTGCTTCAACAAGGCCGATAGCGGATAGCCTTCCCAGGGAATCACCATCGACCACGCCTCGACACAGCGCATGCGGTATATGCGCTCTTCAAGCGGCGCCAGCCGGATCAGATCGTCAATATCGAACGTGCGTGGCTTAGCCACTTCGCCCTCGACGCTTACCGTCCAGGGACGCGTTTGCAATTTGCCCCCGTACCTGGCGGGATCGCTCTTGTCCGTACCGAATTCATAATAATTATTGTAGGAAGAGACGTCCTTCTCGGACGTCGGCTTGTCCATCACGCGGTAGTTCGGATTGGGTGTGCCGGCAAACGACAGGGTTGATTCTGCCGCCCAGGCGGGCAACAAACCTGAAACCCCTAGCCCCAACGCCCCCAGGCCGGCCTGCTTCATCCATTGACGCCGCGCAAGCCAGACCGACTCAGGCGTAATCAACGACGAGTCAATATGGGGAAGATTTAACTTAGTCATGGCATTCCTTGAATACGTCGCTCTCTGGTTGGAGCTGCAGGCACCCGATTAGTTCAACCCGGAAGCCTGCCTTTAATGCGCATCGACATTACGACGGCTGTTGAATACGATTATGCAGCCAATCGTGCATTTCCCTGACATTACTCACCATAAATGTGGGTTCAGACTGCAGCAAGGTCGTCTTATCGTGAGCGCCATAGGTAACCGCCAGGCTGTCCACACCGGCGTTATGCGCCATCTGCACATCGTGCGACGTATCGCCAACCATCAGGACCTGCTCCGGCGACACACTAAGCTCATCCATGATTTCCAGCAACATTCCCGGGTGAGGCTTGCTGAACGTCTCATCGGCACAACGGGTAATGTCGAACTGAGTCTGCATTTGCTTGGCTTGCAAGACGCGGTCCAGTCCGGCCCGGCTTTTACCGGTGGCAACCCCCAGCAGCACCTGGCGCACACGCAGTCCCGACAGCATGTCAGGTACGCCATCGAAAAGTTTGATCTTGGTATCCATTTGAAAAAAATGATGCCGATAGCGCTCAAGAAACAAAGGCATTTTATCGGCCGTCAAGGTGGGAACGGCGTGGTACAGCGCACTTTCCAACGAAAGCCCGATAACCCAACTGGCCTTGGCGGCACTGGGTATCGGCAGTTCAAGATCAGCGCTGGCGCTTTGAATAGCGCTGACAATGGAATGGGTGGAATCCATCAGGGTTCCGTCCCAATCGAAAATGACCGCACCATAACGTTTCACGAATTTCGCTCCAGATAGTTAAGTAGTTGCAAGCAAGCCGGCGGCAACTCCGCCTTCAAAGACAACAGCTCGCCCGTCAGGGGATGAGGGATATCGAGCCGACAAGCATGCAGAAACATGCGATTAAACCCCAGCCGGGTGAATTTTTCGCGCACCTCGTCCGCCCCATACTTATCGTCGCCAACGATAGGAAACCCGCTGGACGTCAAATGCACACGTATCTGGTGCGTGCGCCCCGTACGCAGTTCGGCTTCCACCAAGGTGTAGCGACCATAGCGTTTTTTCAATGTAACAATAGTGTGGGCGACTTTACCCTCGGCGTCGACCTTGACCCGGCGCTCACCCGATGCGGTCAGCCATTTCAGCAACGGCTGACGCAAATGCTGCTTATCGTTAACCCAATCGCCCACGACCAGCGCCTGATAGTGCTTACGCCCTTTTCCCTCGCGCATCATTTGGTGCAAGGCCACCAGGGCGGAGCGCTTTTTGGCGATCATGAGCAAACCCGAGGTTTCCCGGTCCAGCCGATGCGCCAGCTCTAAAAATGGAGCATCCGGGTTCGCCGCGCGCAATTGCTCGATAACGCCGAAGGAAACCCCGCTGCCCCCGTGCACGGCCACGCCGGCCGGCTTATCGATGACCATCATTGCGTCATCTTCATAGACCACGGGAAAAACGGCAGGCGGAACGAACTTGGGAACGCCCGGATCAGGCAGGCGCAGCGGCGGAATCCGCACGATATCACCCAGTTCAAGGCGGTACTCGGCCGAGATACGTCCTTTATTGACTCTGACCTCGCCACTGCGAATGGCCTTGTACAAATGACTTTTAGGCACGCCTTTGCACAAGCGCACCAAGTAATTATCGATACGTTGACCGACCTGTTCGGTATCAATTTCAGGAACTGGCTTATTGTAATTTTCTGGTTTGCGCATAGAGAAAAGCGGCATATAATCGCCTCAGCCTATAGAGGCTGAAAAACGACCTCACGTAGAGATGCAAGGGATGCGTCTCCGTTGGGCCACAAAGGCCATATTGTACTGCCTCATTTTCAGCTTCTGGGTCATTAGGTCGCCGGGGCAATTCCGGCCTGCGCAACAGTGGTGTGGCACACCGTGCCCGCTGTTTATCCAGGCTCGTTGTCAACCGCGTGCGACGCCCAAGTTCTTGTAAAGTTAAGTCAATGTTTAATGCACCAGTCGCGCAATCAAAAACGCGCCTGCCGTTCCCAGCAATTTTTTTGTCAACCACTACCGTGAAACTGACCTTCCTGCTGACTGAACCGCGTGCCCGATGGCACGCTGTGCCCGCCTGACGAAATAGGTGGGTACTGCCTGACGCCGTTCAGCCCAGCCCCCTGACTTCAAGACTAAGCGTTACACACCGAGTGGCCCGCGGTCGTGCGCCGATAAACGGCGCGCCATGACTACGGAGAAAACCCTCATGAAACGAATGTTGTTTAATGCAACGCACCAAGAAGAACTACGCGTTGCGATAGTCGATGG
>LNAP01005278.1_pt1 | contig 16664 bp, 18 predicted proteins | sample 602601 | NCBI WGS metagenome assembly LNAP01 (sample SAMN02440304, study PRJNA202911) | soil metagenome | biome: Subtropical and temperate rainforests or woodlands; isolation source: soil samples (1 kg each in a 20% v/v slurry with milli Q water) were... ... | reverse complement strand
GGGTGCAGGCGCCTGGCCGGCAGTCGGTCGAACGGGGATGCCATATCAGTGTCCTTGGGCCGACGCGACGCAGGTCGCTCGGACGAGGGCAGGAACACATGCCGTGACGCAGCCACGGCGCGAACGCACAGGACTGCGCCGCACAGACGTGCGGAGCAGTCAGCGTCCAGGCATCAGATCAGCAGGAGTGCCGCTGGATGGGCGGTAGGTCGGTGCCAGGCGGGTCTGGGCGGCGAATCCACCCATGTAGCCGTGACACCTGGCGCAGCATCCGCAATCGCGGCGATCGCAAGCCAGGAGAACCAGACTTCGGCCAGCAGCGGCGGAATCGAAGGGATGCGTCCACTGTCCGCCGAGATGTCACCCTCGGTGCAGTGCGCGTCGCACACTGCCTTGCTCGCTGAGGGGAGCTCGGCATCGCAGCCGTGGCCATGGTCGTGTCGGGTGTCGGTGGCGGCAGCGACAAACGCCGCCGGCGTGACTGGGAGATCCAGGCAATCGCCATGGCCTGCGAGCGCGAACTGGGACCAGAGCAGGGCCACCATCGCGAGGAGGGCGGTGCGCTGGAACACGTTCCGATGGCGGAGGCGGACCATGAAGTGAGCGTACCCCTTGGGTGGTTCGATGCAACTGATCCAGATCAGTCGGTGGCCAGACCAAAGGCCCGGTCTGCCGGAGGTGTTTTCGGCGAGGGCGGTACGGCGGCCGACTTGGCGAGGCGAAGTGCATTGGCCACCACCGACACCGAGCTCAGGCTCATCGCGAGCGCAGCGACCATCGGGCTCAGCAGGATCCCGAACGCGGGATAGAGCACCCCGGCCGCGACCGGAACCCCCAACGCGTTGTACATGAAGGCGAAAGTGAGGTTCTGCTTCATGTTGGCCACGGTGGCCTGAGAGATCTTCCGGGCGCGCAGGATGCCGCGCAGGTCGCCCTTGACCAGGGTGATCTGCGCGCTCGACATCGCGACGTCGGTGCCAGTACCCATGGCAATGCCGACGTCGGCGGCGGCCAGCGCCGGCGCGTCGTTGATGCCGTCGCCCGCCATCGCCACCCGCCGGCCTTCGCGCTTGAGGCGCTGCACCAGTTCGGCCTTGTCCTCGGGGCGGACCTCGCCATGCACTTCGTCCAGGCCCAACTCTGTGGCCACAGCCCGTGCGGTGGTGAGCCCGTCGCCGGTGGCCATGATGATGCGCAGCCCGGCGGCGTGCAGCTCATTGATGGCGGCCGCGGCCGACGCCTTGATCGGGTCTGCGACCGCGATCAGACCCGCCAGGCGACCGTCCACGGCGAGGAACATGGCGCTCGCACCCTCGCGGCGCAGACGCTCGGCGACGTCGACATGCGCACCGGGATCGGCGCCCAGATCATCCATGAGGGCGGTATTGCCCAGCGCAAGCGCGCGACCGGCGACGGTTCCGCGCACACCCATGCCGGTCACCGAGTCGAAGTCCTCCACGCGGTCGAACTCGAAGTTCCGGCGTCGGGCCTCGGCCACGATGGCATCGGCCAGCGGATGCTCGCTGCCCTGGTCCAGGCTGGCCGCCAGGTGCAGCACCTGGTCGGCGTCGAAGCCCTCGAAGGCCACGACTTCCTTGAACGCGGGGCGTCCTTCGGTGAGGGTGCCGGTCTTGTCGACGATGAGGGTATCGATGCGGCGCATGTGCTCGATGGCCTCGGCATCGCGGAACAACACGCCCACCTGTGCCGCCTTGCCGGTGGCGACCATGATCGACATCGGCGTGGCCAGACCCAGCGCGCAGGGGCAGGCGATGATCAACACCGAAACCGCGTTCAGGATGGCAAAGGTCCAGGCCGGCTCCGGGCCGAAGAAGCCCCAGATGAAGAAGGTGGCCACCGCGATCGCCAGGACCGCGAGCACGAACCAGTAGGCGACGGTATCGGCCATCCGCTGCATCGGCGCGCGAGCGCGCTGCGCCTGCGCGACCAGCTGCACGATCTGCGACAGCACAGTGTCGGAACCCACCTTGGCGGCGCGGATCACCAGCGCGCCGGTGCCGTTCTGGGTCGCGCCGATGACCTGATCGCCAGTGGTTTTCTCGACCGGGATCGGCTCGCCGGTGAGCATCGACTCGTCGACCCTGGAGCGGCCTTCCACCACTTCGCCATCCACCGGCAACTTTTCGCCGGGTCGCACGCGCAGGTGGTCGCCGACATGCACGTGGGTTAGCGGGATGTCTTCCTCGGTGCCGTCGGCATTGACCCGCCGGGCTTCCTTGGGCGCCAGACCAAGCAGGCCCTTGATTGCCGCGGACGTTTTCGAACGCGCTCGTAGCTCCAGCATCTGGCCGAGCAGCGTCAGCGACACGATCACCGCCGCCGCCTCGTAATACACGCCGATGCGCCCATGTTCGGTAAACGACGGTGGGAACAAGCCGGGTGCCAGCGTGGCGACCAGGCTGTAGCCAAAGGCGGCCGCAACGCCAATCCCGATGAGGGTGAACATGTTCGGGCTGCGGTTGCGGATCGACTGCACGCAGCGCTCGAAGAACGGCCAGCCGGCCCACAGCACGACTGGTGTGGTCAAGACCAGCTCGACCCAGGTCTGCACGTCGATCGACAACGGCAGGATCTGCACGTCGCCCAGCACGACACGCGGGAGGTACTGGCCGAACATGGCCAGCACGAGCGTCACCACAGTCAGCGGAAGCGTCCACCAGAACCGGCGCGAGAAGTCGCGAAGTTCCGGATTGTCATCGTCCTCCAGGCTCGGCATTTCCGGCTCCAGCGCCATGCCGCAGAAGGGACAGTTGCCTGGACCTTGTTGCCGGACTTCCGGGTGCATCGGGCAGGTGTAGATGGCGCCGGGCTGTGCCACCTCGGGTTCGTCCTGGGGCGTCAGATAGCGCTCCGGATCGGCCACGAACTTCGCGCGGCATCGCTCCGAGCAGAAGTGGAAAGGTGTGTCGGCGTGGGTCGCATGATGCTGCGTCGTGGCGGGATCGACCTGCATGCCACAGACCGGATCGGTGACCCGTCCATCCGCAGCCTCGACAGGGGCTGCGCCTGCAGAATGGTGATGGTCATGGGACGACGGTGAGTTCATGCCGATGCTCGCTTTAGTGGGGATGGACTGCCAAGGCAGTGTGCCATTGCGGGTTACACAGCTATTCGGGGCTGAGCGTCCCGAGCACTGAAACAACAATCAGGATCAAGATGGCCAGCGCGGCCTCAGCCGTAACACTCTGCCGCAAAGCCCGCACCTCCTGCGCGGGATCTCCGCTGGTCAGCGCTCGTTCCAAGCGCGGCACCAGCGTCCATCGGTGCAGCGCTCCCAAACCCAGCATTCCAGCGAACAGGGCCAGTTTGAACAGCAGCAACTTCCCGTAGGTGCTCTGGAACAGGGCCGAAAACGACCACGCGGTGAGATCCCCGTAGTGCGCGATGCCGGACACGATGAGCGCACCAACGAAGATCGTTCCCAGCGTCGAAAAACCATGCAGAAAGTCATGCGTTGATCGCAGACGCCCGCTGCCGTTCGTCTCTTTGCCGCGCAGCAGCATGGCAAGGAACATCAGGACCGCTGCGATCCAGCCGCCTGCCGCGAGAAGATGGACGATGCCTGCAGCAAGCCGGACCGCGCCTGCCAAGCCCTCGCCAGCGGCGGCGTGGCCGTTCCATGCCAGCGAAGCGAGTGCGCCGCCCGCCAGCATCGCCCCCAGCGGGAAGGCGGTCTCCACCTTCCCGCGGCGACGATGCCATCCGAGCACGAACATCAGGGCGACCAGCAGCGCGCCTCTCGCCATGGCTGCCCGGCCCGCGGACGTCTCGAGCAGATACCAGCCAAGCGATCCGCGATCAACCTCGGCAAGCGGCATTCCCATGATGCCCGCGGTCTTGAAGACGACATCGAGCCCGGTGAGCACGAGACCGGCTACGGCACCCGCCAATAGAACGCCCATGAGTGACCACCCGGCCAAGGCGTCGGCGAGTGCCGATCGACGCGACCCGTACCAACCGAAGAGTGGAACCCCGAAAAGAACCATGATGACAAGGTATTCCAAGAATCTCAGTGCATAAGCCGACAGGTCGAACATTCGCGACTCCTCAGCGCACCGTGAAGCTGAAGCTGCCCGGCATGGGGTGGTTGTCACCACCGACGGCGCGGTATTCCACGGTATAGACGCCCGGAGCCAGCGGTCCAGGCAACTTGGCACGCAGGGTCTTGCCGTTGTTGACGATCTCGGTCGTGAAATTCTCGATCGGCATGGTGGAACTGCCGTGCTTCATGAGCAACTTGAGACGCGACGCCCGCGGAATCAATGTCTCGTTGAACACGAGATCGATCTGGCCTGGCGAGGCCACCACCGCATTTGCCGCCGGTGTGGACTGCTGCAGCGCGGCGTGGGCGTGCGCGACCTGCAGCGAAAACTGCCCGGCCGCGATTGCGAGGACGAGCGCGAAGGAGCGAATGACGTTGGACGACTTCATATGGATAAATCCTCATTGGAATGTGATGCAAAGCCCGTTCGGGAGGGGCCGCGCTGTGTTCGATGCGACAAGCGTTAGATGTCGGACTGTCACCGAAACCACGATTTGTCGGATTTTCTTGATACTTCCGCTTTCGCGAGACGAGGATCCCACCGGCTCAGGCGGGATCCTCGACGCATTACGCTGCCATGGCGCTGCAGCTTTCCGCGCAGCGGCGACAAACTTCGGCGCAGCGCGTCATCTCAGGGTCGTTCATGGCGTCGCATGCATCGGCGCACTGGCGGCAGATCTCCGCGCAGGCACCGCAAACCACGTCGTGAACGCTGGCACCGCGCAGCATCGCGTCGGCACTGGTTGCGCAGGTATCGGCACACGTCGCCAACAGGGCGATATGCTCCGGGGCCGCGTGAACACCTCCTTTGGTCAGGCAGTAGTTGATCGTCTCCAGGCAGATCGCATGGCATTGCGTGCAGTTGTCGATGCACTCGTTCATGGCCTGGGGCCGGTGTGCTGCGGAATGGTGAGTCATGTAGTTCTCCTTCTTCCTCGCGGGCGAGAATCGGCGCGCCCGCAACACCGTCCCCTGTTGCTGCGACGGATCAGTGCTGTGCGAACGGTTCAGTGGTTCCGTCGCGATGGATCAGCTCGACCGTGAACGGCTGCTGGCGTCCCTCCGGGACCTCCATGCCCGGAGAACCAAGCGGCATCCCTGGGAGGACCAGGCCGCGTGCGTTCGGCTTTTCTTCGAGGAGACGCTTGATGTCCGCGGCCGGAACGTGGCCTTCGATGACGTATCCGCCGATCTCGGCCGTGTGGCAGGAGCCCTTTGCATAGGGGACACCCAACCGCTCCTTGACCAGACCCAGGTCATCCATGTCGTGCACATCCACGGTGAATCCCGCCTTCTGCACGTGGTCGATCCAGACACCGCAGCACCCGCAGGTCGGGGTCTTGTGGACGGTCATGCGTGGCAGGGCTGCTGGAGTCGCGTCGGCTGATGGGACGACAACCTGTGCGGAGGGCGAGGTTGTGGGTTGCGCGGATGAAGCATCCTGGGTGCAAGCACCCAGACCAGCCACGGCAAGGACCACAAAAGTCAGACGGTGCAATGTGAGCGTAGTCATTTCAATCTCTCGACTCAGCGCTTGGTCCGCGAGGACCAGTGGATGTGGACGATCCGCCAGCCGTCCGCGGTCTCCTTCAGCACCATCGTCTCGGCGCTCTGGACGGTCAGTGGCTGGCCGTCCTTCTGGGCATGCAACTCGCTTTCGGTTCCGACCCACGCGAACTCGCCGGCGGCTCGTGCGCGCTGACGGAGCAGCTGGCGATGGGCGCCCTTGAGGAACGCCGCATCGCTGACTGCGTGATGGCCCATGTATTCCTCGCGGCTGCGTTCGGCGCCCCCGGACTCGAGGATGAGAACGTCGGCAGCGAGCAGGGCTTCGACCGTGGCCAGATCGCCGCTAGACAGGGCCCTGTTGAAACGCTCCGCTACGGCGACCGCGGCCTCTGCAGTGACTGGGACGTCGACGTCCGCAGATGCCGCGGCAGCGGGGTGATGTGCGTGCGGCTGTGTCGCCTGCGCCATTGCGGGGGACACGACGGCCAGTGCCAGTGCGAGGGTGAACGAGATTGCTGTTGCGTTCATTGCGTGGGCTCCAAGGAGATCAATGGGTGTGCGCATGGCCGTCATCGGCCACGGGCGTGTGTGGTGCAGGGTGCGACTCCACCTTGCCGTCGGGATGGCCGTGGCTCACCAACCCGACTTCCGTGTCGCTGGGTGTCGGGCCGTGGTGATCGTCGTCCACGCCCGGCGGGTGCGCATGCGGCATGGAGTTGTTGCCCGGCTCGAATAAGGCAGGGTGATCCTCGGCCTTTTCGTCGTCATGGTGGCCTTGCGTCTCGCCGCCGCCATGCGAATGGCCCTCGCTGCTGTCGACAAGTTCCTTGTACGCAGTCGCGTCCAGCGTGGGCAACTTCTGCAGGAAGGCCGACATGTTCCATATGAACTCATCGTCCATGCTGCCGCCCCAAGCGGGCATGCCGCTGGCCTTGATGCCGTGCTTGATCACCCAGAACGCCTCAGCTGGAGCGACCGGCTGTTTGCTTAGGTTCGGTGGCGCGGGGTACAGGCCCTTGCTCATCTCGGTGGCCGCCGCGTCTGGTGAAAGATGGCAGGTCACGCACATGGCGTTGTAGTTGCCCGCACCCTGGCGGATACGCTCAGGATCATCAAGGTTCGTGGGTAGCTGAAGCTTGGCGGCGCGCACCTCAATGGAACGCTCGCGCGCCGTTTCAAGTAGCGCATACACCGGGCGACTATGCGGATCGTCGGCGGCCACGTTGTACACGCCCAGAGAGACCGTGGCGGTTGCGACCACCGCAACCAATGCCACGCCGGCACCGAGCCATACCCACATCTTTTTGTTGGATTTCATTGTCAGTTCCCCTTAGAACCAGGTACGAAGGCCGATGACCAAGCGCGTGTCTTCAAAGGACTCGCCATGCTCGCGTCGCATGTCTGCGGTATTGCCAAACGCGCGCTCGTACACCACGCCGATGTAGGGAGCGAACTTTCGGGTGAACTCATAGCGAAGTCGTAGCCCCGCCTCAGCGGCACTCAGACCCGAACCTATCCCGCGCAATGGATCGTTCTTGCCATAGGCGGTGACTTCCACCAGCGGCTGCAAGATCAGCCGGTTGGTTAGCAGCAATTCGTACTCGGCCTCGACATTGGCGGCAGTCTGGCCCCCTTCGCCGAGATAGGCTGTGGCGGACACTTCGAACTTCATCGGCGCCAAGCCCTGTACACCGATAGCGGCGAAGTTCTGCGATGCCCCAGGCTTGAAGTCATGACGCACACCGGCCACCACATCCCACCACGTGGAGATACTGCGGCCGTAAAGCACTTCCAGATCAGCCGACTCGGTCTGACCATCCGTGCGTTCGCCTTCACTGCGGAGCCAGACGCGATTGAGGTCCGTACCGATCCAGCCCTGGCCCTCCCAGCCCAGCCCGGTGCCCGGATCGGCATCCCAGGTTTCCAGGCGATTGAGCAGCACGTAGCTCTTGATCGAGTTGTCATGCACCGGATGCGCGTGTTCCGGCGCGATGGCCGCCTTGCGATCCGCGTCCGTCACCGCGGGAATCGGGGTGCGCGGCTGCGTTGGCGCTGCAGGCCCGTGTCCCATCTGACTGTGGTCCATGCCCTCCATCGATTGCATTCCCGCTTCTGGTGTAGCGGGCGCGGGCGAATCATGGCCCATCTGCGAATGGTCCATCCCCTGCATCGCAGGCGTGGCCGTGCCGGAGGTGTCGGCTGCAGCGGGCTGTGCCATCTGACTGTGATCCATGCCCTGCATCGACTGCGCCTGCGCTGTGGGCGCCGCAGGTGTGCTCGCGGGCGAGCCGTGCCCCATCTGCGAATGGTCCATGCCCTGCATGGCAGGCTCGGCTGCGTTAGCCTGCGGCTCGGCGTGGCCCATCGCCGCATGATCGATCGTCGCTTCGCTCGTCTTGGCCGGTGTTGCAGGCTTTTGGGCTGGCGCAGGTTTTGATGTCGGCGCCTGATGTGCAGAGTGATCCTGAGTCTGGGTCTGCGCGCCCTGCTCCATCTGCATGGAGCCGTGCTGCATAGATTGGGCGCTGGCCGCATTGGCCAGGGCCAGCGAGATAGCCGTCAGCGCAGTCAGGGTGGTATCGCGTCTATTGATGTTCATTCGTCGACCCTCACCGTGCGCATCATTCCGGCTTCCATGTGATAAAGCAGGTGGCAATGGAACGCCCAGCTGCCCAACGCATCGGCACGCACGCGATACGTGCGTCGGCTACCTGGCGGCATATCCACCGTGTGCTTGCGCACCATGAAGTTGCCGTTGTCGTCCTCCACGTCACTCCACATGCCGTGCAAATGGATGGGATGGGTCATCATCGTGTCGTTAACCAATACGATGCGCATACGCTCGCCGTAGTTCAGCCGCAGCGGCTCGACATCGGAAAACTTCTGACCGTTGAAGCCCCAGGAGAATTTCTCCATGTGTCCGGTCAGATGCAGCTCGATCTCGCGACCGGGGTCGCGTCCGTCAGGGTCTTCAAAGGTGCTCTTGAGCATGGAATACGTCAGCACATGACGGCCGTTATCGCGCAGGCCATTGCCCGGATCATCCAAGCGCGAACTCACGCTCATGGCTTGGTTGTCCAACAGGGGATTGTTGGTCTCGCTAGCAGGGTGTGATTGCATGCCCCCGTGCTGCATGCCTGCCATGGCACCATCGCCGGCGGCGGGCATCGCATGGCCTGCATGGGCCGAGGTCGCGTTACCGCTGACAGGTGGGGTCATGCCAGGCATGCCCATGGCCGCACCACAGCCGCCTTCCATGCCCTTGCTGCCGCCAGACATATCCATCGACCCATGATCCATGCCCATGTCTGCCATCGTCAGCAGCGGCCGGGGATCCACAGACGGAACGGGCGCGCGTAATCCTTCGCGCACAGCGAGCGTGCCGCTGATGTAGCCGGTGCGACCGGAGTCTTGGGCAAAGATGGTGAATGCGTCCTGCCCGGAGGGCTCCACGATCACATCGAAGGTTTCTGCTACCGCGATGCGGAACTCGTCGACGGAAACCGGATGGACATACAAGCCATCTGCCGCCACCACGGTCATCTTCAGCCCCGGAATACGCACATCGAAGTACGTCATGGCAGAGCCATTGATGAAACGCAGGCGCACCTTCTCGCCACTGCGGAACAAACCGGTCCAGTTGCCCAGTGAGGTCGTGCCGTTCATCAAGTAGGTGTAGGTGTTGGCGTTGACGTCGGACAGATCCGTGGGCGTCATCCGCATCACGCCCCACATCTTGCGATCTTCCAACGTGGCCGACAGACCGTAGCGCTTCACATCGCGCGCAAAATCGCCGACCGTGCGCTTGTAATAGTTGTCATGGCCCGGCATCTTCTTCAAACGATCGAACAGGGCCGTCGGGTCCAGGTCTGTCCAATCGCTCAGCATCACGACGTAGTCGCGATCGAAGCTGAAAGGCTCTGGCTCCAGTGGATCGATCACGATCGGCCCATAAAGCCCGGCTTGTTCCTGGAATCCTGAGTGGCTGTGGTACCAGTAGGTGCCGCCCTGATGCAGGGTGAACCGATAGTGGTAGGTCTCACCACGTCCGATACCGTCAAAGCTCAGGCCCGGCACGCCGTCCATGTTGGCCGGCAGAATGATGCCGTGCCAATGGATGGAAGTGTCCGTGCCATGGAGGGAGTTGGCCGGCAATGCATTAGAGACACGGAGGCTGACCGTGGTGCCTTCCCGCCACCGCAGCAACGGCGCCGGAACGGACCCATTGACGGTGATCGCGGTGCGGGTCTTGCCGGTGAAGTTCATCGGCGTCTCGCCGATGGTTAGGTCAAACTCGGTGCCCGATAGTACGTTGGGTTGTCCCGGGCCCTTGAGCGCCCAACTGGCTTTGGGCCAGAAACCTAATCCTGCGACTGCGCCTCCCAAGGCCAAGCCCTGGACAAATCGCCGCCGCGAAGGTAGCAGCGGCGGTCCACCGTGTGGACCACGAAAATCATCATGCGACATGAAAATGCTCCAAGCGTCGTGTTGCCACCGGCGGGCGGTGGTACAGAGCGGGCGGCTGGCCTATAAATAGGCATGCAAGCCACACCAACGGCGCCATTGCGGCGCTTAGGGACGCTTAGCCGATCGGTGGTCGGATCAGATGAGGCAAGGCAGGTGCCGCATGCCCTAGGGGCAGCGGCATGACATCCAGGCCCAAGGCCAGTTGCACCGAAACATGCAGGCGCGCCGGAAGTGCGCTCGCGCACGCGTGTACGCAGGCGCACCGGCACGCAGAAGACTTGCAACAGTCGGGACCGGCATGGTCGCCATGCCCAGTGCCAGCCCTTTCAATCGAGGTGGCATCGGGATGATTCTCAGCACTGTGATGGGCGACGCAGTCTTCGTCGCCTTGCACCGCGGCAGCCACTTCGCTGGCCTGCGCTTCCATGGCCGGGTTCATACTGATCGACGCAAATGCCGACCACGCGCCGTTAAGCACGAGCATGACGATCAGGAGCAGTCGCAGTAGAAGTGAGGAGGCTGACACGGGCGACATTGTAAATCACTTTAGACAAGGCGCGTGTGTATCGGTCGTGAACAAAATCTCAAGTAGGCCTGAGATGCCGCCACTTGTCAGTCGCACTAGTCACGGCCACTGCAGCTCCCTCCAGGAGCGCCCAATGGGCGGGTTGAGGCGAAGGGTTGCCCATAGGGCTAGCGCTTGTTCGGTTTACTTCTCGGGTGTGGCCTCGATCAGCTTCACCAACTCCCGCTTCTGCTGCTTGCTTAGCGAGCCCCAGCGCAGGAGCAACTTGGCCAGCAGATCATCGTCGGTGTAAAGGAAGGCGGCGGGGATCCCCAACGCTTGGGCCAACCGCTCAGCAGTCTCCAGCTTGGGCTCGTGCTTGCCACGTTCGTACTGGTTGACTCGGGGGCTGGCCACGTAAGGATCCAGACCGGCCCGGATGCCCAACTCCTTCTGCGACAAACCCGTGTGCAGGCGGGCTTGTTGGAGGCGTCGAGCGAAGGTCGGTGTTGAGTTGACGGACAAAGTCACGCGCACCCCCCATGGAAACCCCATAAGGATGGCGGATGTGGGGTTAAGCCGAGATACGTGCAAAAATGCCCCCCAGAATTTGATTTCTTCCGTGAAATCATTTGGTTGCCGGATTTTTGTTGGTACCTGAACTGTCGGCGCGATCGGGCCGCAACTGCGCCAGCAACTGCTCCAAGGTGTCCTGGCGCACACCGGCACGCAACGCTTCGGCCTCGGCTTGTTCACGCCGTTCTCGCTCCTTGGCCAAGTCGGCGTGAGCATTGGCCAGCTTGACCCGTGCGCTCTCCAACGCTTGGGCGTCCTGGGTCCAGCGTGCCAGCAAGGCCTGGTACTCCGCAGCCGTAAGCCGCAGCGCGTCGCTGGTCGTCCGCAGCTTGCCGCACCTGCGCCAGTTCCCTCTCTAGGCGGCTGTGGCGTTCCAGCCACTGCCCGTTGTCGCGGTTGAGCTGAACCAGTTGAGGGTTGGCAGGGAATCGTTACGAGCACGGCCAGATTTTCGCTAACCGGTTGATGGATCGGTGAAATTCTACCCTCGGCCGCACTTCCAGGCCCGGCCCTCCCCGGGAAGCTGTGGCACCATTCAACCATGGCCACCACCTACTATTTCTTGGACACCGAATGGGCCGATGTAACCGGCAGCGAGCTGGTGAGCCTGGCGCTGGTTAACGAGGACGGTGATCGCCACTTTTACGCCGAGCGAGCCGATCTGCCCGAAAGCCCAACCGATTTCGTTCGTCAAAGCGTTTACCCGCTGCTCGACCGCGGCGGTACGGCCCTGCCGGATGCCGCCCTTACTACCGAGCTGCGCGCCTTCCTTAGCGAGGCCGACGCGCCGGCGGTTATGGCAGATTTCCCGAACGATCTTCAGCTGCTGCGGTATGCCCTGGATGGTTTTGAGCTCCCCGATGACCAAGTTGCCGCTTGCGGGCCCCGGCCGGCCCCGGTCATGACACGCATGTCGAAGGAAGGCCTCCCGGGGATGCTGGTCGAGGATTGGTTCGCAGCCCATCCGGAGCATAGGGCCAGACGCCACCATGCGTTAGTGGACGCGCAGGCTTTGCGGATGGCCTGGCTGGTGGCGACCGACCGCGTCCCAGCTCCCGCGTGGGCTCAGTCCTACCGTCGCGCCAGGGGATAGCGGCGTGGCGTCCATCCCCTTATGAATTGCCTAAGCCCGCTCGACCCCCGAATACCGGCGTGATCGCATCGATCGATCACGCTCATGTTGGTCAGAGCGCCGGCCTTATACCCCGGTGAGAGCACGCGCCAGATAAGCGCGTACACGTCGGTTCGATTCCGACCAGGGGCACCACCGTCAACGACGGAAGAATGATTTTACTTGCGCGCCATGGCAGCGCTTGTACTTGCTGCCGCTGCCACACAGGCACGGCGCGTGCTCGCGCAGCCCCGCACCGAGTGACTGGCCCAGGAAATCCCTCGCCTGGAGAAGGGGCTGGATTTCGTTGGCCGGGACGCTCACCTCTCCGTACTGAGATGCGCGCTCGCCGCGGTTCATCACCTGGACAATCGCTTCGGACATTTGGATGAAGTGCTTGATCAGCAGGTCATCGCGCAGCGGCATGCGGACATTGTCGATCGTCACGCCCTCATAGCGCCTGCGCGGATCCGGCACGAAAAGAATCCGCCTCTCGCCTTCTGGCTTTGGCGTGATGTCGATCATTTCCCCTGCGGGGCTGACCCACACCGCGTGGAATTCTGCCTCGACCAGCACGTGCGGCCATTCCCACAGTTGCCACCCGCACAACATCTGGCCACCGTCCCGCGCGACCTTGGTCTGCACGTTGGGAAAGCACTCGAGCACGATCGCATCGGCTTCCGGCTGCACAGGGAGATAGACCGGGTCTGCCCCGCGCACGACCGAATCGGTTAAGCGCCGCACCGCGCGGGTGATTTCCGGGGGTGTGGTGGTGACTACACTCATGGCAAAGCTCCTTATGATCGTTGCGCCTGGTGTTCTCTTCCCAGGCTATGGCGCCGGCGTCTCTTCCGATGAGATCGTTCGGGGGTTGGTTCCGCTGGCGCGCAGGGAATGCAGCTGTGCTAACGGTGGCTCCAGAGCCTTTAGGTGAACTTGTGCACAAGAGGGTACTTAGCGACTGCAGGCATGCTTGATCGACCCCCTTCTGCGCCGGTGCTGGCAATGTGCCCGTGAATGGCTAGCCCCACCGATGTGAAGAATGAGCTGACGCTTGGCGGAGCCGAAAGGCAGGTTCGATAGCTGAGAGCGCGCTGTCTACTTGAAGTACGACTTCATCAGTCGTGCCACAGCCTCGACCTCTTCGGTACGGGCGGATTGTTCTGGCTCGTCGGCCACATGAGCCCTGAGATGAGCATTGAGCACCTCCAGCATGAGGCCGTGCATGGCCCCACGTACCGCAGCGATCTGAGTCAAGACATCCACACAATCTGCTCCGCCCTCCAGACTCTTCTCCAGCGCAGAGACCTGACCGCCAATGCGACGGACGCGGGTCAAGAGCTTCTTTGGATTCTCGTGGATGTGCGACATAGAATAATAGTATACCCTTAGGGGGTACCCGAATATACCCCCCACCCCTATGCACGAACCCCTTAACCTAGTCGCCCCGGCCCCGGTCCCGGCCCACACCCACCAGTTCGGGTCGCGGAACCCCTTGGCCGAACTGAACACCCGTCGAGCATTCTGGTTGACTGCCGTTCTGGTGGTACAATTCGATGGCAGTCTTGGCGGATGGCTGGCACATGAGCTCACATGCCGTGGCCCTTGGTCTCTCCGCATTTGCCTACGCCTTCGCGCGCAAGCATGCGGGCAACCCGCGCTTTGCATTCGGCACCTGGAAGGTAGAAGTCCTCGGCGGCTACACCAGTGCCATCTTGCTGCTGTTCGTCGCAGGCATCATGGCCTTCGAGTCGGTAAATCGACTGTTGTCACCTACCGAGATCCACTACAACCAAGCTATTGTCATCGCCTTCGTTGGCCTGGCCGTCAACCTGATCTGTGCCTGGCTGCTCCGCGACAACCACGACCATGATCACGGCCATGGCCACGCACATGCTGGGCACGATGACCAGGAGCATGGCGGGCACGCGCACGATCTAAATCTACGCTCGGCCTATATACACGTCATGGCGGATGCGGCAACCTCGGTACTGGCGATCGTCGCCCTGTTCGGCGGAAAGATATGGGGCGCAGCCTGGCTGGACCCTGTGATGGGCATTGCTGGTGCTGTCCTAGTCACCGTCTGGGCCATTGGGCTGCTGCGAGATACGAGCAAGGTACTCCTGGATGCGGAGATGGATGCCGCGGTGGTTCAGGAGGTCCGTGAGGTCATTGCCGAGTCGGGTGTTACGGCTCGCATTGAGGACATCCACGTCTGGCGCGTCGGTCGCAACCACTACGCCTGCATTCTTGCCCTGGTGACCCAAGAGGCAGTGTCTGCTGACTACTTCAGGGATGCCCTCCGCATCCACGAAGAACTGGTCCACGTTACGATTGAAGTCAGGCGTGAACAATGAAAACACCCTGCAGAAATCGCTGCGTGTTCACGGCCGCCGCGATCTGCGAAGGTTGCGGCCGATCTCAGGCCGAGATTCGCTTATGGAAGAAGATGACGTCATACCGACGCGCTGCAATTGAGCGCGAACTGAACCTGCCCGCTCGCATGTTGGTAGTGTTAGCTGGATTGCCGCGGCCTAAGAAGCCGTCGAGGTCGTGCTAGATATAGGGTCGCGGTCAATTCTATTCCGACTTGGGGTATCGTCATTTGCGGGGGAAGAGCGCTCTCCCCTTGGCCTGGGTCACCATTCCCAGTTGCTCAAGTCTGGGCGCTGGGAAAGTGCTCATGATCGATGGCACTGACTCCCGGTCGCTCCGAGAGCTGGAGCGGCTCGACTCCCCATACGGTGTCGGCCAGGCGTCAGATTGCCCTGGTGATTTCCGTAAGGTGTGGTCTTTACGGTCAATGCAGGGCTCTCTGCGACCGTTGGGCCATGGGGTTGGCCGGCGTTACCGCGGCATCTTCTTAGGCGAGATCGTCTTCGTCGCCGGGACTTCCGTGGTCACGGAATGTAGGTGCGCCAAAAGGGGCTCCAGCGTGCTCAGACGCACCGATGCTCGCAAGAATTCCGTCTCGGCTCGTTCGCGTCGATCCCGCTCTTGAGCCAGATCGGCCCGGGCTTGGACAAGTTCAACTCGGACGGCATCCAGTGTTTGGACATCTTGCCCCCAGCGCGCCTGCAGGCCGTGCAGCTCTGCCGCGGTCAGTCGCAGAGCATCGAGCTCGCACTGCTGAGCGTGGGCGGCCTGGCGCGTCTGCACCAACTCGCTTTCCAGCCGGGTGTGGCGGGCAAGCCACTGGCCGTTTTCCCGGTTGAGCTGCACCAGGTCGTGGTTTTTGGAGGTCAACGCTTCATTGGCTTGGCGCAGAGCGACCTGCAGTTCCTGCACCTGGTGCTCGTGCCGGCGTTGCTCTTGCTCGCGCTGGTCTTTGACCGAAGTGCGGTAGTGCTCAAGGGCCTCCCTCGCATGCTCGTGCTTCTGCTCTAGGGAGCGCGCGTGACTTTCGTGCTCCGTCAACCGCGCTGTGAGGCCCGCAATGCGCTCCTCCAGCTGTGCTAGTTCGGTGATACGGCTGGCCAAGTCGCCCCTGGCGACTTCGCCCGCCTCGCGCTCTGTCTGTAGCAGGGTCTCGGTGCGCTGAAGCTGCGCACTGAGGTTGCCGGCCTCTTGCCGGGCTTGTTCCAGGGCTTGGGTGCGCTCGTGCAGCTCGGCTTGGAACCTCTCCTGCTCCTGGGCGACCAGCGTTTCGGCCTCGGCATGCAGCCGTTCGGCCAGGCGAACTACCAAATCCTGCAGGACGTCGCTGATCGCGATCTTGGCGCCTAAGCCTTGCCCGTCCTCTTCTTCCAGCTCCTTCAGGTAGCGGTGGATGGTCGTTTTGGACCCGGTGTTGCCTAGCGCGACGCGTACGGCATCCACCGATGGGTTCTTGCCTTCGGCTCGGAGGCTGTCCCGAGCGCGCTGCACATCGCTTTTGTACAAGCCAGACCGAGCCATACGTCCTCTCCGGGTTTTTCGTAACGCATTACATACCATGTAATTACGTACCAATCAATGCGAGATCAATCCGGGTGAGTGGTCTAATAGTTAGGCGGGATAATATTGAATTATCCCGCGTGACAAGCGCTTCGGCCATTTCCAGCCGTCAAAACAGTACGAAACCGCCCAGGACCGGCGATCGCTGAGTAGTATGGCCCAGAGCGGAAAGGAGGCCAGCCAAGGTTTGGGCAGGTTCCGCCACCGAGCTCGTTGGCCATCAAAGGACTGTGCATGCCGATCGAACGTATCGTCATCGACAACTTCAAGTCGTTTCGCCATCTGGACCTGCCGCTCAACGCCCACATGAATCTGGTGGTGGGCGACAACGAGGTCGGCAAGTCCACCCTGCTGGAGGCCATCCACGCGGTGGTCACCGGGCAACTGCATGGGCGCAATCTCGCCTACGAGCTCACGCCCTACCTGTTTCACCAGCCCACGGTGCAGGAATATTTGGCGACCCTTGCTGCGGGCACGCCGGCCTCGCCGCCACGGAT
>LNAP01003908.1_pt1 | contig 16674 bp, 19 predicted proteins | sample 602601 | NCBI WGS metagenome assembly LNAP01 (sample SAMN02440304, study PRJNA202911) | soil metagenome | biome: Subtropical and temperate rainforests or woodlands; isolation source: soil samples (1 kg each in a 20% v/v slurry with milli Q water) were... ... | reverse complement strand
GCGCGGCCAGGGCAGATCAGGCGCGGGGGGCTCGGCGGCCGCATGGGCCTGCAGGGCGCTGCGCAGGCGCTCCAACGTGGCGCCGCTGGCGATGGTGAGCTGCCACGGTTGCGCATTGCACCACGAGGCCGTGCGCTGGGCGGCGGCCAGGATGCGGTCGATGGTGGGGCGGTCCAGTTCCTGCGGCAGGAAAGCGCGGCAGCTGTAGCGGGTATGCAGCAGGGTGGACAGGGTTTCGTAGGCGGGCGTTGTCCCGGCGGGTGCTGCGGCAGGAGGTGGTGTGTGCATGGGTGTCATCTCAGGCTTTCCGGGCCGCCGCCTTGGCGGGTGCGCGGCTGGCGGTCTTGTGCTCCGCGCCATCCTGCGCGGGCGCTTTCTTTTTGGCTGGCGCGGTTTTGCGCGCAGCGGGGTGGGGCGCGTTGAGCAGCGCATCGAGCTGCTCGCCGATTTCGGCTTCGATGCGCGCCTTGAAGGCGCCAAACAGGAAGCCCAGCTCGGCCTTCATTTCAAACTGGCGGGCATCCACCAGCAGTGTGCCTTTCACGCCGGCGCGGCTGAAATACAGGGTGTCCTGCGCATCGCCTTCTTCATACGTGCAGTCCATGTCAAACTTTTTCTCGGCCTTTTCGGCCCAGGACAGGCCGACGTTGCGGGCTTCGGTGAAGCCCAGGTGGTGTTCGCGGTGGATGTGGATGTCAGGCACCGGGGGGCTCCTTGGGTGGTGGTAGGGCGCGCAGGCTCTGGTGGCGTTGCGCTTCGGGCTGCTGCGCCAGTTGTCTGACGGCATCATAAAACCGGGGCCACTGGCGGCCCTCGCGCTCGAACAGGGCTTCGAACGCGGGCACCAATTCGTCGTAGGCAGCCTGGGCGGCAAAGCTGGCATTGTTGGCCCGGGCCACCCAGCGGTCGTAACCCGCCAGCTGGGCGGCATTCACGGCGGCGGTGCGATCGCGCCGGGCCTGCAGCCAGGCGGTGCGCAGCGTGGCGTAGTCGCTGCGAAACACTTGCATTGCTTCAATTTTCATAGCTGCTAGCGCTTTCTCATCAAGCGCTAGAGCCTCTTTTTGCTCATAAATTGCTGCCAACCGCGCCCGGGTGGCGCGCGTCAGGGCGCGGAAGGCGCTGCGTCGTTCGCTGCTTTCGGCAAAGGCCGCGCGGGCCTCTGGGCTGGCCTCGGTGGCCAGCCACTGCGCGCTGCCCAGCCGCTCCACCGCCGTGGCAAACGATTCGTTGAACAGCGTGTCGCCCTGCGCATACACCACCTGGTGCGCCAGTTCGTGGAACAGCAGGCGCACAAATTCGCCCTCGGGCCAGGCGATGAAGGTGGAGAGCAGCGGGTCACCGCCGGCCCAGTTCATGTAGCCCAGGGTGGAGTAGGCGGGCACGCCATACACCTCCACTTCCAGGCCTTGCCCGGCCAGCTCCGCGGCCTCGGCCCGCGCGTCGGATTCGGCAAAGTAGCCGCGGTAACCAATGCAGCCCGTGACCGGAAAGCACCAGCGGTGCAGCGTGAGCGCATAGGGCGGCGCGGCCACCACATTCCAGACGGCGTAGGGGCGTTTCAGGTCGGCATAGCGGCGGTAGCTGGCGTTGTCGGGCAGGCCAAGCTCGGCCACGGCAAAGGTGCGGGCGCGCTGCGCCAGTTGCAGGCGCTCGCGCAGTGCGGGGGTGATGTCGGTGCGGGCGATCCACTGGTCGATGGGCTCGGCCGCCCGCATGATCTGCAGGTGCCCCTGTGCGGATTGCCAGTAATAGCCCAGCGTGCTGCCCTGGCTGGCGCAGCCCGGCAGCGCCAGCGCCAGCAGGCACAGCAGTACAAGGCGTTGCAGAAACGAAAGTGGCATGTCGGCAAGGAAAACGGGAGTGGTCTGCAGTGTAGACACAAGGCCCGGCCAGGGTTCACTGCGGGCCTTGCCTGGCACCCGGTGTGGCTGGTTCCTAGAATGTGCCATGCCCAACGCTGCAGCTGGTGCCGGGCAGCACCGGTCTATCGCCACTTTCACGACCATGAATGGGGGTTCCCAGTGGCTTATCCAATGAAGCACGTTTGCCCCCATTGCCAGAAGCGCGGCGTCAGCAATGCAGCGCTTCGCTGGTCCTCGCGAGAAGGTCCTGTGCAATGCGGCTACTGCGCAGGACTGTCCCATGTACTGGCCAGTACCTCGAGCGCCATTGGCGTGTTCACATGGATGACGCTGATCGGTGGCCTGGTGCTGGGTCTGGTGCTTTCATCCGTTGCGGTCGCCGTGGCTGGTTTGCTCGTGGCGGGCTTTGGCAATGTGTGGATGTGGCGCCGCTGCGAGTTGTTCCCGACAGAGAGAAAGGCCGCGCGAACGGCACAGCGTGTTGGCTGGGCGGCTGCGCTTTTTTCGGTGGTGATAGCGCTCTTCGGTTGACCCCACGAGCAGGGCGGTGCAGGGCCTTTGGCTATTGCCGCGCCACCGGCCGCAGAACCCACAGCGCCGCCAGTGCCGCCACGCCCAGCAGCGCGGTGACCCACAAGGCCGCAGCGCCAACGCCATCGAGCAGCAGGCCAAACAGCAGCGGCGCAAAGGCCTGCGCCACGCGGGCGGGCACCATCAGGAGCCCCTGGCGCTCGCCATAGCCCGCTGGGCCGAACAGCACCAGCGGCAGCGTGCCCTTGGCAATGGTCAGGATGCCGTTGCCCGCGCCGTGCAGCACGGTGAACACCGCTGCTGCGGGGGCGCCCACCACCATCAGGATGGCTGCACCTACCGGGTGGGCCGCTGCGGCCAGCTGGGCTGACAGCAGCGGGTGCATGCGGCGCAACAGGCCAAATTCGAGCAGGCGCGCCACGACCTGGGCGGGGCCCACCAGGGCTGCGATGGCCACCGCCGCCTGCAGCGAGGTGCCGCTGGCCTGCAGCAGGCGCGGCAGATGGGCGGCCATGGCCGTGCTGGTGAACCAGGTCACGGCGAAGACGAACGACAGCAGCACCGTGGTGCGCAGCGCGCGGGTGGTAGCGGCCGGGGCGTGTGGGGATGCATCTGCTGACGCTGCCTGCGATGCGGCCGGCATGGTGGTCATGGGGGGCGGCGTGTTTTGCGCGTTCGCTATGCTGTCGATGCGGGGCAGCCAGCCATTGAGCGGCACGCCCGCCAGCAGGTGCAAGCCGGCCCAGCCAAAACATGCGCCACGCCAGCCCCATTGCGCTTCCATCCAGGCCGACAGCGGCCAGCCCACGGTGCTGGCAAAGCCCGCAATCAGCGTGATGCCGGTGATGGCGCCACGGGAGTCCTTGCCGTACAGGCGCACCAGCGTCGCAAAGGCCGCTTCATACAGGCCCGAGCCCATGGCCACGCCCATCAGCACCCAGGCGGCAAACAGGCCGATGGGGCCCTGCGCGAGGCCCAACCCGGCCAGACTGGCGGCAAACAGCACGTTGGTGCCGACCAGCACCGAACGGCCGCCATGCCGGTCGATCGTGCGGCCCGCCAGCGGGCCCAGCAAGGCCGACACGATGAGCGCCACCGAGAAAGCGGCAAACACCACGGACGGTGCCACACCCAGGTCGCGCGCCATGGGCACGGCCAGCATGGCCGGCAGATAGTACGACGAGGCCCAGGCCAGGGTCTGCGCGCTGCCCAGGCGGGCCACGGTCCAGCGCTGCGAGGCGGGTCTCATGAAAGGGGGGGCACCACGCTGCGCAAGCTTGGGGTGTTATGGCTTGCTGGAGGGGCGGTCGGCCCCTGGGGCGCGCTGGCCGTTCGCAGCGATGACCACCTCGCCGTCTTCCTTGGTGAAGGCGCCTTGCTGGGGCTGGGGCAGGATGTCCAGCACCGCCTCGGACGGGCGGCACAGCCGTGTGCCCAGTGGCGTGACCACGATGGGGCGGTTGATGAGGATGGGATGTTGGACCATGGCATCGATAAGCTGCTCATCCGTCACGCCGGGGGCACCCAGGTTCAGCGCGGTGAACAGGGCTTCCTTGCTGCGCACCGCATCGATCACAGGCCGGCCCGTGGCAGCGATCAGCGCCACCAGGGTTTCGCGGCGCGGCGGGGTCTTGAGGTATTCAATGACCTCGGGCTCCACGCCGCTGTTGCGGATCATGGCCAGGGTGTTGCGGGAGGTGCCGCATCGCGGGTTGTGATAGATGGTGATGATGGAGGTCATGCGTCGGCAGTGTGTCAGGGCGAAAGTGCGATGGCAATGGCGTGTTCAGAGGGGCCAGCCGGGCAACTGCTGCAGGGTGCGCAGCAGGTTGCGGCCAGCGTCGTCCAGGGCGTTGTTGTTGTGCACTTCCACGGCGGCGACGTGGGGTGGAGGCTGAAAGGCCGCTGCCCGCTGAACGCGTGCGTCGATCTGCTCTGCCGTCTCGCGGCCCCGGGCCGTCAGGCGCTGGCGCAGAACCTCGGGGCTGGCGGTGATGTGCACGGCGACCAGTTCCGGGCATTGTTGCAGCGCCTGCGGCAAGTAGGCGCGCGAGCCATTGACCAGCACCCATGCGCGCCTTGACAAGGGTGCCAGTTCAGCGTGCCGCACGCCATAGTGCAGGCCATTGGCTTGCCAGTGCAGCGCAAAGGCCTGGGCGTCGCGCAGCCGGGCGAAGGTGGCTTCATCCACGCTTTCGTGCGCCTCGCCACCGGCTGGGGCGGCGCGGCTGATGGTGCGCCGTGCCCAATGCACCGCGCTGGAGGCGGGCAGATGCTGGCGCAACCAGTCGAGCAACGAATCCTTGCCCGCGCCCGAGGGGCCCATGCAGTACACCAGCCGCCCACTCATGCGCCCATCTCCAGGTGGTCCAGTAGCACAAAGTCGGCGCCCGGAGTGGGTTCGGCAAACAGCGCCAGGCTGTTGAACTGCAGGGGCGGCAGGTCGGCAAAGAACTGCTCGGCGGCATCGTGCACCAGGGCCTGGGCGTCGGCATGCACCTCGCTCAAGGGGCCGGTCAGCGACATGTGAAAGCGGAACTCCTCCAGCACAAACGGGTAGCCCCAGCGCTGCAGCAGCTCGTCCTGCCGGGGTGTCAGGCCGCCCGCGCGCCGCCGGGCGAGTTCGGCCGGGGGCAAGGGGGCCACCAGCGGCTGCAACTGCGTCACGCAAGCGGCGGCGGCCTGGTGGATGGGCGCCTGCGCGGCAGCGGATGCCATGGGTACCAGCGCCAGAAAGTCGTCAAGGCGCTCGACCTGCATGGGCGGCAGTGTGAACGGCTGCAGACCACTGGCGATGGCCTGCACGGCCTGGTGCAGCGTGGCCCAGTCCACGCCCGGCGCCAGCACAAATGGCGCCTTGAGCGTGCCATGCCAGCCATAGCGTCGGGGCGCCGCCGTGAGGCGGTGCAGGTCATCTTTGGTTACGCCTGCAATGTCCAGCTGGGGCAGCGGCTGCAACTGCGCCGCGCAGCGGCCCAGCCAGTGGCTGCCTGCCAGCCAGCCGAGGGTGCCGGGTGCGGGGGCGAAATACACCGCATAACGGTGCGCGGTGATGGGTTCAGTGCTCATCGTGGGCAATGGTGAGTTTGACGCGGTCGCCCGCAAACCAGGCGCGCGCCCATTCGATGGGCACGCCCTGAGGGTCGACGTTCAGGCTCTCTACCAACAGCACGGGGCGGCTGGCGGGCTGGCGCAGATCGGCGGCCACCCGGGCATCTGGCAGATCGGCGGTGATGCGGCTTTCGCGGCGGGTGTAGTCGGCCACGCCATGCGCGGCAAAGCCTGCCGTGATGGAGCCGGTCGCGCGTACCACGGCGGTCAGGCCCTCAAAGCGCGGCAGCGGGAAATAGCGCTCACTGACGTGCAGCGGCTGCCCTTGTGCCTCGCCCAGCACGCGCAATGCCAGCACCTTGCTGCGCACAGGCACCTGCAAGGCCTTGGCCACCGTCACCGTGGCGGGCAGTGCTTGTTCGTGTAGCACCACCAGGCTGCCGCGCAGCCCCGCCTGCGCCAGACCCTGATGGTGCCGCGTGCGCTTGCCCAGCACCAGGTCCACCGCAAAGTCTTCGACATAGGTGCCGCTGCCCTGTGTGATGCGTACCAGGCCCTGCGTGCAAAGGCTGGCCAGTGATCGGCGGATGGTGTGGCGGTTCACGCCGAATTGCTCGGCCAGCGCGTGTTCGGACGGCAGGCGCTGGCCCGGGGCATAAATGCCGCTGCCAATGGCCTCGGCCAGTTCGGCGGCAATGCGCGTCCAGAAGCTGTCGCGGACGGGGCGTTGCGGTGCGTTCGACGCAATCGAGGGAGAAGTACTGGCTGTCATGAAAGCTACACGAGCGCTCTTTAAGCTGGCGCGAGTTGTTCAATTTGTCTATACAACTTTCAGGGTATCACTTTCATGTTTCAAGCCTTTGACAACCCCGGTGCTGGCAGACCGCTGCAGCGGGCGCAGTGGATGGCCTTGCTGGCCCGTGCGCCGCTGGACCTGCTGGAGCCCGCGCTGTGCGACCACCTGTCGCGCCCCGCCCGCTGGCTGCGCGCCCCGGAAACCGGGTTGATGATGGTGCAAGGCCGTGCCGGCGGCACCGGCGAGCGTTTCAACCTGGGGGAGGTCACAGTCACCCGCTGCGCGCTGCGCGTGCAGGCCGAAGGTGCCGAAGCCACCGTGGGCGTGGGCTATGTGCTGGGGCGCTCGCAACGCCATGTGCACCTGGCTGCGCTGGCCGATGCCCTGCTGCAAGACCCCGCGCATCAGCCGGCACTGGATGCCGCCCTGCTGGCGCCGCTGCGCCGCCATCTGGCAGACCAGCAGGCCGAGCGCCGCGCGCGCGCTGCCAGCACCAAGGTCGACTTTTTCACGGTGGCGCGCGAAAGCGGTGCCGATGACGAGGAGGAAGCTGAATGACAGCCCACACCTTGTCCGCACTGGGTGCGGGCTTTTCCAACGAAGCCCTGGGCAGCCAGGCCGTGTTTCGTGCCGTGCTGCAGGCGCTGTCGCAGCCCGGCAAGCCGGTGCGCGTGGACCACGATGCACAAGTACCCGCAGTGGGCCACGGCGCTGCGGCTGCCGCCTTGCTGGCCCTGCTCGATAGCGATTGCTCGCTGTGGCTGTCGCCGCGTCTGGCCACCAGCAACGCCGGGCAATGGCTGCGCTTTCACACCGGTTGCCAGTTGGTGAACCTGCCGGAGCAGGCGCGCTTTGTGTGGGTGGCAGCGGGCGACGCCATGCCGCCCCTGCACGCCCTGGCACTGGGCAGTGACGCCTACCCGGATCAGTCGGCCACCTGTGTGCTTGATGTGGACGCCATGGACGCCGATGCGGTTGCGCACGGTGCCTGGCGCCTGAGCGGCCCCGGCATCCGTGACGAGCAGCACCTGCGGGTGAGCGGCCTGCCAGCCGACTTTGAACGCCAGTGGGCCGACAACCATGTGGCGTTTCCGCGCGGGGTGGATGTGCTGCTGGCCACCGCGAACCACCTCGCGGGACTGCCCCGCACCACCCGCATCCCTTCTGCCGTGGAGGCCTGAGCATGTACGTTGCCGTCAAGGGCGGGGAAGCCGCCATCCTCAACAGCTACCGCCTGCTGACCGAACAGCGCCGCGGCGACACCGCGCAGCCCGAGCTGTCGGTGGACCAGATCCGCCAACAGCTCAAGCTGGCCGTGGACCGCGTGATGACCGAAGGCTCGGTCTACGACCCTGAACTGGCGGCGCTCGCCATCAAGCAGGCATCGGGCGATCTGGTCGAGGCCATCTTTTTGCTGCGCGCCTACCGCGCCACGCTGCCGCGCCTGGGCAGCACTTGCCCGATCGACACCGCGTGCATGGTGCTGGACCGCCGCATTTCCGCCACCTTCAAGGACCTGCCCGGTGGCCAGGTGCTGGGCCCTACCTACGACTACACCCAGCGGCTGCTCGACTTCACGCTGCTTGCGCAGGGTGACGTCCCGGCCATGCCATCGACCCAGGTTGCAGGCATGGCCGCGCCGCCCACCACACCGCGTGTGGTGGACCTGCTGAACCAGGAAGGGCTGATCGAAACCCGCCCGGTGCCCCCGGGCGACCCGTTGCCCAAGGACCTCACGCGCGAGCCGCTGCGTTTTCCGGCCGACCGCGCCACGCGGCTGCAAAACCTGGCGCGCGGCGACGAGGGCTTTTTGCTGGCCATTGCGTATTCGACCCAGCGCGGCTATTCGCACTCGCACCCCTTTGTCGGCGAGGTGCGCCTGGGCACGGTGGCGGTGGAGATTGAACCCGAGGAACTGGGCTTTGCGATCGATATCGGGGATATCGAGATCACCGAATGTGAAATGGTCAACCAGTTTGCCGGCAGCAAGACCAGCCCGCCGCAGTTCACGCGTGGCTACGGCCTGGCGTTTGGCCACAGCGAGCGCAAGGCCATGGCCATGAGCCTGGTGGACCGCGCGCTGCGCGCCGACGAACTGGGTGAGCCCATCGAGTCGCCCGCACAGATGCAGGAGTTCGTGCTCTCGCACAGCGACAGCCTCGAAGCCTCGGGCTTCGTGCAGCACCTCAAATTGCCGCATTACGTGGATTTCCAGTCGGAGCTGGAGCTGGTGCGCAAGATGCGCGCCGCTGCCGGCGCGGCCACTTCCGATTCCGTGCCAGGAGACGATGCATGAACGCGCCCCAACAGCCCGACTTGAGGCCCGCCGAGATGCCTGATGTGACGGAACCGACTGCCGACGCAGCGCCCGCCGATGGCCACTTCAACTTTGCCTACCTGGACGAGCGCACCAAGCGCATGATCCGCCGCGCCATCCTGAAGGCGGTGGCCATCCCTGGTTACCAGGTGCCGTTTGGCTCACGCGAGATGCCGCTGCCCTATGGCTGGGGTACGGGTGGCATCCAGGTGACGGCTTCCATCATCGGCCCGCAGGACCGCCTCAAGGTGATTGACCAGGGTTCGGACGACACGGTCAATGCGGTCAACATCCGCCGCTTCTTCGAACGCACCACGGGTGTTGCCACCACCACGCGGACCGTGGAGGCCACGCTGATCCAGACGCGCCACCGCATCCCCGAAACACCGCTGACCGAAGGCCAGGTGCTGGTGTACCAGGTGCCGGTGCCCGAGCCCATGCAGCGCCTGGAGCCGCGCGAGACCGAAACCCGCACCCTGCACGGTCTGGCCGAGTATGGGCTGATGCATGTGAAGCTTTATGAAGACATCGCCCGCTACGGCCACATTGCCACCACCTACGACTACCCGGTGCTGGTCAATGGCCGCTATGTGATGTCGCCGTCGCCCATTCCGAAGTTCGACAACCCCAAGATGCACATGAACCCGGCGTTGCAGCTGTTTGGCGCCGGCCGGGAAAAGCGCATCTACGCCGTGCCGCCGTACACCCCGGTGGAAAGCCTGGGCTTTGACGATCACCCGTTCGAGGTGCAGCGCTGGGATTCCGCCTGCGCGCTGTGCGGTGCCACCGACAGTTTCCTCGACGAGGTCATCACCGACGATCAGGGCAGCCGCATGCATGTGTGCTCGGATTCGGACTATTGCCAGGAGCGCCAGTGCACCCAGCAGGGCGAAGCGTCCACGACCTCTGGCGCAGCGGAGGCCCCATGAGCATCACCATCCGCGAGGCCTCCGAGGCCGACCTGGAAGACATTCTGGCGCTGTACGAAAGCATCGAAGAAAACCCGCAGCTGGTGCTGTCCCCGGAAGAGGCCCGCGCCATGCTGGCCCAGTTTTCCCGTTACCCCAGCTATCGCCTGTGGGTGGCCTGTGACACGGCCAGTCGCGGTGCCGTGGTGGGCAGCTATGCACTGCTGGTCATGCACAACCTGGCGCACCGGGGCGCGCCTTCGGCCATTGCCGAGGACGTGGTGGTGGCGGCGGGGCGGCAGGGCCAGGGCATCGGGCGCCAGATGATGGCCCATGCGGTGCAGCAGGCGCGCGACGCCGGTTGCTACAAGCTCGCCCTCTCGTCGAACGCCAAGCGCGTCGCGGCCCACGCGTTTTATGAATCCCTGGGCTTTGCGCGGCACGGCCTCAGCTTTGTCATCGAGACCTGAAGAGACCTGCGATATGGAAACCCCTGATTCCCAATCCCCTTTGCTGAGCGTGCGCGGCATCTGCAAGCGCTATGGCGAGCGCGTGGCGCTGCAGGATGCATCGTTTGACCTGTGGCCTGGCGAAGTGCTGGCCGTGGTCGGCGAATCCGGCTCGGGCAAGTCCACCCTGCTCAACGCGATTGCAGCGCGCAGCGCGCCCGACGCGGGCAGCGTGCAGTTTCGTGGCCGTGACGGTGCCCTGCAGGACGTGTTTGGCATGACAGAGGCCCAGCAGCGCCTGCTGGCCCGCACCGACTGGGGCTTTGTGCACCAGAATGCGGCGGACGGCCTGCGCATGGAGGTGTCGGCCGGCGCCAATGTGGGCGAGCGCCTGATGGGCCTGGGCGAACGGCACTATGGCCGCCTGCGCGCTACGGCCATGGAGTGGCTGCAGCGCGTGGAGATTGACCCGGCCCGCATCGACGATGCGCCCCGCACCTTCTCGGGCGGCATGCGCCAGCGCCTGCAGATTGCCCGCAACCTGGTCACCCAGCCGCGCCTGGTTTTTATGGACGAACCCACCTCGGGCCTGGATGTGTCGGTGCAGGCGCGCCTGCTGGACATGCTGCGCCAGCTCACTCGGCAGATGCAGCTGGCCGCCATCATCGTCACGCATGACTTGGCGGTGGCCCGTCTGCTGGCGCACCGCATGGTGGTGATGCAGCGCGGCCGCGTGGTCGAGTCGGGCCTCACCGACCAGGTGCTGGACGACCCGCAACACCCTTACACCCAGCTTTTGGTTTCTTCGGTACTGCAGCCATGAACAACTCCCCCATTCTTCAGATGAAAGGGGTGGCCAAGCGCTTCACCCTGCACCACCAGAACGGCATCGAACTGCCCGTGCTGGGCGATGTGGACCTCGCCGTGCGCCCCGGCGAATGCGTGGTGCTTGACGGCCCCTCGGGCATGGGCAAGAGCACGCTGCTCAAGATGATCTATGCCAACTACCGCGCCAGCGAAGGCAGCATCACCGTGCGTTCGGCCAGTGGCGCACTGGTGGATGTGACCCAGGCCACGCCCCGCGCGCTGGTGCAGCTGCGCCGCGACACCATCGGCTACGTGAGCCAGTTTTTGCGGGTGATTCCCCGCGTTTCGGCACTCGATGTGGTGGCCGAGCCGCTGGCCGAAGATGCCGCTGGTGACCGCACCGCGCTGGAGGCCGCGCGCGAGCAGGCGCGCCAGTGGCTGGTGCGTCTGCGCATTCCCGAGCGCCTGTGGCATTTGCCTCCGGCCACGTTCTCCGGCGGCGAGCAGCAACGCATCAACATTGCCCGCAACATGATCAAGCCCAAGCCGCTGCTGCTGCTCGATGAGCCCACGGCCTCGCTCGATGCAGCCAACACCGAAACCGTGATTGCCCTGATTCGCGAGGCGGTGGAGCGCGGTGCCGCCCTGGTCGGCATCTTTCACGACGCCCATGTGGGTGCGGCCGTGGCTACGCGCCGCGTGAATGTGGGCGACTTCCGGGGGGCGCCCGCATGACTGACACCGTCTTCACGAACGCCCGCCTGGTGTTGCCAGGCGAGGTGGTGCAGGGTACGTTGCGCGCAGAGGCCGGGCGCATTGCGTCGGTGGATGCCGGCGCGACATCTGCGCTGCAAGCCTTCGACCTGGAGGGCGACTACCTGCTGCCCGGCCTGGTGGAGGTGCACACCGACAACTTCGAGCGCCATCTCATGCCCCGCCCCAAGGTGCAGTGGGCCGAGATGCCCGCGCTGCTCGCGCACGACGCCGAGATCGCAGCAGCGGGCATCACCACCGTGCTGGACGCGCTGGGCGTGGGCGAGGCCGACGCGGACAGCCTGCGCGGCAGCGCCTGGAACCGCGTGCTTGACACCATAGCCACCTGCACCGAGCGCAACCTGCTGCGCGCCGACCACCACCTGCACGTGCGCTGCGAGCTGCCCGCGCCCAACACCATCGACCTGTTTGCGCCGTTCCACGGGCACCCGCGCCTGTCGCTGATCTCGCTGATGGACCACACGCCGGGCCAGCGCCAGTGGGAAGACATTGAACAGGCACGCACCTACTACACCGGCAAGAAAGGCTGGAGCGCGGAAAAGTTCGAGCGCCAGGTGGAGCACGCTGCCACGCTGCAGGCGCAATACGCCGAGCCACACCGTGCGTACTTCGTGGATTACTGCCGCACGCACGGCATCTCGCTGGCCAGCCACGACGACACTACGGTGGCGCATGTGGAACAGGCCCATGCCGAAGGGGCCGCGATGTCGGAGTTCCCGACCACGCTCGCGGCGGCCCGCGCCGCCCATGAGCGCGGCCTGCTCACCGTGATGGGCGGACCCAATGTGGTGCGGGGCGGCTCGCACTCCGGCAACGTGGCGGCGGCCGACCTGGCACGCCAGGGGCTGCTGGACATTCTTTCGTCCGACTACGTGCCCGGCAGCCTGCTGAGCGCCGTGATGCGCCTGGTGCACGACGGCATCCTCACCTTGCCGCAGGCGGTGGCCACGGTCACGCGCAACCCGGCCCGGTCGGCCGGCATGGCAGACCGGGGCGAGCTGGCACCGGGGCTGCGGGCCGATCTGGTGCAGGTGCACATGGCCGAACTGCCCGATGGCTCACAACAGGCGGTGGTGCGTGCCGTGTGGCGCGAGGGCATGCGGGTGCTGTGAGGGCCGATGGGTTGGCCCGTTTGCCGTCCCGTTTGACACCCAAACTTCTTGCAACTGTCAAAACCGTGTCATGAGGCAGCCAGACACTTGGTTGTCTAGACGACTTAAGGATCCTGTGATGTCCACAGCGCTTCGCATCCAGAAACTGAACAAGCATTTCGCCAATGGCAAACATGCCTTGCGCGACATCAACCTCACCGTGCAGCGCGGCGAGATGGTGGCCTTGATTGGCGCCTCGGGCTCGGGCAAGTCGACGCTGCTGCGCCATGTGGCGGGGCTGGTGGTGGCCGACAGCGCCAGCGACTCGCTGATCGAGGTGGACGGCCGCTGCGTGCAGCAGGGCGGGCGCATTCACCGCGACATTCGCCAGGTGCGGTCGCAGGTGGGTTTTGTGTTCCAGCAGTTCAACCTGGTCGATCGCCTGCCGGTGCTGATGAATGTGCTGGTCGGGCTGCTGCATCGTACGCCCCGCTGGCGCGGCTGGTTGCGCATGTTCAAACCGCACGAACGGGCGCTGGCGCTGGAGGCCCTGGCCCGCGTGGGCATTGCCGATTGCCACGCGCAACGCGCATCCACCCTGTCGGGCGGGCAGCAGCAGCGGGCGGCCATTGCCCGCACGCTGGTGCAGGGCGCCAAGGTGGTGCTGGCCGACGAGCCCATTGCCTCGCTCGACCCCGAGTCGTCGCGCAAGGTCATGGACATCCTGGCGCGCATCAACCGCGAAGACGGCAGCACCGTCATCGTGTCGTTGCACCAGGTGGACGTGGCCATCAAATACTGCCCGCGCGTGGTGGCGCTGCACCAGGGCCGTGTGGTGTACGACGGCCCGTCCGCCGCCCTGACACCAGACCTGCTGCGCGAGCTGTATGGCGTGCAGGCCGACGAGATTCTGGTGGGTGCCAGCCCGCTGGCGGCCGCCCCCGCCGCGCAACCAGCCAACGGCTGGATGCCGCCACTGGCACAGGTCGCCTGATTTTCCTTTTCACTTTCCAACCCCCCGGGAGTTTTCATGATCAAGAAACTGTGTGCAGCCCTGGCCTTGGGCCTCGGTATGACGGGCGCCATGGCCCAGAACATCAACTTTGGCATCATCTCGACCGAAGCCACGCAGAACCTCAAGGCCGACTGGCAGCCGCTGCTGGACGACATGGCCAGGCAGACGGGCTTCAAGATCAAGGCGTTCTTCGCCCCGGACTACGCCGGCATCATCGAAGGCATGCGCTTTAACAAGGTGCAGGTGGCCTGGCTGGGCAACAAGTCGGCCATGGAAGCGGTAGACCGCGCCAACGGTGAAGTGTTTGCCCAGATGGTGAATGCCGATGGCACGCAGGGCTACTACTCGCACCTGATCGTGCACAAGGACAGCCCCCTGACGTGCTCAAGAACGGCAAGTCGCTGAGCTTTGGCAATGGCGACCCCAACTCCACCTCGGGTTTCCTGGTGCCGGGCTACTACGCCTTTGCGCAGAACAAGATCGATGCCAAGACACATTTCAAGATTGTGCGCAGCGCCAACCACGAGACCAACGCCCTGGCCGTGGCCAACAAGCAGGTAGATGTGGCCACCAACAACAGCGAAAACCTCGACAAGATCAAGGAACGCCAGCCCGAGAAGTTCAAGGACATCAAGATCGTCTGGACATCGCCCCTGATCGCGCTGGACCCGCTGGTGCTGAACAAGGAAATGCCTGAGGCCACCAAGGCCAAGATCAAGGAATTTTTCTACAACTACGCCAAGACCGATGCACGCGAGAAGGAGATCGTGATGAAGCTCTCCAAGCTCTCGGGCTTCAAGCCATCGAGCAATGCACAGCTCACGCCCATCCGCCAGCTCGACCTGTTCGGCAAGCGCAACAAGATCGAAAACGACAGCACGCTGGCTGACGCCGATAAGAAGATCCGCCTGGCCGAAATTGACCAGCAACTGGCGTCCCTGAAGTAACGCCAACTGCCGGCACGAACTGCAGCCCCACGTCGCCCCGAGTATCCCCATGTCTTCTGCTCTGAATCCTTCGCTGGCCACCCTGGCCAGCACCACGGCGCCCAAGCGCAGCCTGGGCTGGTACCTGTCGTGGGGCATCCTGCTGGTGCTGCTGGCGGCGTCCTGGAATGGCGCCGACATGCGCCCGCTAGATCTGCTGAGCGACTCGGGCAACATGGCCCGCTATGCAGCGGAGTTTTTTCCGCCCAATTTTGGGCAGTGGCAGCTCTACTTGCAGGAGATGCTCGTCACGCTGCAGATCGCGCTGTGGGGCACGGCTCTGGCCGTGCTGACGGCCGTGCCGTTGGCGCTGCTGGCCTCATCGAACATCGTCCCGTGGTGGGTGTACCAGCCGGTGCGTCGCGTGCTCGATGCGTTTCGTGCCATCAACGAAATGGTGTTCGCCATGCTGTTCGTGGTGGCCGTGGGTCTGGGGCCGTTTGCGGGCGTGCTGGCGCTGTGGATCCATACCTCGGGCACGCTGGCCAAACTGTTTTCCGAGGCGGTCGAAGCCATCGACCCTCAGCCCGTCGAAGGCATACGCTCCACCGGTGCCAGTGCCCTGCATGAAATCATCTATGGTGTGATCCCGCAGGTGATGCCGCTGTGGATCTCCTTCACGCTGTACCGCTTCGAGGCCAATGTGCGGTCGGCCTCGGTGGTGGGCATGGTGGGCGCGGGCGGCATCGGTGTGGTGCTGTGGGAGATCATTCGTGGCTTCCAGTATGCCGAGACCTGCGCGGTGATGCTCATCATTGTGGTTACCGTGAGTGCCATCGATCTGGTATCGGCGCGCATACGCAAGGCCCTGGTCTGAGAGGCCGCGCAGGAGTCCCTCATGGCCTTGACCCTGATCGACATTTCACACTTGCTGGTGACGCGCGGCAATGGGCAGTATGGCGGCGAAGCCGTCAGCCAGTTGGAGCATGCATTGCAGTGTGCCCATCTGGCCGAGCTGGCCGGCGAGACGCCAGAGTTGGTGACTGCTGCGCTGCTGCACGACATCGGGCATCTGCTGTCTCCGCAGGACGGGGGCGAGGGCGCTGAGCGTGCCGGTCGCGACGGTCTGCACCAGTATGTGGCGCTGCCATTTTTGCGGACCCTGCTGCCGCCGTCAGTTCTGGAGCCCGTGAGGCTGCATGTCGATGCCAAACGCTACCTGTGCACCGCGGAACGCGGTTACCAGGATGCCCTCTCACCGGCGTCCCAACACAGCCTGGAATTGCAGGGGGGCGCGTACTCGGTTGAAGAGGCCGTGCAGTTCGTATCTCAGCCCTTTGCCCACGAGGCCATCCGGCTACGCCGTTACGATGATGCGGCGAAGGTGGCCGGTCGCTCGACACCCGCGTTCGAGCATTTCATGCATACGCTGGCAACGGTCACCGCGCGCCATGCGCTGGCCAGTCAGATGCCCGTCGCCTTGCCGGCCTGAGGGGCTGAAGGCTCCAGCAGTTCATAGCAAGCGCTTTTCGCTGCCTTTGTGCAGCCAACCCACGCCCGGCTGGCGGTCTCTTCCAACGCTGTATCGCGCACCACGTTGCGGAACCGCACGTTGTGCCGGGGCCATGGGATCGTGGTGTGCCGATGGCGGAGCATTGGCATTTGCGACCCGTCTCTGTGTGCCGGGGTTCTGTGGCGCGCTTGCCGACATGCGCGGGGAATTTTGGCGTACCGTGCAGCGAAGAAACCAAAGGTAAAAGAGTTGAATTCTTGCTGCAATTTCGGGGCATGGCTACCGGGTTGAAGGCTGGGGCGCGCACCACCGGGTCGGGGGCTGTTGACGTAGCAACGAGCCCATTCAAGAATGCGCCACCATGAAGAACTTGCTGCACATCCTGGAGGGGCGGCTGGAGGCGCTACCGGTCCGCATGGCAGTTCAGTTGCCTGCGGGGCAGCGGCTGGGCGCGCGCAACGCGGCGGTCACGCTGCGGTTTAGGGATCGCATGGCGCTGTTGGCCCTGGCTTCGGGTGAAATCGGCAACGTCGGCGCGGCGATCGTTGAGGGCAGGGTGACGCTGGAGGGCAGCATGCGCGAGCTGATGGCTGCTGCCGCCGGGCTGCTGACCGGGAACCCCGCGCAGGAG
>LNAP01003815.1_pt1 | contig 16675 bp, 12 predicted proteins | sample 602601 | NCBI WGS metagenome assembly LNAP01 (sample SAMN02440304, study PRJNA202911) | soil metagenome | biome: Subtropical and temperate rainforests or woodlands; isolation source: soil samples (1 kg each in a 20% v/v slurry with milli Q water) were... ... | reverse complement strand
GTTTGAAAAGCGGTGAAAACCGCCTTTCAAACCCACAAAAACGTAAAGGATGTCCCCGGTCTCGATTGTAAAGGATGTATCCGTTTCTACATCGCGAAGACGGTTTAACATTCAACATTAATGCTGGCTGTCAGACCGCTTTCGCAAGCAAGCCCGCTCCCACATGGGATTGGGGTCAGGCGCTGACTGGCTCTACTGCCAACTCCACCGTCTCAGGCCGCTTGAGCACCGAATACGTCACCGCCGTCAGCAAACTCCCGGCCACGATCGCCAGCAGATACAACAGTGCATGGTTGATCGCATTCGGGATCAGCATCACGAACAACCCACCGTGGGGTGCCATGAGCTTGCAGCCGAAATACATCGACAGCGCGCCGGTCAGTGCACCGCCGGCGATGCTCGCCGGAATCACCCGCAGCGGGTCTTTCGCCGCAAACGGAATCGCCCCTTCGGAGATAAAGCACAGCCCCAACACCAGCGCCGCTTTACCGGCCTCGCGTTCAGTCTGGGCGAACTTGCGCCGGGCGATGAATGTGGCGATGCCCAGGCCAATCGGCGGCACCATACCAGCCGCCATGGTCGCGGCCATCGGTGCATAACTTTGCGACGCCAGCAGCCCCACCGAAAACGCGTAAGCGGCTTTGTTGATCGGCCCGCCGAGGTCGACGCACATCATGCCGCCCAGCAGCACACCCAGCAGAATGGCGTTGGTGGTGCCCATGCTGTCGAGGAAGTGCGTGAGCCCTGCAAGCATCCCGGCCACCGGTTTGCCGACCACATAGATCATCACCAAACCGGTGAACAGGCTCGCCAGCAACGGAATGATCAGGATCGGTTTCAGCGCCTCAAGACTTTGCGGCAAACGCGCATAACGGTTGATCGCCTGGGCGGCATAACCGGCGATGAAACCGGCAATGATCCCGCCGATGAAACCGGCACCCAGGGTGCTCGCCAGCAAACCACCGATCATCCCCGGCGCCAGGCCCGGGCGGTCGGCGATCGAGTAGGCGATGTACCCCGCCAGCAGCGGCACCATCAGCTTGAACGCGGTGTCGCCGCCGATCTGCATCAGCGCAGCCGCCAGCGTGCCTTCCTCCTTGAACGCGGTGATGCCGAACACGAAGGACAAGGCGATCATCAGACCGCCCGCCACCACCATCGGCAACATGTACGACACGCCGGTCAGCAGGTGCTTGTAGATGCCGGTTTTCTCTTGCTTGGCCGGGCCTTTGGCGCCGGTCGAAGCGCTTTCCTGCTTGCCTTCGGCCAAGGCTTTGTTCAGCGTCGCTTCGGCCTGTTTCAGCGCAATGCCGGTGCCGCAACGGTAGATTTTCTTGCCAGCGAAACGCTCGGTGGCAACGTCAATATCTGCCGCCAACAGCACCACGTCAGCATCGGCAATCGCCTCTGCGCTGAGTGGATTACGCGCGCCGACCGAACCCTGGGTTTCCACTTGCAGATCGTAGCCCAGACGCTTGGCCGCTTGCTGCAAGGCTTCGGCGGCCATGAAGGTGTGGGCGACGCCGGTCGGGCACGCGGTGACAGCTACCAGGCGTGGCGCGCTTTTAACGGCGGCGGCAGGCTCGGCGGCGACTTCGGGCGCGACATAAACCTCAGCCTCCTCCACCCCACGACGCAGCACCGCTTCGACATCTTGCAGGGCCTGGGCCGGGGTACTCTGGAATACGCGTTTGCCGACGAATCGCGACATATCCACTGGCGCACTGGTGACCAGCAACACCCACTCGGCGGCTTCGATGGTCGCAGCCGACAGCTGGCGTTCCGGATGGGCCGCATCAACAACTTCGACACTGGTGCTCCAGCCCTGACGCTGGGCCGCTGCATCGAGCAGACGAGCGCACAGCACACTGGTGACCATGCCGTTCGGGCAGGCCGTAACAATGGCTAACTTCATTGCAAACCCTCTTATTGTTCTGTCAGGGGGCGCAGGCGCACGCCCTGTTCGAGGTGCGCCAGTTGCGCGGTGTCGCCGATACCAAAACCGATCTGGGTCACGGCCATGGCGGCAATCGCGGTGGCGGTGCGCAAGGTTTGTTCGGGCGTATCGGCACTGAGCAAACCGTGCAGCATGCCCGCCAGCAACGAATCCCCTGCCCCAACGGTGCTGATCACGCTGACCTTGGGTGGCGTGGCGTGCATGGCCGAGCCGACACTGAACCAGTTCACCCCGTCGGCACCGTCGGAAATCACCACGTGTTCGATGCCATGCGCATGCAAGCGGCTCGCCGCCTCGGCTTGGGCCCCCACGGAAACCACCTCGCAGCCCAGCGCTTCAGCCAATTCTTCGGTGTTGGGTTTGATCAGCCACGGGCCGGCCGCCAGACCTGCGCGCAAGGCTTCACCGCTGGTGTCGAGCGCGACTTTCAAACCGCGCTTTCTCAAGCGCTGGATCAATTCCCGCAACCACTGAGGATTCACCCCACGAGGCAAACTGCCAGCGACGACGACTGCGTCATGCCCGGGAGCAATCTGGTCGAGTCGATCGAGCAAAGCCTGCTGCGCCGCTTCACTGACCCTCGGCCCCGGGCCGTTGATGTCGGTGATGCGCCCATCGCTTTCCGCCAGTTTGATGTTGCTGCGAGTCTCGCCGGGAACGCGGACAAACGCGTCGGTAAAACCGCGTTTGGCAAACAGGGTTTCGAACGCCTGAAGGTTGTCTTCCCCGAGAAAACCGGTGACGGTCAGCTGATGCCCGAGGTCGGCCAGCACCTGCGCCACGTTCACCCCTTTGCCAGCGGCGTGGGTGTGCATTTCGTCGCTGCGATTGACCTGACCGGGGGTAAGTAGCGGCAATTGAACGGTGAGGTCCAGCGCCGGGTTAAGGGTCAGGGTTAAGATCTTGGCCATTACAGGGCCTCCACTAATGCACGGACTTCGTTCGCGCTGCCCATGGCCAGGGCCTGTTGAGCAAGGGTTTGAGTCTGGGTCAGGCTGAGTTCACGAATGCGCGCCTTGACCTCGGCAATGCTGCGGCCCGACACGCTCAACTCATCCACACCCAGGCCCACCAGCACCGGTACCGCCAGCGGATCGGCCGCCAGTTCACCGCACACGCCGACCCACTTGCCATGAGCATGAGCCGCACGCACGGTGATGTCGATCAGTTGCAGCACCGCCGGATGCAAGCCGTCGGCCTGGGCCGACAAGGTCGGATGACCACGGTCGATGGCCAGGGTGTATTGCGTCAGGTCGTTGGTGCCGACGCTGAAGAAATCCACTTCCTTGGCCAGCACCGGCGCCAGCAAAGCGGCCGACGGCACTTCGATCATGATCCCCAGCTGCAGGTCCGCAACCGGGATTTCCAGGCGCAGACGTTCGGTCATGTCCCGAGCCTGACGCCACTCCTCGACGCTGCCGACCATCGGGAACATGATCCGCAATGGACGGTTATCGGCCGCTCGCAGCAAGGCGCGCAACTGCGCTTCCATGACCTGCGGGCGTTGCAGGGTCAGGCGAATGCCACGCACACCTAGGAACGGGTTTTCTTCTTTCGCGATCGGCCAGTACGGCAGCGGTTTGTCACCACCGACGTCGAGGGTGCGCACCACCAGCGGTCGACCGGCCAGGCCATCGAGCACACGACGGTATTCGACTTCCTGAGTCGCCTCGTCCGGCGCTTGCGAGTGGGCCATGAAAATCAGCTCGGTGCGCAGCAGGCCAATCCCTTCGGCGCCCTGCTCCACCGCACTGGTGACGCCAGCGCTTTCACCGATATTGGCGAACACTTCCACTGCGTGACCATCGGTGGTCAGCGCCGGTTGATGGCGTTGTTCGGCGGCGGCTTTCAGGCGCAGTTCGCGGGTGTCGCGCTCTTCGGTGGCGCGCTGCAAGGTCGCGGCATCGGCGTCCACGTTCAGGCGGCCACGTTGACCATCGATCAACAGCGGCGTGCCCGGCTTCAGCAGCAACACCGCAGCACCGGCGCCCACCAGTGCCGGAATACCCAAGGCACGCGCGACAATGGCGCTGTGGGCCGTGGCGCCACCGCGAGCGGTGAGGATGCCGGCCACACGCGTAGGATCAAGACGTGCCACGTCGGACGGGCCGACTTCGTCCATCACCAGAATGTATGGCTGCTCCGGCTCGGCTGGCGTTTCGACGCCACTCAATTGCGCCAACACCCGACGGCCAATGTCGCGCAAGTCGGCGGCACGTTCGGCGAGCAAGGCGTCCTGCAGCGATTCCTGTTGTTTGGCGGCGGCTTCGATCACCGCCATCCACGCCGCTTCGGCGCTTTCGCCTTGCTTGAGGCGGGTGTCGACTTCGTCGGTCAGTTCCGGGTCGTCGAGCATTTCCTGATGGGTGATAAAAATCTCGCGAATCGCTTTGGCCTTGCTGCGCTCGATCAGGCCTTCGATGTCGCGACGCACATCCGCCAACGCTTGCTTGAGGCGTTCGCGCTCGATGGCGGCGGACTCACCGCGCAGCGGGTAATCGATAACTTGCAGCACCTGAATATGCGCCGGGCCGATGGCGATACCCGGCGCGGCAGCAATCGCCTGAATCAGGCTGCCGGAGGCCGGTGCAAGCAGCACTTCGGCAACATCGGCGATCACTTCGCGATGTTGGCTCACTGCCGGCAGCGGCTCGACTTCTTCACCGAGGCCTTCTTCAATGGCCGCCAGCAAGGCGGGCAAGGCGTCGGCAGCGATGGTTGGTTCGGCGATGAATTCCAGCACCTGACCGCGACGGGCGCCGAGGCTGAGCAGTTTGCTCAAACTCTTCACCGACACCGCACTGTCGTGGCCATCGACGATGCGTACGCGGATTTCGCCTTCAAAACTTTTCGCCAGTTGCGCGAGGATCTTCGCCGGACGCGCATGCAAACCGTGGGCGTTGGCCAGGGCAATGCGTGCGCTCGGCCAATCCGCCGGCACTTCACCGCCGAGGACTTCCAGCACCGCGCGGCTGCTGGTGGCACGGCCCAGCTCATGACCACGGCCTTCGATCAGCAACGCGCAAAGGCGTTCGAGCAATGCCTGATGGGCTTCACCGAGGCTGGCCAGGCAGAATAGACCGCTCAACGGCTGACCGAGGTAGCGCATGGGTTTGTCCGGGGTAACGAACGCCAGGCCCGGACGCTTCACCGTTTGTTCGCTGTGCAGCCACCACAGGCCATCGCCCAGCGGCAGCGCGTCGACCTGCTGCAAGACGCCGGCAAAACCGTTGCTCACGCAATCGGCCTGACGCAGCAAGCGGGCACCGCGCCAGACCAGTTCTTCGAAGTCATCGGCGGAGACTCCGAGGCCTATCATCTGTGCGTCCAGCGCCAATTCTTGCGGCGCGCCTTGCAGCAGTTTCAGCAAGGCTTCGGCGGAACTGGCGCGACGCAGGGCCTGGCCCAGATCGGTTTCACCGAGGGCGCGGGTCAGCAGTTGCAGCAGGCGCAGGTGTTCATCGGATTTGGCGGCGATACCAATCGCCAGGTAAACGATCTGGCCATCACCCCAGTCCACGCCGTCAGGAAACTGCATCAGCCGCACGCCGGTGGAAAACACCAGATCGCGGGTTTGCGGGGTGCCGTGGGGGATGGCAATACCTTGGCCGAGAAAGGTCGAGCCCTGGGCTTCCCGGGCCTGCAAGCCCGCAAGGTAACCATCCGCCACCAGGCCATCGGTCACAAGTCGGTCAGCGAGTAATTGCAGGGCGGTGGCTTTATCCACAGCCGACTGGCCCATGGATATCTGCTCTATGGTGAGCTCGAGCATGCTTTCTCCTTTTTGGCGCCGTGTGACGCCAGGTATTGTTTTGATTGATTCAGCTTAGGCCCTTGGGAGCGCCTTTTCAGGGGCAGTTTTGGCGGTTTCGCGGCAGAACCGACCAAAGCGACCTATAACGTAGAAAATACGCCTGCTGAAACGTTTAATCTAGAATGTTAGGCACGTTACTCGATAATGTCTCATCCTTGAAGTCCAATTGTCGGATGTGCTGCCACAATGATCGCCTGCCGAATCGGGTAGGATTGGCGAAAATGCCGGGCACGCTCGAATAAACAAGGAAATACCGGGTTGAAACTCAGTGATATTGCACAGTTGGCCGGCGTCTCCGTGACCACCGCCAGTTATGTCATCAACGGCAAGGCCGAACAGCAACGTATCAGCAGCGCCACCGTCGAGCGCGTGCGAGCAGTTGTCGAACAACACGGCTTCACACCCAACCCTCAGGCCGCCGGACTGCGCAGTCGGCACACCCGCACCCTGGGCTTCATTCTGCCGGACCTGGAAAACCCCAGTTACGCGCGAATTGCCAAACTGCTGGAACAAGGCGCCCGGGCTCGCGGCTATCAGCTGCTGATCGCCAGCTCCGACGATGCGCCAGACAGCGAACGGCAATTGCTGCAACTGTTCCGCGCCCGCCGCTGCGATGCGCTGATCGTCGCCAGTTGCCTGCCGGCCGGCGATGACAGTTATCGCCAGTTGCAGGCCAAAGGCATTCCGATCATCGCCATCGACCGGGTGATGGAGCCTGAGCACTTTTGCTCGGTGATCAGTGACGACCGCGAAGCCAGTCTGCAGCTTACCCGCAGCCTGCTGGACCCGTTACCCAAGCAGATCGCGCTGATCGGTGCCCGTCCCGAATTGAGTATCAGCCAGGAACGGGCGGCGGGTTTCAAGGAAGCGCTGAACGGCTTCAAAGGCGAGGCGCTGATCGAACACGGCGAGTCGTTCAGCCGTGAGTGCGGCAAACAATTGATGGAAGAGTTGCTTCAGCGCCTGGGCCATTTGCCGGATGCGTTGGTGACCACCTCCTACGTGCTGCTTCAGGGCGTGTTCGATGCCTTGCATGACTTCCCGCTGAAAACCCGCCCGCTACGCCTGGGCACTTTCGGTGATACGCAATTGCTCGACTTCCTGCCGCTGCCGGTCAACGCCATGTCCCAACAGCATCAGCTGATCGCCGACAAGGCGCTGCAACTGGCGCTGGCGGCCATTGAACAGGCCGATTACCAACCCGGCGTGCAGGCCATCGCGCGGACCTTCAAGCAGCGAATTCATCAGGACTGAGCCGTGGAACTGATCGACACCCACACTCATCTGGATTTCCCGGATTTCGACGTGGATCGTCAGGCGCTGTTGGCCGAGAGCCGCGCCCTCGGTGTGCGGCGGATGGTGGTGCTGGGGGTTTATCAGGCCAATTGGCAGCGGGTCTGGGACCTGGTGCAAAGCGATCCCGATCTGCATGCGGCGTTCGGTTTGCACCCGGTGTATCTGGATGACCATCGCCCTGAGGATTTGACCGAACTCGGTGATTGGCTGACACGTCTGGCGGGCCATCGGCAGCTATGCGCGGTGGGCGAGATCGGTCTGGATTACTTCATCGAAACCCTGGATCGTGAACGCCAGCAAGCGCTGTTCGACGCCCAACTGCAACTGGCGGCAGACTTCAATCTGCCGGCGCTGATTCATGTACGACGCAGCCATGCGGCGGTGATTGCCACGCTCAAACGGTTTCGCTTGAAACGCGCGGGGATCATTCATGCCTTCGCCGGTAGTCAGGAAGAGGCTCGCGAATACATCAAGCTGGGTTTCAAACTCGGCCTCGGCGGCGCCGCGACCTGGCCGCAGGCCCTGCGCATGCACCGTGTGCTCGCCGGTTTGCCCGTTGAGTCGGTGGTACTGGAAACCGACTCCCCGGACATGGCGCCCGCCATGTTTCCCGGCCAACGTAATAGCCCGGCTCATTTGCCAGCGATCTGCGCGGCACTGGCCGCCCTCATGGCCGTCAGTCCCGAACGACTGGCTGCCGCCAGTACGGCTAACGCCTGCGAGTTGTTTAACTGGTAATCCGTTGATTCACGCAATACCTGTGGGCTTTTGTGGCGAGGGGGCTTGCCCCCGCTGGGTCGCGAAGCGGCCCCCGGCGCCCGTCCAGTCAGACCAAGTTGTCTGGTTTACGACTGCTTCGCAGCCGAACGGGGGCAAGCCCCCTCGCCACATCAAACCCGGAACGCGCTGATCAATTGCTTGAGTTCCACCACCTGCGCCGACAACGCCCGGCTGGCATTTTCGGTCTGGTGCGCGCCGTCGGCGGTGCGCTCACCGGCGCGGTTGATCTCGACGATGTTCTGGTCGATGTCGTGAGCCACGGCGGTCTGCTGCTCTACCGCAGCGGCGATCTGCTGGTTCTGGTCGACGATCATGCCGACGGCACCGAGGATGTTTTCCAGCGCCTGCTGGACCTTTTCCGACTGCCCGACTGTGCCGTTGGCCATCTGATGGCTGGTGCCCATCGCCTTGACCGCCGCCCCGACACCGCTGTGCAGTTTGGCAATCATCTGCTCGATTTCTTCGGTCGATTGCTGGGTGCGTTTGGCCAGGGTCCGGACCTCGTCCGCCACCACCGCAAAACCACGGCCTTGCTCGCCTGCGCGCGCGGCTTCGATGGCCGCGTTGAGGGCCAGCAGGTTGGTCTGTTCGGCAATGCTTTTGATCACTTCCAGCACACGACTGATGGACTGGCTGTCGCTGGCCAGTTGATTGATCACCCGCACCGACTGATCGATCTCACTGGCCAGTGCAGCGATGCTGCCCTGCTGGGACTCCACCAGGCCGCGCCCGCTGATGGTCTCGTCGTTGACGCTATGGGCGCTGCTGACGGCCGCTGCGGCACTGCGCGCCACCTCCAGAGACGTGGCTGACATCTGGTTCATCGCGGTGGCGACCTGCTCGATCTGCGTGCGTTGCCCCGCCACCGCCTGATTGCTTTGGGCGGACACGTTTTCGACCTGGCCGGCCTGGCGCTCGACCTCACCAACGGTCTGACCCACCCGCTCGATCAGGTCATGGATTTTCTTCACGGTGCCGGTGAATACCTCGCCCAACTCGCCCAGTTCATCACGACTGTTGGCGCTGAAGGTCACGGTCATGTCGCCGGCCGCCACTTTATCCATCACCGCGCCAAGCCGCTTGAGGGTGGTGCGGGTCGAGGCGTAGAAACCGCCATAGAGGTAAAAAATCAACACAAACACCACCGTCAGCGCCACTGCCTGCAGGATCATGTGAGTGCGGTGCTGCTCCAGCCGCTGCTGCAACTGGGTACCGAGAAACTTCAGGGTGGCTTCGTTGAGTTGGTAGGTCTGGTCGATCAGGCCTGTGACCTGATCGTAAAAGGCCTGCCACGGTGCATCGAGGGTATCAGCCATCACCACCTGCTCTTCGAACAGTTCACTGGCCTTTTTCAGAGAGGCCTTGCTGCTTTCGGCCTGGGCGGCCAGGGTTTCGTGCGCCGCTTTACTGGAGCCCAGAGCGTCCTGCAATTTCAGACCGTATTCGGCCTGAAGCTTTTCGATCTGCGCCAGTAACTCATCGAAACGGGTGCTCGACGCCGAATTGAGAAAGCCCTGCCCCAACGAGTAAGAACCCATCGCCCGGCCTTCACCGAGCATCTGGGTGACAGCTGGCGTGACGTTGGTGATGAGTTCGCTCAGCTGGCGCATGTCGCTCTGGCTGTCGCGGCTCAGTCCGGCCTGACTGGCAATGATCTGGCTGAAAATCTGCGCGTTGCCGAGCAACTTGCCGATCAGCGCACTTTTGCTTTGCAGGGAGGTTTCCGTTTGCTGGGCCTTGAACGCGGCGATCATTTCATCGCGCTTGCCATCGAAAAAGGTGATTTGTTCCGGGTCAGTGGTCATCGCCGCCAGCCCTTGCAAACGGGCCAGCACGCTTTGCTCCAGCGCACTGATATTCGACTCGACATGACCGGCCTTGCCGGACTGGCCAAGGGTGACGTTGATCTGCACCAGGTTGTTCAGGGTTTCCAGATCTCGGCGCAGGCTCAGGCCGCTGCCCAGCAGGTCGAGGCTCTGCAGCTCGACCCGAGTGCCCTGGAATTCGCGATAGGAATCGCGCACCAGATAGAAGTTGGTCACCAGCATCGGCACGAGGAACAGCACGCTGATCAGGCTGAACTTCATGCCGAAGCTCAGGCGGTTCATCAGCGCGACGGCGGGATAGAGCAAGCTCTTCACTGTGAAGTCTCCCTTTGAATTCTTATTTTTATGGCAGGCGCGCAGAGACAGCAGATAGCCACTATTGGCGCTATCTCTGTATAGCCTAAATCGGCGGAGGGTTTTGTAACTTAAGGTTAACGAAAAAGATCGCAGCCTTCGGCAGCCCCTACAGATTCACACGATCCCTGTAGGAGCTGCCGAAGGCTGCGATCTTTTCGATTCAAAGCAGAAATCAGGACAAAACAGTCCACAACGCAAACCCGGCATACCAAAGCACCGCCGCCCGCAGCAGCAGTTCCCAGATCCGGTCGAGGCTGTTGATACCGTCCGGCCCGACCACCGGCGCCGGAATTTCACCGGCCACCAACCCGACCTTCTCGATCAGTTGAACTGCGCTGATGTTCCAGTTCAGCAGCTCGTTCAACATCACCCGGCCGACCGCGACAAAGTTGCCGACCAGCGCAAAACTCGCTGCTAGCAGTCGCACCGGTACCCAATCGAATGCATGACGCAGCTGTGCCGCTCGCTCGACCACGGCCGGGTTCTGCCCGTGCTCCTCGGCCAGCGCCAGCAGTCGATAGCTCAACGCGGCAACCGGGCCCAGCAGGAAGTACCAGAAGATCACCGCGAAAAAGCTCTGATAGGCCTGCCACAGCAGATGCCCTTCAACTCGCTCCAGCAGTTGCTCGCCGCTGTCGGCGCAAATATTCAGGTCGCGTTTGGCCACATGAGCGGCGGCTTGCAGGTCCTCCCGGCGCCAGGCATCGCGAAACGGCCCGAGGCCGGCCAGCAGATCACCTCGGCCCAGACTGTAAATCACCACCAGCAGGTGCACCGGTAACGCCAGCAAACCGTAGGCTACCGGCTCCAGCACCACCAACAGCAAACCCAGCAGCGCCACCGGCAACAACACCAGCACCACCAGTATCAGCCACGGACGGTTTGTCATGCGAGGGTTGGCTTCAAGCTTGTTCAGCTCGCGCACCCAACCGCCATCACGTTGAACCTGATGGCGCAGGGCCGAGAACTTCTCGATCCACACCGCCAACAGCAGCACCAGAAAACTCATTGTTACTCCTTTTTTTCCAGAGCAGCTTTTGCCAGAGCCACGCGATAGCGTGCCCAGTCAAACGCCGGTCCCGGATCAGTCTTGCGCCCGGGTGCGATGTCGCTATGCCCGCAGATGCGTTGTGCGGTGATACCTGTGAAGGCGCTTTGCAGCTGTCGCGTCAGGGCCGTCAACGCTTGATATTGGGCGTCGGTGAACGGCAGATCATCCGTGCCTTCGAGCTCTATGCCCACGGAAAAATCGTTACAGGTTTCCCGTCCTTCGAAACACGAGACGCCAGCGTGCCAAGCACGCTCAAGACAAGAGACAAACTGAGTGACGGTGCCGTCACGTTCAATCAGAAAGTGCGCAGACACCCGCAGGTCGGCGATTCCTGCAAAGTAGGGATGTTCCGTGACATCCAGACGATTCTGGAAAAATTCCTGCACCTTGCCGGTCAGAAACTGCGCTGGCGGCAGACTGATGTTGTGGATCACCAGCAGGGAAATTTCGCCCTCGGGGCGCGCATTGAAGTTGGGCGAGGGGCATATGCGCACGCCCTGACACCAACCGCTCGCGGGGTCCAACTGCATACAGGTTCCTTCAACGACGACTGTGTTGGTGCCCAGTATGCCGCGATAGACCCTCGGCGCGCGATCACTTGCCGCGATTGAGACGCCGCAGGTTGCCCAACACCGATTCCAGCGCCCGGTCGAACAACAAGGTGTCGTCCAGCGTTCGCACCGCGCCACGCCGAAACTCCAGGGCCAGACCGGTGCGACTGTGCTCCAGCACTTTCATCCCGGTACGGTTGACGAAGATGTACTTGCCGGTGGCTTCAATGATCGCTGCCAGCTTGCAGCGCAGGGTGTTTTCCTCATCTTCCTGAAACTCGACCCAGCAGCCCAGGCGCAACTGATCGACTTGAAGCAAAGCGACATCGTCCTGGGGCAAACGCATCGATGCGGTCTCGACCGGGCCTTCGTCAGCGGTGCGAAGCACGATTTGCTGCTGCACCTGGACCATCATCGGTGCGTCAACAGCCATGCTTTTCTGGCCCGGACGTTCGAACAGCTGCACATGCAAAGCTTCCAGCTTGCTGAAAAACTCGCCGGTGGCGAACGGATCGAATGCCGAGCTGTTCAAACCATCGCGCAACGACTTGAGCAACCCCGGTACCAGCGACAACAAGCGTAGACTCGCGTCGGGCTCGTCATGGCGCTGCACGCTCCAGATCAGTTGCGCCATGGTCTGCACATCGGCGTGCCATTCGGCGGACTGATCACCGTGCTTGAGGCAGGTCAGCAACAGCACCTTGCTCCAGGCCTCCTGGACAAACGCCACCACACTGTGCGGCAGCACCTTGCCCACCAACGCCTGGTTCAGCGCTTGCTCGACGCGTTGACGCGCCAGTTCGGTCCTGGCGCGGCCTTCTTCGGCGTCACGGGTGCGTTGTTCGAGTAATTCGCTGCGACGGCGCTCGTCACTGGTGAAGGCGAGAAAATCCGCCAGCAATTCGGAAAAGATTGCCGGGTCATCGACAAAGTCGTTCAACAAGCGCTGCACCACTTGCTCGATGCGCAGGTACAGGCTGTCGCGCGCATGGTCATCACACTCGCCCCAGCCCATGGCTGCAGCGGCGATTTCGTTGAGTAAACGCCGGGCCGGATGGCTGCTGCGGCTGAAGAAGCTCTTGTCGAGCACCGCGACTTTCAGCATCGGGATCTGCAAACGGCCGATCAGCGCCTTGAGCGAGTCCGGCAGGTTGCGGTCATCGAGGATGCATTCGAAGAGCATGGCAATCAGGTTGATCACGTCTTCGTCGGCCACCCCCACCACGCGCGATTTGCCGCTTTTGACGCTGCCTCGGGTCAGCAGTTGTTCGAGCTGGTTACGCAGATCGAAGTCGTCTGGAGCCGCCAGTTCCGGTACGTATTGCTGCAAATGCGAGAGCAGGCGCAGCAGGTCGCGGGTTGAGATGGGCTGGGTCTGGGCACTGACTTCCAGGGTCGGCGCAACGCTGCCACGCACGTGGAACAGCAATTCCTGCAAGGCGGCGAAGACTTCCTGCACGCCTTCGTCAATCTGCGTATTGCCAGTTCGCACGCCTGTCTCGGCGGGGTCAGCACGAACACTCGCAGCCGCCCGATCGGTGGCACGCCGCGTCGGGGCGGGCTTGAGGTCCGGCAGCACGCCGGTGGCGATCAGCAATTGATTGGCTTCAGCGTAGAGCTGATCAGCATTGCTGAGCACATAGCGTTCGAACAGCTTGAGGATGATCAGCTTGACCTTGATCTCCATCCCCAGGTTGCGCCCGGCCTGCAAGAAATACTCGCATAGCAGCGTCGGCCCCAGGGGGTTGTGCTGTTCGACCAGCGTCTTGCTCAACAGTGTGCTGAGTCGGGCGGTAAGCTGGTCGAGGGCGAAACCGTCGCGGTTCAGCACTTTGCCGACCATGCCCTCCACCGCCACATTACGTTCCATGTCGTCATGGGGTAACGGCACCGCGGCATCGAAAACCAGTGCCGGGGGAAAGGCAGCCTGAGAGGTGTCGTGATGAATGAGGCCGACGAAAGCCTCGGAGAATTGCTCAAGAAAACCGCGTTCGATGCTTTTGCGCTTGAGGCGCAAATCGCGCATGGCTTCGAAGAAGATGTTTTGCTCGACGTCGTTGCGGGCGCGGTCGGCCATTTCGAACAGGGTGTCATCGGCGTTATCGAACAGCGCCTGCAAACCCTGCTTGAGCTGTTGAGCGGCCTTGTCGCGAACCTGAAGCAGAATCACGGGCAGGCGGGCGAGCGGCGAATGAGTCGCCTGGTCGGTAGCGGCCTTGTGCAAAGGCACTACATTCCCGTCGTTGTGCATCCAAGCCTCCTGAAACGGTGATTCTTCGGTTCGGTAAGAAAGATCGAGTACGCAGGCCCCACAGCCGACGCTCAACGGGGACAGTTACCACCCGTTGTCATTCAATAATCGGGAATCCAAAGTTACGTCAAAGCTATGACGTCAAATGCAAGGCGGATTATCTGCAAAAGACCTTCTTTGTGCCAGCAGACTCTGCCCTTCCCCAAGAAATAGACGTTATGAGAGAGACCTTTGCTTAGCACTGATCGCTCGCGCCAATCGACCAAATGCAGGTTTGCTAACGATGGAATGGTCGTTGATGCCTTGGGCCATGGCCCTATAATCGGGCCACTTTGTTTGTGGAGCCCGTTATGCCGAATCTACGTCTCGCCGATTTGACCGCCGAAATCGAAGCCAACGTGCGCCGTGCGTTGCTCGAGGACATCGGCAGCGGCGACATCACCGCGCAACTGATCCCGGCCGAACGCCTGGCCAAAGCCACCATCATCACCCGCGATGAGGCTGTCATTGCTGGCACCGCGTGGGTGGATGCGGTTTTCCGGCAACTGGACCCTCGGGTTGCCGTTCACTGGCAGGTGCGCGACGGCGAACGGGTGAAACCCAATCAGGTGTTGTTCCATCTCGAAGGCCCGGCGCGCTCGCTGCTGACGGGTGAACGCAGTGCATTGAATTTTTTGCAAATGCTTTCCGGCGTGGCCACTCGCGCGCAGTACCTGGCCGATTTCGTCGCCGAGACCCAGGTGAAGTTGCTCGACACCCGCAAAACCCTGCCGGGGCTGCGCCTGGCCCAGAAATACGCCGTGACCTGCGGCGGTTGCCACAATCATCGCATCGGCCTGTATGACGCCTTCCTGATCAAGGAAAACCATATCGCCGCCTGCGGTGGCATTCCTGAGGCTATCGCGGCCGCGCACAAGATCGCCCCGGGCAAACCGGTGGAGATCGAAGTGGAAAGCCTGGAGGAACTGAAGGAAGCACTGGCGGCCGGTGCCGACATCATCATGCTCGATGAGCTGAGCCTGGATGACATGCGCGAAGCTGTGCGCTTGAACGCCGGCAAGGCAAAACTGGAGGCTAGCGGCGGGATCAACGAAAGCACGTTGCTGCCAATCGCCGAAACCGGGGTGGATTATATTTCGATTGGTGCGATGACCAAGGATGTGAAGGCTGTGGACCTGTCGATGCGACTGAGTCTCTGATCACGCCGCTGATAATAAAAAATGCCAGCCTGATAAAGGCTGGCATTTTTTTTAGACCACCAGATTATTCATCTCGCAGTACTCTTCCCACTCGACGCCCAAAACCTCGGCCGCCTCCTTGTGCAGCGCCAGGCGCGCAGCCTCGTACTCTTCCGGGCTTGAGGTGTACTTGAGCGTCAGCTCCCACGGCTGCAAGCCCTGAGCTTCCGCCTCATCCTCGAACGCCCACTGGATCTGGTCTTTCTGATCGTCGGCTGGCAAGTCCTTGATCTCTTCGGCCAACTGAGGCGACTCAAGCAGGTACTTTTTAAGTGCTTCTTCGTTTCTGGCTTCTTGGGTCAATTCTTTAACGGTCATGGCGTTCTCGCTGATCTGGGGAATGGAAGATGGATCTGGATCATCAAGGATCTCTCTGACGCAGAAAAACCGTTTGAAGCCCGGTTTGTCTGGCCTTCAGAACCATTCGGGATCATCTGAAAACTGCTGGGCGATGCTCATGCAGACAACGAATATAGGACGTTTTGTCGATGAATTACACGGGTCTTTACATCTATCCCATAAAAAGCCACGTGCATAAGGAGCAGGAGGCTTTAGGAACATAAGTTGAAATCCAAAGTCATAGCGATGTGCCATATCGGCACTTCACAAGGAACCCCAGTGATGCGCAGTTTTTCGAAGCTTATGTCTGCCCAGCTTGCCACCGCTACCCTGCTGCTTGGCAGCCTGACATTGGCCAGTACCGCTCAAGCGGCTGTCGAAGTCACCTCTGAGCCTGCGTTGTACTCCGACAAAATCTGCGCCCTCCACAATTCGTTCGGCAAGGACACACTCGTCAGAACCAGCGTCAGCATCGATGATCTGGAGAGCCTGCAAAAAACCGTGAAGGCCAATGCCACCGAACTGGAAAGCCAGAAGCGCACCCTCAGCGAGCAGGCCCGTCAGATCGAAGAACTCAAACGCAACAACGGCTCCAGCTCAAGCTCGAACAACAGCGAAATCTCGAGCCTCAAACGGGAAATCAGTGATCAGGAGCGCGCGATGGATCAGCTCAAGCGCACTGTTGAGGATTTGAGCAGAAAGGTGAAATAAGCGAGAAGTGGTGCCCGAGACAGGAATCGAACCTGCGACCTTCGCGTTACGAGTGCGCTGCTCTACCGGCTGAGCTACACGGGCTGTGGGCTAAACCTAGCACTGGCTTCGGGGTCAGGCAACTTCACGCACCGCAAAAAGATCGCAGCCTTCGGCAGCTCTTACACATTCGATGTACGCCGCCATATCGTGGTTGAACACAATCTCGTGTAGGAGCTGCCGAAGGCTGCGATCTTTTGATCTTTCTGCACACAAAAAAATGCCCCGCCGTTTTCACGGCGGGGCATTTTTTATAACGTTGAAGCGGTCAGGCGTGGGAGTGATTAAACACCCGAAGCCTTGGCTGCTGCTACGTCTTTGATGGACAGCTTGATACGGCCGCGGTTGTCCACGTCCAGTACCAGTACTTCCACTTCCTGGCCTTCTTTCAGGATGTCGGTCACTTTCTCAACGCGAGCATCGCTCAGCATGGAGATGTGAACCAGACCGTCCTTGCCCGGCAGG
>LNAP01002908.1_pt1 | contig 16678 bp, 14 predicted proteins | sample 602601 | NCBI WGS metagenome assembly LNAP01 (sample SAMN02440304, study PRJNA202911) | soil metagenome | biome: Subtropical and temperate rainforests or woodlands; isolation source: soil samples (1 kg each in a 20% v/v slurry with milli Q water) were... ... | reverse complement strand
CGCCCCGGTGGGCGGCGTGGTGGCCCGGCGCAGCGTGCAGGTCGGCCAGCGCGTGGCGCCCGGTTCTGCCCTGATGACGGTCGTGCCGCTGGATCAGGTGTGGATCGAAGCCAACTTCAAGGAAGGCCAGCTGCGCAAGATGCGCATCGGCCAGCCGGCCAAGATGGTTGCGGACCTGTACGGCAGCTCGGTCACTTACCACGGCACCATCGCCGGACTGGACGCCGGCACGGGCAGCGCCTTCGCCCTGCTGCCCGCCCAGAACGCCACCGGCAACTGGATCAAGGTGGTGCAGCGCGTGCCGGTGCGCATTGCGCTGGATCCCGAAGACCTGAAGAAGCACCCGTTGCGCGTGGGCCTGTCCATGGACGTGGAAGTGGACGTGGGCAAGCAGGAAGGCGAACCGCTGACGCAGGCCGAACGCAAGGAGCCGGTCTGGTCGACGCGCGCCTTCGAGCCGGCCCACGATGAAGTCGACACCATGATCAGCAAGATCATCGAGGCCAACCTCGCATCATGAGCGCAACCAAACAGCCCGCCGCCCAGCCGGCGCCCCCGCCTGGCGGTTACCCGCCACTGGAAGGCGCGACCCGCATCATCGGGTCCATCGCGCTGTCCACGGCGGTGTTCATGAACGTGCTCGACACTTCGATCGCGAACGTGTCCATTCCCACCATCTCGGGCGACCTGGGCGTCAGCACCAGCCAGGGCACCTGGGTCATCACTTCCTTCGCCGTGGCCAACGCGATCACGGTGCCGCTCACGGGCTGGCTCACGCAACGCTTCGGGCAGGTGCGCCTGTTCCTGGTTTCAACGCTGCTGTTCGTGCTGGCGTCATGGCTGTGCGGCTTTGCGCCTTCGCTCGAGGCGCTGATCGCATTCCGCGTGCTGCAAGGCGCGGTCGCCGGCCCCATGATCCCGCTGTCGCAAGCGCTGATGCTGGCGAGCTTTCCCAAGTCCAAGGCGGGCATGGCGCTGGCGGTCTGGTCCATGACCACGCTGGTCGCACCGGTCGCCGGGCCTTTGCTGGGCGGCTGGATCTCCGACAACTACACCTGGCCCTGGATCTTCTACATCAACGTGCCAGTGGGCCTGCTGGCCGCCTGGATCAGTTGGCGCATCTATGGCGACCGGGAATCGGTCACGCGCAAGCTGCCGATCGACAAGGTCGGCCTGGCGCTGCTGGTGCTGTGGGTGGGCGCGCTGCAAATCATGCTGGACAAGGGCAAGGAGCTGGACTGGTTCGCCAGCGGCACCATCATTGCGCTGGCTGCGACTGCCTTCGTCGCTTTCGTCTTTTTCCTGATCTGGGAACTGACCGACGCGCACCCGGTGGTAGACCTGCGCCTCTTCAAGATCCGCAACTTCACGGTTGGCGCGCTGACGCTGGCGGTGGCCTACGGCGTCTTCTTCGGCAACGTCGTGCTGCTGCCGCTATGGCTGCAGAGCAATATGGGCTATACCGCGACCTACGCGGGGCTGGTGACCGCGCCAGTGGGTCTGTTGGCGATCCTGCTGACGCCCATCGTCGGCAAGATGCTGGCCACGCGCGACCCGCGGCAGATCGCGACGGTGGCGTTCCTGATCTTTGCGCTGGTGTGCTTCATGCGTTCGGGATTCAACACGCAGACCGACGTCCGCACGCTGATGGTCCCGACCATCATTCAGGGCGCAGCCATGGCGACATTCTTCGTGCCGCTGACCTCGATCACGCTGTCCGGCATCGAACCGTGGCGCATTCCCGCGGCCTCAGGCCTGTCGAACTTCCTGCGTTTGACGGCGGGCGCGTTCGGCACGTCCATCGCCACCACGCTGTGGGAAAACCGCGCGACCATGCACCACTCGCAGCTGACCGAAGTCGCCAAGCCCGGCCAGCAGGCGTTCGACCAGACCATGGCGGCGCTGCAGAACGGGTTGGGCATGACGCATCAGCAAGCCCTGACCATGGTGGACGGACTGATCAATACGCAGGCCTTCACCATGTCGGCGGTGGACGTGTTCTACGCCTCCGCCATCATCTTCCTGGCCCTGACCGGCCTGGTCTGGTTCGCCCGTCCACGTTCGGCCAAGGCTGGCGGCGGCGGCGCGGCCGAAGCGGCGGCAGGCGCCCACTGAGGCGTGGCGGGCCTGGTCCCGGACCGTTGTGTCCGGGATCGGGCCGCAAGAAAACCTATTCCTTCAGCAAGACCTGCCAGTCAGCGCGCTCGATGATGTCGGCCGGCAAGGCACTGACGGGCGACAGGTTGAGCACCGAGATACCGCGGGCGCGCCATTGCGCGGCGGCGAAGCGGAACGACGGTTCGATCAGGTGCGAGAACTTGCGCGCCAGCCTGCTGGCCTGCGGCGTCTGCCCTTCGTCATAGAAGCGCAAACCATTTTGCAGCGTCAGATCCAGCCCGTGCGCATAGACCTTGCGGGCGCCGCTGGACACCAGCACCTGCAGGGCGGCATACGCCACGGTATCGGCATCGAACACGCCCAGCTCCACATTGAAGCTGAATCCCATGCCCCGCTTCGCATCCAGCAACTGCACGTCAGGCGAGGCCGCCGCCATGCGCTGGAGCACGGCCGGCGCGGAAATGCGCTGGTAGGCCCGTTCGGCAATCAGTTCGATGACGCAGATGCGGCAGCGGATCGCCTCCTGCGGCAGTCCCTGCATGATATAGCGCAGGACCTCGGGCAGCACGTACAGAGTCAGGTCTCGCGACACGATCTCGCGCACCAGGTCGATACGCTCGCGGACGAAGTTCTGGTCGATGATGCAGTAATACTTGAACGGCAGGTCGAACTTGCGCGCCAGCACAATGGCGCCGTTCACGCCCATCGCCGCACGGATGTCCAGCCGGTCGTAGGGTATCTGGCTGACCGATGGACCGCTCAGGATCAGATGTATTTCCTCGTCGGCGGGATCGTATCCCTGGGCAAGAGGCGTGACCGGCTGCGGCCGGCCAAAAGCGCGAAAGCCGCCGATCGCGCCCGACCTATCCCGCCAGATCCGGACGAAGGGCCACAAGTGCTGGTTATGCCTTTGCGTGCGCGACCGCAGCATGCGGAACAGTTTGCGCACAAAACGGTCGGCCCGTCCGCTGCCCACATGGGCGGCGGAGGAGGAAAAGACAGAATCGTCCATGAACTAGCCTGGGGGCCTTGCGAGCCGTCTGCCTCAGCCCGCCGCGATCAGCGCGGCAATCGCGCTGCCGACGTCGGCGGTGGAGGCGGTGCCCTTCATGTCCCGGGTGCGGGGACCTTCCGCCAGGACGGTTTCGATAGCCTTGACCACTGCCGCCGAAGCGTCCGGATAACCCAGGAAATCCAGCATCAGCGCGCCGCTCCAGATCTGTCCGATCGGATTGGCGATGCCCTTGCCGTAGATGTCCGGCGCCGAACCGTGTACCGGCTCGAACAAGGACGGGAACTTGCGTTCCGGGTTCAGGTTGGCCGAAGGCGCGATGCCGATGGTGCCCGTGCAGGCCGGGCCCAGGTCGGACAGGATGTCGCCAAACAGATTGGAAGCCACCACCACGTCGAACCAGTCCGGATGCTGCACGAAATGCGCGCACAGGATGTCGATGTGGTACTTGTCCCAGCGCACGTCCGGGTACTTCCCGGCCATATCGGCCACGCGCTCGTCCCACCAAGGCATCGAAATGGAAATGCCGTTGGACTTGGTCGCCGCGGTCAGATGCTTGCCACGCTTCTGCGCCAGTTCGAAGGCGAACTTGAGGACGCGGTCGGCGCCGATGCGCGTGAATACGCTTTCCTGGATGACCACTTCGCGCTCGGTGCCTGCGAACAGGCGGCCGCCGCTGTTGGAGTATTCGCCTTCCGTGTTCTCGCGCACGATGAAGAAGTCGATCTCGCCCGGCTGGCGGTCCTTCAGCGGGGAAGGTACGCCAGGCATCAGGCGCACCGGGCGCAAGTTGATGTACTGATCGAACTCGCGGCGGAACTTGAACAGCGACCCCCACAGCGCTTCGTGGTCTGGCACCGTGGCGGGCCAGCCGATGGAACCGAAGAAAATCGCTTCATGCTGGCCGATCTGCGCCTGCCAGTCGTCCGGCATCATCTTGCCGTGCTGGGCGTAGTAGTCGCAGCTCCAGTCGAAATGGTCCCACTGGAAATCGATGCCGAATCGCGTTGCGACCGCGTCCAGTACCTTCAAGCCCTCGGGCACGACTTCCTTGCCGATCCCGTCTCCAGGAATCACCGCAATCTTGTGTTTCTTTGCCACCACGTCTTCCTTTGTTTTCCTTGGATGCATTGCGCGCGACCACGGGTCTCACGGGCCACGCGCAGCCTCCTTATCATTGCACGAGAATGTTACTCCCGATACGGCCCCGATCGGACGCGCCAGCGGCATGCTGCGGGCGCGCCGGACCAGGGATTCAACGCCGGCCTTTCGAGCCCAGCAAGGAGCCCAATATGCCTCGGGTCAGCTCGCGCGCGATCGACCGGACCGTGCTCTTGGCCATGGTCTGCACGACGCCATCGCGCTTGCCGCCGCGCGGGCCGGTCGACCCGAACAGGACTTCGTTCAGGCTATCCATGAGGCCACCGCCCGACTCTTCCGCTGCGCCCTTGCCTTCGGGCTGCGCGGAACCATTCTTCGCCGCGCCGGCCTGATCCGCCGGTTTGGCCGCGCGCCCGGCCAGCACTTCGTAGGCAGACTCCCGGTCGATGGCCTTTTCATACTTGGACGCCAGCGGACTGCCCTGGCGCAGCGATTGCCGTTCGGCGTCGGTCGCGGGGCCGATCCGGCTTGCCGGCGGCACGATATAGGCGCGTTCGGTCGGCATCGGCCGCCCCTTGGGGTCCAGCAGCGACACTAGCGCCTCGCCCACGCCCAACTCGGTGATGGCCGCCTCGATGTCCAGCCCCGGATTGGGACGCATCGTCTGGGCGGCCGTCTTCACGGCCTTCTGGTCGCGTGGGGTGAACGCCCGCAAGGCGTGCTGGACGCGATTGCCCAACTGCCCCAGCACGGTGTCGGGGATGTCCAGCGGATTCTGGGTCACGAAATAGACGCCCACGCCCTTGGAACGGACCAGGCGCACCACCTGTTCGATCTTGTTCAGCAGCGCGGCAGGGGCGTCATTGAACAGCAGGTGGGCTTCGTCGAAGAAAAACACCAGCTTGGGCTGGTCCATGTCGCCCACTTCGGGCAGCTTCTCGTACAGGTCCGCCAGCAGCCACAGCAGGAAGATGGCGTACAGGCGCGGCGCCTGCATCAGCTTGTCGGCGGCCAGCACATTGACCATGCCGCGCCCCTGCGTGTCCGTGCGCATCAGGTCGGCCACGTCCAGCATGGGTTCGCCGAAGAATTTCTCCGCGCCCTGCGATTCCAGGGCCAGCAGACCGCGCTGGATGGCGCCTATGCTGGCGGAGGACACATTGCCGTATCGCGTTTTCAGGTCCGAGGCGCGATCGGCGACGTTCTGCAGCATGGCGCGCAGGTCCTTCAGGTCCAGCAGCAGTTGGCCTTCGTCGTCGGCGACCTTGAATACCAGCGTCAGCACGCCCTCCTGCGTGTCGTTCAATTCCAGGATGCGGGACAGCAGCAGTGGCCCCATGTCCGACACGGTGGCCCGCACCGGCAGCCCCTGCTCGCCGAACACGTCCCACAGCGTGACCGGGCTGGCCGCCCAGGCCGGTTCGCTCAGGCCCAGGTTCTTCAGGCGCTCCAGCAGCTTGGGGGTGCCCGCGCCAGCCTGGGAAATACCAGTCAGGTCGCCCTTGACGTCAGCCATGAACACCGGCGTGCCCATACGGGAGAAGGATTCCGCCAGGACCTGCAGGGTGACGGTCTTGCCGGTACCCGTGGCCCCGGTAATGCAGCCGTGGCGATTGGCCAGGGCAGGCAGCAGCGCCAACTCGGTCTGTGCATTCTTGGCGATGACGATGGGGTTGGGCATGTGCAGCTCTCCGGACCAGGGAATCAGATGGATGTCCAAGTGTAGAGCCTGCCGCGCCGCTTGTGCGCGTGGCAATATGGACACATGCGGTCCGCCCCCGGGCGCGCCGGACGCCGGCACGGTAAAATGCCCTCTTTGCAGACAATTTACCCTGGGAAGCCATGGCCGGACACAGCAAATGGGCCAATATTCAGCACCGCAAAGGGCGCCAAGACGCCAAGCGTGGAAAGCTCTGGACCAAGATCATTCGTGAAATAACCGTGGCGGCGCGTGCCGGCGGCCCGGACCCGGACAGCAACCCGCGCCTGCGCATGGCCTGGGACAAGGCCACCGACGCCAACATGCCCAAGGACAACATCCAGCGCGCCATCCAGCGCGGCGCGGGTGGCGCCGACGGCGAGGCCTACGAGGAAGTCCGCTACGAGGGTTACGGCATCGGCGGCGCGGCCGTGATCGTCGACTGCATGACCGACAACCGCACCCGCACCGTGGCGGAAGTGCGCCACGCCTTCGCCAAGAACGGCGGCAACCTGGGCCAGGAAGGCTCGGTCGCCTTCATGTTCAAGCATTGCGGCCAGTTCGTGTTCGCCCCCGGCACCTCGGAAGACAAGGTCATGGAAGCCGCCCTCGAAGCTGGCGCCGAAGACGTGACGACCGACGAAGAAGGCGTGATCGAAGTGGTCTGCGCACCGGCCGACTACGCCACCGTGCGCAGCGCTTTCGACGCTGCCGGCCTGAAAGCCGAAGTGGACGGCATCGTCATGAAGGCCTTGAACGAGACCGAACTCGCTGGCGAAGACGCCATCAAGATGCAGAAACTGCTCGACGCCCTGGAAGGTCTGGACGACGTGCAGGAAGTCTATACGAACGTCGTTTTCGACGAAGCGCAGTAATCCCATTACCCCTGGCGTCGGATGGGTCCTGCCTTCCGGCGCCACGCTGTCACCAGATCCGGGCCCGCCCGGCTCCCTGGCCTACTCCACGGGCTGGCGCCTTGCGGCGCTCGACTGGCAACCTTAAGAACCACGCAACATGAAACTCCTGGTAATTGGCTCTGGCGGCCGCGAACATGCTCTCGCCTGGCGGCTGGTCCGCTCCCCGCGGGTCCACAAGGTATACGTCGCTCCGGGCAACGGCGGCACCCAACGCGCCGAACAGATCGAGAACATCCCGTTCACCAATGCCGAGGAATTGGCTGATTTCGTGCAACGCGAAGGCGTCGCCCTGACCGTCGTCGGCCCCGAGGCCCCCCTGGCCGCCGGCGTGGTCGACGTGTTCCGCGCCCGCGGCCTGAAGATCTTCGGCCCGACCAAGGCCGCCGCCCAGCTGGAAAGCTCGAAGGACTACGCCAAGGCCTTCATGGTCCGGCACAACATCCCGACCGCCCGCTACGAAACCTTCACCGACCCGGCCCTGGCGCACGCCTACATCGACCAGGAAGGCGCCCCCATCGTGATCAAGGCCGATGGCCTGGCCGCGGGCAAGGGCGTCGTGGTCGCCGCCACGCTGGAAGAAGCGCATGCCGCCGTGGACGCCATGCTGGGCGACGGCTCCATGGGCGCCGCCGGCGCGCGCGTCGTCATCGAGGAATGCCTGGTGGGCGAGGAAGCCAGCTTCATCGTCATGTGCGACGGCCGCAACGTGCTGGCCCTGGCCACCAGCCAGGACCACAAGCGCCTGCAGGACGGCGATCAGGGCCCCAATACCGGCGGCATGGGCGCGTATTCGCCCGCGCCCATCGTCACCCCGGAACTGCACCACCGCATCATGCGCGAAATCATCCTGCCGACCGTGCAAGGCATGACGCGTGACGGCATCCCGTACACGGGCTTTCTCTATGCCGGCTTGATGATCGCCCCGGGCGACGATCCCGACCGCGGGATCAAGACCCTGGAATTCAACTGCCGCATGGGCGACCCGGAAACCCAGCCCATCATGATGCGCGTCAAGAGCGACCTGCTGGACGCCCTGGAGCACGCCGTCGACGGCACGCTCGACCAGGCCGACATCATCTGGGACCGCCGCACCGCCTTGGGCGCCGTGCTGGCCGCACACAACTACCCCAACACGCCGCGCACCGGCGACGTCATCCGCGGCCTGCCCGCCGACGCCGAGGACTGCATGGTGTTCCACGCTGCCACCCAGCTCGACGGCGACGAAGTGAAGACCACCGGCGGCCGCGTGCTGTGCGTCACGGCGCTGGGCGATTCCGTCAAGATGGCCCGCGACCGCGTCTACGAAGCAATCGACGGCATCCACTTCGACGGCCGCCAGTACCGCAGCGACATCGGCTGGCGCGCACTCAAGCCGTCGCAACAGAAGACCAAGCCCAACGCCTAGCCGGAACCGCAATGAACGCCTTGCCCGTCTCCTCCGTCCGGGACTACCTCACCGGCTTGCAGGCCCGCATCGTCGGCGCCCTGGAAGCCGCTGAAGGCGCGTCCTTCCGCAGCGACGAGTGGGTTCGCCCCGAAGGCGGCGGCGGGCTGTCGCGCCTGCTGGAAGGCGGCTCGCTGTTCGAGCGCGCCGGCGTGCTGTTCAGCCACGTCCAGGGCAACAAGCTGCCGCCGTCGGCCAGCGCGCACCGCCCCGAATTGGCCGGCCGCTCATGGGAAGCCATGGGCGTGTCCATGGTGCTGCACCCACGCAACCCCCACGTGCCCACCACGCACATGAACGTGCGCATGTTTCTGGCGGCCGCCCGGCCCGGGCACGACGAGGCCGACGTTTTCTGGTTCGGCGGCGGCATCGACCTGACGCCCTACTACCCGTACGAGGAAGACGCCCGCCATTTCCACGCCACCTGCCACGATGCGCTGGCCGGTCACGGGGCCGACTACTACCCGCGCTACAAGCGCTGGTGCGACGACTATTTCTTCCTCAAACACCGCAATGAAATGCGCGGCGTCGGCGGCATTTTCTACGACGACCTGAATGCGCCCGGATTTGACGCCTCGTTCGCCCTGACCCGCTCGGTGGGCGACGCCTTCCTGCCAGCCTACATGCCGATCGTGGAGCGCCGCCGGGGCCAGGCCTACGGCGAACGCGAACGCGATTTCCAGGCCTACCGCCGCGGTCGCTACGTCGAATTCAACCTGGTCTTCGACCGCGGCACGCTGTTCGGCCTGCAGTCCGGCGGACGCACCGAATCGATCCTGCTGTCCATGCCGCCGCTGGCGCAGTGGCGCTATGACTGGCAGCCAGAAGCAGGCACGCCGGAAGCAGAATTGGCCGCTTACCTGAAACCGCGGGACTGGGTTTGAAGCGCATCGGCCTCCTGGGCGGCAGTTTCGACCCCGTCCACGTCGCGCACATCGCCTTGGCGCAGAATGCCTTGCAGACCCTGGGCCTGGCCGAGGTGCAGCTCATTCCGGCGGCCAATCCCTGGCAGCGCGCGGCGCTGCACGCCACGGCCGGACAGCGCCGCGACATGCTGCAGCTGGCCATCGCCGGCCACGCGGGCCTGAGCGTCAATCCCATCGAGATCGAACGCGGCGGCGCGACCTACACCATAGACACCCTGCGCGCCCTGCCCCAGGACGCGCGCTATGTCTGGTTGCTGGGCACCGACCAACTGGCGAATTTCTGCACCTGGCGCGACTGGCAGGACATTTCCAGCCTGGTTGACCTGGCCGTCGCCACCCGTCCCGGCACCGCCCTCAGCGCCCCGCCAGCGCTGGCCGAGCACCTGCACAGCCTGGGGCGCGAACTGCAGGAACTGCCTTTCGCTCCCATGGCGGTTTCGGCCTCGCAGATCCGCCAGCGCCTGGCGCAAGGCGTATCCACCGAAGGCCTGCTTGCCGCACCGGTCGCCGCTTATATTGCGACGCACCATCTTTACCGATAAACCCTCACCCGCCGGGCGCTGAAAGCGTCACGGGGCCAGCATCCGCTGTCCACGCGCGGGTTATATTTGCAGCTATGGATATACAAAAACTCCAACGCGCCGTCATCGACGCCCTCGAAGACGTCAAGGCGCAAGACATCAAGGTCTACAACACCACGCATCTGACCAGCCTGTTCGATCGCGTCGTGATTGCAAGTGCCACCTCCAACCGCCAGACCCGCGCCCTCGCTTCCAGCGTGGCGGACCGCGGCCGTGCGCTCGATCTCTCCGGCATCACCATCGAAGGCGAAGACACCGGCGAATGGGTTGTGGTGGACCTGGGCGACGTGGTCGTGCACATCATGCAGCCCGCCATCCGCCAGTACTACAACCTGGAAGAGATCTGGGGCGGCAAGCCGGTGCGCGTGAAACTCCTGCCCGAATCCACCCGCCCCGCGCCGGTCGCCAACGACGGTGCGCACGACGCCGAGTACTGAGCGCGCCGTGAAGCTGATCGTCGCGGCCGTGGGCACGCGGATGCCGGACTGGGTGCAAACCGCCTGGGATGACTACGCCAAGCGCCTGCCGGCCGACTGCGCGCTGGAACTGCGCGAAATCAAGCCTGAGCCCCGTACCACCGGCAAGACGCCCGCCCAGATGATGGCGGCCGAAGCCAAGCGGATCGAAGCCGCCCTGCCCGCCAGCGCCCTGCGCCTGGCGCTGGACGAGCGCGGACGCGACCTCACCACCATGGCCTTGTCGCAAAAGCTGGAGCAATGGCGCGCCGGCGGCCAGGATGTCGCCTTTCTCGTCGGCGGCCCGGACGGGCTGGATGCCGGCCTGAAGGCTTCCTGTGCCGGGCAGTTGCGCCTGTCCTCGCTGACGCTGCCGCACCCCATGGTGCGCGTAGTGCTGGCCGAACAGCTCTACCGCGCCTGGGCCATCATGACCAACCACCCCTATCACCGCGCCTGACCGCTGGACCGGCGCGCACCTTTTTCGCTCACGCATGACCGACACCGCAACGCCCGCGCGCCTTTACCTTGCCTCCGCCAGTCCCCGGCGGCGCGAGCTGCTGACCCAGATCGGCCTGGTCCACGAAGTCCTGCTCGTGCCTGCCCCACCGGGCGAGGACGAACCGCAACATCCCGGCGAAAGCGCAGCCGACTACGTCCTGCGCACCGCGCGGGACAAGGCCTTGCGCGGCCGCGACTGGATGCTCGGCCAGGATCTGCGGCAACTGCCCCTGCTGGCTGCCGACACCACGGTCATCCTGGCGGGTGCGGTCCTGGGCAAGCCCGCCGACCGCGACGACGCCATGCGCATCCTGCGCGCCCTGTTGGGCTCCGCGCACGAAGTGCACACCGCCGTCGCCGTCTGGACCGGAAACCGGTTGCTGGAAGCCGTATCCATCACCGAGGTCCGCATGCGCGACCTGACGGACGAGGAAATCGGCCGCTACTGCGACAGCGGCGAACCCTACGGCAAGGCCGGCGCCTATGGCATCCAGGGCCTGGCAGGCACGTTCATATCGCATATCGCCGGCAGCTATACCGGCGTAATGGGCCTGCCCTTGTTCGAAACCGCGAACCTGTTGCGTGCGGCGGGTATTCAGGTGCCCTGAGAGTCGCGGCGTCCAGTTGAAAAAATCCCCCGGAACCTCGCGGTCCGGGGGATTTTTTCGTCGCCAGGCAGCCCCTCTGTTGCGGGCTGCCGCCCACATCAGCAGATGCGGACAGCGTGCGGGCGACTTCCGCTTTGCGTCGTTTCAGCCCTGCTGCATCGGCTGGCCCATGACCACAGCGCCAGCCTTGCCGGGCGCCTCGTAAGCCGGAGCTGGGGCAGGAACAGGCGCGGGCTGGAGCTCGCCCTCAAGAGCTGCATGCAGTTGCTCCTGATCCAGTTCCCCTTCCCAGCGCGCCACGACCACGGTGGCGGTCGCGTTGCCGACCAGGTTGGTCAGCGCGCGGCATTCCGACATGAAGCGGTCCACGCCCAGGATCAGCGCCATGCCGGCGACCGGCACGGAAGGCACCACCGACAGGGTGGCGGCCAGGGTGATGAAGCCCGCGCCGGTCACGCCCGCCGCGCCCTTGGAGCTCAGCATCGCGACCAGCAGCAGCAGGATCTGGTCGCCCAGCGACAGCGGAATGTCGCAAGCCTGCGCAATGAACAAGGCCGCCATCGTCATGTAGATATTGGTCCCGTCCAGGTTGAACGAATAGCCGGTCGGCACGACCAACCCCACCACCGACTTCGAGCACCCGGCCCGCTCCATCTTCTGCATCAGCGTGGGCAGCGCAGCCTCGGACGAGCTGGTGCCCAGCACCAGCAGCAGCTCTTCGCGGATGTAGCGCACCAGCTTCAGGATCGAGAAGCCGTTGTAGCGGGCGACCAAGCCCAGCACCACGACCACGAACAGCACCGAGGTGGCGTAGAAGGTACCCACCAGCATCGCCAGGTTGATCACGGACTTGATGCCGTACTTGCCGATGGTGAAGGCCATCGCGCCGAAAGCGCCGATGGGAGCGGCCTTCATCAGGATCGCCACCAGCTTGAAAACCGGCTGGGCCAGCGCGGTCATGAAGTTCAGTATCGGCTGGCCGCGTTCGCCCACCATGGCCAGCGCGATGCCGAACAACACCGCCACGAACAGCACCTGGAGGATATCGCCGCCTACGAACGGACTGAAGATCGTGGTCGGGATCACGTTCATCAGAAAGCCCGTGATGGTCGAGTCATGCGCCTTGGCTACGTAGCCCGACACTGCCTTCTCGTCCAGGGTCCTGGGGTCGATGTGCATGCCGGCGCCCGGCTGGACGATATGACTGACGATCATGCCCACGATCAGCGCAAGCGTGGAGAACACCAGGAAATACAGCATGGCCTTGCCTGCCACGCGGCCGACCTTCTTCAGGTCGCTCATTGCGGCGATGCCGGTGGCCACGGTCAGGAAGATGACTGGCGCGATGATCATCTTCACCAGTTTGATGAAGGCGTCGCCCAGCGGCTGCATCTGCTGGCCGAGTTCGGGCTTGAACGCGCCCAGCAGTACGCCCACCACGATGGCGAAAATCACCTGTACATAGAGGATTTGATAGAACTTGAGCTTGCGCGCAGGCGCGACTTGATCCACGTCGATCATTGGGATTTGTCCCCACCAAGGCCCCTTGCTCCGGGCGGTTCAGCGCGGGCGACGGGGCGTTATCTGTTTTCTGGCTTGCGCGTGTCATCGCGGGCCCATTTCACCCCGCACTGGAGGCCGCGGGGCTTGGACTTATCTATGCAAGACCCGTGCCAACGGCGCCAGCTTCGTCCGGACATCCCAAGCCATTGATTGGAAATGAATTTTTCCCCAAAAGCAGGAACTGACGCAGGGCGTCATGGCGGAATTTCACACAAAAACGATATAGAATGTGCGAAAAACCGCACAACTCATGGCAACCCGATCTTCCTCCCGCAACCCGGGCCCCGCGCCGGACCAGGCCAACCGACCGGCCCGCCGTCCGCTCTCACCCGCTTGGCCCTGGCCCTGGCGGGCGGCGGCAATCCTGCTGGGCATCGCCATCGTCTTCGGGGTACTGCATGCCGCCACGCTGTGGGCGCGCGAAGGCGCCCTGAAGAACGCGGCGGCCCAGGCGCGCGGCGCAGCGCAGATCAACGCCGCCCTGCTGCGCAACAACCTGGATAAATTCCGGGCGCTGCCCTTCGTCCTGACACGCGACGTCGACGTGCGCGCCGCCTTGCAGGGCGGCTCGCGTGGGCAGATCGAATCCCTGGACGAGAAACTCGACACGCTCAGCCGCGGCGTGGGCGCGTCCGCGATCTATGTGCTGGACAAGAAAGGCCTGGCGATCGCGGCCAGCAATTGGCGCGAACCCGCAACCTTCGTCGGGGTCGATTACCAGTTCCGCCCCTACTTCCAGGGCGCAGTCGCCCGTGGCTCGGCAGAGCATTTCGCCCTGGGTACGATCAGCCACGAGGCCGGGCTATACCTGTCGCGCCGCGTGGACGACGCCAACGGCGCCATGCTGGGGGTGGTAGTCCTGAAAGTGGATTTTCGCGATCTGGAGGCCGACTGGCGCCAGTCCAATGCGCCCATCTTCGTTACCGACGAGCACGGCGTGGTGTTGTTGGGCAGCATCTCCGACTGGCGCTTCGACGTGCTGGCGCCGCTCTCGCCCACCCTGGCCCGGACGCTGCGCACCAGCCTGCAGTTCGGCGACGCACTCTTCCAGCCTTTGCCGCTCAAGCCGCCGCTGCAGCCGGTCAGCAACGGCCAACTGGTCCGCGCGGACGCAACCCTGCCGCAGATCGCGGCCGGCGCCCCATTGCTGCACACCACGCTGCCCATCGTCGAATCGCCCGGCTGGACCCTGCACCTGCTGTCGCCAGTACAAGCGGCTATCAGTCAGGCCACCGCCAACGCACAACTGGGCGCATTGCTGGCACAGAGCGCGCTGGCCGCCATTGCCGGCCTCGTGCTCTTTCGCCGCCATCGCAACCGCGAACGCGCCGAGCAGCAGGCCGCCGTCCATGAACAGCTGGCCTCGCTGGTGGACGAACGCACGTCTCAGCTCTTGAGGGTGAACGAACAACTGGTCGATGAAATGGACGAGCGCCAGCGCACCGCCGCCCGCCTGCATACCATGCAGGAAGAACTGGTCCAGGCCAGCAAGCTTGCCCTCCTGGGTCAGGTCGCCGCCGGCGTCGCCCACGAGATCAATCAGCCCGTGGCCGCGATACGCACCTACGCCGACAATGCCGCCGAATTCCTGCGTCGGCGGGATGATGGCTCCGCTCAGGAAAACCTGGGCACCATCGCCGCATTGACTGACAAAATAGGCCATATCACTGGCGAATTGCGCGCCTTTTCTCGCAAGGCCGGCACCTCGGTAGGACCGACCAGCCTGAAAGACTGCCTGGAAGGCGCGCTGCTGCTGGTCGCGCCGCGCGCGCGGCGCCAGGGCATCGTGCTGCAACGCCCGCCCGAGGGCCAGGACTATTACGTGCAGGCCAATCGCGTGCGGCTGGAACAGGTGCTGGTGAACCTGCTGCAGAACGCCATGGAAGCCCTGGAAGGTCTACCGGACGGCCGCATCATCGTCGCGCAGCAGGATCTGGGCGCCACGCTGCAGATCTACGTCAGCGACAACGGCCCAGGCCTGTCTCCGGAAGCCCGTGCCCGCCTCTTCACACCCTTCCACACGACCAAGCCCGAGGGATTGGGACTGGGCCTGGTCATCTGCCGCGACATCGTCGCCGAATTCGGCGGCGACTTGATCGCCGCCGGCCCCTCGGATCCCGCCTTTCCCGCCCCGCATGCCCCCGGCAGTGGAGCGATGTTCATCCTGACATTGCGCAAGGCGGCTGGCCAGAACAACGCTATGAGCCTCCATCATGACCCGCGCGCCTGAACCCCCATCCAACGCGACGAACTCCCTCGACGACAGCCTGCGCCAGCCATTTGCGCCGCACGCCGTGTTCATCGACGACGACGAGGAACTGCTACGCGCCAATGCCCAGACGCTCAAGCTCCATGGCATCACCGTGGCAGCCCATGCCAGCGCACGCGCGGCCTTGCCGGCCCTGAACCGCGACTTCGACGGCGTGGTCGTGAGCGATATCCGCATGCCCGATATGGACGGCTTGCAGCTATTCCAGCGCCTGCGCGACATCGATCCCGACATCCCTGTCATCCTCATCACCGGGCACGGCGACATCGCGACCGCGGTACAGTGCATGCGCGATGGCGCCTACGATTTCCTGGCCAAACCCTATGCCTCCGACAGGCTGATCACCGCCATCATGCACGCGGCGGAAAAGCGCCACCTGGTGCTGGAAAACCGCCGCCTGCGCGAAGCCGCCTTCGCCGTCGAAGCGGAAGAGGTTGCTTTCATCGGCGCCACTCCCGCCATGCAGCGGATCAAGCAAACGCTGCGCCATATCGCGGATGCGGACGTGGATGTCCTGGTCGAAGGAGAAACCGGCACCGGCAAGGAAGTCGTGGCCACCGCGCTGCACCGCTTGAGCCGCCGCAGGCACCGCGCGCTGGTGGCGATCAATTGCGGCGCCCTGCCTGAAAACGTGATCGAAAGTGAACTCTTCGGCCACGAGGCCGGCGCATTCACCGGTGCCCAGAAGAAACGCATCGGCCGCATCGAGCATGCCAGCGGCGGCACCCTGTTTCTGGATGAAATCGAAAGCATGCCGCTGGCCATCCAGGTCAAGCTGCTGCGCGTACTCGAGTCGCGCCAGATCACGCCTTTGGGCAGCAACGAAGTGCGCAACCTGGACCTGCGGGTGGTCGCCGCCACCAAGGAAGATCTGGGCAGTCCGACCATACGCGCCAAATTCCGCGAAGACCTGTTCTACCGGCTCAATGTCGTCACCATCCGGATTCCGCCCTTGCGCGAACGCCGCGAGGACATCCCTCTGTTGTTCGCCCATTACCTTGGCCACGCCTCGCGCCGCTTCCAACGCGACATTCCCGAAATGCCGGCATCCATCAAGCAGCACGTGATGACACACGATTGGCCCGGCAATGTGCGTGAACTCGCGCACTTCGCCGAACGCGTCGTGCTAGGCGTGCTCAATACACCTGCCCCGCAAACCGCCGCCACCTCGGGCGTTGCGGAAAGCCTGCCGGAACGGATGGAACGCTTCGAAGCCCAACTTATCCGCGACGCGCTCCAGACCCATCAAGGCGATATCAAGGCCACCCTGGAATCCCTGGGCATTCCGCGCAAAACCTTCTACGACAAACTGCAGCGCCATGGCATAGACCGGCAGCAATATACGCAGCAATAGGCTGCAAGCGCCGCACGGGTGACATGCATAAAAAAATCCCTCGCAGGAAGATCCTGCGAGGGATTTTTCATTGGGTGCGGTCCACTGATATCGCGTGAGCAATCGGGCGCCCCAAAGACAAAACCCCACA
>LNAP01024431.1_pt1 | contig 16679 bp, 18 predicted proteins | sample 602601 | NCBI WGS metagenome assembly LNAP01 (sample SAMN02440304, study PRJNA202911) | soil metagenome | biome: Subtropical and temperate rainforests or woodlands; isolation source: soil samples (1 kg each in a 20% v/v slurry with milli Q water) were... ... | reverse complement strand
AAACACCACACGGTTGGCCACGTCCCGGGCAAAGCCCATTTCGTGGGTAACGATCACCATGGTGCGCTTCTCTTCGGCCAGGCCGCGGATGGTCGCCAATACCTCGCCCACCAGCTCCGGGTCGAGGGCCGAGGTCGGCTCATCGAACAGGATCACTTCCGGCTCCATCGCCAGTGCCCGGGCAATCGCCACGCGCTGTTGCTGGCCACCGGAGAGGCGACGCGGGTAAGCGTCCTCCTTTCCCGCCAGGCCGACCTTGGCCAGGAGCTTCTTACCCAAGGCAACGGCGTCGGCATGTGGGGTCTTCTTGACCACGATCGGGCCTTCGATGACGTTTTCCAGGGCGGTGCGATGGGGGAACAGGTTGAAGTTCTGGAACACGAAACCAACGTGCTGGCGCAAACGCCGCACCAGGCTCTGCTGCTGGTTCAGCGGGCGGCTGGTATCGACCTCGATATCGCCGACCTTGATCCGGCCGCTGGTGGGTTCTTCCAGAAAATTCAGGCAGCGCAGGAAGGTGGTCTTGCCCGAACCGCTAGGGCCGATGATCGCGACCACCTCGCCTTCCTTGACCTCAAGATCGATTGACCCTTGAACTGCTTTGTCAGTTTTTCCACGACAATCATCGGGTCAGGACTCCTGGTCGTGCCGATTGACCCGCGCTTCCAACTGGTTCTGCAGGTGCGACAGCACCGTGGCCAGGACCCAGTAGATCAGTGCGGCGGCAAGATACATGGTGAAAATTTCGAAGGTGCGGGCGGTGATCAGCTGCGCCTGACGGAACAGTTCCGGCACCTGGATGGTAGCGGCCAGCGCAGTGTCCTTGACCAGCGAAATGAAGCTGTTGCCCAGCGGCGGCAATGCGGTGCGCATCGCCTGCGGCAGGATGGCTCGGCGCAGGGTCTGCGCGCGGGTCATGCCGATACTGGCAGCCGCTTCCCACTGGCCGCGTTCGATGGAGCTGATCGCGGCACGCAGGATTTCACAGGCGTAGGCGGCCATGTTCAGCGAGAAGCCGATCAGGGCCGCTGGCAGCGGATCCAGTTCCAGACCCAATTAGATCACGAACAGTTGCACCAGCAACGGCGTGCCGCGAAAGAACGACACGTAGATGCGGGCGATCCAGCTCACCAGTTTGAAGCGCGACAGGCGCATCAGCGCCAGACCGAACCCCATCACCAGGCCGAAGAACATCCCGCCCAGGCTGAGGATGACCGTGTAATACGCGCCCTTGAGCAGAAAGGGCGCGGAGTCCAGTGCGAGTTGAAAAGCTTCTTCCATTATTGAGTGACGTCAGCGCTGAAGTATTTTTCCGAAAGCTTTTTCAGCGTACCGTCGGCGCGCAGCTTGTCGATGGCTTTGTTCACAGCTGCCAGCAGCTCAGGCTCGCCTTTGCGCAGGGCAATACCGGCTTCCTGACGGGAGAACGCATCACCGGCGGCGGTGGTGTCCTTGGCTTTCTTGGCGTATTCGAGCGCGGCCAGGCGGTCGATCAAAATAGCGTCGATGCGGCCGACACGCAGGTCCTGGAACTTGGTTGGATCATCTTCGTAGGTGCGGACGTCAGCCTTGGGCACATTTTCTTTCACCCACTGCTCGTAGTTGGTGCCCAGGCCTACGCCGACTTTCTTGCCAGACAGGTCAGCGGCGGACTTGATGTTCAGCTCGGCGGCCTTCTTCGTCAGCACCAGCGCCTGAATACCGGAAACGGTGTACGGCTCGGAGAAGTCATACTTCTTCTTGCGCTCTTCGGAGATGGTCACCTGGTTGATCACTGCGTCCAGGCGCTTGGATTCCAGGGCCGCGAGGATGCCATCCCATTTGGTCGGTTGCAGCTTGACCTTCACACCCAGCTCTTTGGCCAGGGCTTCGGAGAACTCGACTTCGAAGCCGGCCAGTTTGCCGTCGGCGTCGACGAAACTGAACGGTGGGTAGGTGCCTTCCAGGCCGACGTTAATCACGCCTTTGTCCTTGCTCACCGGCAACCGCCTGGCCAATCAGGCCGGCGCTCAGTGCCAGGCCCAGCGAACCCACCAGCAGATTGCGACGTAGTGCGGAAAAATTCATGACAAGCCCCTGTGTTTTCTTATGGAAGACGCTTTTGTGAAAATTTGGCGAAATCGGGAATTAAGCGACAGCGCTATCCTGCCTTAAAGCAGCGTATGCGTCTCTCGGGAAATTCGCCTGTAGCATGACTATATGATGGCGTTCTTAGATTGGAAAATAATAATTAATCTTCTTGTTATTCAATTTTGGAATAGCTTGCGTTTTTACTGTAGGAGCGTGCTTGCACGCGATGGACGTCAACGATAACGCTGGCAACCGACACCCCGCGGTGCCCTGTCGTCCATCGCGAGCAAGCTCGCTCCTACAGGAAATCCTTGTAGGCAAACAGCGCCGGTGCCCCGCCGGTGTGCAGGAAGATAATCGGACCTTCGTTGAACCGCTGACGGCCGATCCCGTCCAGCAGGCCCGCCATGGCCTTGCCAGTGTAGACCGGGTCCAGCAGCAAGCCTTCCTGACTCGCCAGCAGCTTCACCGCTGCCAGTGTGCCGGCATTCGGCTCGCCATAACGCGGGGCGAAATACTCATCCCACAACTCGACCTTGAAAGCCTCCGGCAGGCTGACGCCCAGCAACTCGGCGGTGCGTTCGGCCAGGCCTTGAACCTTTGGTCGCTGATCTTCATCGCTGCGCGAAACCGTCACGCCAATCACTGGCAGATCCGGCAGCGCTTCACTCAAGGCCAGTGCCAGGCCGCTGTGGGTACCGGCGCTGCCCGAGGCCAGAACCACGGCGGCGAACTTCAAGCCGGTGTCCTTGATCTGCTCGGCCAGTTCCAGCCCCGCGCGCACGTAACCCAGGGCGCCCAAGGCATTGGAACCACCGATCGGCACCAGGTACGGCTTCTTGCCGTTGCTGCACAGTCGGTTGGCCAGGGCTTGCAGTTGCTCGTCGGCGTTGTCGAGGTTTTCCACCAATTCGACCTTGGCATCGAACAGGTCGAGCAGCAGGCGGTTGCCGTTGCCGGTGTAATTGCTGTCGTCAGTGCCCAGAGGATTTTCCAGAAGAGCTACGCAGCCCAGCCCTAACTTTGCGGCAATGGCGGCTGTCTGGCGCACGTGGTTCGATTGTAGCGCGCCCGCCGTGATCAAGGTGTCGGCACCCTGGGCCAAGGCATCGGCGGCCAGGTATTCGAGTTTGCGCAGCTTGTTGCCGCCCATCGCCAGCGGCGTCAGGTCATCGCGCTTTCGCGGCCCAGCCAGGTCGACAGGCGTTCGAGTTTTTCCAGGGCGGTGGGCTGACCGAGCAGGTCGAGGCGGTTAAAGCGGGCGAGCTGTTGTTTGATCATGAGTCCGTACTGGCGGTTGAAGATCTCAGGACTATAGGCACGCCCAAAAGCCGGGGCAACCGTCAATCGCTTATAGCTAATCGAACTGAGCACAGCACTATTGGTTCTTAATTTGCCTCGCGACCCTTGACGTAAAGTAATCGCCGTCAGTGCGGCCAGACAGTCCGGCCGCCCGTGAGGAGTTTTTACCGTGAGTGAGCGTTCCAGCCATTGGCAATTGCAGACCATCGTCAGCCAGCTGCGCACGGCACGTGAACAGTGGCGAGCACAAAACGGCCGGGCCAGCGGCGAGCAGGGCGGTCGCGAATTGCCGTCCCGCGCAGCCATGGCGGAGATTCTCGAAGCGCTTTGCGGTGCGTTGTTCCCGATGCGCCTGGGGCCGGTTGACCTGCGCGAAGAGAGCGAAGATTTCTACGTCGGCCACACCCTCGATGTGGCGCTGAATGCGCTGTTGGCCCAGGCGCGGCTCGAATTGCGCTACGCCGCGCGTCACAGTGCCCAGGCCGAGACTGAAGTCGAAGCCAAAACCATCCAGATCATTCAGGACTTCGCCCTCGCTTTGCCAGGGTTGCGCAGCTTGTTGGACACTGACGTATTGGCTGCCTATCACGGTGACCCGGCGGCGCGCAGTGTCGATGAAGTGCTGTTGTGCTACCCGGGGATTCTGGCGGTGATACACCATCGCCTGGCCCACCATTTGTATCGCGCCGGGTTGCCGCTGCTGGCGCGGATCAGCGCGGAAATCGCTCACTCGGCCACCGGCATCGACATTCACCCTGGAGCGCAGATCGGCCGCAGTTTTTTCATCGACCACGGGACGGGTGTGGTGATTGGCGAAACCGCGATCATCGGCGAGCGCGTGCGGATCTATCAGGCGGTGACTTTGGGCGCCAAGCGCTTCCCGGCGGACGAGGACGGTCAGTTGCAGAAAGGCCAGCCACGACACCCGATAGTCGAGGATGACGTAGTGATTTATGCCGGGGCGACGATTCTCGGGCGGATCACCATCGGCCAGGGCTCGACCATCGGCGGCAATGTCTGGTTGACCCGCAGCGTGCCGGCGGGCAGCAACCTGACCCAGGCGAATCTGCAGCATGATGATGGGGCGCAGAAGTAGGCCTCTAAATCTCCACTGATTTCTCAGGCCTCATCGCGAGCAAGCTCGCTCCCACAGGGGGACGCGGTCAACTGTGGGAGCGAGCTTGCTCGCGATTGGATTTCAAGCCGAATCAAGCCAGTGGCCCTGATCTGATCCTGCGCCGAACCCTTCCTTGAGCTAGCGTAATACCAGTACCGCCGAGCCCTGCGATTAGTCCTTAGCCCCCTATCCATGTTTAACTTGAACGTTCATTCAAGTTAAACCGGCGGTTCGCTGCCCGCTCACAACAGGAGGCTTGCCTTTGCTGAGTCCGATTTCTACAGCCACGTTTTACCCCTTCGAGGTGCACCGAACATGAGTGCATCGTCCATCCCTCCAAGCGGCCTGATCCGCATGAATCCGCCGGTGTTCTGGTTCTCGGCAAGCTTCATTCTGTTGTTTGGTGTCGTTGTCATCGCCATGCCCGAGCAGGCCGGTGCCTGGTTGCTGGCGGCGCAAAACTGGGCGGCCAATACGGTCGGCTGGTATTACCTGCTGGCGATGACCCTGTATCTGGTCTTCGTGGTGGTCACCGCCTTGTCCGGCTACGGCAAGATCAAGCTCGGTGCCGACCACGACGAACCCGAATTCAGTTATTTGTCCTGGGCCGGCATGCTGTTCGCCGCCGGGATCAGCATCACCCTGTTTTTCTTCTGTGTGTCCGAGCCGCTGACCCACATGCTGCAACCGCCCCAGGGCGAGGCCGGTACGGCAGATGCTGCGCGCCAGGCGATGCAGATTCTGTTTCTGCACTGGGGCCTGCATGGCTGGGGCGTGTTCGCCTTTGTCGGCATGGCGCTGGCCTACTTTGCCTACCGGCATAACCTGCCACTGGCCCTGCGCTCGGCGCTGTATCCGTTGATCGGCAAGCGCATCAATGGCCCCATCGGCTACGCGGTGGATGGCTTCGGCATCATCGCCACGGTGTTCGGCCTCGGTGCCGATATGGGCTTCGGTGTGTTGCACCTCAACTCGGGCCTGGACTACCTGTTCGGCATCGCCCACACCCAATGGGTTCAGGTCGGCCTGATCACCTTGATGATGGGCGCTGCGATCATCGTTGCCGTATCCGGCGTCGACAAGGGTGTGCGGGTCATGTCCGACATCAACATGCTGCTGGCCTGTGCGCTGCTGCTGTTCGTGTTGTTCGCCGGCCCCACGCAGCACCTGCTCAACACCCTGATCCAGAACCTTGGCGATTACCTCGGCGCCTTGCCGATGAAGAGTTTCGACCTCTACGCCTACGACAAACCCAGCGACTGGCTGGGCGGCTGGACAGTGTTCTACTGGGCCTGGTGGATTGCATGGTCGCCGTTCGTGGGCCTGTTCATCGCACGAATTTCCCGTGGTCGCACCATCCGCGAGTTCGTCTTCGGCGTGCTGTTGATTCCGCTCGGCTTCACCCTGGCGTGGATGTCGATCTTCGGCAACAGCGCCATCGATCAAGTGCTCAACCACGGCATGAGCGCGCTCGGCATGTCGGCCATCGACAATCCGTCGATGACGCTCTACCTGTTGCTGGAAACCTACCCATGGAGCAAAACCGTCATTGCGGTCACGGTGTTCATCAGCTTCGTGTTCTTCGTCACCTCCGCCGACTCCGGCACCGTGGTGCTGTCGACGCTGTCCGCCAAAGGCGGCAATCCTGATGAAGACGGGCCGAAATGGCTGCGGGTTTTCTGGGGCGCGATGACCGCATTGGTGACCAGCGCGCTGCTGTTTTCCGGCAGTATCGATGCGTTGAAGTCGGCGGTGGTACTGACCTCGTTGCCGTTCTCGCTGATCTTGCTGTTGATGATGTGGGGGCTGCACAAGGCGTTTTATCTGGAATCGCAGAAGCAGATTGCGCAGATGCATTCCTTGGCACCGGTGTCCGGTTCACGGCGGGGCGGTTGGCGCCAGCGCCTGAGTCAGGCGGTGCATTTCCCGTCGCGGGATGAGGTCTACCGTTTCCTCGATACGACGGTGCGTCCGGCGATTGAAGAAGTGTCTGCCGTGTTCACCGAAAAGGGTTTGCACGTAGCGACACACCCGGACCCGGCCAATGACAGCGTCAGCCTGGAAATCGGCCATGGCGACCAGCATCCATTCGTTTATCAGGTGCAGATGCGCGGCTATTTCACGCCATCGTTTGCCCGTGGCGGCAACTCAACAATCGTCGTTACTACCGAGCCGAAGTGCATTTGAGCGAGGGCAGTCAGGATTACGATCTGGTGGGCTACACCAAGGAACAGATCATCAACGACATCCTCGACCAGTACGAGCGGCACATGCAGTTCCTGCATCTGGTGCGTTGATCGCAGGCAGGGCGCCGGGGCTTTTCAGCTCTCGGCGCTCAGCACCATGAACAACACCAGCGCCGCCACCGGAATGCTGAACACCACCGTGCCGATCCCCAGCTCCGTACTCAACGACTGGCCTGCGTTGACCACACCGATGGCACCATTGATCACTGTCAGCGCCAGCCACAGCACCACAAAAGCGTAGGTCAGGGTCTGGCGGCTGAAGCCGATCTTCTCGCCGATGAACAGCATCAGGGCAAGCAAGGCCAGGCCGAAGGTGATGATGATCGTGGTGTGCATGACGGCTTCCCTCCTTGCGATAGCTATCGCTTCTTCGTTGCTGTGGCGACTTTGTTCCAGTCACCCCTGATCACGCAAGCCTGTCGCTGTTTTGTTGAATTCTCCAGGTTGATCAATTTTTTGTGAAACGATTCAGCATTTAGTCGAATCTCCGGTTTTTTGCCGCCCGTGCGGGCGTATGCTGGGCGACTCGTGAAGCAATCGATACCAGATTCAAGACAGACAAGAGAGGATTCGATGACTTACACCGCTGCCGAAAACCGCTACGACTCCATCCCTTACCGCCGCGTGGGCCGCAGCGGCCTGGTGCTGCCGGCGCTGTCGTTGGGCCTGTGGCACAACTTCGGCGACAGCACGCCGATCGATACCCAGCGCGCGTTGTTGCGCACGGCATTCGATCTGGGCATCAACCATTTTGACCTGGCCAACAACTACGGCCCGCCGTATGGCAGCGCCGAGATCAACTTTGGCCGTTTACTGCGCGAAGACTTCAAGCGGTACCGCGACGAGCTGATCATTTCCAGCAAGGCCGGTTGGGACATGTGGCCCGGCCCTTACGGTCAGGGTGGCGGTTCGCGCAAGTACGTGCTGGCCAGCCTCGACCAGAGCCTGCAACGCCTGGGCGTGGACTACGTCGACATCTTTTATTCCCACCGCTTCGATCCGGACACCCCGCTGGAAGAAACCGCCAGCGCACTGGCCACTGCGGTGCAGCAGGGCAAGGCGCTGTACATCGGCATTTCGTCCTATTCCGGGGTGAAAACCCGCGAAATGGCGGCGTTGCTCAAAGAGTGGAAAGTGCCGCTGCTGATTCACCAACCGGCCTACAACCTGCTCAATCGCTGGGTGGAAAAAGACCTGCTGGATACCACCGACGAACTCGGTACTGGCGTGATTGCCTTCACGCCGCTGGCGCAGGGATTGCTGACCGACAAATACCTCAACGGCGTGCCGACGGATGCACGGGTCAATCGTCCGGGCGGTGGTTCGTTGCAGGCGTCGCACTTGTCCGAAGCCAACATCGCCCAGGTGCGGGCACTCAACGAAATTGCCCAGCGTCGTGGCCAGAGCCTGGCGCAACTGGCGCTGGCCTGGGCCTTGCGCGATCCTCGGGTCACTTCGGCCTTGATTGGCGCGAGCCGGCCGGAGCAGATCATCGAAAACGTCGGGGCGTTGAAGAACCTGAGCTTTAGTGCAGAGGAACTGGCGGAAATTGACCGGTTTGCCCAGGAGGGCGGGATCAATCTTTGGGAAAAGCCTTCGACGGCGGAGTAATTTTTCGGTGTCTGTTCCGGCCCCATCGCGAGCAAGCTCGCACCCACAGTGGATCTGCATCCGGCACATACCCTGTGGGTGCGAGCTCGCTCGCGATGAGGCCAGTCCTGACAGTAAAGACTTCAGGGTTCAGCGAAAGAAAGGCACATCCCCCAATACCGTCGCCCGCTGCATCACCCGCCGCACCGGCCGGTAGTCATCCACCGCGTAATGCTGGGTCACGCGGTTATCCCAGAATGCAATGTCGTCTTTCTGCCAGCGCCAGCGAATGGTGAATTCTGGCCGCGTTGAATGGGCGAACAGAAACTTCAGAATCGCCTCGCTTTCGGTTTCCGACAGTTCGTTGATCTTCGAGGTGAAGCCTTCATTGACGAACAGCGAGCGGCGTCCGCTGACCGGGTGCGTGCGGATCACCGGGTGTGACAGCGGCGGATTCTTGCGTCGTGCTTCTTCCCATTGGACCAGCGCCTCGGGCGTGTTGCCATAGCGCTCCAGCGGGAATGAGCGAGTGAAGTCGTGGGTGGCGGTCAAACCTTCGAGCAAGGTTTTCAGCGGCGTGGACAGGGCTTCATACGCCGCAATCCCGCTGGCCCACAACGTGTCGCCGCCATACTCCGGCAGCAACTTGGCGCTGAGCACCGCACCCAGGGCCGGGGTCGGCAGGAAGGTCACGTCGGTGTGCCAGATCGCGTTGTCGCGCACGTCGGTGACGGCGGTGTCGAGGATCAGCACTTCCGGTTGTTCCGGCACATTGGGGTAGATCGGGTGAATGTGCAGGTCGCCGAAATTCGCGGCGAATCGCGCCTGTTGCTGTGGCGTGATCGGCTGGTCGCGGAAGAACAGCACCTGATGCTTGAGCAGTGCCTGCTCGATGGTATCGCGCTGTTCAACGTTCAGCGGCTGACTGATGTCGATGCCGCTGATTTGCGCACCAAGGGCGGAGCTTAAGGGGACGATGGTCAAGTCACTCATGGTGATTCTCTTGAAATTCGGGGGTGTTGATTACTGTGGGAGCAGGGTAATCATTCAGTGAGCCTGACCATGCCACGGCACCAGTTTGCGTTGCAGGGTGCGCAGGCCCATCTCCATCGCGAAGGCGATCAGTGCGATCACCAGAATCCCCAGTACCACCACATCGGTGACCAGGAACTGTGCGGCCGACTGCACCATGAAGCCCAAACCGCTGGTGGCGGCGATCAGTTCGGCGGCAACCAGCGTCGACCAGCCTACGCCGAGGCCAATGCGCACACCGGTCAGAATGTCCGGCAAGGCACTCGGCAAAATGACGTGGCGAATCAACTGCGCCCGCGTCGCGCCCAAGGACTGTGCAGCGCGCAATTTCGCCGGGTCGACAGTCCGTACGCCAGTCGCGGTCGCAATGGCGATCGGGGCGAAAATTGCCAGGTAGATCAGCAGCACTTTCGACAATTCACCAATGCCGCACCAGATCACGATCAGTGGCAGGTAGGCCAGCGGCGGAATCGGCCGGTAGAACTCGATCAGCGGGTCAAGCACACCACGGGCGATACGGTTGGCGCCGATGGCGATTCCCACCGGCACAGCGGTGAGAATCGCAAAGCCGAGGCCCAGGCCGATGCGCCCCAGGCTCGCGCCGAGGTGCTGCCACAGGGTTGAATCCATATAACCCGAGGTCGCCAGTAGCCAGCCCTTTTGCAGCACGGCAGGAACAGCGGCTCGATCAAGCCGGTCGCCGTCACGGCCCACCAAATAGCAACGAGAACGACCAGCGTCAGCACACTGATCCAGCGAGTGCTCAAACGGCGACTTGCTGGAGTTACGGCTGAGCCAGGCGTTATCGCCGCGACGGGAATTTCGTAACTGCTCATGCGCGCTCCTGCCGCTGGGCGGCGCTGCGTTGGGAGAACACTTTGGCGAGTACGTGTTCGCGGGTTTCGATAAAACGCGGGTCGGACTTGATTGAGCGGGCCGACTCACCGGCGGCATAACGCTGACCAAAATCGAGGCTCAGGCGTTCGACGATTTGCCCCGGGTTGGGCGCCAACAGAATCAGGTCGGTGGCGAGGAACACGGCTTCTTCGATGTCGTGGGTGATCAGGAACACCGGCTTGGCGGTGCGTTGCCAGACCTGCAGCAACAGTTCTTGCATCTGCTCGCGGGTAAAGGCGTCGAGGGCGCCGAAAGGTTCGTCCATCAGCAACACGCGCGGGTCGGCGGCGAGGGCGCGAGCCAGGCCGACACGCTGCTTCTGGCCGCCCGAAAGCTGCCAGATGCGGCGCTGTTCAAAACCGGACAGATCGACCAGGGCGAGCATTTCCCTGGCGCGAGCTTCGCGTTTTTCCCGGGCGATACCGGCCAGCTCCAGGCCGAACCCGACGTTGGCCAGCACGTCTTGCCACGGCAGCAGCGCGTCGTCCTGGAATACCACGCTCGGGCCTTTGACGGGCACGCCGTCGAGGGTGATGCGCCCGGCGCTGGGTTCGACGAAACCGGCAATCAGGTTCAACAGCGAAGTCTTGCCACTGCCGGACGGGCCGAGGGCGACCAGCAATTGCCGGGGCCCAAGGCTCAGGGAAATATCCGCCAACACCGGTTCCGGGTTGCCGGGGTACTGTGCGCTGATGCGCTCCAGCTGTAGCAAGGCCATCGCGTTGACTCCCGATCAGTTGGTGATGAACTTGGCGCTGACGTACGGCGCGTAGTCCGGCAGCACGACCTCGACCTTTCCTTGTTCCTTGAGGAACGCAGCGGTGTCGGTGATGGCTTTGGTGGTCGGCGCGCCGAGGGTGAGCACCTGGTCAGCCGCCAGCGGGTAGACGTTGCCTTGCAGCAGTAGCGGAATGTCACTGGCCTTGGCACCAGACAGTTTTACCAGCTTGTCGACGTTGCCCTGGTTGGCGAGCCAGGCTTGAGGGTCCCTGCGGTAATCGGCGTAGGCGTCCAGGGTCACTTTGGCGAACGCGGTGACGATCTCCGGGTGCTTCTCGGCGAAATCCTTGCGCACGATCCAGGCATCGAAAGTCGGTGCGCCGAACTTGGCCAGCTCGCCGGAGGTGATCAGCACTTTGCCGTTTTCCTTGGCGACACCGAGGGCCGGATCCCAAACGTACGTGGCGTCGATGTCACCGCGTTTCCAGGCGGCAATGATCGCGGGTGGAGCCAGGTTGAGAACGGTGACTTTCGACGGGTCGATGTTCCAGTGCTTCAGCGCGGCGAGCAGGCTGTAGTGGCCGGTGGATACGAACGGCACGGCGATTTTCTTGCCGATCAGGTCTTGTGGGGTCTTGATCCCGGAACCGTCGCGGGAAACCAAGGCTTCGGCGGCGCCGATCTGGGTGGCGATGAGGAAGGTTTGCACCGGGACTTTACGGGTGATGGCCGCGGTCAGAGGGCTGGAACCGAGGTAGCCGATCTGCACGTCACCAGAGGCGATGGCGGCGATGATATCGGCACCGTTGTCGAATTTGCGCCAGCTGATATCGGCCTTGGTGGCCTTTTCGTAGGCGCCGTCAGCCTGGGCGACTTTTGCCGGGTCAACGGTGGTCTGGTAGGCGACGGTGAAGTCGGCCGCCTGGGTAAAAAAACTCGCGGTAGCCAAGGACGCGGCCGCCAGCAAGCGTAGAGGGAAAGTCAGTTTCATCAGAAAGCTCCTTGTCAGGCGACCGAGTGTCGGTGTGAGAAAGAGACTAAATGATCTAAGAATTCGAAAATAAATAACTTTTTCGAATTAGCTTATGAGAGGACTACTTGAGGAGCGACCGCTACGCGGTCATCGCGAGCAAGCTCCCACAGGGTTTAATGGTGTTTGCACGATTGTGGTCACACCGAGAATCCACTGTGGGAGCGAGCTTGCTCGCGATAAGGTCCGCAGGACCTTCGAAGGTTAGTTACTGATCGCCAGAATGCTCGCCTGGTATGCCCCGACGAACACATCGAAATCACCGACTTCGTTCTGCTCCAGCTCAGCCTGCTGAGCCAGCGAAGAACGCGCCCGCTCTTCAAACTTCGCCTGTTCTTCAGCCGGCAACGGCTCGCTGCGGAAGAACTCGGCATGGGCCTGGCTCTGGCGCAGGGAGAACTGGGCAAAGCTTTCCTTGTGTTCGGCCATCGCCGCCAATACCTGGGCCGACGGCGTCAGGGACGGGTCCTGGACCTTGGCCATCTGGGCGTCCAGCGCCTTGCTGTGGGCATCGCCGCCATGGCTCTGGTCGAGCATCGCCGCCAGAGGGGCGATTTTTTCCAGCAGCTCGCCGGCCCATTCCTTCAGGTCAACCGGCTGGCCATCCCGTTGCAGTTGCAGGCCCGGACGACGACCTTCCTTGACCACGCTGAGGAAGTTCGAAGTCGCGTTGCCACAACTGGTGCTGGTGAGCAGCGGGCTATCGTTGAGCGCGCAGTACAGCAGGAACGCATCGAGGAAGCGTGACTCGGTAAGGTCGATGCCCATCGGCAGGAACGGGTTGATGTCCAGACAGCGTACTTCGACGTACTGGATGCCACGGGCCATCAGTGCCTGGATAGGGCGCTCGCCGGTGTAGGTCACGCGTTTGGGACGGATGTTGGAGTAGTACTCGTTTTCGATCTGCAGGATGTTGGTGTTGAGCTGCACCCACTCGCCATCCTGGTGGGTGCCGACTTCGACGTATGGCGCATACGGCGTGGCCACCGCTTTGCGCAGGCTGTCGGTGTAGCTGTTCAGATCGTTGTAGCACGGCGTCAGGCCGGCCTGGGCGTTGCTCTGGTAACCCAGGTCGCTCATGCGCAGGCTGGTAGCGTACGGCAGGTACAAGGTCTGCGGGTCCAGTTGTTCCAACTGGTGCGAACGACCGCGCAAGAAGCCGGCGTCCAGTGCCGGCGAGGCGCCGAACAGGTACATCAGCAGCCAGCTGTAGCGGCGGAAGTTACGGATCAGCGCGATATAGGACGCCGACTGGAAGTCGCGGTCAGTGCCGACAAAGCCTTCGGCCTGCTTGAGCAAAGGCCAGAGTTTTTCCGGCAGGGAAAAGTTGTAGTGGATGCCAGCAATGCATTGCATGGTCTTGCCGTAACGCAGGGCCAGACCCTTGCGGTAGACGTACTTGAGCTGTCCGATATTGGACGTGCCGTAATAGGCGATCGGGATATCTTCCTCGGCCGGCAACGGGCACGGCATCGATGGGCTCCACAGATACTCATTGCCGAGCTTGCTGTAGGCAAAGCGGTGAATGCTGTCCAGGCTCGCCAGCGTATCGGCAGGATCGGGCAGGGCCGGGGTGATGAACTCCAGCAGCGACTCGGAATAGTCGGTGGTGATCTGTTCATTGGTCAGCGCGGAACCCAATGCTTCCGGGTGCGGCGTTTGCGCCAGGCGACCTTCATCGGTCACGCGCAGGCATTCACGTTCGATGCCGTGAAGGCACTGTTCGAGCAGAGAGAGGTTAGCGCGCTCGCCGAGCAGGGCCAGGNNNNCTCAAGTTGGATTCCTTCACGCGTCAGTCGCCCCAATATGGGGGTGGGCAAGACGGTCTACAAGGGTGAAGTTAAAACTGGCGTTTTCGCCTGGTTTTGCAGGAGCGGGCTTGCTCGCGAAGAGCCTGAGGGCGGCGCGTTCATTCAGAGAACACGCGTCATCGTTAACGTCCATCGCGAGCAAGCTCGCTCCTACAGGATGTATTGCGCTGAAATTAACTCAATTTGATGACGACTAGCTACAGGACAGCGAACGTGCCTTGTGCTTTTGCGACCAGTTTGTCGCCCTGCATCACATCGGCTTCAACCACCAATGTGCGGCGGCCCGGATGAATCACCCGTGCCGTGCACATCACCTCGCCGTCAGAGACGGCGCGAATGTAGTTGATCTTGCACTCGATGGTCGCGCTCTGCTGGTCAAAGCCGTGGGTGCTGGAACAGGCCAGCCCCATGGCAATGTCCACCAGGCTGAACAAGGCCCCGCCGTGCAGCTTGCCACCGCGATTGCGCAGCTCCGGTTCCAGCGCCAGGGCGACTTGCGCCACCCCGGTTTCCAGGCTGTGCAAGCGGCAGCCCAGCAGCCTGAAAAACGCACTTTCGGTCAGCCCGGCTGGAATGTCCATCAGCGTTTCTTCAACTGCTTGGCATTGGCGAACAGCGAAGCCATGGCGTTGTTGCTCGGGGCCGCTGCCGTGGTTTCCTTGCGCGGTGCGGTGTTCTGGGATTGGCGTGGCGCCGAACCCGGACGTGCGCCGCGGGCACCGTCGATTTTCTCGCCCGGGGTGTCGCTCATGCGCATCGACAGGCCCACGCGTTTGCGCGGGATGTCGACTTCCATGACCTTCACTTTCACCACGTCACCGGCCTTCACCGCTTCTCGTGGATCCTTGATGAACTTCTCCGAAAGCGCGGAGATGTGCACCAAACCGTCCTGATGCACACCGATGTCGACGAAGGCGCCGAAGTTGGTCACGTTAGTCACCACGCCTTCGAGGATCATGCCCAGTTCAAGGTCCTTGAGGTCTTCGACGCCTTCCTGGAACTCGGCGGTCTTGAACTCGGGGCGCGGGTCGCGACCGGGTTTTTCCAGTTCCTGGAGGATGTCGGTCACGGTCGGCAAACCGAAGGTTTCATCGGTGTACTTCTTCGGATCGAGACGCTTGAGGAACGCGGCATCGCCAATCAGCGAGCGAATGTCACGGTCGGTTTCGGCGGCGATGCGCTGAACCAGCGGATAGGCTTCCGGGTGAACCGCCGACGAGTCCAACGGGTTTTCGCCGTTCATGACGCGCAGGAATCCGGCGGCCTGTTCGAAGGTTTTTTCACCCAGGCGCGCGACTTTCTTCAAGGCTGCGCGAGTCTTGAATGCGCCGTGCTCATCGCGGTGGCTGACGATGTTCTGCGCCAGGGTCGCGTTGAGGCCGGAGATCCGCGCCAGCAGTGCCACGGAAGCCGTGTTCACGTCGACGCCGACGGCGTTCACGCAGTCCTCGACCACCGCATCCAGGCCACGGGCCAGTTTCAGCTGCGACACGTCGTGCTGGTACTGGCCGACACCGATGGATTTCGGATCGATCTTCACCAGCTCGGCCAACGGGTCTTGCAGGCGACGGGCAATCGACACGGCGCCACGGATCGACACGTCCAGGTCCGGGAACTCCTTGGAAGCCAGTTCCGAGGCGGAGTAAACCGATGCGCCGGCCTCGGAAACCATGACCTTGGTCATTTTCATGGCCGGGTATTTTTTGATCAGTTCAGCGGCCAGCTTGTCGGTTTCGCGACTGGCGGTACCGTTGCCGATGGCGATCAGGTCCACCGAGTGCTTGGCGCACAGGGCGGCGAGCACGGCGAGGGTCTGGTCCCACTTGTTGTGCGGCACGTGCGGGTAAACCGTGGCGTGATCCAGCAGCTTGCCGGTGGAGTCGACCACGGCGACCTTGCAACCGGTGCGCAGGCCCGGGTCGAGGCCCAGGGTGGCGCGCGGGCCGGCCGGGGCCGACAGCAGCAGGTCGTGCAGGTTGTGGGCGAAGACGTTGATCGCTTCGGTTTCCGCGCCATCGCGCAGCTCGCCCAGCAGATCGGTTTCCAGGTGGGTGTAGAGCTTGACCTTCCAGGTCCAGCGCACCACTTCACCCAGCCATTTGTCGGCGGCGCGGTTCTGGTTCTGGATGCCGAATTGCTGGCCGATCATGCCTTCGCACGGGTGCATGGTGCCTGGCAGCTCATCGCCGACTTTCAGCGCGGAGCTGAGGATGCCTTCGTTGCGACCACGGAAAATCGCCAGCGCGCGGTGCGACGGCATGCTTTTGAGCGGTTCGTCGTGTTCGAAGTAATCGCGGAACTTGGCGCCTTCCTCTTCCTTACCGGCAATCACGCGGGCACTGAGGGTAGCTTCCTGCTTGAGGTAGCTGCGCAGCTTGTCCAGCAGGCCGGCGTCTTCGGCGAAGCGTTCCATCAGGATGTACTTGGCGCCTTCGAGGGCAGCCTTCACATCGGCCACGCCTTTTTCCGCGTCGATGAAGCGTGCAGCTTCGGTTTCCGGGCTCAGGGACGGGTCGTTGAACAGGCCGTCGGCCAGCTCGCCCAGGCCTGCTTCCAGGGCGATCTGGCCCTTGGTGCGGCGCTTCTGCTTGTACGGCAGGTACAAGTCTTCGAGACGGGTCTTGGTGTCGGCGAGCTTGATGTCGCGTTCAAGTTGCGGGGTCAGCTTGCCCTGCTCCTGGATGCTGGCGAGGATGCTGATACGCCGTTCGTCGAGTTCTCGCAGGTAGCGCAGGCGCTCTTCCAGATGACGCAATTGCGTATCGTCGAGGCTGCCGGTCACTTCTTTCCGGTAACGGGCGATGAAGGGAACGGTAGAGCCTTCATCGAGTAGCGCGACGGCCGCTTCGACCTGTTGTGGGCGT
>LNAP01002905.1_pt1 | contig 16694 bp, 12 predicted proteins | sample 602601 | NCBI WGS metagenome assembly LNAP01 (sample SAMN02440304, study PRJNA202911) | soil metagenome | biome: Subtropical and temperate rainforests or woodlands; isolation source: soil samples (1 kg each in a 20% v/v slurry with milli Q water) were... ... | reverse complement strand
GCCAGTTCGAGTTCGACTTCAAGCAACGCATTGCCGCTGCCATTGCGCTCCAGTCGGCAGAAACCACCGCCGACATCGAATGGCCCCAAGACATACCGTTGCCGACCGCTGATCGCACGAGTTTGTGCGGTGCGCAGGAGATGGTGGCTTTTGACCTTGTCGGCCTAGCATTCGCTTTCGCTCTCCTACACGAACTGAGACACGTCATGTTCCGTGCCGCCGGGGACGCTCCCGCCGAAGGCTATGAGGAGGAGATGGCCTGCGACACCTGGGCGAGAGAGATGATGATGAGCAATCTTGCGCAATATGCCAGATCCGAAGGTCACAGCTTCGCACAGGTTGCACAGAAGCGGGCAATGGGTATCTCGCTCGCGGCAATCATCGTCCACGCCATGACGCCTCCACAAGCGCACTGGGGAAATGATGACTACCCACCCATTGCCGAGCGTATCCGTGCGATGATCGACGGATGCAATCTGTCAGAAGGCTCCCCCTTCTGGACGTTCACTGCCTGCCTGCTCGTTGCGCTCATGCGGCAGGATGGTCGCCACCTCGATCTCGTTGCCATATCGGACAAGTCAATGGTCGAGGGTTTACTCAATCTGATCGCGTAGGGCAGGAACTCCGGTGCGCTCAGCAGTCCAACCATGTGGCCCAGCCTGATCCCAGTCACCCTAGAAAGCTTATGGCCTTCAGGGTCATTACCTTCATCTTTTGGTACAGCCCTAGTAGGGATTACTGGGTGTTGCTGTCGGGCAACGCCGAGCGATGTGTGTCGATGCCCTGGCGCGCCAGTTGGTTTCCTGGGGAGCTGGCAGCCCTTTGCATCTGGATGCTGAGGTTTACAGAGTCTCCTGCGCCTCTCGCCGGGCCCGCTCGAACAACTGCAGCCGTGTTTTCTCGTAGACCTCTGGTGAATGAAATCCAACGCCTGAGTCGAGCCTGTGTTTCTTCCCGAAGTCGTTACGGAGGATCCACACCGTATCCGCTGCAATCAGTAGCTTCTTGGCACCGATGCTCTGTGACGGGCTAGCCGCACTTGGGGCAGTGCTTCTTTGATACGTTCGGCAGATGCTCTCGCATCGACGTGGGCGACGATCTGAATGCCCCATGGCCGTGTGTTGAGTACGCCGATCACATAATCGGCATCCGTTAAAATGCTCACCGGGCTTTTCATCTTGGCAAGCTGACTCAGTCGGGTCGCCTAGGTACTCGCGTTAATGGACATCTTCGCGTCATCGCATTCGAACCTGAACCCGCCATTGTCGTCTGTGAAGGCCATCCAATCCTCCCTGCTGTGTTAGCTCAACTACCCGAGCAGTTACCAATACAAGAATAGAGGGCGTTTTGCCAACAAAATGCCATCACGTTACAATCGCGGAGGCTTCATCAGTTGATACTGTTTAAATAAACAGTGTGTGATGTCTGGCTTCCGAAGGCGCACGGCTGTGGTGCCTGAGTTGATTTTCCCCGCTGTGGTTGGCGGCTTTGCCAGGATGGCTTCTTATCTCCCGGCGAATTTGCCCCCGCACCGGTGGAGCAATAACCGGAGAATGTTGTGGCTAAACTTGCCAACGATGCAACCAGGCTGCTGGAGGCCATTGACTATCAACTGATAGTTACGCTTGAGTATTGCCACGAACTCGTAGAGGGGCAAACCCTTTGGATTGAGGTTTATGGCGATGTCACCGTCAGTGGGAGTGTGCAGGTCGAAGTAAAAAACTTTATCGATGACCTAACTGACGGGCACACTAATTTCTGGAATACTCTCAAGAACTGGTTATTGCCTAAGTTCAAACAAGAGAAGTATTCCGAACTCATCTTGCTCACGACGCAGTCCTATGGAGCGACAGCAAAGCTCCGCCACTGGAACCACCTCAGCGGTGAGGAACGCTTGGCACTGCTTGCTAAGGTGCTAGCTGATAGTGAAGCTCGCGTCGCCGAATCTGGCAAAAAACCCTCGAAATCCGTCCAAGCTCAGCAATTTGTGATGGCGGATGAGCGACGACCGGTGCTGCTGGATGTCATTGAAAAAGTGCGGATCATGTCGGATGAGCCAGAACTCAAGGCGCGTGCAGCAGGTGCAAGAAGCCGTTTCGGCAAAGGAATTGACCCCTCGCAGCGTGATGAGTATTTCCAGGCGCTGCTGGGTTACCTGATAGAACCGTGTCTTGAAAAAGACGGATGGAAAATTACCTACGACGATTTCGATCTGAAAATCGCCAGGTTGTTCGCTCGCTACGGCAGAAACTCTCGGAAGTTTCCAGTGGTGGATACGGCGGTTTTCGACAGTGAAGACAAAACAGGTTATGCAGATCGGCTGTTTGTCAGAAAGCTTTATGAGATTGAGCACGCTGACAGGGTACCCGCCGCTATCTTGGAGCATATGGTGACTGTGCGCACCATCACCAATGAATTCAAACGGTTCACTGTTGAGAAGGCGGACGTCGACAATTACAAGCACGATCAGCTCAAGCGGCATAAAAGCTTGAGATCGGTTGAGTTGAGGCGCTGCTCGCGAAAGCCACAGGAAGACTGGTGTTTCGAGTCTCAGAATTTTTTCGATACTCGATGTGGGGAACCCGTCGATGGAATGCCTGCGTTTGAAGGCACCAGTGTAGAGTTTCGAAATGGCATCTGGCACATGCTTGCCGATGATGAAGATGAAGAAGGCAATGAGAAACTGCACTGGAGGCTTTGGCGATGAACCTTACGACCATTGATCATATCCATACCCTGCAGCGCAGCCCTCTGATCATGGCGCCGATTCTTCATGCGTTCTACTGCGAGCTGCAGGAAACTCAAAAAAATATTCTGTTTAGTTACTTGGTTCTACCTTTCGTTCTGCATGAGGCGACGGCTTCATATCTGCACCGGATCAGCGAGCGAAATACCTGGCGAACCATGGTTGGTGATAAAACGCGGATTGCGGGTGTACACAAGCGGATTCACTCGCTTCGAGACATCACCAACGTCACCTTGATGAGCCTCGTCAGTGCGCAGTATTTGACGATTGATGAGGACTTGGTCGTACGAGCTACAGATAAAACGTATCCACCCCTGAAGGGGCTGGGCCAGAAGGTCGCGTCTGCGCGTAATCTGGCGAAACTCCTTCAAGATCGAGAAGCTCCACGGGTATTTAAGTCGCTAGGGATTGTGCAACTATGAAGTGTTTTGTCAAATCTGTGGGCGTCGTCGATCGTGATAATGTAGTCCATCAGGTGACGTTCAAGCCTGGTCTTAATATTATTACCGGCAAGTCGTCGATGGGTAAAAGTGCCATCATCGAAATCTTCGACTTCTGCTTTGGCAACAGCGACGACACGATTCCCAAGGGGGTAATTACTACTCGCTCCAAAATGTATTTCACTATTCTGCAGTTTGAGGCTGAGCTTCTTTGCTTGGCTCGCACTCGGGATGCGAATAAAATATTCATCAGTGAAATTAGCGGTGCGCTCGACGAAATTTTTCAGCGGATGAAAAATGTTAACACATTCTTCACTCCAAGCTTGTTTATGTCGCTGCGCGATTTTAAGAAGGAACTGGGTCGTCATTTTGCGGTGACGATGACCGACATCGACGAAGATGACTCTGCGCGTGAGTTTGGCAAGTCGAAAAGTGCGACGCCTTCGGTACGCAGTTTCGCCTCTTTTATGCTCCAGCATCAGAATTTGGTGGCTAACAAACATGCGCTCTTTTATCGCTTCGATGAAAGAGAAAAGCGGGATCAGGCCATTGAACATCTCAAGATATTCATGAATTTCGTGGATCAGGATTATTTCTGGCTGGCTCAGGAGCAAAATCAGCTCAAGGCTGAACAGAAGAAGATCGAGACGCAACTGCCCAAAACGAAGGATGAGAAAGAACGCTTCATAACGCGGATCGATGGGTTACTGGCCGAGTATAAGGCGATCAGTGGCACTGACTTGACCCAGTTCACCGGAGCCCAGATCGCGGGTAGCCTGAAGACGTCTTACAAAAAGATTCATGATGTAAACGTCCGCATCGACAGCCAGGCCGACGCGTACTCCCTTCGCAAGAAGGCTCTTGAAGAAGACCGCTCGAAACAAACGATTATTGTTCGCGAGCTTCAGGACAAGCTGCACGCAGTGAGGTCGTCGATCAGCCTGACTGAAGATTTTGCCAAGAACATCGCTAAGATACCGGTGCCGGAGTATGCCGAAGTCAGCGATGCGCAGTGCCCGTTCTGCGATGCGCCGCACGAGCAAGTGGAGGTGGAGGCAAACAAGCTGACTGCCGCGATTGGCTGGATGAATCGGGAGCTCAAGACAACTTCTTACGCGCGTGAGAGCTTCAAGGATGAGGAAAACAAGCTCATCAAAGTACTTGCGAAGGAAAAAGATGTCCTATCGGGGATCCAGACCAGCATCAACCAGTTGACCAAACAGGTCGACGACCTCAAGAAAAGCAAGACGGTTGATGAGATTGCTCTACGCGTTAAGCACCGTATTGAGGGAGTGATCGAAGACTACGATAGCAAGCCTAAAACGGAGTATGAGGGCACCCTGAAGATCATCAAAGATCGGTTGGCCGAGATCAAACCGCTCCTGGATGCCTACAAGGTCAACGAGAAGATGCGCGACTTGAGCGATCTGATCAACAGCGAGATGGCACGCATCGGGGCCGGTTTCGATTTTGAGGACGCCTACCAGCCGATCAACCTGAAGTTTGACCTTCAGACCTTCGACCTGTGGCACGAAAGCACGGACATGGGCAACGTCTATCTCCGCTCGATGGGCAGCGGTGCCAACTGGCTCTATTCCCATTTGACACTGTTCTTGGCGCTGCATTCTGTATTTGCGCTCAAGCATGAGGAAGGGTGCAGAATTCCTCCCATCCTGTTCCTCGATCAACCCACACAGGTCTATTTCCCGGCCAAAATCGACCATGGCAAGACTTTTGACGCTAAGGCGCTGGCAGAGCTCACGGCAAGCTCCGAGCGCGTAGATGATGATCTGAGCGCGGTCACGAACATGTTCGACAAACTGGTCGAGTTCTGTGAGCAGACTGGCGCCGCCACTGGGATGATGCCGCAGATCATCGTCACCGATCACGCTGACGATCTGACGCTTAAAGGAGAAGCAAACTTTAAATCCTTTGTTCGGGCAACGTGGCGGGAGCGGGGCTTTATCGCTGAGCGTCCGGTTGATGCATTGGTGTAATTGTCAGAGCCTAGTCTTGAATAGGTGAGATGCAGCAGGGCTTGTGGCAACAGGCCCCAAGCCTAACACCGGCTGGGGGCATCCTTTTCAAACCATCCCAAGTATGTTCTCAGATATGCCCCCGAGCGTGGCAATCCACTCGAAGTGCATGGATCTCCATGGCCTAGGAAAAGGCAGAAATGATCAGATAAACAGCCCGCTTGCCGATGCTTAGAGACTCTCAGGGTCGCCGAAAAACATTTTAACTGGGCTCTAGCTCGGTAGTTTCAGATAAAAAAATATGAGTTATGCCCCCAATATTGCTCCCAGTCGCGGCGGATCTGCGAGCGATCCCGATTGGCGATCTCTGACATGGATCAGGGTGGTAGTCGACGGAATTCAGTGTGCGTCAGTTCTGGGGGCGGGCGGGAGGTACTTGGGCGATCAGTTGCCAAGGGTGTGGAGCTAGGCGCTGGCTAGGACTACACCTTGCTAGAGTTTCGCTGGTAGCATGTGGCCATTAGTTGGGCAGGGCTAATCCACATCCTCCAATTTGGTAAACGTAATGGCCGTTGAAGCAGGGAAGTACGCAGACGTCTATCGCAGCTGGCAGCAGCATCTATTCAATTTCAACTTGGCCGTTCGGGAAACCCAGACGCCTGGTTTGCGCAAGCCGCAACTGGCCGCGCTATATGCCGCACTCGGCCAGGCATCACGCTCTGTGAAGTGGCTGCACACCGAAGAAAAGTTCTTCAACCGACTGCTGGAGCGCTATCAGCTGTCGCTGCCTAAAGGATTCGACAGAATCCTCAAAGGCGAACCTATGGATTTGGAGCTGCTGCGCAACAAGTGCCACGACCACGAGATGATTTTCCGTTTTGTGATTGTTCAGCCCGCCATCTCGGCAGCCAAGGTCTCCGCGGATCAGCTTGCAGTGCTCGGCACCAGTTACTCGTACATCAAGAGTGTGTCTGGCTCCGATGTTAAGGTAATTGCTAGTGCTTAGGCGACTAATTAAAATTAACTGGGCGCAGGCCCTCTTATGTAATTGATATTTGTTAAAAGAGCTAAGATGAATATGGAACCCCAGCCGTGGTTGAAAGCTATGCAGAATGGCGAATTGGGCGAGGCCAGGGCGAAAGCTTTTTTGTTAGATCGCTTTTGGGTGCTTGAACGCTCTGTAGATATTGAAGGTGCAGATTTAATTATTCAGCGGCGTCTTATGGGGCGAAGTTTATTTGATAGAAAAGCTCCGGCATTGGGTGTGGTTCAAGTTAAGTTTTTTGGGCACGTTAACACTACTCATTATGTCAATCATACGTATGTGGTGGGGGATGATAAAAAGCCACGTCTGGAATTTTTTCTCATTTGTATTTCGGGTGATGAAGATTGCCCAATCGTCCATCTTGCGACGGGGGCGGACATTTTTGATTCGTTCGACTTGGTGGATGTCGATGGGGTTTTAAAGTATCGTATATCGCACAGGTATTTGAAGTCCAGGAAGGATTTGATGGTTGTTAATAAAAGGCTGGCCTTGAATCGAATGGAGTCAATTTTGCAGCAGGCCGACTTTGATAGGAATCGACAGTTTGTTTCATGGGCGCTTCCGTCGGTTGTGGAGGTTTCCGATGCTATATCTCCCATATTTCTAGAGCCTATTGATAACTGGTGGGGCGATATACCTTTAGGATTTAGAGAGTTAAAGGAAAAAGCTTGCACCGCGTTGGAACTTGTTGAGGACGTGCATGCAAAGCTTGTCAAGATTATGGTTGAGAGCGATCCGTTAGCTGTCGAAGAAGTTATTAAAGACCTAGAATTCGAGTGTGGCGGCCATGGTCGTAATTGGGCTATACCACTTCCCGAAGATTTGTTTTCGGAAGACTTTTTTCAGGCGTGTAAAATCCATCGGTCCATGGTGGACTCACTTCGCCGTGATGGGTTGCTCGATTCGTTTATCGGGCTCAGGGCAAAGGTGAAAAGAATATTTGTCGAGTTTCTCGAAGGGAAACTCCCTTTGGGTCCTAATGTTGTTTGTGTGATAGATGTAAAGTATTCGTTGGTTGATTTCGAGGTTAGGTCGCATAGAGTAAGATTGTTGGATGTCTGCGAGTATTTTGATCTGGCTTCAGATTTAAATCAATTTGGTCATGTACCAATTCCAGGGAATAAATATTCTGGAGTCGCTCAGCTAACAGGTAATCGTGTTTCGATGTACATAGTGGCGGGAAGGTATAACGTTTCTGATTCTGAGGGGCAGAATCTTTATGAAAAGTACAGTAATGCTGAATTTGGGCTTTACACTGAGTGCATGGATAAGCTGTTTGTCTTGAAGTATGGTGAACCGTACTCTGGGGAGTAGTGGCGATTTTAGTCTTAGTCGTAGGCCCGAGCAAACCGGTTACCTCAATAATCCGCCTCTGGCGACGTTCAATTAACCCGACAAGCTCCGTTGTCTGCTTTCGTTGTCTTCATTGATCGTTGCTGCTTCGAGTAAAGCCAGCACAAATCCAACGATTACGCACAGTGAGGATTGATATGTTCAAGGTAAAAAAAACACGTCCAAAATTACACGTTGTTGCGAGGGCATCCCGGGAGCTGGCACTTGCCTTTGCATTGGGCGGAGTGCCGGTACTTTTAAATTCAGAGTCGTCGGCACAGTTCAAGGCAATGCTGGAACTTTTACTCGCAGCACCTTTTTTGATGGGTTACTACGCGTGGCTGTGTTTAGCATTCGCGGTCGCCGCAATTGTTAAATACAAGTGGAGGTTCATGTCCACTCGATATCAGCGTTGGCTCGACGCTGTGCATCTTTTTTTAGGTGACATTGGGGGAAGCTTTTTGACAGCAGGCAGAACGGGACTAGGAGCGATACTGGGATTTTTAACGGTTTGGCACTGGGTCGAACCGAACTCGTTGAGCGCTGAGAATGTAATTCGTACGCTTGTCATGGTTGTCAGTCTCACCTTACTTAGCGTGATGCTGGCGTTGGGCGAAGAGACTTTGAAAGATCCAAAGCAAGCAGCAGCGAGTAAATAGCTCGGGGTGGTGTTGGGAACACTCTGCGGAGGGCAAAGACCTCTTGTGGTTCCGTATAGGGGCGGATTTTAGACTAGCCATACCCTCAGCTTCTGAGTGGTGACGTAGGTGGAGATTTTTGTAGTGGAGCTCCATGTTTAATGTGAATGCTCAACTGGAACTCAGTACCTCTCGATCATGTCGGCCGCCTATTCAGTGGCCTGGCTTGTACGGGTGGCCAGCTTGCGGACCTCGTCGGAAACAACTGCGAAACCCCTTCCGGCCTCACCGGCTCTGGACGCCTCTATGGTCGCTTTCAGGGCCAGTAGATTGGTCTGTTTGGCGATGCTTTGGATGGCGGCGACTATCAGCGTTAGTTGAGCGAGGTTTCAGGCTTCCCTAACACGGGAATATCCGGTCGTTACTCCAGCACGCTGCTCGACCTTCTAGTGGTCAGCCTGGAACTTCAGGATTTAAAGCAGACTCATGACGAGCTGGACCTGTATGGCCGGATCATGAATTATATCCACCAACATTTAACCGAGGTGGACCTGTCGCTCGAACGCATTGCTCAAGCTCACCATGTCTCCACGCGCACTGTGACGCGCGCTTTCGCTCGCCATCAGAAATCGCCGGTCGCGGAAATTTGGAAGGCGCGATTGCTCGCGAGCCGCGACGCAATTGGGCGCGGTCAAGTTCGCAGTATTTCTCAGGCGGCGCTGGATTTCGGTTTCTCCGACTTCTCTCATTTCAGCCACGCTTTTCGCAAGGCCTTTGGGATGGCACCCCAGACTCTCCTGCGGCGAGAGTGAAATTATCGCATCTGAAGTGAAAGACAGTGGTGCAGGGCGATGCTCAGGTCTTTCAGCCGTCCTCGTTGAATGACGTAGCTCACGGTCAAGTTGCGTTCCCACTCGCTTTCGTCGCCCGTCAGGGGGCGAATGCTCGAGCCCCTTTCTTACGTGCCCATAAAGCTCAACCAGGGGCGATTCAAGTGCTTCCAAGCTCGAGTTTTTTAATGAGTAGCTGGCTCGGCAACCCACTGAGGGGCCTAGCCAGCATAAAGATCTGTTGTTATCTGACTAGTGCCTAGGCACTGTACGAAATGAGGGGAAGATTCTGTCGGTTGTCTGACGCCAGAAATTGGCTTGGACGCTTCCCTTGGAAGTCTTCCGCGTAGGGCCTATGCTACTGGCATTTTGATAGCCTGGCAGAGCCAGGCAGTGACAGGGAGTCCTGATGGCTATAATCGTCCGCGTTCTCAAAGCGAGGCATGGAGACTGCATTCTCGTCAGCCATGAGGGGCCTGGCGGGGTGTTCAATCTGTTGATAGATGGAGGAACGTCTACGACCTTCAGGCATGGGCCACGGCAGCTTTACGCCGGTGCGCTGTGCAATACCCTCGATGACTTGAAAGTCAAAGGGCAGCACATCGATCTAGCCATCCTCACCCACATTGATGACGATCATATCAATGGACTTATCAAAGCCTTTGAGAAGCCAGGTTATCTAGGTGATATGGTCAAATCCATCTGGTTTAATTCTTCGCGATTGATCACACGTCATTTTGATGTGCCCGAAATACCCGAAAATAATATTGAGCTGCTTGATGACGATCCGCAAACATCGGTCAAGCAAGGAAAAGACCTGGAAGAATTGCTTGATAAGATTGGCTGCGTTCGAGCTCCGCTTGTAATGGCAGGGCAAACTTATAAAGCTGGCCCCTTTACGTTCAAGGTGTTGTCGCCTAGTCGTGAGCAACTTGTGAAGTTATTGCATGTATGGCCTTCCGAAGTTGATTCAGGAAAGACCTCGGCGCACGACACTGACTATCATTTAGCGCTTCGAGATATCTGGTCAGACGATAAGTTTCATTCTGATGCCTCTATTTACAACGGCAGCTCTATAGCATTCATACTCGAAGCAGATGGTAAGCGCATGCTTTTTCTGGGCGATGCACACGATGGCATAGTGTGCGAAAGCTTACGGGCTTGTGACCACAGCGAAACCAACAAGCTCCAATTGGATCTTGTAAAATTGTCGCATCATGGAAGCCAATACAATACCAGTAGCGATTTGTTGGGGCTTCTGGATTCGCCGATTTATATTGTGTCCACTGATGGATCTAGGCATGGGCTTCCGAACAAAAGGACGATCGCCAGAATCATCAAATCTACGCAGGGTAAAGTGTGTTTTAATTATGGTCATGTGGTCGCTCCCCTGCTACTAGCTCATGAAATTGAGGAATACTCCTCTCGTCTAGAAGTGCTCGATGATGAAATCAGATTCTAATAAGACAGTTTCGGAAATTATGCAGTCATACTGTGTAATGGTTAATGGCGGAAGCGGTGTTCTGGTGAATGCCATGACTCAGGAATTTTCCTACGTGCTCACGGCCAGGCACGCCGTTTTTGAAGACGCTGCCCGAAACGTGGTAGTTGACCATAATCAGAACGCCATTGAAGTGCTGGGCGTCTTGGTTTTCCCCAAAGTGGGTCAGCAGGAATCCTTCGATTGCGCGATATTGAAAATTACGCATCAGGCGGGCCTATCTCAGAAGTCCTGGAATGCTGCTCATTTGCCACCGCAGGCCAACCTTACTTTTGTGGGCCTCCCAAAAGCGGAAAGGGCGAGTGCAACTCCAATCAAGCATCGGAATGGCCACGCGGCCAGCGTGGTCAACGATCTTATAACCCTGGAATTGGCGGGTATTCCGAGTAAGGAAATCATTCAAGGGATGTCTGGAGGTGGCGTATACCATATAGATGACGATTGTCCGTATCTGGTGGGTGTGGAATTCGAGATGGAGGCCAGTTGCCTGGATCACCAGTATGGCCGCGTCGATTGTCATGGCCTCGCTCGATACACCGAACTCCTCACCCTCCATTCAAGTGCTCCAATGATTCCGCCACACATGGAGTGCTTTTCGAGAATGCGGAATCGGATTTTCGCGTTCAATGTGTATGATCCGAGTAATGTTCAGCATCTGAAATCCGCATTGCTTGATTTCGCAGATTTGTTAATCAAGAACGGAATGCCGCCGCCTTACGAAATCATGAGGCGCTATGATGTCCAGTTATTGCTCGATGCGGAGGAGTCCAGCGTGCTGGAGGCCCGAGAGTTGTGGGTCGCATATTTAGAGTTCGTTGTGATATCCGCACTCATCGACGGTACTGGAAGTGCAGATAACGGCTATATCAGCGGGATTGATAAGAAGCGTCGTATGCTGTACACCAACGATGGCACTAACTGGCTTCGCCGATTGGATGAAGTTCTCAAAATCGCGCGTAAGTTACTCGACAAAGATGGCACCCTGGTGGTTGCCTCGCCTGATTCTGCTGCGAAACCTTTTCCTAAAGATTTCATGCTTAAGAATGTGATTGGCAACATAGCAATCGTCCCCAGCCAACCATTTTCCATTGATGAAGTTGAGAGTGCGATTTACACCAGTTATAAATTGACTCACCTGGAAGGTTTGCGCAACAGCTGTGTCATCGAAAAAGAGTCTGACTATCGCAGCTTGGCGCCGGGTAGGGATCAACTGCTAGAGCTCAGGAAAAATTTGAATGAAATTATTAACTAAAGACTACGACTTTGAATTTCTCGCCGCTGAGTTTGGTGACATGGCGTTTCACATGTTTCGCTCAGATGATTCGCTGTCCTATATTTCGTGTATTGCCTGCCTTTGTAAAGAATCATCAGTTATCGTAAAAAATTGGCGGGTGATCCAAAACCTTGTTTCGGTTCACCACCAGCCTCCGGGAAACCTCGCTGTGTGGAACGTGTATATCGCTTTTGTGACGATCGGCACTGTGCCGATTTGGGATAAATACCAGATCGAGAACAACAAATACTCTGCTCGTAAATTGATAATTGATGGGTATGCTGAATTGCCCACGGTTGAGCAATTGACTGACTGTTTGGAAGAGCAGCTCCTAGGATCAGATTTGACGCTGGATCCTCGTGTTGCGGAAACCCGGGAACCATTATTATCGCTGGAGAAATTTGTTCGGGGCGCGCCGTTAGATCAAAAAATTGAATCCAAGGAAAAGCGCGCGTCAATGATAAATGAAATCATAGAATCTCTGAATAAAAATGAAAATCAAAAAGGTTGAAATTGAAGCATTTCGTGCTTACAAAATTAAATCAGAAGGCACATTCGATTTTACGAATGCTGATGATCTTCCTTCTAATTTTGTTGCGATATTTGCTCCTAATGGATTTGGTAAAAGCTCGTTTTATGATGCTGTCGAATGGGCAGTCACGAATCATTTGGAACGTTTAGGTGGTGACTACAATAGAGCTAATTATGAAGGCGCCGCCCGCGCGACCAAGGATGTGGACAAGGGGCAGGAGATCCTTCGAAATAAATACGTCGACGACGACGTTAAAACTCAGGTGGTTGTTTCAACTACGCTGCCTACTCCTTTTACACGAGAGTTGGGAAAAATACGCATTAATGGACGCGACTTGCGTTTTGGAGAAAAAGGACGCGAGAACGATTATTTTCGGCGTGTCATCTTAAGTCAAGATGAGATTGACAGATTCCTCCGGGAAGCGAAGCCGCAAGAACGCTATACGAAGTTCATGGAAAATTTCGGCGGGGAAACTGAAAAGGCCCGCAAGGAATTGACTGCACTTATCCTTGATAATAAATCTGAGCTGCTGGCTTTGGATTCTCAGCGTGAAGCCATTATCGCCGAGCTGGATCAGCCTGTTGACCTCTCCATCTTTGATAGTTTCAATGCACTAGCTACACAGCTCAACGCTGCTGGTGAGAACATCTTGCTTGCGGACGAGAAATTTTCCGCTCAGGCTGAACATGCACTGAATGCAAGCCTTATCTCCCGACAGCATGAATTAACCGTAGAGCGTGAAGCTAATGTCCGGGCGGTTGACACTCTTGCTGATAGATTGGTAAAGCTTCCTGAGATTGAACTTAATAGCCAATTTCTCATCGATCAGAAAGCTATTTCAGCGCGTCTTGATCAGGGTGTAAAAGATGCTGGCGGCTATCAGGAGCTGCTGAACGCTCATGAAAAAAGCACAAACGATGTCCTAGAAGCGAGTCAGCGCTCGACAAATATTCTTGATGTAATCAATCATTCCGTTGGGTTCTTTCAGTCTGAATCACGCCTCAATGAGATCGCCAAACGTCAAATAACGCTGGGAGAGAGCCGATCAGGTCATGCCGCACAGTTGTCAGGGTTTGCAAAGGCCTTGAGCGATCTTACCCAGGAACTCAAAGAGGCTGATGATCGCGCTGCGTTTCTTAGGAACTCCATCGATAATGCTGGGCCGATATATGCAGAGTTAACGTCTCATCGTGCGCGAATAGAATTGATCTCTCAGCAAATTGCTGAGAAAGAGGTTTCGGTTCGTCTGGATACAGCAAAGTTAGATGGCCTTCAAGCCAACTTGAAGCAAGTGTCAGGTTTCAAGCTTACTGCAAACTTTATCTTGTCTGCGGTTGAAGGCACTAAATATTTAGGTCAAGAGAATATTGAGCGCTTGACCAAGTGTTTTACTGAGTTGGAATCCATTGATCTCCATGACAAAACTGTGCATGCGACTCAAACAGCCTTGGCTAACCAGATGGGTGTGCATGAACGTTTGATTTCCACCGGCCTTGACTACCTCAGCGCATGGCCGTCAAATATTTGCCCGCTGTGCAGCGCCCCCCACGAAGATGCCGACAAGCTCAGGCTGAAAGTTAAATCGCAGACTCTGCTGTCGCGACTTAGTCAGGAAAACGCGGAACTCCTCGCACAGTCGGAAACACGTCGTAAGCAGCTGCTGGATGAAATGAAATCTATCACGCGAGTGGCAGAAGAGGCACATGGGCAGCAGTTGGCTGACCTTCGCGGAACAATCAAGGAATTGAGTGCAAGACTGGAGCTAATTGAACGAGAAAAGTCTGATCTGGAGGTGGAAAAACGTGCCTTAGAGGACAGAGTCAACACACTCGATAAGACCGTATGGAGTCTCGCACTGGATGAGCTCTTGACCCGTGCTCAAGGCGAGATCGCTCAGCTTTCACTCAAACGTTCCGGACTTGTAAAACGCCAAACTGAGTTGTCTGAAGAGATTGCACAGCTCAATCGAAAGGTTTCACGGATTGATGCAGATTTGCAGGTGCTGACAACGGAAGCCGATACCCTTAAGTTTCAAGCGTCCTATCTGCTTGTTTCTCAATACCTGGTTAATAACGGTATCAATTCAGCCCAGTTGGCTGAATATTGTCAGGCCGAGAAGAGCAAATTTGAATCTCAACTTGCTAACGCCAAGGCCGCTACTGATAAGCTGACGACTCAGTGCAGTGCACTCCAGCAGAAGATGGTGTCCGATGGGACGTGGGTGAGTTTTGCCCAGCTTCGATCTCAGAAAGATGGGCTTGATCTGGAATTGGCTCGCGCTCAGTCCGCAATCAACGCTTTCTATGAGAGCCTTGCCGCTTTGATGGTTGTTCGCTTAGAGGATAGTTTAGACCAAGTCAAAGTACTGATCACCAGTGAGCTCCAGACCCGTCGCTTGCGCACCGAGCAACTTGAAACCGCTGAAAACAGTTTCCAACTGCTGTTGGAATTGATGGCTTCCTTTAAACCCTACATCAAGCGATTATCCCTTCAAGATGAGTTGGCTGAACTGGAAGTGAAGCTGGATCAGCGAAGTCAGGTTGATATTCTCCTGAGTTCGGAGCGGTCGACTGTGATCGAACAGCTGAAGACAATGATTAATAATTTCTTCTATGAAGATCTCATCAACGTTATCTACAAAAAAATTGACCCGCACCCATCCTTTAAGAAGGTAGAATTCAAGCCGGATTTTGACTCTGATAAGCCCGGTTTGAATATTGTCGTGAGTGACGAAGACGGGGTTTTGATTTCTCCAATCCTGTACTTCAGCGCTGCTCAGTCCAATATCCTCAGTCTCAGTGTGTTTCTGGCCGGCGCGCTTCATGCCAAGGATGATCAGGGTAATTCGATCGATGTCGTGATGATCGATGATCCTATCCAGTCGATGGACTCCATCAATATTCTCTCAACCATTGATCTTTTGCGCAGTATCTGTCTACAGTTTGATAAACAAATTATCATCTCTACACACGATGAAAACTTCTTCGGCCTTCTGCAGCGTAAGATTCCAGCTGAGATTTTGGGCGCAAAGTTTCTGCAGTTGGAAAAATTTGGTGTGGTAGTGCCGGTCGAGCCATTCCTGAATTAGTAAGTTATCGCGGAGGGGATTAATTTTCCCCTTCCGTGATACACAACTCGGCGACGGAATTTTTAGGACCTGATTTTCACATTGTACAGTATCTGCTAATTACTTATCTTGAGGGAATTATTGTTAGCTGGAGGTTCGCTGCGAACTATCTTAGCGTTTCGAATCAGCTTAGCCGTTGAGTAAGCTGGTTTACGCTGGCCTTGGATACTGCAGGTCCAAATATTTTGGCCGCTACCAATCACTTCAGTAGAAGCTATGGAAATTTACTATTTTTCGAGTTTAAGAAAGGGGTTGTCGGCAGGTATGGACCCGGCTTCGAAAAATAGTGCTGAGTTTTCTAGAAGATAGCCTTTGAGTTTCGCCTTCTTCCGGGGGCCTTCGACCTGACAGAGCCAGATATTTAAACCATCGTCGCGCTTTTTGTGGGCCTTCAGCCTCTCGAACTGTTTCTGCATCCAACGCCATTCTCCACCTTCGTGATCGGCACCTGTAGAGATGCCCGAACACTCCTGAGCATAGCGCTGAAAAATGCCAGGCGTGACTAGAAATACACAGCCACTCACTGTATGGATTTTGGCCTTGCTGTCATTGATGATCAGCTTGTGGCTCTTGATGCCTTCCTTGACCCAATTAAGGAAGACCTGGCCTGGGCCATCTGAGGATGGAATTGAGAATTCGAGAACGTTTTCCGACGGCGTTTCACTCGGCACAGGTTCTCCCATTTCGAACATATCCAGCAGCGTTCCGAGGTAGTCATCATCTTCCATCGCAACGGTATCCGTCAGCGACAAGCTTTGACGCGACCCTGCTCCACCTCCCTTGGATGCTAGTGGCGTTACCGGAGCGTCAGTCGAGTGGTCACCGACAGCAATGTTCACCGTACCGCTGAAAGCCTCAGGCCGGTTTTCGTTCCCCCAGATTAACGCCGGTTGGAGCCGCAGAAAAGTAAAGCTCTGCTGCCAGTCTCCCTGGGCGACTAGTGCAGTCCAGATCGCTTTACCTTCTGGAGTCGACTCGACCAACCCATGCGATTGCAATTCGTCGAACACCGCGATGTTGGATGAGGGAATGCCCTCAATTGATTGCGACAGCAGATAGGCTCGCAGCTTGTCCGTGACCGTCTTACTGACCAGCCAGAGTGAATCTTGAGTGAGCCAACCCGCGGCACCCGGCTGGTTGAGTTTCAGTTCATGTTGAACCAGATGACGCAGTCCGCTGATCAAGTGATGTTGCAGCGAATGAATCGGCGCTTGCAGCGCCTTGCTCGGGTTGCCACCGATGTTCTGCGCGGTG
>LNAP01004844.1_pt1 | contig 16700 bp, 19 predicted proteins | sample 602601 | NCBI WGS metagenome assembly LNAP01 (sample SAMN02440304, study PRJNA202911) | soil metagenome | biome: Subtropical and temperate rainforests or woodlands; isolation source: soil samples (1 kg each in a 20% v/v slurry with milli Q water) were... ... | reverse complement strand
CTGCGTCTTACTTGTTAACAGCGTCGGTCAGGCCTTTGGCCACAACCAGCTTGATAACTTTCTTGGCAGCGATTTCGATGGCAGCGCCAGTCGAAGGGTTACGGCCAGTACGGGCAGGACGCTCGGTCACTTTCAGTTTGCCAACGCCTGGCAGAGTGATTTCGCCGCCGTTTTCCAGCTGATCAGCAACAACTTGGCTCAGTTGGTCCAGCAGAGCGCGCACGGTGGTTTTCGGTGCGTCTACTGCTTCAGCCAGGTCAGCGATCAGTTGGTCTTTAGTAATAGCCATTGTGGTGTTCCTTCCCTATCAAATTCATATGGATTGCAGAGTGCAGTGTCAGCCGTCGAGCCCGACCGTCAAGGCCTGGCATCCCCGGCTATAACCTCGGAGATCGGGGTTATAGATGCTTGAAACGAGGATTGGTTCGACCTGACAAATACTGAATGCACGCTTAACGCCGAGTCTTGGGCGTAAGACCGGGCAAAACTAGCACAGAGACGGGGAAATATCCGCTTCTACCTACCCATTTGGTCAGCTTTATCGCTCTAAACCGTGAAAAAAAGGCATATGGCCCGTCGGAGGCCTTCCAAAACACCTTCGAAGCACGTCTTGGCCAATGGGTGCGGTACACTGGGCGACTTTTCGGGGAGGCCAACCGCTCCCCTATCAACCAGCCGAGAAGCCTATGCCGATCCGTCATTGCATCGTCCACCTGATCGACAAAAAACCCGACGGCACACCCGCAGTTCTCCACGCCCGCGACTCCGAACTTGCCGAGTCGGCCGCGATCGAGAACATGCTTGCCGACCTCAACGAGAGCTACAACGCCAAACAAGGCAAGGCCTGGGGTTTCTTCCATGCCGAGTCGGGCGCGCACCCGTTCAGCGGCTGGTTGAAGGAGTATTTCGACGGTGGCCAGGATTTCACCACGTTCAGCCGCACCGCCGTCGAACACCTGCAGAAGCTGATGGAAGAGTCCAACCTGTCCACCGGCGGCCACGTGCTGTTTGCCCACTACCAGCAAGGCATGACCGACTACCTGGCCATCGCCCTGCTGCACCACAGCGAAGGCGTGGCGGTCACCGACGAACTGGACGTAACGCCATCGCGCCACCTGGACCTGGGCCAGTTGCACCTGGCGGCGCGGATCAACGTGTCCGAGTGGCAGAACAACAAGCAGTCCAAGCAGTACATCTCGTTCATCAAGGGCAAGAACGGCAAGAAAGTCTCGGAGTACTTCCGCGACTTCATCGGCTGCCAGGAAGGCGTCGACGGCCCGGGCGAAACGCGCACCCTGCTCAAGGCGTTCAGCGACTTCGTTGAAAGCGAGGACCTGCCGGACGAAACCGCCCGCGAAAAGACCAAGACCCTGGTGGACTACGCCAGCAGCCAGGCCAAGCTCGGCGAGCCGATGGGCCTGGAAGAACTGTCGGGTCTGATCGATGAAGATCGGCCTAAGGCGTTTTATGACCACATCCGCAACAAGGACTATGGGCTGTCGCCGGAGATCCCGGCCGACAAACGCACCCTCAACCAGTTCCGCCGCTTCACCGGGCGCGCCGAAGGGCTGTCGATCAGCTTTGAAGCGCACCTGCTGGGCGACAAGATCGAGTACGACGAAGCCGCCGGCACCTTGATCATCAAGGGCCTGCCGACCCAACTGACCGACCAGCTCAAGCGCCGCAACTGATGCTCGGCGGGGTCCTTAAAAAAGTCCTGCTGGTGTTGCTGGTGGTGGTGGCGATCCAGAACTGGGGCAAGGTCGAACGGCTGTTCAACCCGTCCCAGGTGGTCCCGGAGCAAACGCGGGCTTCGGCGCGCGTGGTGCTCTACTCCACCGAGTGGTGTGGCTACTGCAAACAGATCCGCCGCTTCCTCGACCAGAAAGGCATTCCGTACCAGGCGCTCGATATCGAAAAAGACGCCCAGGCGCGCAAGGCCTATGAAGCGTTGGGCGGCGGCGGGATTCCGTTCGTGGACGTGAATGGCACGTTGATTCGCGATTACAGCCCCGAGAAGATCATGGCGGCGCTGAAGTAACCTATCGATCAACTGCAGGCGAGCAAGCCCGCCCGCATCGACGCGAGAGTCCGCTTAGAAATTCGCCTCCAACGACACCATCGCCGTACGCTCCTCACCGACGTTGTAGTACGCCGTGCTCGCCCCCAGACCGTTGACCGGTGCCGAGTTGAACGAGACTGTGCGTACCGAACTCAGGTACTCCTTGTCGAACACGTTGAGCATCGAAAAGCGCAGGGCCGCCGACTTGATGACCTTCTTGTCCACCGGCAAATAAATACCTGCGTTGAGGTCAAATACCGTGCGCCCGTCGATTTTTTCGTTGTTGGTCAAATCGCCATAGAAACTGCCCACGTATTTACCGGCGATGTTGCCGTAGAAACGTGAGTCGTCATATCCGAACACCAGGTTGAACATGTTTTTCGGCACGTTCGCCAGTTGCTTGCCCGAAGTCGGCAGCAATGCGTTCTTGCTGACAAAGTCGTCTTGCTGTTCAGACTGGGTGTAGGTGTAGGAGGCGTAGTAGTTGAAATTGTGCGGCAACAAACCACTCCACTCCAACTCCAGCCCCTTGTTATTGACGCTGCCGACGTTGGCCATCACGAAGTCACCGTTCAGGTCGGTGGTCGACAGCTGGCGGTCTTTGAAGGTGATGTAGAACAGCGTTGCGCTCAACGCCATGGCATCTTCGGTGTAGCGCCAGCCCAGTTCCTGGTTCCAGCTCAATTCAGGCTTGAGACTCAGGGAGTCACCTTTGTTGTACAGCACATAGTTAGGCGGTGTACGCATATTACGTGTGACGTTGTAGAACGCCTGGTTGCTGTCATCGACCTGGTATTTGGCGCTGAAGTTGGGCAAGAACTGATGGTAGCGCGCGTTCCTTTTCTCCGGTTTGTCGTACAGGCTGCCCAGGTTGTTGCCGTCACGCTCGACGTACTGATAGGCCAGACCACCGACAAAACTCAAGTCCGGTGTGGCTTGCCAGTTGTCCTGAACCCATAGTTTCTGCGCTGGGGTGACGGTGTAGTAGTGACGGCCTTGGACGGTTTTACCGTTCTTGTCGACGACTTGGCCACCGTCGTTGTAGTCACCCCACACATCATCGGGTGCGCCCTCGCTATTGATCCCGATAAATGGCTGAGTCTGGCGCTGGCGAGCACGTTCATACCAGTAACCGTAGTCCAGGCTATGTTGTTCGTTGATGTCCCATTTCAATTTCGCGGTAACGCCGGGGCGCCAGGTCTCGGTCCATGAGGGGCGGTAGTAGCTAGCCGATTTGAGATTGCTCAGGTCGTAGTTGCCGCCCTTATCCGAGCGGGGTCCCAGGTTCGAAGCGGTCTGGCCGCTGAAACTGCCTCCGTTGGACCAGTAGTAATAAGGTGTGACCGTCAGCAATAGGTCATCACGCAGACGCCAGCGCTGGGTGAGCGTCGCATTGACGCTTTCGAATGGGTTGCGGTTGAGTTTGTAGGATGCTGACAACAGCCCCGACTTGTAAATTGGCGTCTCGGGGTAATCTTTACGCCGCCCCTCTTGCTCGAACTGCGCCTTGCTCAAGCTGTTGTAGTTGTAGTTTTCCTGATTGTTGTACTTCAGCGTGGCAAGGGTCGAGTTGCCGCTGTCATCTTCGAACAAGCCGCTCCACTCGACTTTGTCACTGCGTAAGGTGCCTTTGCCACGCCACTTGTCGCCCTCCAGGTGGGAGGCCGACACCCAACTCTTGAAACCGCCCAGCTCGCCGGTATTGACCCGCGCAAAGGTCTTACGCAAGTCATTGGCGCCGATGGTCTGTTTGATGAAGGCCCCCGACTCTTTGGTCGGCCGCAGGGTGATCATGCCGATGTTGCCGCCACTGGAACCAATGTGCGGGCCGTCGGCTTCCGAAGAGCCCTGAGTCGCAAACACTTCGGCGAGGTTTTCCGAGTCCCCCATCTGGTTGGAATAGACGCCATAGCTACCCGAGTCGTTGATCGGCACGCCGTCGACGGAAACCCCGACTTGATCGGAGTTCATACCGCGCATGGTGAAATTGGTGCCGCTGGTACCGCTCGCGTCATCGCTGGAAACGTTGATCCCCGGCGTGTACTTGAGCTTGTCGATGGCGTTGGCCGTCGGCGACATTTCGTCCATGGCCTCCTTGGTTACCGTCGACCGCGCCTTGGCGCTTTCCTCTCGAATCATGTGGCCATTGCCGAGGTTTTGTTTGCCGGTGATATTCACCAAACCGACATCCTGGGCGTCGTCCGCCAGAATCAGCGGCGCAAAGCCGCCCAAGCCCGATGCTAAAAGCAGGGCATAAAGATTGTTGTAGTTCACGTGTAGATCCTTTACCTGCATTGTTCTGTTATATGAGGGCAGTTGCGTCGGAACCGGGATGACAGGCGACGCTTATCTTCCTGACCACTTGCTCAGGAACCAGGGGATGATCCACACCGCGTGTAACCGTTTGGTGACAGGTTTTGGCGATTGGAATGAAGGTTCAGTGAAAGGCCGCCAGGCACTGGTTTGCAGATGTCTGGCTGGAAAGGGGTGGGGGAATACCGGAAAAGCGCGGTCCGACGTGTACCTAACGCACCACGATCAGCCGCCCCAGCAGCGTGTGCTGCTCGAACCCCAGCACCGCTTGCAAGCCATTCAGCACGGCTAGCGGATCGTTGCTCGGGAAGCTGCCGCTGACACGCCGGGAGCCCACTTCGTCGTTGAGCAGCAGGATGCGCCCAGGGTAGTAACGCTGCAGATCCTCGATCACCTCGGCCAGCGGTGCCTTGTAGTAGTTGAGCCAGCCGTCGCGCCAGGCCAGGCGTGATTCGCTGTCGACCGCGTGCAGGGGCTCGGCCACGCCCTCGGCGTAGCTCATTTGCTGGCCCGCCGTAAGAATTTGCTGCGCACCCTGCTTGGCCGGCGTGACGCCAACCCGCCCCGACAACACTGTCACCTGCGCGCCCGCCGGTTGCAGACGCACTTCGAACTGCGTGCCCAGCACCCGTGTTTCACCACTGCCCGCGCCCACCACAAATGCCGCGCCGGTGTGAGTCACGCTGAAAAAGCCCGCGCCGCGCCGCAGTTGGACATGCCGCTCACCCTGGCTGAAATCCACGGCGATGGCGCTGTCGGCATCCAGGGTGACGCGGGATTGATCGGCCAGGGTCACGGTTTTCACCTCGCCCGGCGCCGTCACGTAGTCCGCCCCCAGGTCATCGACCCAGCGCGACGGTTGCCAGCCGCCGCCCATGCACACCATCAACACCAGGCACGCGGCCATGGCCAGGGCGCCCACCCCGCGCATGGCCCGTGAGCGCTGCGAGGTGTGCATCGCATTCAGGTAGCCCTGTAAGGCCAACGCGTCTTCGTCCGCCAGTTTACGCGCCGGCACTTCGCTCAACTCCCATAGCACCTGGGCCTGGGAATAGGCCTCGACGTGTGCCGGATCGGCCCGCAGCCAAAGGCTGAAGGTGGCCTGGTCGCCGCTGCTGGGCTGGTCGTGCAACAGGCTCAGCCAGGCCAGTGCGGCCTGTTGCTGGTCGGGCGTGGGAGTGACGTTCACGGTGCTTTCCCTGGCGTGCGTGGAGGCGATGGCTCGCGAAGGCTGGCTTTGCAGGCTTCGAGGGCACGCATCATATGTTTTTCCACGGCACTTTGGGACAGCCCCATGGCCTTGGCGATTTGCGCGTATTTGCGGCCATGGATGCGGTTGAGCAGGAAGATCTGGCGGGTGCGCTCGGGCAAGCTGCGCAAGGCCGCCTCGACGTGGCGCAAGTCGTTGCCGGCCTCCAGTGCAGCCTGGGGTTCGGAGCCTTGATTGTCCTGCTGCTCGGGCAACCAGCCTTCGTTGCTGCGCACCCGCGCGCCTTCGCTGCGCAGGTGGTCGATGGCGATATTGCCGGCGCAGCGCAGCAGGTACGTGCTGAGTTCTTCGACCTGCACCAGCGGCCGGCGCCAGAAGCGCAGGAACAAGTCCTGCACCAGGTCGGCTGCAGTGGCACGACAGCCCACGCGCCGGCTGACCAGCGCTTCCATCTGCGAACGCTGGGACAAAAACACCTGCAGGAAATGCGCGCGCCCACCCGCCGCGTCCGCGTGCGGGCTGTCCTGGGGTTCCGGTGGCGTACTGATCATCATGCGCGGCTCACAGGGTGGCAAAGGCTGCGACGGGACCGGCCAGCAGGCCGACGCCCGCCAGGCTCAAGGCCAACCTCGGCCAATACGGCAACAGCAGCACCAGCAGCAGCGCGCTGAGCATCAACACCGCGCACCACTCCACCAGGCCTTGGGCCCACCCCGAGGCAGCCACCGCTGGCCAGATCGATAGCGTCAAGCACCCCCCACCGACCGCGCGCAACCCCAGGCGGCGGCGCGGCGACGGCTTGCTGCGCAGCAGTTCGCCATGGTGACGGTCGGTGGACAGGCACAGTGCGGTAAACCCGACGTAGCACATCAGCCATGCAAGCAGCATTCAATGCGCCTCCGGTTTGAGAGTGAGCGCGCGCGCCCGTTCGGCCCTGGGCTGGGGCGCCGTGCGGTGGTGCATCTTCCAGGCGGCCCAGGCGAGGAATACCCCGCTGCCCAGGCACGTCAGGTCGAAGCCGGCCATGGCCCAGTCGCCCGTCGCCAGTGACACGCCCAAGTGGTGCGAGGTGGTCAGCGCGTTGAGCGCAGGGATCGCGCCAAACAACAGCGCGCCAACGCTCAGTTGCTCGACCCAGGCCTGGCGCCCTCGGCGCAGCATGGCGTGCAACAGGCTCAGGCCCCACGCGATAAAGAACATTTGCACTTCCCAGTCGGCGCGCTGGGCGAAGCTCACCGGCAACAAACGGTTGGCCCAGAAGAACGCCGCGATGGCGATCAACAACCCGGACATGCTGGCAATATTGAGCACTTCGACCAGGCGCAGCTCAAACGGCATGCCGCCGGTTTTGGCGTGCTTGAGCTGGCGCTTGCCGAGCCAGATCACCAGGCCGGTGCCGATCATCGCGGTGCCCGCCAGCCCACAGATAAAGTACAGCCAGCGCAACACCGGGCCGGCGAAACGGCCCATGTGCAGGCCATAGAAACTGCCACCGATCGCCGCCGGCAGCGATTGCTCGGCGCTGACCCGCAGCCGCTCGCCGGTACTGCCGTTGAACGACACGGTGCTGCCGAAATCATGCACCACGCGGTCGGCGCCGGCGCGGACCACATTGACCGAGGCATTCGCATCACTCGGGTTATTCACCACCAAGCGCCCGACATGCCCGCCCGCCCACTGCGCCCGCGCCTGTTCGTACATCGGCAGCAACGGCAACAATGTGCCGGGCTGGCCCAGCGCCGGGGCGTTGTCGGTGGCGGGGAACACCTCGTTGAAGAAGGCCCGGCTGTCGTTGCCGTAAGAGGCCACGATCGGGGCCGGCATGACCATGCTCATGAAGATCACCAGGCTGCTGTAGGTGATCATCAAATGAAACGGCAGCACCAGCACGCCCACGGCGTTATGCCCGTCGAGCCAGGAGCGCTGGCCCTTGCGGGGGCGGAAGGTGAAGAAGTCCTTGAAGATTTTTTTGTGGGTGATGATGCCGGTGATCAACGCGACCAACATCACCATCGCGGCGAAGGTGGATAACCAGCGGCCCCAGGGGTACGGCATTTGCAGCTGGAAGTGGAAGCGATAGAAGAACTCGCCGCCCATGCTTTCGCGGGCTTGCACGGCTTGGCCGCTGACCGGGTCGAGGACTTTCTGGATGAAGTTGCCGCGTTTGCCCGGGTCGACCTTGTCTTGCCACATCACCGACAGGCCAGGGTCGCGGCTGTTCGGCAAGGTGATAATCCAGCGCGCGGCGGTGGGCGCCTGCTGCTGCAGGTAGGCTTGGGCCACCGCGAGGCTGCGCCCATCGTCCAACGGCCTGGCCTGCACTTCGGGCTGGGTCCAATGGCTGATTTCATCCTTGAAATACGACAAGGTGCCCGTCAGGAAAATCGCAAACAGCAGCCAGCCAAAGATCAGTCCGGCCCAAGTGTGCAACCAGGCCATGGCCTGGCGGAATCCTTCTTTCATGTGCGTGCCATCCATACACCCACACCTGCCAGGGTCGCGAACAACGCGCTCGGCAGCATCACGCCACACCAGGCACGCCATGCCGTGCGGCAGGCAAAGCACCACAGCACCGCCAACAGGTAGAACACAAACGAACTCATCATCCCGGTGATCACTGCGTCGGCGCGGGACGTGGGCAGCCACAGCGCCAGGCAGACGGCGGCCAGAGACGCCATCAGATAGCCGCCGACCACAGCGGCCAATGCGCGTGACGTGACAGCGAGGCGGTAAGCGGCGGGAAGCGAGGTTTTGCTTTTCATGCGGGGAGCGCCAGGTTCATCAGAGCGCAATATTAATGATAAATATTCTCATAAGCAAAAGAGAACGGATGAATCACCTGCTCGAAGGCGTGAGATCTAGCTGCCCGCCAGGCAACTCGGGGTGCCCGCGACCAGGGCGTCGATGGCGCAGCGCGTCTTGGCCGGCATGTGCGCCGCGGTGGGCCAGATCACATGAATCGGCGCGGGTTGCTCACGGTAGCTCGGCAGTACCGCTTCCAACTGCCCGCGCAGCACATAGTGCGCGATCAGCCAGCTCGGCAACCAGGCCAGGCCCACGCCAGCGATGGCGGCATCGGCCACGGCCTGGAGGTCGTCCATCATCAGCGGCGAGGCGACCCGCGCGCGGTGCGGGCGGCCTTGGGCATCATTGAGTTCCCACTCCAGGCGCGGCGCATTGCAGCGGTAGGCAATGCCGCGGTGCCCGGCCAAATCCTCGAGACACTCGATTCGACCGACGCGGCGCAAATACGCCGGCGCCGCCGCCAGGCCGATGGCCTGTTCGCCCAGGCGCCGGGCGCTCAAGCGGTCGGTGTCGGGTAACGCGCCGATTCGCACCGCCAGGTCGAAGCCTTCCTGGGCCACGTCGATCAGCCGGTCAGAAAACGAAATATCAATCTCCAACTGCGCAAAACGGTCCAGCAAGCCCCACAACGCCGGCGCCGCGTAGTGATGCCCGAAAGCCAGCGGCAGGCTCGCCCTCAAGCGCCCGCGAGGCTGCTGCCGACCGCTTTCGAGCACGGATTCGGCCGCTTCCAGCTCGGCCAGCGCGCGCAGGCAATGCTCGTAATAAGCCTGCCCGTCCTCAGTCAACCGCTGGCGGCGGGTGGAGCGCTGCAACAGGCACGTGCCCAGGCGCGCCTCGAGGCGCGCCAAGCCTTTGCCCACGGCCGAACGGGTGAGGTTCAGCCGTTCGGCGGCTTCGGTCAGGTTGCCGCTCTCGACGATCTGCAGAAAGAGTTCAACGCCATCAAAACGTGGGGTGGCCATGCTGTAATTGTCGCCTTTGATTCCCTGATTGAAGGAAAATTTGTCACGAATAAAGAATCTGATTCCCGCGAGAATGACACGCTCCACCTCTCGAAAGGAAGACCCCATGCCTCCCGCTGTCGCTGTATCGGCTGTCAGTCCATCAGGCTCCGCCAGAAACGCGCTCGCCCTCACCGCCGTGTGCCTGGTGGCGCTGATGTTCGGCCTGGAAATCTCCAGCGTGCCGGTGATCCTGCCCACGCTGGAACAACAATTGGGCACGGGTTTCCAGGATGCCCAATGGATCATGAACGCCTACACCCTGGCCTGCACCAGCGTACTGATGGCTGCCGGCACGCTGGCCGACCGCTTTGGCCGGCGACGCATGCTGGTGCTGTGCCTGTGGCTGTTTGGCTTGGCCTCGCTGGCCTGCGGGCTGGCTGAAGACGCGTCCCTGCTGATCACGGCGCGTTTCGTCCAGGGCGTGGGCGCCGGGGCGATGATGATCTGCCAGTTCGCGATTTTGTCGCACCAGTTCCGTGAACCGGCGGCGCGGGCGCGGGCTTTTGCGGTGTGGGGCGTGATCGCGGGCCTGGGCCTGGGCTTCGGGCCGATGGTCGGGGCGTTGATCCTGGCGGTGGCGGACTGGCGCTGGGTGTTTCTCGTACATGTGCCGCTGACCTTGCTGACTCTGGTGCTGCTGCATGTCAGCGTGCAGGAGTCGCGCGACCCGGCCAGCCATCGCCTCGATATCGCCGGCATGCTCACCTTGACGCTGTCGGTGTTTGCGTTGGTTTATTTCATCACCCAAGGCACCGAGAATGGCTTTGGCGCACCGGCCATGCTGGGCTGGGCCGGCCTGTCGCTGGCCGCGCTGCTGCTGTTCAGCTTGATTGAGCGGCGCAGCGCCCATCCGATGTTCGATTTTTCGGTGTTTCGCATCCAACGCTTCAACGGCGCGTTGATGGGGTCGATCGGCATGAACTTCAGCTTCTGGCCGTTCATGATCTACCTGCCGTTGTACTTCCAGGCGGGCCTGGGCTACGACACCCTGACCACCGGCAGCGCCCTGCTCGCCTATACCCTGCCCACCTTGCTGGTACCGCCGCTGGCCGAACGCCTGGCCCTGCGCTACGGCGCCGCACGCATCATCCCGCTGGGCCTGGGAGTGATGGGCAGCGGTTTTCTGGCCATGGCCGCCGCCAATGGCGCCGCGCATCCAAACATCGTGCTGGTGCTGTTCAGTTGCGCGATGGCCGGCGTGGGCTTGGCGCTGACCAACTCACCGACCACCAACACCACCACCGGCTCGGTCTCGGCGGATCGCGCCGGCATGGCCTCGGGTATCGACCTCAGTGCGCGGCTGATCACCCTGGCGCTGAATATTGCGCTGATGGGTTTGGTGCTCTTGCTGGGGATCAGCCATCAACTGGCCGAAGTGCTGCCCGAAACCAGCGCACTGGATTGGCCCGCGATCAGTCAGCACATTGCAGCGGGCAAGCTGGAAGTGCTGAGCTCGATGGGGCTGGCGCGCGCGGATGCCCAAGCGGCGCTGCGCCACGGCGCAGGTTGGGCGATGTTGTTTGCGGGCGTAGGGGCGTGTGGGTTGGCGTTGTTGAGCGGGTATTTTTTCCGACGCAGCAGGTAAACAAAAACGGGCCTGCATCTGCAGGCCCGTTCTCAGTGGGGAATGAAAAAACTGTCAGCTGTTAATTGCAGCGTTTTCGTTTTCCAGGAATTCCTCTTCAAGCGCGTCATCATTCACTTTGTTGGCCGGCACATTTTTCGCGGCAGCGCGTGGCTTGCCTTGCAGTTTGCCGAACAGGTGTTCCAACGCATGGTCCAGCTTGGTCGCGGCACCGTCGATCGCCAGTTCCAGCGTATCGGCTTTATGCAGCACCGAAAGCGGTTGATGGCCCTTTGGCCGTGCTTCCAGGCGGCAGCTTAAATCGTGGGGACCGGGCTTGTCGCCGTTCTCATCCCGCAGGTAGACCTCAACGCGGGTCAGGTCTTCGTCATAACGTTCGAGCGTGCTTTCAATGGTATTACGTACCCACTCCTCCAGTCGGATGCTGCTTTCAATATGGTTATCGCTATTGACTTGGATTTGCATAGTTCTTCCCTTATTTCAGCTAGCTCGCGAGAGGTCACAAACTGCAACACCGGGGTGGTGAAACCATGACCTCTTGATTACACAATTGAGCAGTCAGAGAAACAATTCAACCCCTTTGCAAAGATAAATCCCACATTACAAATTAACCCTGACTACAAGCAAAAACGCTGGTAGGGTGGGGAGTTAGTTACATCTTCCTATGCCCCGCAATCTTCATCGTTGCCCCGCGCGTGCCTGCTTGCGCCGCCGACCAATCATGCACCGCTTTCTCGCTATTGCCCTGAAACAAAGCACGACGCCAACCCATGTGGGAACCGGCTCGCCCGCGATAGCCGTCTCTCAGCCGAGGATTCATCAGTTGATCCACCGCAATCGCGGGCAAGCCCCCTCCTACAGGTGATTCCAGCGTCAGACAGGTCGCTGTACGGCACGGCCCTTGCTGTACAACTGATGAGGCAAACGGATGTTGTGAACCCTCAGCGACGGAGTGGCCGGTGGTCAGGCAACGCGAACTAATCCAGACCTCGGTCGTCAATGACTGCATGTTCTTATCAGGCGGTAACGCACCATGGACAATCCTTTTCAGATCATCACCGACACCTTCACCCCACAATACCGGGTCAACCTGAGCATCCAGCGCCTGGGCTGACCCTCTCGAATGAGCAGGGCGTGGTGGTCAAGCGCATGATCAGCGCCGCACAACGCAACGACCCGCAACGGCTCAAGCGCCTGGTGCAAAGCATTCAGTTCGGCATTGCCATCGAGCAGGGCCACAGCGCCATGGAGATCCTGGCGGTGATGACGGACGGGGACAGTCACAAGCTGTTGCAGCGACCGCCCACCCGCGCCCTGCCCTTGAGCGTCAGGCTTTAAAGCTCGCCTTTCTCTGTTTCAGGGCTCTCGCCCTTGCGGTGCGGGCCTTGCACCTTCACCGAGGGAAACGCCGACGACGCGTAGCGCACCACCAGAATCGAGAACGCCAACAACAGAATCCCGCCGCACAGGTAGATGATGCCGATGTCCGGCGGGTTGTGGTGGGACACGTTGGAGATCAGCAGACGCGTCAGCGCGGTGATCGCCACGTAGATCAGGAAGCGCACCGGCATGTGGTTGGTCTTGACGAATTTTCCGGAAATTTTTGAAAAAAGATTTAATATTTTTCGCTCACATCAGTTTTCAAAAACTATTAAGCGGATGGAGGCATAACCAATCAGAAAAGGGGCCATAAAAATAACCCCAATCTAGTATTAGATAGATTTTTTCAGCAATCTACTTATCAAAGCAATAATATTAGCCTTGTTTCTCAAATCACTAGGCTTGGTAGCTTTCAACTCACCGGCAATATCTTTGAAATCGCCAAAGACTTTTTTCAGCAAATCCTTTTCATCCAACGAGTGATCATTCTCCAACATCCACTTGACAGCAGCCAGCATAGCAAACGTAATAACTACTGCGATCGCGGCTGCCGCCGCATCAAGAATGAGTGTTGGAGGAAGGAAGGATTTAGCAATCAAGAATGCCGACATACCTAGCGTTTCACCAGCGAATGTCGGCAACAAGGCGAGCGCAGAAGATTTATTTAGAACCTCGCCTTTGTATAAATAATTGAGGGAGGTAATAGCTACCACTTGCGTAGCAGTAATGTATGCAGCACTCCCAGGAATGAACGCCTCGCCTGCAACTGCAACAATGGCAGCGCCAATAATTCCAACTGCATAGTTCTCCTTGTTTCGAAGATGCCTCGCAAGGAGCAGAGCTTTGCCTTCGGTGTTCAAGAAGACAAAAATTTCTGTCCTTAACTCATCAACACCTCGAATATCCATCGGTGCTGACTCACGCATTTTCGGATCAAACCCTTTGGTGCAGGTTCCGAAAACCTTATCTACGCCCAGTATTTTACACCACTGTTCTTTAACATCTTCATAAGCCGACTCTTGCAGATCGTCCCATTCATCAATTTTATTTAGAACAACGAATACTTTACTTGAGCTTTTCTTAAGATCCTCAAAATTCGCCGCCTGCGAGGCGTCAGCCGAACCCGTGACTACAAAAAGACCTAGATCAATATTTTTTAAGAACTCTACAGTCTCTTCGCTATTCTCTTCACGAACATCATCGAGTCCCGGACAGTCGATGATTAAAACCTGTTCATCAAGCTTATAAGCAGTGACTTTTGTGGTGACGCCCGAGCTAGCACCGACTTTTGCGAGAGGGTCTTTCCGAGTGCAACCAAGAACAGCGTTTAGCAAAGAGCTTTTACCAGCGCTCACCTTGCCAACTACAGCAACATTGACATGCTCATCAAAATTCGGCTTACGCTCTTCGTAAACTTTACTGAACAGATCGTCAAACTCTTCCTTCGATATTCCATCACTCATAACCAACTCCAGAAAATGACAGTTTTAGACTCTACCGCATAGCATTGTGCCACATCGATGCAAAAATGGGGATACCTGCATTAATTCAAAGCAAGCCGATACTCGAACACGTAAGCACCATCGACAACAAACTATAAAAAACTAAAATTTATAGACCGCATCACCTCGTCGTGCATAACGATTAATTCCTGCGGCCTTTGTACATTTAATGCGTGACCACTATTACTAAAATTTACAAGCTGCTGAATAAAACTATCGTCTGACGTAAGAACATCACCGGCCTGTTTATAAACATCAAACTCACACCTATCCATTATGGCTTTCCGGAAAGACATACCAGTATTAAAGGATTGTTCACCAAGACACTCCTCAATGATTTCGTCTAGTTTTACCATTTCATTCTCTATAGCAAATGTCAACGCCTCGAAATCAGAGATAGCAATAAAAACCATATCATCTAGAGATATAGGGCATTCACCATTACACTGCTTCTTAACTTCATCCTCTATATCCACCCCTATTAGCTGTTTGATACTGGAAGCAGTTGAAATCCCAAAATCATCATAAGTCACGACAACAGCCTTAAAGTTTCGCCCCCGAAATTCTTCGGTTTGAGAAAGAAACATCGCGCACTTTTCTGCTTGTATAACAGCCTTAATGAAGTCTTGGTCCAGCCTCTTTTTTAGCTCTACCGGGTCAGTGTTGACTTTGAGCCAATCCGTTTGCTCAATCGCCTTACTTTCGAGCAAAACAACACTCTCACCATCTATTGCAAAATCAGTGACTTTAGAACCCAGCGAGGGAATATTATTTTCTCGATAAATAGTTTTCAAAGCCTTTTCATCAAAAACCTTTAAAGCTGTCTTTTTTAATAATCCGCCAATATATGCCTCGACATCCAGTCCTAGCTGGGCTTTTGCGTCCTCAACTCTTGCATCCTTGATTGTCTGAATTAAAAGTAATGGAAAGCATGACAGCAAAAGCTTTTCCGAGAATAGATAGATTTTTTTACCTGACACCAAAAAAGGTTTTTTCTTTAAAGGCGTATCATAATAATAATCGTCAACCGTTCCAGCACTACCACTAAATCTGGCGAAAAAAGTTGGCAAATCACTATAACGAACTCCGAAAAAAACGAAAAAATTCACCACTTGATATAATGGTACGACTTTTTGAACACGATATAACAGGTCTATGATATTTAGTTCAAAAGACCCACTACCTTTCTTGCCTGTCGCCTGAACTAAAATATTCAGCCAGATAGTGAAATAGCTAGCGACTCCGACACCAGTAATCTCATGGAAAGTTTTTTCGTAAAACTCGTTACCACCTAGAATCTTGCATTGCCTTGCAAGACTTCTCATACACTCCGGTACATCCTTGCGAAGCAGCGACTGCTGATAAATCAACGGTCTGAATCTCAATAATAAATTTGCAGGGTCAGCATCAATAAGATAGTCTTGCAATCTAAACAGCTTATTACAGATCCTAACAAAATCAGTATCATTCATTTTTAAAACACCTGTGCTTGATGATGAGATTTTAATCATCATAAAAATCAACCACTGGGCATCCTGAATCATAAACGATTTTCCGCCAGAACTATTCTCCATAGCCAAATAGTTCATAGCGAGAGTGAAAACGGAATCACGCGAGTATTTCAAAATACTATTACGAACATCAGAGTATTTATTTGAGAAATTTCTCTTGTTGTTTTTCACTTAAAAATCCTTTTTTACAAAAACTAAAACTTAACTCACCTTAAAAACCTTAACAAATCAACAAATCAAACAACAAGAAAGACATAAGTCCTTACTAAAAAATTACAAACCCTAACAAACACACATCAGCTTTCTATTTTTTCTTTCACTGATGGAAATTTAGAAGACGAAAACCTAACAACGAGAATCGAAAGGGCTAAAAGAAGCACCCCGCCACACACGTAAATAATGCCAAGGTCCGGCGCGTTATGGTGCGAAACATCGCTAATCAAAAGCCGAATTAATGCAGTCACGCCGATGTACAGCAAAAATCGCAAGGGCATATGATTTGTTTTAAAATAAATCCCGCTCATTGCTAACAATTCTAAATAAATGAATAGCAATAGAATGTCATCAACGCTGATTTTCTCTTGCCCCAGCATACCTATAAAGGCACTGATAGCGGCCCATACCGTTATAGCCGCAATGCCGAACAGAGCTAGGTAGTGGAAAGCCTCAACCACCAAATTTCCTACCGAATCAGCGCCACTGTGCAAGCTTTTGCGCAGCTTCTCAATCCCACGAATTTCACTCATAGCTCACACCATCCATCACAGAAAAAAACAGCCTAGCCCGCCTTCAAGCGCGCCAAAGACCAGAAATCATAGGGGTTTCACCCTTTTTTTGCCTATAAGAAAAAATGTTAGATTCAGGTAGGTTCGTTTTGAAGTAAATCCCGACCATGGCGCCCAATTCCAGGTAGATGAACAACAGCAAGATGTCATCGATCTTGATGTGCCCGTTCTCCAGCATCCCCAGAAATTCCATCACCGCCGCCCAGGCGGTCACCGCACCGATGGCGAACAACGCCAGGTAATGGAACGACTCGACAAACAGATTGCCCAGCGACTCGGCCAGCCCGTGGACATTCTGACGCAGCTTTTCGGCCCAGTTGATTTTCACGATGATGCTTCCTTAGGTCGGCTCGACCGGATAATGCGGCTTGGACGTGACGGTTGTTCTGCATGCAGAAAAAAGGCCAGAGGCAGAGATAAGATGATGGCAGGGTGACATGGGACACTCCAAACCTGTATTTCCGGGCTACATTAAAAAACTGCTACCCAAACCCCACGGTTTGGCTTACCCTTTTAGCTGTATATAAATACAGTAGTCGC
>LNAP01002903.1_pt1 | contig 16705 bp, 11 predicted proteins | sample 602601 | NCBI WGS metagenome assembly LNAP01 (sample SAMN02440304, study PRJNA202911) | soil metagenome | biome: Subtropical and temperate rainforests or woodlands; isolation source: soil samples (1 kg each in a 20% v/v slurry with milli Q water) were... ... | reverse complement strand
GGCTGCTTCGCAGCCCAGCGCGGGGCAAGCCCGCTCGCCACGGGGGAATTCGTCAGTTTCTGAAAGATGTGTAGATACCCATGCTGCGATAGCATCACCTCCGTGTCACTGAAGCACCGAGGCGTCTGTATCGCAGGCAAGCCAGCTCCCACACAGTCTGAGGTCAGAGACCGGTCCAGGCACTGACAAACGCGGTGAGGTCTTCCTTTGCCGCCGTACGCGGCGGGTTCTGCGCGGTACCCAGATACAGGAAGCCAATCACCTCCTCACCCGCGCCCAGCCCCAACCCCTTGGCCACATGCGCCGAATACGACAAATCCCCGGTCCGCCACACCGCACCAATGCCCTGGGCATACGCCGCCAGCAAAATACCGTGGGCCGCACAGGCCGCCGCCAGCAATTGCTCGGACTTGGGCACCTTGAAGTGCTCCTGCAGACGGGCAATCACCACCACCACCAACGGCGCACGCAACGGGCCATTCTGCGCCTTGTCGATCACCGCTTGCGGGGCCTCGGGGTCTTGCAGGCGGGCCGCTTCGGCCAGCAGGGTGCCCATTTGCTCGCGGGCTGCGCCTTCCACGGTGAGGAAGCGCCACGGCCGCAGTTGGCCGTGGTCCGGCGCACGCATGGCTGCCGCGAACAGCACTTCGCGCTGCTCGGCAGTAGGGGCCGGTTCCAGCAGGCGCGGTACGGAAACACGGTTGAGCAAAGCGTCGAGAGCCTGCATTGGCCACCTCCAAAAAAAATGTGCGGTCATTCTAGCGGGAATGCATCAGATTGGAGCAAACGATAATTGCTCTTATTCAATCCGCCCCGCCCTGTTAGACTTTGCCCCTGAATTTCATCCACCCTCGCCCGTCTTCCAGGATTCTTGATGCCCCGTTTGCTTCTTCGCCTGTCTGCACTCTTGATGGCCGTGAGTCTGAGTGCCTGCGATGACGCCCCGCCGCCGACGTTTACCCAGGCCGAGCCCGGTGAAGCCCGTTCGGGGGGCAGCACCACGGTGCGCAAGACCGACCAGAATGCCTTTTCTCTGCCGTCGGCCAACCTGGCACCAACCCGCCGCCTGGACTTCAGCGTCGGCAACAGTTTTTTCCGCAATCCATGGGTGATCGCCCCGGCCACCACCACCGCCCGCGACGGGCTGGGGCCGCTGTTCAACACCAATGCTTGCCAGAACTGCCATATCAAGGACGGGCGCGGCCATCCGCCCGCGCCTGAGGCCAACAATGCGGTGTCGATGCTGGTACGCCTGTCGATCCCGGATTCGCCGCCCTATGCCAAGGTCATCGAACAGTTGGGGATCGTGCCCGAGCCGGTGTATGGCGGGCAGTTGCAGGACATGGCCGTGCCCGGTGTCGTCCCGGAAGGCAAGGTGCGGGTCGACTACACACCGGTCAACGTCACGTTCAATGACGGTACGGTGGTGGAGTTGCGCAAGCCGAGCCTGCAGATCACCCAGCTCGGCTACGGGCCGATGCACCCGGATACGCGGTTTTCCGCCCGTGTAGCACCGCCGATGATCGGCCTGGGCCTGCTCGAAGCCATCAGCGACGCGGACATCCTGCAAAACGCCAGCAAACGCCCGGACAAAAACGGCGTGCTCGGCCGCCCGAACTGGGTCTGGGACGATGCCCAGCAAAAAACCGTGCTCGGGCGCTTTGGCTGGAAAGCCGGGCAGCCGAACCTCAATCAACAAAATGTTCACGCGTTCTCTGGTGATATGGGCCTGACCACCAGCCTGCGGCCCATGGACGACTGCACCGACGCACAGGTTGCCTGTAAGCAGGCGCCCAACGGCAACGGCGAAAATGGCGAGCAGGAAGTCAGCGATAACATCCTGCGCCTGGTGCTGTTCTACACCCGGAACCTGGCCGTGCCCGCCCGACGCGACGTCAACGCGCAACAAGTGCTGGACGGCAAGAACCTGTTCTTCCAGGCCGGTTGCCAGGCATGCCACACACCGAAGTTCACCACCGCCAGCAATGCCGCCGAACCGGAGCTGGCCAACCAGGTCATCCGACCGTACAGCGATTTGCTGCTGCACGACATGGGCGAGGGCCTGGCCGATAACCGCAGCGAGTTCAAGGCCGGTGGCCGCGACTGGCGCACGCCGCCGTTGTGGGGCATTGGCCTGACGCAAAACGTCAGTGGCCACACCCAGTTCCTGCATGACGGCCGTGCCCGCAACCTGCTCGAAGCCGTGCTGTGGCACGGCGGTGAGGCCCAGGCGGCGCAGCAACAGGTGTTGTCTTTTAATGCGCAGCAGCGAGCAGCATTGCTCGCGTTCCTGAATTCTCTATAAGCTTTGCCCCAATTATTGAAGGGAGCTCGACATGTTCCGTCCCAAGTTGTTGTTCACCAGCCTGGCCGCCCTGGCCCTTGGCGCCTGCTCGCCGCAGGATCCGCAAGCGGTCACCTCGGCAGCCATCGCCAAGCAAGTGATCCTGCCGACCTACAGCCGCTGGGTCGAAGCTGACCGGCAGTTGGCCGTCAGCGCCCTGGCTTACTGCCAAGGCAAGGAATCCCTGGAGACCGCCCGCGCCGACTTCCTCCACGCGCAAAAAGCCTGGGCCGAGTTGCAACCGCTGCTGATCGGCCCGCTGGCTGAAGGCAATCGCGCCTGGCAGGTGCAGTTCTGGCCCGACAAGAAAAACCTCGTCGGCCGCCAGGTCGAGCAACTGGCCACTGCCCAGCCACAGATCGACGCCGCCGCCCTGGCCAAGTCCAGCGTGGTAGTGCAAGGCCTGTCGGCCTACGAATACATCCTGTATGACGCCAAGACCGACATCGCCAACGACGCCCAGAAAGCCCGCTACTGCCCGCTGCTGATGGCCATCGGCGAGCGCCAGAAGCAATTGGCCGAAGAAATTCTGGCCAGCTGGAACAGCACCGACGGCATGCTCGCGCAGATGACCAAGTTTCCTAACCAGCGCTACGCCGATTCCCACGAAGCCATCGCCGAACTGCTGCGCGTGCAGGTCACGGCCCTGGATACCCTGAAGAAAAAACTCGGCACGCCGATGGGTCGCCTGTCCAAGGGTATCCCGCAGCCATTCCAGGCCGATGCGTGGCGCAGCCAGTCGTCCCTGCAAGGCTTGCGAGCCAGCCTCGCGGCGGCCCAGACCGTGTGGGTCGGGGTCGACAACAAAGGCCTGCGCGGCCTGCTGCCTGCCGACCAGAAACCTCTGGCCGAAAAGATCGACGCCGCCTACGCCGCCGCCCTGAAGCTGTTCGACAGCAACCAGCGTTCGCTCAATGAACTGCTGGCCGACGACGCCGGGCGCGAGCAACTCAACGCTATCTACGACAGCCTCAACGTGGTCCACCGCCTGCATGAAGGCGAACTGGCCAAGGCGCTGGGCATCCAACTGGGCTTCAATGCCAACGACGGTGACTGATGATGCTCAGGCGACAGGCTTTGGCCATCGGCAGCGTGCTGCTCAGTGCAATCACCCTGGGCGGCTGGACGCTGTTCAAGCGCAAGGGCGACAGCCCGCTGTTGCTGTCGGCCCGGGATGATGCCGACGGCAAGCACTACGCCGTGGGCTATCGCCTGGACGGCAGCCAGGTGTTCGCCACCCAGGTCGGTCAGCGTTGCCACGACATCATCAACCACCCGAGCCTGCCCATCGCGCTGTTCGTGGCGCGCCGCCCCGGCACCGAGAGCTACCTGGTAGACCTGCGCGACGGCACGCTGCTGCAAACCGTGACGTCCCAGGCCAACCGGCACTTTTATGGGCATGCAGTCATCCACAAGAGCGGCGACTGGCTATACGCCACGGAAAACGACACCACCGACCCCGGTCGCGGCCTACTGGGCGTGTACAGGTTCGAAGGTGAGCGCCTGGTACACAGCGGGGAGATGTCCACCCACGGCATCGGCCCGCACCAGGTGTCGTGGATGCCCGATGGCGAGACTCTGATCGTGGCCAATGGTGGCATTCGCACCGAGGCCGAAAGCCGGGTCGAGATGAACCTCAACGCCATGGAGCCGAGCCTGGTGCTGATGCAGCGCGACGGCACCCTGCTGAGCAAGGAAACCCTGAGCCAGCCAATGAACAGCGTGCGCCATATGGGGATCGCCAGCGATGGCACGATCCTCACCGGGCAACAGTTTATGGGGCCTTCCCAGGAGCGTTCCGAACTGTTGGCGATCAAGCGTCCGGGGCAACCGTTCGTGGCGTTCCCGGTGGCCGATGAGCAATTGCAGGCCATGGGGCACTACACCGCCAGCGTGGCCGTACACAGCGAGTTGCGTCTGGTGGCACTGACCGCGCCACGGGGCAATCGCTTCTTTATCTGGGACATGGACAGTGGCGAACTGCGCCTGGACGGGCCGTTGCCTGACTGCGCCGGCGTCGGCGCAGTGGCCGACGGGTTTGTCGTGACCTCTGGCCAGGGTCGTTGCCGTTTCTACGATTGCCGGCAGCCCCAACTGGTGGCCAAGCCCCTGGATCTGCCAGCTGGGTTTTGGGATAACCACCTGCATCTGATCTAAAACCACTGTCGCGCTCCCGGGCCCACACCTGGGAGCCGACTCACCAGAAAAACCCTACGCAACCTGTGAAAAAACCCCGCCACGGGGACTACTCATCTCACAGACACGTCCGACTTTCCGCCTTATAGCACTCGCCTTTCTGATGAAGACTGCCTGGCTCATCGTGCCAGCGAGCGCCCCTGCGCGCGCCCTCCGCACCCTGTCACCTTCACAAGGAAGCAACTATGCCGGGCCGCCGGATGATTACCATGCTCAGCATCGTACTGCTGGTCGTGCTGATGCTCGCCAGCTATAAAGCGTTCTGGGTTTACCAACAGCTGCAGCTGCTGCATGCGCCAAAGCCGCCCGTCAGCGTGGCGGTGGCAACCGCCCTCGAACAACCCTGGCAGCGCCAGTTGCCCGCCGCTGGCACCCTCAAGGCATTGCAGGGCATCAACCTGAGTATCGAGGTGCCCGGCGTCGTCACCCAGTTGCACTTCGACTCCGGGCAAGTGGTCAAGCAAGGGCAAACCCTGCTGCAACTTGAGAATCAGGCCGAGCAGGCCGCGCTGGACGTGGCCCTGGCGGACCGCAGCCTGGCCCGGCAGAACTTCCAGCGCGGCCGCGAGCTGGTGGCGATCAACGCCATCTCCCAAGAGGAGTTCGACCGACTGTCCGCCGAGTTCAACCGCAACAATGCCGTCGTTGCACAACGTCGCACGGCGCTGGACAAAAAACGCATCGTCGCCCCGTTCAACGGCACCCTTGGCATCCGCCAAGTCAACATCGGTGACTACCTGCAAAGCGCCACCGTGATCGCCAGCCTGCAGGACGCCCATAGCCTTTACGTCGATTTCCACATCCCCGAGCACGCCGTTCAACTGATCAAGATCGGCCAGTCCGTGCGCATTGAAGTCTCGGCACGCCCAGGACTTTCCAGTCTCGCCACCATTAGCGCCATCGACCCCATCGTCGACCCCCACACGCGAAATGTGTTGTTACGCGCCCCCCTGACTCACCCGCCCGCCGACCTGTTGCCGGGTATGTTCGCCCACTTGCAGGTGCTGCTGACGAACCCGGGTTTGCATATCGTGATCGAGGAGAGCGCAATCGCCTACAGCCCCTATGGCCAGTATGTGTACGTCGTAGCCCCGCGCAAAAACAGCGAAGGCCGTGACGAGCTGGATGCCGAGGGCAAGCCGCTGCTGATCGCCGAACAACGCCTGGTCGAAACGGGCGAGCGACGCGATGGCACCATCGTGATTGCCAAAGGGCTGGCCAAGGGCGAACAGGTCGTTACTGCCGGCCAGATCAAATTGCAAAACGGTACCCCAGTGCGCATCAGCATCCACCGGAACCAACCTGATGAGCGTCCACTGGCGGCCCAACGGGAGAACGAAAAATGACGTTCACCGACCTGTTTATCCGCCGCCCCGTACTGGCCCTGGTGGTCAGCCTGTTGATCGTGTTGCTGGGCTGGCAGGCCTTTGGGCAATTACCATTGCGCCAATTCCCGCAGATGGAAAGTGCGCTGGTCACGGTGACCACGGTCTCTCCAGGCGCCAGTGCCGAGACCGTGCAGAGCTACATCACACAACCTCTGCAGAAAAGCCTGGCAAGCGCGCAAGGCATCGACTACATGCGCTCCACCAGCCGGCAGAACGTGTCGATTATTTCCATCTACGGGCGGGTCGGGGCCGACAGCGACCGGTTGTTCACCGAGCTGTTGGCCAAGACCAATGAAGTAAGGAACCAACTGCCTCGGGACATAGAGGATCCGGTGCTGAACAAGGTCGCGGCGGATAACACCGCGCTGATGTACCTGGGTTTTTCCAGCGACACCATGAACAATGCGCAAATCACCGACGTCCTGCTGCGTGTGATCCAGCCTCGCCTGGTGACTCTGCCGGGCATGGCCGAGGCCCAGATCATCGGCAACCAAAGCTTTGCCATGCGTATCTGGCTTGATCCGCTGAAACTCGCAGGCTTTGGTTTGAGCGCCAGCGATGTGACCCAGGCCATCAAGCGCTACAACGTACAGTCCATTGCCGGCGACGCTACAGGTGAATTGGTCGTTACCAGTGTCACGGCCAATACCGAACTGCAGTCGGTTGAAGGCTTCCGGGCCATCACCTTGAAAACCAACGGCGACAGCCAGGTCCGCCTCGGGGATGTGGCGCGGGTGGAGCTGGGAGCGCAGAACTACGACAGCTTCAGTTCATTCAATGGCCTGCCCGCGACCTACATCAGCATCAAGCCGACCCCCGACGCCAACCCGCTGGAGCTGGGCAAGCGCGTACGCGAACTGATGCCCCTGCTGCAGGCGCAGTTACCGCCTCATCTGCAAGCCGATATCGCCTACGACTCGACGTTGTACATCAACGCCTCTATCGACCATGTGCTGTCGAGCCTGCTGGAAGCCATCCTGATTGTGGTGTTGGTGGTGTTCCTGTTTCTGGGCTCTTTGCGCGCCGTGGTGATTCCCGTCATCACCATTCCCCTGTCGCTGGTCGGCACGCTGTTCTTCATGCAACTGATGGGGTACTCGATCAACGTCCTGACGCTGCTGGCCATGGTCCTGGCCATTGGCCTGGTGGTGGATGACGCCATTGTGATGATGGAGAACATTCATCGGCATATCGAACGAGGCAAGTCGCCCCTTGAGGCGGCGATCAAAGGCGCGCGGGAGGTGTGCGTGCCGGTGATTTCGATGACCATTACCCTGGCCGCGGTGTATGCGCCCATTGGTTTCCTGCAGGGGTTGACCGGGGCGCTGTTCAAGGAGTTTGCCCTGACCCTGGCCGGGGCCGTGGTGATTTCCGGTATCGTTGCGCTGACCCTGTCACCGATGATGTGCGCCCTGTTATTGCGCCCTGAAGAACAGCCACGGGGCCTGTCCCTGGTCCTGGACCGGCTGTTCAACCATCTGAAGCAGCGTTACCAGCGCCGCCTGCATCAGATCATGGAGGCGCAGTCGGTGGTCATCGTGTTCGCCCTGCTGATCCTCGGCCTGATTCCCGCCATGCTCACCTTCACCCTCTCCGAGCTGGCCCCCGATGAGGACCAGGGCCTGATCTTTATCCTCGCCAGCGCACCGCAGCCGAGCAACCTGGCCTACCTCAACCGTTACACCCAGGACTTCATCGCGCTGTTCAAGACCCTGCCCGAGTACCAGGCCTCGTTCCAGATCAATGGCCTCGATGGCGTGCATTCGGGGGTGGGCGGTTTCCAACTGCGCCCGTGGGACCAGCGCGAGCGCACGCAGATGGAGGTGCTGGCGCCGCTGCGCAAAAAGCTCGACAGCATCCCCGGCCTGCAAGTATTTGCCTTTAACCTGCCGTCCTTGCCGGGTACAGGCGAAGGCCTGCCTTTTGGTTTTGTCATCAGTTCCCAGCAGGACCACAAGTCGATGCTGGCGGTGGCCGAGCGCGTCAAACAGCGGGCCATCGACTCCGGGAAGTTTGCCTACGTGGATATCGACCTGGCCTTCGACCGGCCCGAAGTAGTGATCGACATTGACCGGGCCAAGGCCGCGCAAATGGGCGTGTCCATGCAGGACCTGAGCCTGACCCTGGCGACCCTGCTGGCTGAAACGGAAATCAACCGCTTCAGGATTGATGGCAATCTGTACAAGGTCATTGCCCAGGTCGAGCGCACCTACCGCGACAACCCGGACTGGCTGAGTCACTACAACGTCAAAAATGCCAAGGGCCAATTACTGCCCCTGTCGACGTTGATCACCGTCTCCAGCCAACAGGTACGCCCGCGACAGTTGAACCAGTTCCAGCAGCTCAATTCGGTGCTGGTCTCGGCTTACCCGATTGTCGGTATGAGCAACGCCCTGGAGACCGTACAAGCCATCGCCCAGGAAGAGGCTCCGGCGGGCTACACCTTCGACTACAGCAACGCCACGCGCCAGTTTGTGCAGGAGGGCAATGCGCTGTGGGGTACGTTCGGCCTGGCGTTGGCGATCATCGGCCTGGTGCTGGCGGCCCAGTTTGAAAGCCTGCGTGACCCGCTGGTGATCCTGGTGACGGTGCCGCTGTCGATCTGTGGCGCATTGATCGCGCTGTTCCTCGGCTGGTCGACCCTGAACATTTACACACAAATCGGCCTGGTCACGCTGATCGGCCTGATCAGCAAGCACGGCATCCTGATCGTCGAGTTCGCCAACCAGTTGCGCAAGGAGCAGGGGCTGTCGGCGCGTGCCGCCATCGAAGAAGCCGCCGCGATCCGCTTGCGGCCGGTGCTGATGACCACCATCGCTACCGTGCTGGGGGTGATCCCGCTGGTGTTTTCCAGCGGTGCCGGCGCGGTCAGCCGGTTTGATATCGGCATGGTGATCGCCACCGGCATGTCGATCGGGACCTTGTTCACTTTGTTCGTCCTGCCGTCGGTGTATACGGCGCTGGCCAAGCGCGACATGCCCGCACCCTGACCTCATATGGGAAAGGCCTGACACCCCTTTCCCTATTCCCCTACGCCTTAAAACCATTGCGCTTGAGCCTGCCCGCGAACGCTGAAATTTACCAGTTGGAATCCCCCCGAAACTCGGAGTAATGTGCCGAATCGTTCGTCTTCGTCTGCCTCAGTTTTTTCCAAGGAACCGGAATATGCTGCGTCGTCGCATGCTGATCATGTTGGCCGTTGTGCTGCTCATCGTCCTGCTGCTGGGGGGCTATAAAGCCTTTTCCATTTATCAGCAGATCCAGGTCTTTTCCGCGCCCAAACCGCCGGTCAGCGTGGCGGTGGCCACCGCGGTCGAACAACCGTGGCAACAGCGCCTGCCGGCGGTGGGTACGCTCAAGGCCTTGCAGGGGGTGAACCTCGCCCTGGAGATTGCCGGCACGGTCAAGGACGTGCAGTTCGAGTCGGGGCAGAAGGTCAAGGCCGGGCAGCCGCTGGTGCAACTCGACAGTGCGGTGGAAGACGCCCTGCTGCAAACCGCCCAGGCCGACCTGGGCCTGGCCCAGCTCGATTACGGGCGCGGCAGCCAACTGGTGGGCAGCCAGGCGATCTCCAAGGGCGAGTTCGACCGGCTCTCGGCGCAACTGCAAAAAAACAAGGCCACGGTCAACCAGCTCAAGGCGTCCCTGGCCAAGAAACACATCCTCGCGCCGTTCAGCGGCACTATCGGCATTCGTCAGGTCGATGTGGGCGACTATCTGGCCAGCGGCACGGTGATTGCCACCTTGCAGGACCTGAGCAGCCTCTATGTGGACTTTTATGTGCCCGAGCAGTCGGTGCCCAAGCTGGCCGTGGGCCAGGGGGTACAGGTGCAAGTCTCGGCCTACCCGAAACTGACCTTCCCCGGCACCCTCAGTGCGATCAACCCGAAAGTCGAGAGCAGCACCCGTAACGTGCTGGTTCGAGCGACCCTGGCCAACCCGGACAATAAACTGCTACCGGGCATGTTCAGCAGCCTGCAAGTGCTGCTGCCCGACCCGCAAGCGCAGGTGGTGATACCGGAAAGTGCCATTACCTACACCCTCTACGGCAACTCAGCCTACGTGGTAACACAGAAAAAGACCGAGGACGGCAGCCTCGAAAAAGATGCCAACGGTCAACCGATCCTGATCGCCGAACGGCGCTTTATCGAAACCGGCGAACGGCGCGATGGCCTGGTGCTGATCACCAAAGGCCTGAGCAGTGGCGAGCAAGTGGTCAGCGCCGGGCAGATCAAGCTCGACACCGGTGCGCATATCGCCATCACTGCGGATAAAAACCTGCCGGCCGCCCCTGGCCAACCTCCGCGCAACGACGGTTCAAGGAACTGAGCCATGGCGTTTACCGACACGTTTATCCGCCGCCCGGTGCTGGCCATGGTGGTCAGCCTGCTGATCGTGCTCCTGGGTTTCCAGGCCTACAGCAAACTGCCACTACGCCAATACCCATCCATGGAAAATGCCCTGATCACGGTGACTACCGCGTACCCCGGGGCCAATGCCGAGACGATCCAGGGCTATATCACCCAGCCGTTGCAGCAAAGCCTGGCAAGTGCCGAAGGTATCGACTACATGACCTCGGTCAGTCGCCAGAACTTCTCGGTGATTTCCATCTATGCGCGGATCGGCGCCAACAGCGACCGGCTGTTCACCGAGCTGCTGGCCAAGGCCAACGAGGTCAAGAACAAACTGCCCCAGGACGCCGAAGACCCGGTGTTGAGCAAGGAGGCCGCAGATGCCTCGGCGCTGATGTACATCAGCTTCTCCAGCCAGCAACTGAGCAACCCGCAGATCACCGACTACCTGTCGCGGGTGATCCAGCCCAAGCTGGCGACCCTGCCCGGCATGGCCGAAGCCGAGATCCTCGGCAACCAGGTATTTGCCATGCGCCTGTGGCTGGACCCGGTCAAGCTCGCGGGCTTTGGCCTGAGCGCCAGTGACGTCACCGATGCCGTGCGCCACTACAACTTCCTCTCCGCCGCCGGCGAAGTGAAGGGTGAGTATGTGGTCACCAGCATCAACGCCAACACCGACTTGAAGACCGCCGAGGCCTTCGCCGCCATCACCGTGAAGACCGATGGCGACAGCCGGGTGCTGCTGGGCGACGTGGCCCGGGTGGAAATGGGCGCGGAAAACTACAACGCCATCAGTTCCTTTGGCGGTACGCCTTCGGTGTACATCGGCATCAAGGCCACGCCCAGTGCCAACCCGCTGGATGTGATCAAAGAAGTACGCAAGCTGATGCCGGAGCTGGAATCCCAGTTGCCGCCCAATCTCAAAGCAGAAATCGCCTACGACGCCACGCTGTTTATCCAGGCGTCCATCAACGAAGTGGTCAAGACCCTGTTTGAAGCGGTGCTGATCGTGATCGTCGTGGTGTTCCTGTTTCTCGGGGCGCTGCGCTCGGTGGTGATCCCGGTGGTGACCATCCCGCTGTCGATGATTGGCGTGCTGTTTTTCATGCAACTGATGGGCTACTCCATCAACCTGCTGACACTGCTGGCGATGGTGCTGGCCATCGGCCTGGTGGTGGATGATGCCATTGTGGTGGTGGAGAACATCCACCGCCATATTGAAGAAGGCAAGACGCCACTGGACGCTGCGCTGGAAGGCGCGCGGGAGATTGCCGTGCCGGTGGTGTCGATGACCATCACCCTGGCGGCGGTGTATGCGCCCATCGGTTTCCTCGAGGGGCTGACCGGGGCGTTGTTCAAGGAGTTCGCCCTGACCCTGGCCGGTGCGGTGGTGATTTCCGGCATCGTCGCCCTGACCCTGTCACCGATGATGTGCGCCCTGCTGTTGCGCCACGACGAAAACCCCACGGGCCTGGCCCATCGCCTGGACCGCATCTTCGAAGGCCTCAAGCGCCGCTACCAGACAATGCTGCACGGCACATTGAACACCCGGCCGGTGGTGATCGTGTTTGCCCTGATCGTGCTGTGCCTGATCCCGGTTTTCCTCAAATTCACCCAGTCGCAACTGGCCCCGGATGAAGACCAGGGCATCATCTTTATGATGGCCAGCGCACCACAGCCGACCAACCTGGACTACCTGAACACCTACACCGACGAGTTCATCACGATCTTCAAGGACTTCCCGGAGTATTACTCCTCGTTCCAGATCAATGGGTTCAACGGGGTGCAATCGGGTATCGGCGGCTTCCTGCTCAAACCGTGGAACGAGCGCGACCGCACGCAGATGCAGATCCTGCCTGAGGTGCAGAAACGCCTGGAGCAGATCCCCGGCTTGCAGGTATTCGGCTTCAACCTGCCATCACTGCCCGGTACCGGCGAAGGCCTGCCCTTCGGTTTTGTGATCAACACACCCAATGACTATGAGTCGTTGCTGCAAGTGGCCGACCGCGTGAAGAAACGGGCCATGGAGTCGGGCAAGTTCGCCTTTGTCGATATCGACCTGGCGTTCGACAAACCCGAGGTGGTGGTGGACATCGACCGCGCCAAGGCGGCGCAGATGGGGGTGTCGATGCAGGATCTGGGCAGCACACTGGCGACCTTGCTGGCGGAGGCGGAAATCAACCGGTTCACCATTGATGGGCGCAGCTACAAGGTCATCGCCCAGGTCGAGCGGGCCTACCGGGACAACCCCGAGTGGCTGAACAGTTACTACGTGAAAAACACCCAGGGCGAGTTGTTGCCGCTGTCGACCCTGATCAGCATCAGTGACCGCGCGCGCCCGCGCCAACTGAACCAGTTCCAGCAACTCAACTCGGCGCTGATCTCGGGCTTCCCGATTGTCAGCATGGGCGAGGCCATCGACACCGTGCGTCAGATCGCCATCGAAGAAACCCCGGCCGGCTACGCCTTCGACTACAGCGGCGCCTCACGCCAGTTCATCCAGGAAGGCAGCGCGCTGTGGGTCACCTTTGGCCTGGCGTTGGCCATCATCTTCCTGGTGCTGGCGGCACAGTTCGAAAGCTTCCGTGACCCGCTGGTGATCCTGGTGACGGTGCCGCTGTCGATCTGCGGCGCGTTGATCCCCTTGTTCCTGGGTTGGTCGAGCATGAACATCTACACCCAGGTGGGGTTGGTGACGTTGATCGGGCTGATCAGCAAGCACGGGATCCTGATCGTCGAGTTTGCCAACCAGTTGCGCAAGGACAAGGGCCTGACGCCCCGTGAAGCAGTGGAAGAAGCGGCGGCGATTCGCCTGCGCCCGGTGTTGATGACCACGGCAGCGATGGTGTTTGGCATGGTGCCGTTGATCTTTGCCACAGGGGCCGGGGCGGTCAGTCGGTTTGATATCGGGATGGTGATTGCTACGGGGATGTCTGTGGGTACGTTGTTTACGCTGTTTGTGTTGCCGTGTGTTTATACGTTGTTGGCCAAGCGTGAGGTCTTGGCTGCGGTGGATTGATTGAGTACCTATCCGTTTCTGCGGCCCCTGTGGGAGCTGTCTCGCCCTGCGAGGCTGCGATAGCGGTGTGTCAGACAACATAAAGGCTAGCAGTGCCGGCGCCATCGCTGGCAAGCCAGCTCCCACACCCACCAGGGAAAGCGGCTTCGCGCTCCGGTTCTACTGTGGCTCTGCTTTTGATCTTGATCTGAGGCGCCCCGCCAGGGCTGAGCGTATAGCCGCCATCCCAGACCAAGAACGCAGCAACACGCAAAAAACAAAAGGCCCCGCACTGCGGGGCCTTTTACAGGGGCGTCAATCTCTTCAACTCGCAGGCCTCATCCCTTGGGACATCCCAAACATAAACAGCAAAAGCTGATGATCAGGCTGCGTAACCCCCGTGGTCTTGGCGATCCGCGGCACCGGGCATTGCCCGCCGTTGTGCGCCGCGCTGAGGACTTCTGTGCGGGGCTGCTCCCAGGCAGCCAGGGCCAGGGAGGCGATGCCCAAGGCCCCCAACAGAAACAAACCTCGTGCTATTTCTAGCTTCATTAGGTTAAACCCTTGATAGCGCTGCCAAACGCCGCTTCGTAAAAGTAGCTGAGTTTTTGCCAGTCGGCGGCATTCCACGACGAATGGCGCCGCAACTGCTGCATGTCATGGTCAGCGGCCCGGCGGGCGGTCAAGCGTTGGCGACTCTTCTCGAGATCCAGCAGCGCCACTTCGACCGTCGCGCCCTCTGCCGCCCCGCTGACCCGCACAAAAATATGCTTGCTGTACAGGCAGCCATGCTGCCAGCGCCCCTTGTGCATGCGCGCCAGGGTTTGCGCCAACTCAGCTAGCAGGCGCTCATGCACCAGTTCCCCACATTGCGCGCGGCCACCGGCGGCGTACCAGCTGTCGATATCCACAAAGCCATCCAAAGCCGCCGTCACCAGCAAAGCCTTCCACTGTTGGTCCGGATCACGACGGGCGCCACAGAACACCAGTTCCGGAACCCCCACATCGAGCAAGCGCAGGCCCCTGAGCGCATCGCGCTCGCGCAACACCGTGGGCCGCCCAAAAGGATGCAGCCAGCTGCGATAAGTGTGACCTGTCTGGCGCTTGCTGTAGAGCAAGCGCCCACTGGTGCCGATTACCCGCTGTACACCGCTTTCGCCCCCTCGACGCCGATTGGGCTCCTCGACCCACTCGCCCTGCTGCCGCCAGAAGTAATCGAAGCGCTCTTCGGGAGCTACGTGACTGCCTGCTGCGTACTCAACTGCCATCCTGCTACCTCTTGCGCAATACATACACTCGCCACATGGCGTACAGCGGTATGAAGTCCAAATACTCCTGGACGCGGAAACCAGCTTGCTCAAACTCAGCTTCAACAGTAGCAGCCGGTAACACAAAACGATTTCGGTAACTCTCCTGCTCACTTTTGTTGCGGCGCTGCACTTCCAGGCGCTTGCGTTTCCAGGCCTTGAAGTTGCCATCCACCCACAACGAAATGATCACGCTATCGCGGGTAACCCTTTGAAATTCTTTCAATAACGCCAGCCGATGCGCCGGGTCGCCGATGTGGTGCAGCAGACGCATGCAGAAAATGCTGTCCACTGCGTTGTCTGGCAGGTCGATATCAAACGCTGATGTCTGCAAGGGCCGTACCCGCTTGAGCACATCCGCCGGTTGCGACGCAGTGGCGATGCTTAACATGGCCTCGGAATTGTCCGCGCCGATAATCACCCGGTTGGGCTTTTCGGCCAGCAGTGGCCAGAAACGCCCGACACCGCACGGCAGATCCAACACCAGGCCAGGCTCACCGGCCATCGCCAGCGCACCGCGGGCCAATTGCTCATCCCGTTTGTGCGACAGCCGCCGCGCCAACTTGCCCTGATGTTTAAGCAGATATTGTTGAGCGTGCCGGTCGTCGTACTTGGCGGAAAATTCAAGTTTGATAGGGGTAGCCATCCACGGATCTCCTAGACTGATGCCTGCAACCTTAAGCAGTCGCACGTCATCCGCAGGTCAACCCTTTGTGAAAAAAACGTCCCGTCTAACCCTAAAGAATTACAAGGTTTTACAGGGAAAAAGCATGGCATGAAGCCATCTTCGCCGAACAGGCGGGAATCTGCCCCTGGGGAAGGGGCAGGAAAGGGCTCAGGATTTGACCTGATTCAATTCAACATGGAAGCGACAACCACTGGGCTCCATGGTACTGAGGCTGACCACCCAGCCCTGGCTCTCGCAGATGCGCTGGACCAGTGACAAACCCAGGCCCAGGCCGTCACCGCGTTTTTCGTTACCGCGTACAAACGGCTCGAACATAGCCTCGCGCTTGTCTTCGGGAATCCCCACCCCGCTGTCTTCCACTACAAAGCCGGTAGGCTCCAGGGTCAGGCGGATAAACCCGTGTTCGGTGTAGTGCAGGGCGTTGCGCAGCAGGTTGCCCATGACCGCATGCAGGAAGGTGGCGTTGTAGCGGGTGTCGAGTGGGTTGCCCGGCAGGTAGAACAACTCGATGCCCTTGCGCTCGATAGGTTCGCGCCAGATCCCCAGCAAGCCCTCCGCAACCTCGGAGAGGCTGACCTGGGGCGACATCGTGGTGTCGTCATGCTGGGCACGGGCCAGCATCAGGAAGGTCTGCACCAGCTCGCGCATTTCCTCGCAGGCCCGGGCGATACGCTCGACCTGTTTACGCCCCCGTGAATCAATCGCCGGGTTTTCCAGCAGCAGTTCGCAGGAACTGGCCAGCACCATCAAGGGCGTGCGCAGTTCATGGCTGACATCGCTGGTGAACAGGCGCTCACGGGTCAGGGCCTGGCGCAGACGGCCAAGGGTGGCGTCGAAGGCCACTGCCAGTTCGCCCACTTCGTCGGCCGCATAGTCCGGCGCCAGCGGCGGCGCCAGCCCCAGTAATTGGTCACGATGCCGCACCTGGCGCGCCAGGCGCACCACCGGTGCCATCACCTTACGGGCAAGGACCCAGCCGAGGAATACCGCCAGTGCCAGGCTGAGTACAAACCCTACCAGCACCACTGCAAACAACACGCGCTCGCGCTCTTCGAAATCGCTCTGGTCTTGCAGCAGGACATATCGACGGCCGTCGACGATCTCGACCATGGCATGGTAGGAAAGCGCATCGCGAAATACTTCGTGAAAGCCGGCGTCCAGATGCCGCAAGTCCTTGGGCAGTTGGAAATCCCCGCGTCCGCCGCTGAAATAGAACAGCTGGTCCGGCTCGGGACGGTGGCGCCAGTCTTCGACACTGTCCATCAACAGCAGACGCTGCAGGTCGCCGCCCAGCCCCGCCGAAATCAGTTTTTCTTCCACCAGGTGCACCGTGGCGACGATGCCCATGGCGAAGGCCCCCGCCACCAGCGCGCTCATCAGCGCAAAGGCGATGATGATCCGCTGGGCAAGGCTTTGCTTAAACTCCATCACG
>LNAP01005828.1_pt1 | contig 16716 bp, 21 predicted proteins | sample 602601 | NCBI WGS metagenome assembly LNAP01 (sample SAMN02440304, study PRJNA202911) | soil metagenome | biome: Subtropical and temperate rainforests or woodlands; isolation source: soil samples (1 kg each in a 20% v/v slurry with milli Q water) were... ... | reverse complement strand
GCCCAGGTCGTGCTTGTCCAGCAGATGCCGAAACTTCAGCACCGTGGTCTCGTCGGGCACCCGCTCGACGCCCAGGTCGATGCCCACGAAGCGGCGCAGGCTGGCAATGTCATACAACGCCTCCTCGACCGCGTTGTCGGCCAGATTGAACCAGTGCTGCAGCAGGTGAATGCGCAGCATGCGCTCCAGTCCGATCGGAGGGCGCCCATTGCCGGCCTTGGGATAGTGCGGCTCGATCACTGCGCACAACGCAGCCCACGGAACGATGGCGTTCATCGCGTCCAGAAAGTCCTCGCGCTTGGTGCGACGGCGAAATCGCTCGAATCCCGCACCCTGGTCCGCCGCCATCGCCAATGTCTGCTGCTTCATTTCCGGCACTCACGCTGTTGACTATGCCTTCAATACAGCAATCGCCGGGCCAGGGGACTTGATCAGTCTTGCCTTAGATCCTGCCAATAGGCCCATAGTTGATGCCAATATCGCCTCAACAGCCCTCCTCTTTCAGCATCTGCTCAAGAATATCGAGCACCTTGTTGGTATTGGTCACATACCCCTGATAAAGGGTGAAGTGATTTTTCAACAGCCCCTCGCTGAAACCCGCCATTCCGATAAGCCTTGCATAGTCTTTTGCCGTGTACGCCATGATGTTTCTCCTTTCTTTTTCTGTGTGTTTAAGGGAAAGGCGTGACTCATGAAAAAGCAGCCCATCCCATTGCCCATATCTATCAGACCTTTAACTGCCGGCAGACTACTATTGTGCCGGCACAGGTTGCTCCATGCCCAATGGTGTCGGCTTTGGCTGATCACCCAGCTTTCTTCTCCGCGCTCTTCAGCTCTTCCAGACGCTTATCAATCAACTGGCACTTATCCGGCAAATCCTTGCTGGCCGTCTCCAGGTCCATCTTCTTCAACTCATCATTGATCTCCTTGGCCTTGGCCGGGTTTTGCTCCGTGATCTTGGCGACCTCCTTGGCCAATTGTTCGCGCTTGGCGGTGGCTTCGTCGGGAGGGCAGGCCCAAACGGGGAGGGCGCAGGTGAGGGTGGCGGCGAGGGTCAGTTTCAACAGGGTGGTTTTCATGAGCTGGGCCTCATTGATCAATGTCACGGCGTTATTGAGTGGAGGGTTTCTCCACCCGGAAAGTTCAGGCTATGGACTCAAACCCGCACGCTAGAGCGTCCACCAAAAAACACCTAGAACGGCGTATTGACGTCAGAATGATGGCAACTTAACATCGCGCCGTCACATTGATATCACTTCGCCGTTTCGAGGGACCGAAAAATGCTGATGCAATGGAAAGAGCAATGGAAAGGGGGCCGATTTATTTATTGCAGGTGAATAAATAATTCTGTCCCCTTTTTTGTCCTTTTTTGCTATTTAATTCACCTCAGCAAGTGGCGAATTTTGGATTATGAAAACTTTGGACAGCCTGGGGATGTTTTGGAGTGTTAAAGACCCGGCAACCGGCGATGTTTACCAGGACGAAGTCAATGGTCTGATTTTTTATGGCTATTGGTCCAAAGGCTTTACGAAAGAATTGACCAAGGAGCTCACATCCTTTGAGTCTATTTGGAAGGAAGGAGCAGAATTTAAGTCCCGATTGTGGGAGGATGAATCTCTAAGTGGTCTCTCAATAGAACTTAGAATAACGGCTTGGCCAGCTGAGAGTGTGTGGCCTCTTCTTATTAAGGAATCGCTTAAGTGGTTCGTCAGCCACGGAGCTACGATTGCTTGGTGTGGAACGGAATACAGCAGTCCGTCTATTAAGGTTTTTTGTGTTGATGACGAACAATGGAATGGAAGTGTGTATGCCGTTTATAGCGATAAAACAGGATTGCTCCTGGGATCTGATTTATTAGCCGAATATAAAGAGCTTGAGCCGTACGAACTGGAAGTCGCATATAAAATGGCATTCGGGATTTCGTAGGGTAAAGGGGGTGCCCATTAGTCGGTCTCGAGTCAAGGCTAATGGGTGTCCCCTTTTTCATGCTGATGATTTTAAGAGATGATGAGTATGAGTTTCGAATTGTTGGCGTTTGGTTATCTTGGCTCGATTAAAAACGGCCTGAGTCGGGCTGAGGTAAGGTCGATCCTGGGGGGTGGTTTTGAGGAGTTTCTCAAAGGGCCAGACTCTGTTGTACCAACAGATGCGTATGATGATTTTGGGTTACATGTTTACTATGATGAAAGCTATAGGGTTGTCGGTGTGGAGTTTTTAAAGTGGAGTGATTTTTTCTGGAAGGGGCAACGGCTGGCGGGTGAGAATTTGCAGTTGGTTCGACAGTTCTTTGAAAATAATGGTCAGGTTCTGACGTTTAACTCTTCAGGTTTTTATGTGAATAGTTTAGGGCTAAGGCTATATGCTCCCGATATGGGAGAGGAAGACGCTATTGTTGAAACGGTATATGTGAATTTGCGTGTTGAATAGACGTAATAAAACGTAGAGGGACCGACCACGTTTTTTCCTTCAATTTAGGCCTGTCTCGGATGAATACAGAAATCACCAGCATCCGGCTTGGGGATGAGTATGACGACGTGTTGAAGGCCGCTTTAGAAAAGGGGACGGATTTATTTGTCTGCTTGTCCAGAAAATAAATCTGTCCCCTTTTGTTCGGTCCCCTTTTGTTCCCGGTTCCAAAGCGTGAAGGTGGCTACTTCGACCACCTGAAGGAGATGAATGATAATCTTCGACGGTTGCGAAATCATGCAGAGAGTTTGAAAGGAGTAGCAAGCCCAGTTGCGCAGGCATCACGCCAGAAGGCCTTGGATGCTGTGAAATGTATTGAGGAAGCCTTTGATGGAGTTGGTATATGACATTCCATGAATTAGAAAGAAAAACTTCGTCAGCCTGGAAAGCCGAAGATAATCCATCGTCTTTGACTGATTGGTACATTTCGATACGTGATACACCTTTGGATACATTGAGTGTGGAAGATCTGTGTCGTGCTGTGAGGCAGGAGATTTTCGTTGCTGAAGTATTGCCTTTTGCTGTGGGGTTGTTGGAGCAGGATGTCTTGACGGGGTATAAGTATGATGGCGAATTAATTGCCGCCCTCGCCGGGCTGAATGAGAAGTACTGGCGGAAGGAGAGTTTGGTTACATATGCGATTAAGCATATTCTAAGTAGTTGTAATGATTTTCCCAATGATGCTGAGCTATTAAGAGATGTCTCTACTCTACAAGAACGCTTGGATAAAGTTGGCTGATTTGATGGTGGGAGAAATAGGGATAGACCCTGAGGGATTTCCACAAATCTACCTCGCGAGAAAAGGGGACGGATTTATTTGTCTGCTTGTCCAGAAAATAAATCTGTCCCCTTTGTGTTTTCTTTGTGTTTTCTTTGTGTTTTAGAACAACGGTTTACCCTATCTACAGACCTTAAACATTGAGGGCACCAATGGAACTGAAGTTTTATCACTCCTCAGGGGGAACCTACCCCAATGTGGGGGAGGTTTTCCATGACGTAGCCGAGGTATCTCCTGAACAGGAGGATGCGCAACGTTACGACCTTTATGTCTGCAGTGTGCTGGGGGCAATCGCTCAAACTCCGAAAAATTGTGATCGATTGCTGGGATTTCTCACCTCAATCGAAGAGGGGGCTGAGGAGTCAATCAGTGCAGGGGGAAATGATGTCCTATTGAACATGAATGCTTCAGGCGTACAGGTCGATATTTTGGTCAACGACGACTGGATCGGACAGCCGGAGAGCAAGTTTACCTTGCAGGAATGGCGCAAGATCCTTGAGCAATGGAAGTACCTTCTGGAGCTGCCTAAAGGTTCTGATGAGATCGTTACGGTGAAATTACCGTAGGAAAAATTGGCGCGAAAGAGTGTCCCGTCCTGAGTAAGGGCGCGCAGAGGACTTGTTTAGTGGTATGCGCAATATAAAGTGGGCGACCCACAGGTCGCCCATTTTCATTCACTCCGCAGCCAACGCCCGCAACCGTCTACCAATCACATCCATCAAATCACAGCCATCACGCAACGGAATGGCCAGCAGTTTTGAAAAGTCGGAAAGCACAACCGTGTCGCAACCAATCTCGGCGCGGAAGGCAATGTTTTCCAGCACCTGAGTAACGGTGCGGATGCGGTAGTCAGCCATGGCGTGCAGAACATCGAGTGGAGCTTGGGTGTCGATAAGCAGCGATGCCGGGACCAAGTCGATTCCGGTGAGGGGCATGTATCTATCCATCGGTGGAGCCTCGTTTAGTTTATTGAGACTCGTTAATCAGGTCGCCAAACCCGGTCGCCATTTGGGCAGCGGGCGGACTATAAGCTTCATCGTTCCTGCGATGATAGTCGCCTGATTCCGAGATTGGCGTAGGAGATTTATCCCTCACTGCCACAAACATAGCCACCTCATGCAACGAAATGCCTAATCAAAAGGCGAGCGCAACACCCCCTACCGTCCGTCAACCCCCACCCCCAAATGGATCCATTCATTGACGCCAGAATAATGGCCATCTAACATCGCACCACTATTGTGCTATCGCTCTCCATTTCGAGGGATCGAACATGTACCCACCCGCCCTCGTGGCGAGGTTGTGCCTGGCTTTGCTGTGCCTTTCTCCGCTGAATCTTGCTCACGCCGCCCCCACCCCCGGTGAAACCGATCTGATCCGCGAACGTCAGGATCGCTTGCTCGAAGAGCAGCGTCGGCGTCTCGAAGAGCTCAAGGAATTACCCGGCAAGGAAGCCAAACCCATGCCTCCGACGGCCCCAGCCGACGCGCGTTGTTTCCCCATCAAGGACATCGAGCTCAAAGGCGCCGACAGTCTCTCGGAACGCGAGAAAAATCGCCTGCTCAAGCCTTACATCGGTCAGTGCCTGGGCGTCACGCAGCTCAACGAGTTGCTGAAAGTCATCACCGATCACTACATCGAGAAAGGCCTGGTCACGAGCCGGGCCTATTTGCCGCAGCAGGATTTGTCCAAAAGGGGACGGATTTATTTGTTTGCAGCTGTGCAATGGCCAAAATATAAATCCGTCCCCTTTTTTTCTTCCCCTTTTTTTCTCATGCGAATAATGGTACTTGGCATTGGGCAGGAAGCACGGGTGACGAAAGAGCGCCTCTTAATAAGGCCGATATTCCGCAAAGTGTGAAGGATGTATTAGGGGTAAAAGGAAAGTGGAGGTAATGAAATGATTTTTGGTGATCCGATAAAATTTGCCATCCTGACGAAGTACATTCCGCAGTGGAGTCAAAAAGGTAGTTATAAAAATGGGATGTTCCATTTTATTATTGACTCTGCAATCTTTCCTGATCTAGCGGGTGTTGCCACGTTAGGAGGTGATGTTCACTGTGTGAAGTCAGATAATGCTCTAGTCAATCCAGTTGATGACTCGAAATTATTTCATATGGATGCCAAGAGTGCATTTCTGTACATGCTTGAGGGTATGTTGCCTGCGAAGCTGGGCGTTGAGGCTCATGAAGGTTTTGTTGAGGATTATAGGTTTCACGCATCGTCAAATAATCTAGAAGAGTTTGGGTGCTTTGTTTTTGCAGTAGGGTTTAAAAATAAGATAAGAATACTGGGGGCTAATCTTAACTGTCTCTCTAGTGAGGGGGATGCAGTAACTGGTTTGGAATTGGTTAAGGTGTCTGAAGTGATAATTGATAAAAAAAACGCCTCTGAGATAATTTTTGATGTGGTTAAAGATTATGAGTCAAAGCGAGAAACGTGGTGAGGGGAAGGGGCATAATTATGGTTGGGTCGTAAAGGGGACGGATTTATTTTCTAAGAGTGGTGGCCAGAAAATAGCGTCAGAAAATAAATCTGTCCCCTTTAAAATCGGTTGTGGGGCTCAATGGACATACCTATTCCTGGATCTTTGTGAGCCCTGGCCTGCACAAGGTATCTGCCGGGCAGCACGTCCACCCCAGAACGTATACCTGAACCTGCAGGTCGAGCAGGGTAAAGAGTACTTCGTTGAATACACTCAGCAGAACATGGTTGAGTTGGTCCGGGTACGGGATGCCAAGGAAGGGAAAGCAATGGTGATGGGATACTCTTACATACCAGTCAAGTAGTGCATCCCTGTTTTTGTTTTATACGCGCTTGGGCCTGACTGTTCCTCTATAGCGAACTCAGCATTTATGAAACGCCGCTTTGACAGATGTTTTCTCATCAGCCGAACATACGCTTTAAGGATATCCAGACGTGAAAAAAACTACACTACTAGCACTGACCCTGATTCTGGCATTACCAGGCTGCCATTCCAACGTCCGGGACTCTTCCCCCAGTCTGTTGAAGGACGGTATTCAGCTGCACCAGAACAAGGTGGCCGTCGATGCGCAACACGCCAAGATCATCATGAAAGCATCTGGTAGCACTACTCCGGTAGAGTTCTCGATCCTTCGCGCAGCGGATCCCGACAAGCGTATGGAGGTGCTTGGAACCGTGGTGGATTCAGGTCAGGGGAAGGTATTCGGCTGGATCGCCAAACTTAACGAAGTGGCCAACAGCGCGACGGTTAAACGCTTCCCGCAGCTGGAAGTACAGGCTGATGCCGATCAGCTGTTCCAGGTGTCGGGTTATTCGAATGGCGTGGGTGTTGGGAATACCTATAGCTGCGGTCCGCTCAAAACCACTTTCACACCAGAAAGAAGCAAGGTCTATTTAGTGGAGTTCCAGTTTGTTGGTAGCCGCTGTGAGCAGCATGTCTACGATGTTACCCAGCCTGAGGAGCGCAACCCCGTAACGAGCGTGCCCTCTTAAATATGGCCGATCATTTACCAGAATGGTCCCGGAGGAATATGAGTAATGAGCGAAGACGATATTTATCTGCAACTCGGGCAGATTTTGCTGGACACATCCCCAGTCACGGCTATGAAGGTCATAATCGAAGCAGAGCTATCTCCAGAGAACGACCATTGCCAGCTTCTATATGATTATGTGGACGAGGAAGGTAAGCAGGACTGGTTTAGCCCCGTCAGCGCTCAAGTGGATGTGGAATTGTTTGAGTGTCTTGTAGAACTTCGAAAAATCTATATTCAGAACGGAATGACGGGTGAGTGTCCGATCTGGAGTGGCTGCGTAATTACATTAGATGTTGCTGTCAGTAAGCTGGCAGTTGAATTTAAATATGATTAGCTTGGGTCGGGGCATAAAGGTGGCGGATATATTTGTTTTGGGATGGAGTATGGCAAAAGCCTTTATTCGTCCTTTGAGTTGTATATTCCAAACATTGGACAGGCATTAAAAACGGGCGACCCATAGGTCGCCCGTTTTGTTGAAGTCGGACGTCTGAATGCAATTTACACGGCGCCACTTACCTCCTGTGGGATCTTGCTCGCGACAGCGGTGCGTCAGTCGATATCCATGCTGAATGTTAGTCAGTCATCGCGAGCAGGCTCGCTCCCACAAGGTTGCGGCCTATCCCCCATGGCAGCTGCTAGATGACGCCTTGTCCTCATACCGATCGTGATGCCGCACCCAATCCATGATCTCCTCTTCATTACGCCCCTTGGGCGTGAGGTCCAGATAGTTATAGGCCCCCACCAGCAAATCCAAACCTCGGGCATACGTTGAATAGGTGTGAAAAATCTCACCCGCTTCATTGCGATAAAACACGCTGAGCCCTGGGAGTTCTTCTTCAGCCCCGTCGGATTTTTCGTAGTTGTAGGTGGCTTTTCCAGCGGCGACGTCTTCGGCCCGGGCTGATACGCCAAAGTCATAGTTGAAGTCGCAACCTTCGGAGGACACCCAGTCGAATGTCCAGCCCATGCGCCGTTTGAAAGGCTGGAATTCGGCGAACGGTGCGTGGGAAACCGCGACCACAGCCACGTCGTGATGGGCCAGGTGTTGGTTGGCGCCGTCGATGTGGTCGGACAGGAACGAGCAGCCTGGGCAGCCTTCGTCCCAGCCTGCGGCGAACATGAAGTGGTAGATGATCAATTGGCTGCGACCGCCGAACAGGTCGGCCAGGCTCAGTTCGCCGTTGGGGCCCTGAAAGCGGTAGGGTTTGTCGATTTTCACCCAGGGCAAAGCGCGGCGTTCGGCGCTGAGTTTGTCTCGTTCCTTGGTGAAGGCTTTTTCGTGGGCCAGGTGTTGTTTGCGGGCAGCGAGCCATTCTTCCCGGGACACGACCGGATGGTTCTGAATGTTCATGGTGATTTCTCCTGCATGCTTTGGCGAAAGTCGATCCGCGCAGAGGGGTAAACCGTCTTACACAGCCTAGTCGTTTGGCCTGTGCCCTATTCGACATACCGCCGGTCGGTAGGGCGAAATAACCAGGCTGAACGGCCGCCCTCCCTGTCGGTCACAACCTATGAAGGCCATTTCACTCACGGGCTCTGGAGGTTGATCAGGATGACGACTTATAACTGGGATTTGATTGAACGCTTGCTGCATGAAGTGCAGAACGGCGCTGGCCGCAGTTTCACCCCACGGCCCTACGCCGAGCAGTATGCGGCGGAGAAAGCTGCCGCGGGTGAGCCGTTTGAGAACCTGGATCACCTGAAAACGGTGGCGGGCGAGTATGAAAAATTACTGCTGCTGCGGGGTTATATCGAACCTCGGCCAGAGGACCAGGGTGGTAATGGCGAGAATTACATTTTGACGCCGAGGGGGTCGAGTTTGTTGAGCCTGATCGACAGCAGCATTCCGGGTAATGAGCATCCGCGCGAGGTGCTGGATGAGCAGGAAGATGCGCTGGATGAGTTGACGTTTGATGAGGTGGCGTCGAAGGCGCAGATTGCTTGATACCGTAAAAAGCTTCGCGGGCAAGCCTCGCTCCTACGGGTTTTGTGTTGTTCACAAAATGTGTGAACGACGCTTATCCGTAGGAGCGAGGCTTGCCCGCGAAGCTTTTATCTTTAGAACCTATACCTTCCGCGCTGCTTTCAGGCATTTCAAATCAGCGAAATCCTTGCGCACGCCTTCAATTTTTTGCAGCAACCGTTCACGTTGAACCGCTGTGCTCTCGGCCATCACGTCCACCAGCAACGCCCGAGCCTGGGCTTCGGTGTTGGCGTAGGCCTCGCGGTAAGCCGGCGTCCACAAACTCTCGCGATTCACCAGAAGTGTCTCGATTCGCTGTGGGAATTCCGGGCTCTGCCGCTGCGCGACTGCCGCGCTGAATTGCTGTTGCCAATGGACGCGGTTGGCAATCCATTGCTTGTTCTGATCACCCAAGGCATTCGACCAGGCCACGACCCGTTGCTGTTGGCTTGGGTTGAGCGGGCCGAGCCAGTCATTCAGGCGTTTCTCCATGCGCTTGCTCCGCTCTCTGATCTGTTGTTCCAGAGACGGTTTGAGGTAGGCCTCCTGGCGTTTGCGTTGGTCCTTGGCGAAGGCATCGTTCATTTCCGCGACTTGCTTGTCATCAAGACCCTGCAACAGCTCGATGGCCGACGGGGTGATTTCCCGGGCGGTATCGGCGATGGCCTGTTTGGCTTCCTGGGTGCGGGTTTGCAATGCGGCGTCGGTGATCTGGTTGGCCTCGACCATGGCCTGTAAGCGATCGAGCCAGTCGAGGTAGCCGGGCAATTGCGTGGTGCAGTGCCAGCTCAGGTGTTCTTTGAGGCGCTCGTTGAACCAGTCTTTTTGTTCGTGGTTCATTTCCAGGTAGTCGCTGAGCGTCCAGGGAATGATCACGTCGAGATTGCGGTAAGCCAGGCCCACGCGGCTGCACGCGGCGAAGGTGAGGCTAAGGGTGAGGATGACGCCGATCTGCTTCAACCAGTGCGACATGACGAGTCCTTGCGAAGACCTGGTTTCTTAAGGGTTCTCTTGTGTGATCGCGGGATAAGCCCGGCAGTTCAGCCAATTAATAGAAGCTGTGCGCAGCCTTGAGCGTCACCAGGCCGTCGCACTGGCTATTGTGGCCAGAATAAGCGGAACAATCGCTGCCGCTCAGGCTTGAATCACTGTAGATCAAGTCCAGATCGATGCCCATGAACGGCCGGGACAATTTCACTGACCAGTCGGTAAAGCTGCCTACATACCCATCGTCGACGGACACTGGTGTGTTGAGTTGGTGGGTGGTGTATTTCAGGCTGATCCCGATGCCGAACGGCTGATTGCCACTGAGGTCGGCGAACAGTGTGCTGTTCTGTTTGTCCGGGTCGTTGCTGAAGGCCGCGCCGAAGCGGCTGCCCAGCAGGGTCAGGCCGCCGAACAGCTCCTGGCTGTCGAGGGTGTCCACTTTCGGGTAGCTGTATTGGATCATGCCCACTTCGTAGCCGAGGGAGTGATCGAAAGGCTGTTTAAAGCCCATGTAGGAATCGACTTCAAGGCTGCTCGACGGGCTGAGTCCCATGCTGGGGGACCATTGACCTACATAGAAGCCGCTGTCGTGGCTCAGGTCGAGGCCCCCATGGAACGAGCCGGTCGTCGAGGGTTTGACCAGCCCTTGGGCCATGCTGCGGCTGGGGGTGGTCGCGAGTTTGAGATCGAAATCGCCCAGTTCGCGTTGGAAGACTTGTGCTTGGGCGACCGAATACCACAGCAGGCTGCCGAGCAGAAAAAGAGAGGGCTTGAGCATGCGTCACTCCATGAACAGCGAGGAGCAGGTCCTGAAAACCTGCTGAAACGCTTGATCCAGACACGTGCAAGCATACCGGCGAATGTTCGGCATCGAGGGCCGTTCGTCGATTTTTGAAATATTGATTTGTTTTATGGGGTATTGCGGGAGGGTTCCAGTCCAAGCGCTTCGAAGCTCAAAGCGCTTAGGGACCAGTTAACGCGGGGGAAATTACTTCTTGCCCAGCGTGATCTGCTTGGACGGGCCGAACGTCTGGCCGCTGACGCCTTTGGCAATTTGCTGGATCTCTCCGCCGGATCTGGTTGTTGATCGATTCGCTGGTTTCAACGGCTGGAGCTGGCTTTGCTTTGCTGTTGGATGCTTTTACACGCATGGCGGCCATTAACCTGTAGAAATTAACTTGGCCAGGCATCGTACAGGAAATACTTGACAATTGCTTGGTAAATATCCTCCCGAAATACACCTTGGAGCAACGCAATTTATCGCAAGTTATTATTCGCAATGTTCCCGTAAGCTGCTGTTTTAACTAAGAACCCAAGTGAAGAAAAAGCGTTTTTCGGATGGGCAGACCAGGGAGCGAGGCACCCAAATGGTCTGACGAGCGGGCAAGCGCACCGGGTAAAACCCAGGAAAATTAAGGCCTTCGACGGATTTTCTTGTGCCACCGGACCGGCCGCCGAACGCGGCCCGCAAAACCGGGTAGAATGCCGCCCACGCAATGAGGGTATTGGACATGGCTTTAGTCGGGCGCTACAACAGTTTGCAAGTGGTTAAACACACTAACTTCGGTTTATATCTGGACGGTGGCGCGGATGGCGAAATCCTTCTGCCTAATCGTTATATCCCCAAAGATATTCCCAGCGAAGATGAAGACTGGCTCAACGTTTTTATTTATCTGGACAGCGATGACAAACTTATCGCTACCACCGAAAAGCCGAAAGTTCAGGTCGGTGAATTCGCCAGTTTGAAAGTTGTTGAAGTCAACAGCATCGGCGTGTTCCTGGATTGGGGTTTGCCGAAGGATCTGCTGCTGCCGTATTCCGAAGAGAAGCGCCAGATGACGGCCGGCGAGTATGTCGTGGTGCACGTTTATCTCGACAAACACACGCGCCGCATCACCGCGACGGCGCGTCTGGACCGCTACCTGGACAAGACCCCGGCCAATTACACCCCGGGTCAGGAAGTTGATTTGCTGGTGGCCGAAGCGACCGATATGGGCTTCAAGGCAATCATCAACAACAAGCATTGGGGCCTGATCCACAAGAACGAAATCTTCAAGTTCATGCGCGCCGGTAAAGAAGAGAAGGGCTTTATCAAAGAAGTCCGCGCCGACGGCAAGATCAGCCTGAGCCTGCAACCGGTGGGCGAGGAAGCTGCCACTAGCCTGAACTCGAAGATTCTTGCCAAGTTGCGCGACAACAACGGCACTCTGCCAGTCAGCGACAAGAGCGACCCGACGCTGATCAGCAGTATGTTCGGCGTCAGCAAGGGCAACTTCAAAAAGGCGATTGGTGCGTTGTACAAGAACGGCCAGATCGTCATTCACGCTGATCGTATCGAGCTCAGCTGACCCTACGCCGCCCGTGTAGGAGCTGGCGCAGACTGCGATCTTTTGACTGTAAAAGATCAAGATCAAAAGATCGCAGCCTGCGCCAGCTCCTACAGGGACGACGCGACCGCCATATGACGCAAGCAACGATTTAAAGGTCTTTTGCAGACACCTTTTTCTGTCCATCTGGTTAATAATCGACGGCATAATTTTTCGCCCCGGCACTCTGCTCAGCCAGAAGGTCGGGGCTTTGCTTTTACTGTCGAGTCACTGCCATGGATTGTGTTATCGAGGTGTTCCGGTGAGCGCCACCCGGCGTAGCGCCGATGGATTTGCCCTGCAAGTGATGGTCGGGTTGTGCCTGATCTGGGGCGTGCAGCAGGTGATGATCAAGTGGGCCGCGCCCGACATCGCGCCGGTCATGCAAGCGGCGGGGCGGTCGGGTATTTCCGCATTGCTCGTAGGATTGTTGATCTGCTGGAAGGGCGGTTGGGATCAGGTTGGCACTACCTGGCGCGGCGGCTTGCTGGCGGGTGCGTTGTTTGGCCTGGAGTTCTTCTTCATTTCCGAAGGCCTGCAACTGACCACGGCGGCGCACATGTCGGTGTTCCTCTACACCGCGCCGATTTTCACCGCGTTGGGCGTGCATTGGCTGCTGCCGAGTGAGCGTTTAAGGCCGGTGCAGTGGCTGGGGATTGTTCTCGCCTTCATCGGCATTGCCATTGCGTTTGCCGGTGGCGTGTCCTGGGACAACCTCGACCACCGCATGTTGATGGGGGATGCGTTGGGCGTGCTGGCCGGCGCGTCATGGGGCGCGACCACTGTTGTGGTGCGCGCCTCGCGCCTGTCGGAAGCGCCGGTGACGCTGACGCTGTTTTATCAACTGATCGTCGGCTTCGTCGGCCTGCTGTTGATTGCGATCCTCAGCGGGCAGGTCACTCATGTCAGCCTGACCACTGTTGCCGTGGCCAGTGTGTTATTCCAAGGGTTGGTGGTGTCGTTCTTCAGTTACCTGACCTGGTTCTGGCTGCTGCGTCGTTATCTGGCGGCGAACCTGGCGGTGTTTTCGTTCATGACGCCGCTGTTCGGCGTCACATTCGGCGTGGTGCTGCTGGGCGAAGAACTGAGTCTCAACTTTGTGATCGGCGCGGTGCTGGTTCTGCTCGGGATCACTTTTGTGAGCGCAGAGCAGTGGGTCCGCCATCGTTTGCGCAAAGCACTTGGGCAACCCTGATCGGGCGCAACAATAAAGCACCAGTGATGATCAAACCGCTGCCGGCGATCAGCAAGGCAGGTTGCAAGCCACTCGTCGTCGCGAAAGCGTGGCGGCCGAGCCGTTCGCCAGCGCGACCATCTGGCTGATGTGGCGCAAAGGCATGGTCGGCGCCAACCTGAATGCATGGATCGAGCAGCAGCAGGCGGTGTATCCGTCGACAGCGATTCAGACCCAGGCAATTGCTTGAACCGACGTTCAGGGATTTGGATCAATTTAGTAACAGATCATTGCGATCTTGGGCGAGCATTGCGTAGGACTTCGGACTATTATCAGTGCGAAGGGGCTACAGAACTTCAGCCGCTCGGCACTACCCTGAAGGGGGCACCATGAAAGAGAAAATCCAAAACTGGCTGCATGACCTGGGTGTCGCACTCGGTTTGATCGAACCGCCTCTGCAACCCATACCCATTCGCACTGACGACGAACAACGTCGCCGCCAGCAGCAGCGCCGCCGGTAATTCTGGCAAATCACCTGTGGCGAGGGAGCTTGCTCCCGCTGGGGCGCGCAGCGGCCCCATTCATCGCCACAGAGGTGGATCAGGTCGAGCACGGATGCAGCTTGCGATTGCTGCGCAATCGAGCGGGAGCAAGCTCCCTCGCCACAGAGGTTCATTCGTCATATCGGTGGTATCTGACAACCCGTCTCAATACCGCCCAATCTCAATCAAAAACCGGCTCAAGTCGTCGACGGTCGTCGCAGTCTTGAGCATCCGGTCTTCTTCGGCGATAGACGCTGTCAATCCCAGCTGATCTTCCAGATGGAAAATCAGATCTTCAATATCTTCTTTATCCAGTCCCAACTGCACCAGACGGGTGTTGTCGTCGAAGTCATCACGGCCCTCCAGCAGGCGGCTGATGAAGCGGTGCACGGCTGTACGAACGGCGTCTCTTGTCATGATTGTTCTTCGAGGGCGTCATTGTTGTTGTCCCTGGTGCTGAGTACAGCAGGCTTCAGGCGTGTCGGTGCTGCCACTCGTCAATCATCGTGCGCAAATATTCCCCGGAAAAACTCCCGAAATGCCCGCCATGCACCGTGCGGATCGGCAGCGCGCGCAAGCGTTGCAGGCTGCGGGCGTAGTCGTCGAGGTTGGAGTGATAGGCGTCTTCGATCAGTGGCCCGTCGTAAATGATGTCGCCGCTGAACAGGGTTTCGGTTGCCGCCTCGAACAGGCTGATGCCGCCCGGTGAATGACCCGGTGTGTGCAGCACCTGCAAGACCCGATCACCGAGATCGAGCACGTCGCCTTCTTCGATCAAACCCGTGGCCGGTGCGGCTTTGACCCGGTATTCGGCGTAGCACAACGGGCAGTCGGGGTGAGCCTCGAACATGTCGTCACCGACGAAAGCCTTGCTCAGGGTGTTGTCGCCGTCGGGCTCGGCGAGGATCTGTGCTTCGGCCGGGTGCACCAGCCGTTCGGGGAATTCGTGATGCCCGGCGATGTGGTCGAAATGGCAATGGCTGGCCACCGCCACCAGCGGTCGTTCGGTGATCCACGGCAATTGCTCGCGCAGGCTGACCAGCCCGGAACCGCTGTCCAGCAGCAAATCCTTGTCACGCCCCTGAATGTGCCAGAGATTGCAGCGGTAAAAGGGCCGAATGTAGGGCTCGTGAATCAGGCGGATGCCGTCGCTCAGCTGTTTGACCTCGAACCACTGATCGCGGCTGACGATCTTCATAAGCAGATTCCTTCAGGCGAAAAAAAACGGGTGTGGCAAGTGGGCGCGTCCTCCCTTATTTCCTGCGCCGCGCCGGATCTGATGTCGTGCAGGGCAAGGCGCGAGGAGCGTGGTTTGGTTGTTCCAAATAAGCTCCGAGTAACGCAGCCCTGCACGACATCAGCTCCGGCCCTCCGGGTTGTGCCTAAAAGCGAGCCAGGCTGCGTTGCAGTCCTTGGCAAGGAAACGACCCTTACCTACGGATTGCGCCTTGCCTGGCTCGCTTTTAGGCGCAACGCGGTGCAGGAAATAAGGGAGGACACGCCCGTGCCACACCCGTCGAAGAAAGCATCAAGTCGTCATGGAAAGTTTAGGCGGCGCTCGCCACCACTGCCGGGCGACGGGACATCAAGCTGACCACCACGAAACTCACCAGGCCTACGCCGAGGCTGTAGTAGATCGGGGTGTTGGCGTCCATGCCGTCCTTGAACATGAACACCAGCGCGGTGACGAAGCCCAGCGCCATGCTGGTGATCGCACCGGCCGTCGTGGCGCGTTTCCAGTAAATGGCACCCATCAACGGAATCAGCATGCCGCCCACCAACAGGTTGTAGGCCAGGGTCAGTGCGCTGATCACATCATTGACCACCAGAGCAATGCCCAATACTGCGATGCCAGTCAGCAGGGTAAACAGGCGATTGACGCTTACGTTCGATTGTTTACCGCCCCGCAGTTTCGGCAGCAGGTCTTCGGTCAGGGTGGTGGATGCGGCGAGCAGGCCGGCGCTGGCGGTGGACATCATGGCCGCCAGTGCAGCGGCGATCACCAGGCCGCGGATGCCGTCCGGCAGCGACACTTTGACGATGGCGGCAAATGCATTGTTGACGTTGTCCAGATCCGGGATCAGCACATGAGCAGCCATGCCGATCAGCGCACACACCAGGCCATAGACAATGCAGTAGATCCCGGCAGACGTACCGGCGTACTTGGCGACTTTTTCGCTCCGTGCGGTGAACACCCGTTGCCAGATGTCTTGGCCGATCAGGATGCCGAAGAAGTAGATCAGGAAGTAGGTGATGATGGTGTCCCAGCCGATGCTGGTGAAGTTGAAGCTGGCGGCCGGCAATTGGGCAACCAGTTGATCCCAGCCACCGACACGGTACAGACAGATTGGCAGCAACAGGAACATCAGGCCCACGGTCTGGATCCCGAACTGGACGATGTCGGTCAGGGTCAGGGACCACATGCCACCGATGGTCGAGTAAATCACCACCACACCGCCGCCGAGCAGTACCGAGAGCCAGAACGGCAGACCGAAAAGCACTTGCAGCACAGTGCCGATCGCCAGGATCGAGGTCACGCCGATCATCAGCGCATAGGCCAGCATGATGGTTGCGCTCGCGGTACGAGCCATTGGGTTGTAACGCTTTTCCAGTACTTGGGTAACGGTGAAAACCTTCAGCTTCAGCAGCGGTTTGGCGAGGAACAGATTCAGCGCAACGATCCCGCAACCCAGTGCGGCGCACAGCCAGAAACCGGAAATGCCATGAACATAGCCCAGGCGCACGGTGCCGACGGTGGATGCACCACCCAAGACGGTAGCGGCCATGGTGCCCATGTAGAGACCAGGGCCGAGGTTGCGACCGGCAACCAAATAGTCTTCGTGGGTCTTGGCCTTGCGCATGCCGTAGTAGCCGAGTATCAGCATCGCGGCGGCGTAGATGAGTACGACGAATAAATCCAAAGCC
>LNAP01002899.1_pt1 | contig 16721 bp, 9 predicted proteins | sample 602601 | NCBI WGS metagenome assembly LNAP01 (sample SAMN02440304, study PRJNA202911) | soil metagenome | biome: Subtropical and temperate rainforests or woodlands; isolation source: soil samples (1 kg each in a 20% v/v slurry with milli Q water) were... ... | reverse complement strand
CTATCAGCGCGAGACGAACGTGTCAGGCATGTACAGCAAGAAGTTCAGCGCACTGAGCCGCAGCGGGTCCATCTTGGTCATCTACTTCGTGTCGAACTTGGTGCAGGTGCCGCCGGGTCTGCAGGACATGGTGGTCAACATCTGCACCACCTCTGCGATCGGGTACACGGTGCTGCTCCATATGGATCTGTACACCATCTTCCCGGTGCTGGTGGTGCTCCCTTTCCTGCTGATTTGTGTGATTGTGCACTTCATTATCCAAGCAAACAAAGCTGAGAGCAAACTGAAGATCAACCGGCTGCTCGAGCCCGACGCCGCGCTATCGAAAATGAACAAAACCTCAAAGATTGTTCCCTTGAACGACCCTGTTGAGAGCAAAGCGTTTCAAATGGACAATGCGGAAGGCGCATTGCATCTGCCCGTGGCCACGGCTCAAGTGCCCAGCAAGCACGCGACACGCCGGGAATCCATCCACCATGGCCTGAAGGTACTGGACAACTTGCAGCGCGCGCAAACAATGCGTGTAACGGGCATTTTAGCTCTCGAAAACTCTGCAGGCTCCAAGGAGAGCGCCAGTGACGGTAGTTCGAGCAGTACAGATGATACTTACGACAAGATCGCCGAGGAAGAAGGTAAAGCACGCGTCCAAGCGCGGCACCATCGTCTGCGGGCAACCATCATTGCAAGTGTCAAGAACGAAGCACCTGACTCGCTGGACTCGGAAGAGGAGAAAGAAGTGGAGGGAGTGTTGCGCGATCTAGATATTGACTCACTTTCCATATCTGAACTGAGTAGTAGGCGCGCGGTCATGGAGCACAAGGCGAGCACGCATGATGATGAGTCCAGCTCAGAACAGGAAGAAGGGGAAGAGAAGGAGGTTCGAAGTGGGGAAAGCGATGGTGGAAGCGAGGAGGAAAGTGAAGAATGTAGTGAATATGAAACAGAAGAGGAAGTGGAAGAGGAGAATACAAGTGAAGATGATAATGAAGGAGAATCCACGAGTGATGATGACAGCAGTACTGAAGAATCGGAGTAAGAAAATGAACTGCAGGTCTAGTAGGGTCCGTGAGGAAAGAGTGTAATGGTGTAAATACTGTAGTTTGTTAGTGAACCTGGCCAGAGGCTACGAGTGTGAGGAGATGGAGAGAAACTGTGTCTGCAATTTAAAATACACAGATAATGCGTAGGAAAAATAGAAAAGTGAAAATTGTGTATACAATGGTGAAGTACTGGAAACAACAGCAAACAATCTTATTCTTTCGTATTAGTCATGTATTTAATGCACTAATGTGTTGCAATTGTGCATTATGCGCTGCTTTCTACAGGCTGAATGTATTTTATGGATTTGGTTGGGTGTTTGTCAAAATAGCATTAAAATACTACAGTAATTATTTTTGTCCCGTAAACTTTTTTCTTTAAAAATGAAAGACTCAACATTCAACACCTACAAAAACACCCTCATTCTGGCACTTTTCTAACTTCTCAGCACTCTCAGACGGGGATCATTCGACAACTTCGCATCCAAGTCGGTAAACTTCCGGAGGGCCGCCTCCTCGTGCGCTGACAAGCGCTGCTCCAGAATCTGAATGCGGAACATCGCCGCGGTACAGGTGGCTTCGTACTTCTCCGTGTCGAAGTCACCCTCGCGCTGGGCACGCTGGAAGTGCTCTTGGATCTTGCCCAGTGCGGCATTCTCTTCGTGCAGCTTGGTCTGAATGATGTTTGCGCGCTCCACGAGGCGCGCCTTGAGGGCATCCAGACACGCCTGACGAATCTCCAGTGCGTCTTCTTTCGTCAACTGCAGCGTCTCCGTGCCGCCTGAGATGCCGCTGACACTCGTGCCGCCGCCGGCCCCCGCCGCTCCCAATGCATTGCGGATAAACGCAGACAAATAATCGGCGCCGACCGCGTCGGAATTAGAGGTCTCGACGACATTGTTCTGGTTCAGCGCTGCGTTGTCCGCGTTCTCCAGAGCCACCTCGAACACAGTGCGTTCGTATTCAATACGATGCTCCACGTCGCGACGTGCCTCACGCAGCTTCTGATTCTGCAGGAAGCTTGCCTTGATGTTGTTGAAGCAGTCTCTCTCCAACGTACTGGCCATCGCGAGGGCTTCTAGGGAATCATCCAGACCAACCTCCTGGGCCAGCGCCTGGTCCGAGAGCATTGGGATGGAGGGACCCTTGGCGTGCAGATACGTCTTCACATCGCCTGTGACTTTGCCCTTGGCGAAGTGATAATAAATAACCGCCTTGCCTTCGACCACGTTGAACACGCGCTTGGCGACGCTGCCGCTGGCCTCCGCACTGGGCGCCACCGAGGGGTCCTGATCGTACAATTGCGTCATTTTGACTGCAAAGAGCTCGGTACTGTGCGCCCCGCCGGTGGCCAGGGGGAACTGTCTAGTGCCCACCACTTGGCGGTCCGCCGTGAGCAGGACGGTTCGCTGGGTGAGGTAATCCGCCCGGCCGTTGAAGTGCTCCACAACACTCACACCGATGGTCTCCTCGCGACGTGCGAGACGGTCCAGGCGGCCGTCCACATAGAAGTCGCACTCAACCACCTTTCCAGGGTACTCGGTCCACTTCTTGACATCCTGAAAACTCCCGGGATGGTAGAACTCTACGAAGCGTCGGTTGTCGAGGAAGAAACGAATGCGCTTGTAGAGCCGGTCCGGCCGGCCCTCAAACCACTCGTAGATCTCCTTCACGATGGTGCAGGCCTGGTCCAGATAGGTAGTTATGCGCATCACCATACACTGTGGATGCATGCGACGTGCAAACAGATCCGCCTTGGCGCAATAATACTGCACGCTGCGCTTGCCCAGAGGAGGATACTTCAGCAGGTAGCGGCTGCGGGAGATGGCCAGCGGGTTTGCCCAGGTAGGCGGGGCATCGAAGTAGCGCCCAGGGGCATCCAGCGCACCTGTTTTGGTCTCCTGGTCACCATCGTTCTCCTCGCCGTGCATCATTCCGTCCTCGCCTTGGTCGCCACGCTGATCCTTGCCCTCGCCAAAGGGAGAGCTGCTCGAGAGAAACAGCACGTCCCAGAGCGAATCGTTCTTTAGGTCGAACTGCATCTGCAAAATTCATTAAAAAAAATTGGAATTAAAATACGATGTGCGAATAGCACGCCGTAAAAAACAACAACAATAACAATAACAATGAAATAATGAAATCAATGCAATTATATACCTGCGACACTTTCTCGTCAAACTGAGCTGTGTTGACCCAGAAATTCACATGGTTCCACACCGACTCGATCGCCACGTACGGCGATGCGTTCACCGCATAGATGCGGCCCGTGGTGGGCTCAATAAAAACATGTTCTTTCACGTCGCGCTTGCCAGCGCGTACCAACACCCAGGCGTGCATACGCTGGTGCTTGCCGTCCGACGACGTCTCCAGCTGTTTCATCGACTCCATCATCTGCATCTCGTCCAGCTCGGCGTCTGGGATCCACAATTGGAACGTATCCAGCCCTGCGAGACGCTTGGCTTCTGCCTGGTCGGCCAGGTACTGACTGTTCTTCACAGAGTTGTCAGGGGGAACGTAGTTGCTGCTTCCGCTGTTCTCGGCGGAGTTCGTGGAGTTGGCATCCGCCGTGATGGTGCTCTGCTCTGAGCGCGTCTTGGACTCGTTTCCTTCGTGGATCATCGTGCAGCGCGTCATGCTTTGATCTTTCAAGGTGATAAAAGCTGGCGCGTAGCCACACACCATGTACGCATCGTAACCACTGCCCAGCAGAAACGAAGTGAGCAAATTGGCCATATCAAAGGCATCGCCGATGTGAGAGTCCAATATTTGTGAAGGAGAAAACAAATGCTTTGGAGGCTCTGCTGGAGGATCCAAAGGTTCGTATATGACATACCCAGCAATGAAAGAAGCACATTCATACATGTCGTAAAGCTCAGGAATGGGTATTAAAGTTGGGCGAAGTGTTGTACAGACAAACTTCTTTACACCCATTTCGTTCTCAGCAATCATGTATGGCACTTTTCTAGTCTTATGTATGGATTGATATTGATCGACGAATGATTTGATGTATTCAAGACACAGTTCTTCTTTGATTGTGTTGGTTTTGTAACTGTCCGGGCAACTGCTGTTGTTCATCTCGAACTTCAAATCCTTTTGCCGCGGTATCTTCGTATTCAACCTTCCTTCGGAGGTAACAATGACAGAAGACTTCATGCTGGCAACTTTAGAAGAGCAAAGGTGAGCGAGAAATAATGGCGATGCTGGTTTTCACACAAACCTCGTGCCGGCGAAAGAAACGGCCAGAACCAAAATATTGTCCCGGCCGGTCGCAAAATTTTGTATGATAATTATAACTTTGCACTTCCGCAAACGCTCGTATTCCTGCAATATACTATGCCGACGAGTACTCACTAATTATGATAGATGTATCGAAGCGCATGCTTGGAATGTATGCTTTAAAAAATCTTTCATCTTGGAGATTCAAACTTTCGCACTAATACTGTACTATGATGACAGCATCACAATACTGCACCACAAAATATGTAACCTAAGAATGCCATAAACACACAGAACATCTTTACACCACTACCATCTATAAGATGACCAAATTTACTATAAAACCCCTTTGCTCACAAGTACGTTGGCATACGCAGTGCTGTCCGAGGTTTGCACAATACAAAATGCCTTCTTTGCTTTGGCATAGAACTCAGAGCGCTCTACGTATGTCAGTTCAAAACTGGAGTTCCCGTAATTACCCGTTGATCTTTCATTGTCCACGACACTTTGCAGCAGTTCATACGCTGGTACCACGAAATTGCAATCTTTGTCGCTCTGGACTCGGTCCATCACACAAACAGGCTCCGAAGAATAGGGATCCAAAGTGATCAACGAAAGAACATCGCGAAGTATATCTGCAGTACATCCAGTGACTCGTATGGGCTTATCAATTACGGTTGAAGCTGCAGTTGAATCAGACGGAAAGTTGTTGTCAGCTATCACAATTGTATCCCCGTGACCCATTCTTGCAAGAGCAAATAAAAGCTCAGGGCTAATGCTGGGCGGGATTCCTTTCAGCGGCATTATGATACTTGGATACTCAACAGTCCTATGAGATGCAAATATCTTACCGTCACTCCGTCATAGGCAGCGGGAGAATCTTCACGGTCCCACTCGTTGTTCCCAGTGTCTGGTGTATCTAATAAATTAGCGCAGTAACTATTTATGCAGTTGAGTATTGCGTAATTAACTGACTGCAGTCACCCCGCACCGCCTCACTTCCAAACCAGTGAACCCGCACCAGATTTGTAGACTTTGTGTAGTTGAGATTGTGCGAAGATGTTCGGCTTGTTCGGTCAGAAAGAGAAAACTGAAGATGTTCCATCCACTTTGGTGATCAGGTCTCAGGACATCGACCTGACCAAGTTCAAAGAGAAGCACATCGTCAAGATGAGAGAGGCGTTTCCGGGGGTCAGTGACGACGTCCTCGCCAGATACTTGATTGCACGCAACGGTGATTCCGTGAAGGCGATTGAGCAGCTTCAGCGCGCTCTCGATTACAAGGCTCTTCACTACCCCATTCTGAAGGCCACCTGCATAAAAGAAGTCAACTCTGGAAAGTTGTACATTCGTGGCACCGACAAGGAGGGTCGTCCTCTCCTGATCTACCGCTCGAAGAACAGTTTCCCTAACGACCGTGACCTTGAGGAGGCAGCGAAAATGTTGGTGTGGTTTGGCGAGCACGTGCAGAAGAGAATGCCTCCACACATGTCCAAGTACACACTCTTGATTGACCGCGTCGGACACAAGAGTGAGAACACTGACATGGAGCTCGTGAAGCATGTTTCTGCCACTTTCCAGGTACAAGTGATTGTATTTACTTTCGTGTTTATATACTTTGTTAATATGTATCTTTCTTGGTTCTACAGGACCTGTTCCCCGAGACTCTGCTCCGCGCTGTGATTTACCCCTCCGACCTCTTGTTCTACTCGATCTGGGCCATCGCGAAGTGGTTTGTGGACCCCGTGACCAGAGAGAAGGTGCAGCCGATGATGTACCTCTCCGGAGTCGAGCAGTTCATTGACCGACACTTCATTCCCAAGTCTATGGTATGCATGCGTGTTCCTGTAAATTTCATTATATGTAACGCACAGAAAACTTATCAACCGAACTGCGCTGTACCATGTTTCACCATTATACTAGGGTGGAGACGATGAGTACGAGTACAGTGGAGATGATTTTGAAGATCCGTACACTCCAGAAGAGCTGGCGGCGTATGCTGCTGCTTCCACTGCCACCACCGAAGTGGTGAAGGCTGAGCCCGTTACTCCGCCTCCTACGGCAACCGAAGTGCCTGAGACCGTGTTCGAAAAGGTCTCTGCATAAGCATTTCTAGTGGAACTTATTTTCACTGCACAACGTGATACAATATGAAAGTACACTTGCACACGATACGTCGGAAAATAGAACTATAGTTTGTTACTTTTATTTGTCGCTGTATTCGTTAATATGTACTTCTTAAACGCATTTACTTGAAATTTTTCTTTGTGGCACGCCGAAACCGTTCGAAGTTGAAGCATTCCAGCCGTGCCTTCTGTCCATAACTTTTTCGCGTGGTCGAGGCTCAAGCGTTGATAGTGCAAGTGGTTGCGTTGGTTTCATCTCATTTATATAGCTCATCATCAAATGTTTGGCTTGTTTTCTGGTTCTCAAAAGGAAAAGTATGATGGACCTTCCACCCTTGTTATCAAGTCGCAGGATATTGATGTGAATAAGTTTTCCGAACTTAACATCATCAAGATGAGGGAGTCCTTCCCCGGCGTTAGTGACGATGTGCTTGCGAGATACTTAATAGGTCGTGGTGATGATCTTGTTAAAGCTTGCGAGCAGCTTCAGCGCGCCATTGACTGGAAGGCGGCCCACTATCCTATTCTGAAGTCTCAATGTTTGAAGGAAATCAATTCGGGCAAGCTCTTCATCCGCGGAACTGACAAGGAGGGTCGCCCTCTGTTGGTTTACCGGTCAAGAAACAGCTTCCCTGCCGATCGTGATCTGGAAGAGTGCGCCAAAATGCTTGTGTGGTTCGCTGAGCACGTGCAGAAGAGAATGCCTCCCAATATGACCAAGTACACCCTTCTCATCGACCGCGTCGGACACAAGGGAGAGAACACGGATATGGACTTGATGAAGCACGTTTCTGCCACTTTCCAGGTACCATATTTACACCTTTTTTTCAACTATGATGTGACTTTAACAATTTGACCCAATTTCTCTGTTTGGTGCAGGACTTGTTCCCCGAGACCCTCCAGCGCGCGGTGATCTATCCCTCGGACATTTTGTTCTACTCGATCTGGGCCATTGCGAAGTGGTTCGTGGATCCTGTGACCAGAGAGAAGGTGCAGCCGATGATGTATCTCTCCGGAGTCGAACAGTTCATTGATCGCCAGTACATCCCCAAGTCTATGGTACGCTTTCGTCTGATGTTGCACTTTTTCGTTTGTTGTTTTTGTGTGCATTTGCTTGAATCATGACCAGAGATAATAGTGTGCGACAGCTGCTGTTGTCCGTATCAAACACAACTAAAGTACTCTCGTTGACCATGTCCCCTTTTCCCCTTACTTTTCCCCCTTCTTTTTCCCCTAGGGCGGAGACGACGAGTACGAGTACAGTGGCGACCACTTTGAGGATCCTTACACTCCTGAGGAGCTCGCCCAGTACGCTGCCAGCTCCACTGCCACTCCTGCTATCGCCGTGGCCACCGAGATAGCTTCCGCCGAGGCTCACAGTCACGACAATGGAGCCGAGAAAGTCCTGGAGACTGTCTTCAAGTATGAGGCTTAAATGCCATGTACGAGTACCAGTTATCCTTAGGACGAAGAGTTTAGTGACTAGTATAAGAGGTAGGGGAATGGTGAAAAAGTGAGAAGTTGCTGTTTGCTTTTCTACTTATTTGACAGACAGGAAAACAAATGTTTTTCTGCTGTGATTAGGAAACAGAAGAGACTAGATAGCAATTTTTACAGTTGTTAGACAATTGCACATTTAATGGGTTGTGCGATAAAATATTGTTGCTTCAGGCTTGCGTCGTGTATTGTCTGACATACGCGTTAAATGCTAAAGAACATTAAAGACAATCACTTTTATATTTGTTCCACACTACAATTGACGCAAAAATAGCACCTCACAAAACTAAAATTTCCTAAATAACACAGTTTTTCTCTTCATTTTACATCGCTGTGGACAGAAGCATCGCGACACCTCGCTTGGTCCAGAAATCCGACGAAAACTTTCCACCTCGCAGTTCCACAGACACCACATAACTGGGACGTTCGCGACTGCCCGAGCGGATCGGGTACATGTACAAAGGGCAGGTGTAGAAGCCCTTGGCCACGCGGCGCTTGCCTTCGACGGGCTTGAAGTGAATAATGGGCATGGCGGAGATGAGTTCCATCGGTCGGGACTCTTCCAAGTAACCGCCAGTGTAGTTCCAAGTGGCGCCCTCGAGGAACACACCGGACACATACACACCATCGTTGGGGTAGCCACTGATCGAGGACTTGTCCCCACTGATGGTCACGGGCGTCTCGTAACTGAGCGAGTCAATCGACACACCGTTGGCGCGCGCAGCCACCTGCAGCACCGCCGTGAGGAAACCTGTAGGGTAGGTCATCGCCGGGAGCCACCAGCAGGTCGGCAGCTTGTCGTCAACCCAGCCACAGAAGAACTCAATTCTCAGTGCGAGGTCGCGCATCCAGCTGCCCAGGGGCTTCTGCGAGGGATACGTGGATCCCCAGGATTTGGGCACCTTGAGCTGTCCGAGGGCGATCATCACATCCTCGAGGTCAGGGGTGATTGAAGCTGTTCCCTGGGTCACCTTGATGATGGTCGTCAGAGTGCGACGCAGCGTCGACAACAAAAAGTTGTATCTGCAGAAACAACAGACAGAAAAAATTGGTTAGCAAACATAAAATTGATGGAAAATATAAGGCTATAAATCATTTATCGTATCTGTTGGAAAAAGATTAAGTTCAAAATGCAAAAGTGTAAAAATTGTACCTATCGAGTTCCTGGTAGAGCACGGTCTTGAGCGGGTCGGGATCGCTTCTGGAGTCCAGTTTCTCTCTCACGGCGCGCATGTCGAAGATCTCCGCAGTCTGACCCAGCAGGTCCGCGCACTGGGCGGCCATGGGATCCACTTCCTCTTCGTCGGTGACTTTCACGACGCTGGGCTGCAGACTGACCAATGTGTCGATCAGCGTGTTGGCATCGTCGATACTGGCCGCCATGTCGCTATTGGAGTGCTGCCCAAAGGCTAGCGGGTGGTCTGTCGCAGGCATGCCGCGGATCAACTGTAAATGTTTAATAGGGAATAAATGTGCGTTAGTAAAGTGCAAATCAGTTCTGTTTGGGCGTAAAAATGTGATTCTTACCTCCTTGTAGTGCTTGAGGTCTCCCTCTTCGCCGATATAGTAGTCAGGCAGGTCAGAGAGCATGAACTTCTCGTTGTGCACACATTCCTCACTGATCAGCTCGCCTGTAGTTAAAGTTGAACGGAACAGCAACACATGTAAGCAAGTTATTGGCAAATAAGGACATATATGAAGCGAAACGAATGTGTGACCATCATGCAATACAAAAAATAAAAATAGAACAAAAAATTAAGCTACTTACCAATATAGACATTGACCAGGCGTCTGTCCCAATCATCCGTCACTCTGCCTCCGTAGTTTGCCTCAGCAATCAGATACTTCATCGCATCGAAGGGAACACGGTCGGGATACTCATCCAAAAACACAATAATCAGATCGTGGCAGATCGCGAAGTCACTCTCGTTGAAGTCGTAAGGAATGTTGAAGCCCAATGACTTGAACTTGCGGCGCTCCAAGAGGATGGCGTGGAACCAAACCAGCGAGAAGAGCAAACGCTTGTAGGTGGACTGGTGGCTGCACCGAGCGAACTGTTCCTCGCTGATGGTATTGTACAGGGTAAGCAGGTTGCTGCGCAGGCCCTTGGGCGGCTCAGTGGTCATCTTGATACCGCGCTGCAGGATCGCAATGGGGAACTGCGGATCGGGACTCGAGGACAGCCACAAACGGAACTTCGGGTTAGGGTTGCCTTCCACCAACGAACCGATCATTTTCTCCAATGTAGGCATCCAGGAAAGCATCAAGTGACAGTTCGCCAAGAACACCCAGTTACCCTGGATGGCTCCTTCTTCAATCATACGCACCGCCGTGGGAGCTTGGCCCTGGCCCAAAGCACAATTCTCCACTTTCTGACCGAGCTGGCCGGCCAATTGCAGAATACCAGCAGTGGGATCCACTCCCGGAGACAACACGAAGATCAGAGGCGTCTTGCAGTTAGAGGACTCGTACACAGACTTCAACTCGAAGGAAGGAGGGTCCACGAACTCCGGGCCAATATTCATCGCGATAAACTTGGCCGCTCCAAAGAGCAGTCGGTCCGAGCGCAGCGCCTTGAGCAGACACAGCTTCTGCAGCTCCGAGCTCTTGATGGACCAGTCACCCGGCATGTTCTCCGCTTCGGGCTTGCCAGACATAAACCAGACCTTCCAGTCGCGGTGCATCTGCTCGAAAGAGGACACAATGCCCTGGAAGCCAGGCAGCTTGTCGATCTCAGTGATGTTGTCCCAAGCCACTGCTGGAAGCCAGTCCTCCGCCGGGTTCTTCTTCTGCAGCAGGCGGTCCACCAGGCCCGCACCCAATGAGAAGAAGTTGAACTCCTCCTGGTTGATGTTGCCCTGGGTCTCCAGGATCTTCAAGCAGAGCTGCAGGGAGAAGAGCAATTTGTGTGCCTCGAAGAGACCTCGGCAAGTGTAACGGTACACGGCCAGAGTGTGTTCAGTGTTGATGTCCTCGCAGCGCTTGTGCACCGGCACGTCCAGGCTGCCCACGCGACTGCTGTCGATCGACATGTTGAACAAGTCCACATACGCATCGAGAGAGAACTGGTACATCGGGTCCACACGGGACATATCATCCAACACGAAGTACGCCAAGGAAGCACGCACGGCGGCAGAGCGGTAGCCCATACGTGCTGCATCGATCTTGATCTCGGTCTGCTCGGCCTCGGCCAGCTGCGCCACCACGGCCTCGGAAGTAATCTTACTTTGCTGGAGAGTGTTCACCAGCCCTTCGTCATCGAGAAGAGAGCCCTTGGTCTCACTGAGCAGACGAAGAATCTCATTCTCCAGGTCTACCAGCTGCCTCTTACCCGTGGCCACACGGATGGTCAACTCGGATTTCTGCTTCTCCAAAGTGGGCTCTTCCTTCTGCACCACAATACCCAGTAGCTGAGCCTCCAGACCGTCCTTCTTCACGGCAAAGTTCACCACCGTGGCCTTCGTAGAGATCTCGGGCGTATAGTGCGGGTTGGCCAGCTTGGTGGTAATGTACAGGCGGAAATCGGGCGAGAAATCAAGCTCTTTGTCACCGAGACGAAGCACCTCACGGTTGCCAATCTTGAGCACTGACTTGGACAGCACGGGCTCCAGGGCAGGATCAATCTCTTCCAGGATGTCCTGCAGCAGCACGGGGAATCCGTACTGCACAGCATTCTCCACTTCACGCAGAAAACCAGCCATCTTCAAGTCGATAATACGCAGCTTGGAACCTTCCATGTTGCGAATCCAGCGATTCGCCTGGCCCTGTGGGTCGATCATCAGCGGCCAGCGGCGACCACGAGTTGAAATCACACCGTTTTCGGTACTGAAGTCATCCTTGGGCAGGCCCTGGATGTTCCAGTCTCTGACGTCAGTGGGCTTGGCCAAGAAGGTGGTGAAGTTGAAGTTCTCGGTGATCGGCAACTTGTTCTTCTCCACAGAGGCGCTCCACTGAGACAGCAGCACGTTGCGGTAACTGGTCTCAAACGGACCAGCGTACGACAAGAACGCCGCGGCCACGAGGGCATCCCCGGTGACCTTGACCAAGGCAGAGTTGTACTGGCCAATACTCGCCTGCCAGCGGGTGTACTCTCCGGCCAGGCCGTTCACCAGCTTGTCTGCGCGGTCCAGCTTGGCCTCCAGGTTCTCGGCCTCATCACGCAGGCGGTTCTTCTCGCCCACAGATGTGTCGTAAGACACCTGCAGGGCAGCGAGCTTGGCGGTCACAATGGCTAGCGCTTCCTGGGCCTCCTTGAGGGCGGCCTGCTTGACGGCGAGGGACTCGGTAGCTTCCTTGAGGCGCTGGCGCTTAGGGGCAACTTCCTTGGCCACGTTGGCGTAAATATAGATAGCATGCACCCACACGCACAGCGCCGCAGCGGCTCCGGACACGGCCTTCACCTTGTCGGGCTTGAACTCGGGCATCTCAATGTACTTCTTGACCTTGTTGCTCGTGGAAGCTGTCACGTGATCCTTGTCGAAAGTCTTAATTTGCTGCAGAAAGTTCGACTCGGACAGGACTTTCTTGGCACTGGCCCAGTCGGTGGGCTTGCCAAACAGAATCATCACTGCTTGCATCACCGTCTCTACCAGCACGGGAGGCTTGGTGTAAGCCTTGACCTCAGACACAGAGCTCTTATCGAGCTTCTCGACCTCCTCCATGGCTTTCTCCAGCGCAGGCATGGCGATGGCCAGGTCAGCCTCGGCATCGTCAGAGATCGCTTTGCACTCAGCAGCCTCGTGACCGATGCGCTCAGAGTCTGCCTCCACTTGCTTGCGCTGCTCGTCGGCCACGCGGCGCTCGCTGACAATCTGCACCAACAAATCCTCGCAGTCCTTCTGACTCTGCGCCACCACGACCTTCTTCACTTCAAGCTCCTTGGACAGGGTCGCCACTTGCTCACGTGCGTTCTCCAGCTTGGCGAGACCATTGGCGAGCTTGTTTGCAGCAGAGCCCAACTCAGTGGACTTCTCTGCCAACAGAGCACGGTAACCTTTCACCAGTTCCAGGTAGTTCGTGGGGGTGACGTAGTTGTAGCGCTTCAGCTCCAGCAACATCCGGGTCGAGGCGTTGATCACGCTGATATGCATGTCTGCAAACACGGAGGAGATCTTCACACGGTACTCCTCGTCTGAGAACTCCACCTGGGCGAGGAACTTCATCGCCACTTCCTGCAGGGCCTCTGCGGGCCAGGTATGGAACCAGTCAATCGTTGTGCAGTTGACCAGACCAGGATACATGCGGCAGCGGTTGCGCAGGGTCTCGCCGATGGGCGACATGGCCAACACAACGTGCAGATTGGCACGCACGCGGTCAATGAAGAACGACCACAACACATCGGGAGTCTCCTCCAGGCCCGCATTCAACGCAGGCTTGCGCACGGCATCGAAGATCGCGGGCATCTCATCCTTGCCGAAGAGATTGGGCACCACACCGGAGGACAGAATGTTGTTGATGTCCTCCAAGAAGCCCTCGTCCTTGATCTGCGTGTCGTTGAACAAGAATACCACGCGCTTGTTCTCACAGCCAGCAGAAGTATAGAGCTTCTTGATGTCCTCGCGGAACTCAAACAAGCGATAGTTCTTGGTGATCTCGATGCTGAAGGTCAACATGCCGCCAATGAAAGCAGCCAGGCGGGTCAGGGAGGAGCGTCCACTGCCTCCCACACCGACAAGCATCATGTTGCCACGGGGCTGCACAATAACACGGTGGATGCGGCACACATGCATGATCGCATCACGGAACATCGACAAGTCCATGGGAATCAGCTTGGGCTCCATATTATAGTCCTCCAGCTTCTCTTCGATGATGGTGCGCACTCGCTTGTACTCTGTTACCTCCTCGTAAACTACCTCGCCACTCTCGCCGGCTTCTTGCACCAGCGCGCAGAACATCGGGCCCACCTTGGGATCCAGGGAATCTGCCATGATAGCACCCCAGTCCTTGCCCATGCTCTCCGTCATCTTGGCGACCAAAATGTCCCGGAAACGGGTCTCGTCGTTGGACTTGGTGCGCAAAAAGCGGTCACTAAAGACACGCTGGCACTCGTGGGCCCACAAGCGGATCATCCCTTCAGGAGAAAAGACCGAGCTGCGGTCAGCCATCAACACGCCTTGCATCACCTTGGCCACGTCGCGAATGTTGAACAAATAGTGGAACTTCTCCGGCGTCGCCAAGAAGTCCGCCGACACGGCCTTGTACACGTTAAGGGTGGCGGTGGCAATGCTGACAGACAGCTGCTTGATCTCGTTGTCGAACTCGACAAACTTGGACTGCAGGATCGAGTCGAAAATGCGCACAATCTGGTTGTCCATAGGGAAGGTGGCGTTGATTAATGAGAAACGACTCTGGGTGCGCTGGCAGATCTGGTTGCGGCCGCCACCAGGATGGCCCATCGCCACAATCAGCTGCGAGTCCAACACAAATTTCCACGAGCACTTGGCGCGGTCGTACCAGCCCTGGTAGTCGATCCACAGGCGCACCAGCTCCAACGGCGGCTGGAAAGGCGACTCACTGGAAGTCTTCTTGGGCATGTTGAAGTCATCAATGAAGATGACCAACCGCTTGCCACCCAAGGGACCGAGCTTGTCCTTGCTGCGCTTCTCCATGGGACCCTCAACGATGTCCTGCACCGCCGCAGAGGTAGTGGCGGCGGAGAAGTTAATTACCAACCGTGAATGCGTCTCCGGAAGATCCTTCAGCAGACTCTGCACGAGGATGGTCTTGCCAGTGCCGGTTGCACCCACCAGCATCACATTGCGGCGGATCTTGGTGAGTGTCTCGACCACATAGCTGTTGCGCACGCTGTCCACGGTCGGCACCACCATGTCGTAGAAGGTCATGCCTTTCAAAGCGCGCCAGTTGGGCACCTTGGAGTCCCAACTCACAATGTCATTCTTGGCGATGTCGATGAAGTAATCGAACACAGTATTGGCGGGTGGGAAGATGGCATCGATGTCTTGCAGGCAGGAAGAGATCTTCTTTCGGCCCAGTTCCTCCACCGACGCACCCACACTCCAAGCGATGGCAAACACGAAAATCTTTTCGGCGACGGAGTTGAAGTCGGCGCCGAGCACCTCCTTGCTGAAGGCGTTCTCTACCTTGCCCAGGGCGTCGTAGAGCGTGCACAGGTTCACCACACTGCTGAAATCGCTGACCTTCACAGGCTCGATGCAGTTGAGTTCCTTGAACTTCAGCAGCTTGGGCAGCCACTTGTCAAAAAGTTCCCGGTGGAAGGTAGCTTGTTCCTCCTCGCCCTTGAACTTCGCGTTCACCCAACTGTCCGTGTAGGTCTTCCAGCCGAGCTCCGAGGCATCGATGTAGATCATGCCCGCACGAGAGACAGTGGCGGGAGAAGCCACGCGCAGGTCTTGGGTCTCAAAGACCAGACTCATGCTGTTGGTGAGCGGGATGCGGTCACCGTTGATCAAAGTGAGGATCTTGTTGTCGTCCATGACGGAGTTCATCGATTCAATCCACATCGCATCGATGGGTCCGTCGAATAAAATCCACTTCTCGGTGGGTTTTTCATCCTCCGAGCACTGCTTGAAGATGGTCGAAAGCACACCATCCTTCCACTCAAAGGTGGACAGATCGTACGCGCCGTACAACTCGTCCAATTCCATAGACTTAGGGGAAATGATGTAAGGAGTGACACTTTGGAAACCCTCCACACCAGCCTTGCACAATGTGGTCTGCGCAGCGGCCAGCATCTTCCAGGCCGTGCTCTTGCCTCCCATGGGATCTCCCACCAACATATTGCAGTGGCGGGTGAGACGAGAGTCGTAGAACTGGAAGATTTTGAACATCAAGAACTGGTGCTGCTGCAGGCCTGCCTTGGTGAGCTCGTTCTCCACTGCGGTCTGCAACGTGCCGTACTCACTCACAGGTAGCTCCAAACTGGGGAACAAATCACCCAGCAGCAGGCGGAACAGGCGCTCGTCGTCCTTGATGAACTTCGGCAAGTTCATGTCTCTCAGGGCACGCATGAGGATGCTCTCCTCGGCCATATTTGGGTCACCACGCTTCAATTGGCCGGCCATGTTCAGCACAGCCTTCAGGTTGCGGAGACCATAATCGTAGTGATCTTGCTTGGAGAGCTGCTGCACCATGAGACTGTACAGGGTCACAGTCTTCTTGGCCATCACTCTGGCCTCGTTGAAACCCTCTGAGGCAAGCATCACCTCAGCAATCATCGTCAGATCGGGTGCCATCATCGCCACGGGACGCATCAGGGCCTTCAAGTTATCCGGCAACTCAGTACGACCAGCGTAACCAGGGTTCATCGTGATGAAGATACCGCAATTGGGGTTGCAGGGGATGTTTGTGCCCATGAAGGCAAAACTCGGCACTTTTGCATTCAGGGCGTTCAAGATGGACAGAATTTGCATAGCCACCACGGAAATGACTTCAATCTTGATACGATTGAACTCATCGAAGCAGCCCCAGGAGCCACTCTGCACCAGGCCGGAGAAAATGCGGCCTACGGACTTGTAGTCCATACCGTCCGAGCAGTTGATCACGACCACATACTTGGCAAGATTCTTACCAAGATCCTTGACAGTCTCGGTCTTGCCAGTACCAGCAGGGCCAAGCGGGTTGCCTCCACGATTGAGATACATCGCAGTGATCAGCGTGAGCACGCAGCGATCCGTTAGGGGGGTAACCACGAGACGGCCGTTGTTGCCCTGGTACTCATAGGAATACTCCAGCACCGAGTTGGTTTGACGCACTTCGCACTTGCCGAACTCACTGCTGTCTTTCACGTACACAAAACGCAGCTGGCTGAGCCACTCGAAGTCCGACACTGAGGAGCAGTTGGCCTTGACCATGCGCTCGATGACGT
>LNAP01002898.1_pt1 | contig 16722 bp, 13 predicted proteins | sample 602601 | NCBI WGS metagenome assembly LNAP01 (sample SAMN02440304, study PRJNA202911) | soil metagenome | biome: Subtropical and temperate rainforests or woodlands; isolation source: soil samples (1 kg each in a 20% v/v slurry with milli Q water) were... ... | reverse complement strand
CCAGACCGCCGGTCGCGGGCGGCGCGGGCGGGCCTGGAGCACAAGCAGCGGCAATCTCGCCGCGACCCTGCTCATGACCACCGACAAGGGGCCGGCCGAGGCCGCGCAGCTTTCGTTCGTCGCGGCCCTGGCGGCGGTGGAGTTGGCGCAGACGTGCCTGGGGCCGGACGCGGCCAAGCTGAAATGGCCAAACGACGTCCTCATTCATGGCCGTAAGGCGGTCGGAATCCTGATCGAGTCCGGCGCGCGCGCCGACAAGGCCATCTGGTTGGCGGTCGGCGTCGGCATCAATCTCGCCGAGGCGCCGCAGGACGTCGAACGGCCGGCCACCTCGTTCGCCGAGCACATGGCGAGCGCGCCGCCGCAGCCGCTGGAGGCGCTGGAAATCCTGGCGGCCCGGTTCGAGCATTGGCGCGGCCTGTGGGAACGCGAGGGCTTCGCGCCGATCGCCGAGGGATGGACGAAGCACGCCCAGGGCCTGGGCCAGCCGTGCGAGGCGCGGTTGCCGAACCAGACCCATCGCGGCATTGCCGAGGGGCTTGATCCGGACGGCGCGCTGCGCCTGCGCCGCGAGGACGGCAGCGTGCTGCGCATCACCGCCGGCGACGTCTTCTTTGGGGAGGGTTGAACGCGATGCTCCTGGCCATCGAGCAAGGCAACACCAATACGCTCTTCGCCGTAAATGACGGCGAGCGCTGGATCGCGCAGTGGCGCGCGGCGACCAATTCCAGCCGCACGGCCGACGAATACGCCGTATGGCTGTCGCAACTGCTGCACATGGCCGGGCTGCAGTTCGGAGTGCTGGACGCGTGCATCATCTCGAGCGTGGTGCCGCAGTCGATCTTCAACCTGCGCAATCTGTCGCGGCGCTATCTGCACGTGGAGCCGCTGGTCATCGGCGAGAACGCCGAGCTCGGGATTGAAATCCGGATCGACAAGCCCTCCGAGGCTGGCGCCGACCGCCTCGTCAACGCCATCGGGGCGCACATTGTCTACCCGGGCGACCTGATCGTCATCGACAGCGGCACGGCCACGACCTTCGACGTGATCGCGGCGGACGGCGGGTTCGAGGGCGGGGTGATCGCACCCGGCATCAATCTGTCGATGGAAGCCCTGCACGCCGCCGCCGCTAAGCTGCCGCGCGTGGCGATCCAGAAGCCGCAGCGTGTCGTGGGGACCGACACCGTGGGCGCCATGCAGTCGGGCGTCTTCTGGGGCTACGTTGCTCTGATCGAAGGGCTGATCGCGCGCATCAAGGCTGAACGCGAAAAGCCCCTGACCGTTATCGCCACCGGTGGCGTGGCCTCGCTGTTCCACGGCGCCACGGCCGCCATCGACCATTTCGATCCGGACCTGACGATCCGCGGTCTCCTCGAGATTCATCGCCGCAACGCGGCAAGGACGTAATGAAAGCAAAAGACCAGGACGAACTCGTCTTCCTGCCGCTGGGCGGCTCGAACGAGATCGGCATGAACTTCAATCTCTACGGCTATGGTCCAGCGCATGCGCGCAAATGGATCGTGGTCGACCTGGGCGTCACCTTCGGCGACCAGACGACCCCGGGGGTGGAGATCATCCTGCCCGATCCGGAGTTCATCCTCGAGTACGCCAAGAACATCGTCGGCATCGTGCTGACCCACGCCCATGAGGACCACATCGGGGCGGTGTCCTGGCTGTGGCCGAAGCTGCGGGCGCCGCTCTATGCGACTCCGTTCACGGCCTTTCTGCTGCGCGAGAAGCTGCGCGAGAACGATGAGGCCGCGGCAGCGGAGATCACCGAGATTCCGCTGAGCGGCAAGGTCCAACTCGGCCCGTTCGAAGTCGAGCTCATCACCCTGACCCATTCGATCCCCGAGCCGAACGGCCTGGCGATCCGCACCCCGCTGGGAACCATCCTGCACACCGGCGACTGGAAGATCGACCCGGATCCCGTGCTGGGCTCGACCACCGACGAGGCGGCGATCCAGAAGCTGGGCGACGAGGGCGTTCTGGCGATGGTGTGCGATTCCACCAACGTCTTCGTCGACGGCGAGGCGGGATCAGAGGCCGACGTGAAGGAGGCGCTGGCCGGGTTGATCGGCGGGCTTTCCGGCAAGGTCGCCGTGGCCTGCTTCGCCTCGAACGTGGCGCGGATGGACAGCGTCATCCGGGCCGCCGAGGCCGCCGGCCGCAGCGTCTGCCTGGTCGGCCGGTCGATGCACCGAATGGCCGCGGCCGCCAAATCCGTGGGCCTGCTGCAAGACATTCGGGAATTCATCTCCGAGCAGCAGGCTGCGGCCATGCCGGAGAACAAGGTCCTGTTTCTCTGCACCGGCAGCCAAGGCGAGCCGCGGGCCGCGCTTTCGCGCATCGCCGATGGCTCTCATCCGCATGTGAAGCTCGGCGCGGGGGATTCCTGCGTCTTCTCCTCGCGGGTGATCCCGGGGAACGAGATCCCGATCCGCAACCTGCAGAACGGCCTCGCCGACCGTGGGGTGCGGCTCTACACCGAACGCGACCATCCGGGCATCCACGTGTCCGGTCACCCATGCCGCGACGAGCTGGCGCGGATGTACCAGTGGGCGCGCCCGAAGATCGCCGTGCCGACCCATGGCGAGCGCCGGCACCTGCTGGAGCACGCGGCCTTCGCCAGGGACATGCAGGTCCCCGAGACGGTCGCGCCGCGCAACGGCGATATGGTTCGCCTGGCGCCAGGGCGGGCGGAGATCATCGACGAGGTTCCGGCCGGCCGCATCTATGTGGACGCCGGCGTGCTGACCCCGGAAAACGGCGACGCCCTGCGTGAGCGCCGGCATGCGGCCTATAACGGCATGCTGGCAGTGAGCGTGGTGCTGGACGCGCGGGGCCGGCTGGCCACCGAGCCGCAGGTGAGGGCGTTGGGCCTTCCGGCCGACGAGGACTATCCGCTGGACGAGGTGCTGGACGACCTGGCGGGCGAGGCCAAGCAGGCCCTGGCCCGCTTGCAGGGCGAGCAGCGCGAACTCGACGAAGAGATCGAGACCGTGATCTCCCGGGCCGTCAAAAAGGCCAGCCAGCGGATCTGGGGCAAGCGTCCTGTGGTCGAGACCACCGTGCTGCGTCTGTAGGGGCTGCCGCGACGTGATCTCGCGTCGCGCGTCGGGGAGGTCTATACCGCTGACATGATCGGACGACTGAACCACGTCGGGGTCGCAACCCCTTCCATCGCGGAGTCGGTGAAGCTCTATCGCGACGTTCTCGGCGCGACCAAAATCACCGAAACCAGGGCCATGCCCGAGCAGGGGGTCTATGTCTGCTTCGTGGACCTGCCCAACGCCCAGATCGAATTGATCGAGCCGCTGGGCGATGATTCGCCGCTGGTGGGCTTCCTTGCGAAGAACCCGGCCGGCGGCCAACATCACGTCTGCTTCGAAGTGCCCGACATCATCGCCGCGCGGGACGACATGCGAGCCAAGGGCGCGACCGTGCTAGGTACGGGCGAACCGCGCATCGGTGCGCATGGAACTCCGGTGATCTTCGTGCATCCCAAGAACATGGGCGGCGTGTTGGTCGAACTGATGGAAAGCCCGAAGGAAGCCCACGGATGACGATCTTCACGGCCATCTGCATCTATCTGACCATCTGGTGGACGGTGCTGTTCTCGATCCTGCCATTGGGCGTGGTCACCCACGCGGAGGCTGGGATCGACAAGGGAGACGGCGGCGATCCCGGCGCGCCAGTCGATCCGAAGCTGAAGCGCAAGTTCATAACCACCACGATCGTCGCCACCATCGTGTGGGCGATCCTGCTGGTCGTGGTCCAATTCAAGCTGGTCCACCTGCCGGAGCTGCCGGCGAGCTGGCGCTGAGGCGGGCGCCGGGTCTGCGGCCGCCTCTCGGGGCGGCCTTCTTTTCGCTCCGCTTGCATTGCATAGCTCGCGAACCAACGGCTATCAGGGCCGTTGAGCCAGATCATCGGGACATCCCCCTCCGCATGCATCTTTCGACACTCCAGTTCGCCGGACTCGCCCGGGCGTGAGCAGCAAGTCGGCGAATGGCGCCCTGAACGGCCGGGCGCCGCCCTTCGGGCAATGGGAACGTTCGGTGGCGGCCCGCTATCTGCGCGCCAAGCGCAGCCAGGGCGGGGTCGCGCTGATCTCAGTTATTTCGTTCATCGGCATCATGCTGGCGGTGGCGGTGCTGATCATCGTCATGAGCGTGATGAACGGCTTTCGGGCCGAGTTGCTCTCGCGGATGCTGGGCTTCAGCGCCCACCTCTATGTCACCGGTGGGGTGCTGAATTCGCCTGACCGCGACGCCGCGGTGAAGCGGATTGCCGACCTGCCGGGCGTGGTGCAGGTCTATCCGGTGATCGAGGCCCAGGCGATGGCCATGGGCTATGGCCAGATCGGCGGCGCGATCGTCCGTGGCGTGACGCCGCAGGATCTCAAGGCGACCACGCTGGTCTCCGGCAACATTGTCCGCGGAACCATGGCCGACTTCGGCCGGGGCGAATATGGCGGCGACGTCATCCTGGTGGGCGACCGGCTGGCGCAGTCTCTGGGGGTTCAGCCGGGCGATGAACTGAGCCTGGTCTCGCCGACCGGCGGGGCGACTGCGTTCGGGGCCACGCCGCTGCGCAAGACCTACACCGTGGGTGGGACCTTCACCGTCGGCATGAGCGAGTACGACCAGGCCTTCATCTACATGCCCCTGGAGCAGGCGCAGCTCTTCTTCGGGCGCGACACGGGCGTCGACTATATCGAGGTGAAGCTGCGAGACCCCGACATGGCCGTGGCGATGAAGGGCGCGGTCGCCCGCGCCGCCGGGCCCGCCGCCCTGGTCACCGACTGGACGGAGAAGAACGCGGCCTATTGGGGCGCGCTGAAGGTCGAGCGCAACGTCATGCGGCTCATCCTGATGATGCTGGTGGCGATCGCGGCCATGAACATCATTTCCGGCCTGGTCATGCTGGTGAAGAACAAGGGCCGGGACATCGCGATCCTGCGGACCATGGGGGCCGGGCAGGGCTCGATCATGCGTATCTTCTTCATGTCCGGCGCGGCCGTGGGCGTGCTCGGCACCCTGGCGGGGCTGGCGATCGGCTCGCTGTTCTGCATGTTCATCGGCGAGATCCAGCAGTTCGTCGAATGGGTGACCGGGACCCAGGTCTTCAATTCCGACATCTACTTCCTGACCCGGATCCCGGCGAAGATCGACTGGCAGGAGGTGGCGGTGATCACCTTCTGGGCGCTGGCGATGTCGTTCCTGGCGACCTTGCCGCCGGCCTGGCGCGCCTCGCGCCTCGATCCGGTGGAGGCGCTTCGCTATGAGTGATCCGGTCCTCACCATCCGGGGCCTGCGCCGCACCTACAAGAGCGGCGACAAGGTGCTGACCGTGCTGAACGGCGTGGACCTCGACGTGCGCCCCGGAGAGATCGTCGGGTTGATCGGGCCGTCGGGCTCGGGGAAGTCCTCGCTGCTGCACGCCGCCGGGCTGCTGGAGCATCCGGACGCCGGCCAGATCATCGTCGAGGGCAGGGACTGTTCGGACCTGAGCGACCGGCAGCGTACGCGGGTTCGACTGGCCACGATCGGCTTCGTCTATCAGGCCCACCACCTGCTGGCCGAGTTCACGGCGCTGGACAACGTGGCCCTGCCGCAGATGATCGCCGGCCGGTCACGCAAGGCGGCGCGCGCGCGGGCCCTAGACCTTCTGTCCAATCTTGGACTACGCGAGCGGGTGGATCACCAGCCGGCGCAGATGTCCGGCGGCGAGCAGCAGCGGGTGGCGATCGCACGGGCCCTGGCCAATAAACCACGACTGCTGCTGGCCGACGAGCCGACCGGCAACCTCGACCCGCACACCTCCACGGCGGTGTTCGACAGCCTCTACGCCCTGGCGCGCAGCGAGGGGGTGGCCGCGCTGGTCGCCACCCACAACCTCGAGCTCGCCAGGCATATGGATCGGGTGCTGGCGCTCAAGGATGGCCACCTGGAAGCCCAGAGCCTCTAGGCACTACGGCGCCGGACTTGGCGACCGCGGCCGAGCCGTCCATCATGATGTAAGTTGACATAACATTATATATTTTCGCGTCACGTTACTCTAACAATCGCCATGTATGCTGAGAGATTGAGGCGTGCAGACAAGTTTCGGTCTCGAAATGTGAAGGTTCATTGAGATGAATCTCCACTGATACCGACTGGGATTATCGCCCCCCTTCGCAGCCGACCGATCAACGGGCTGCTGAAAAGGGGAATGTGCGATGGCCGGACTCAAGGCGCGCTCTGTTTGTAGCGTAAGTATTTTCGCGATCGGCATGATGGGACTGGCGGCGCCGGCCCTGGCTCAGGAATCTGCCATTGCGGCCCTGTCGAGCGTGGACTCCGCCATCGGCCTGGCGGAAGTGGTTGTCACCGCGGAAAAGCGCGAAACCAACCTGCAGAAGACGCCGATCTCCATTTCGGTCGTGACCGCGGCGGCGATGGAAGACCGCCACATCTATTCGCTGACCGATCTGAACGATGGTTCGGCGCCGGGTCTGCGCGTCATGCCCTACGCCAGCCGCCCCTATAACATGATCCTCAATATCCGCGGCGTGGGCATCATGTCCGACACCAACCAGCCCGCCATGGACTCGGGCGTGGGGGTGTACGTCGACGGCGTCTATCTCGGCCGTCCGCAGGGCCTGGACGCCGGCCTCTACGACCTGGAGTCGGTGGAAGTGCTGAAGGGGCCGCAGGGCACCCTGTTCGGCCGCAACACCGAAGCTGGCGCGCTGAACATCGTCACCAAGAAGCCTACCGGCCAGTTCGGCCTGAACATGGTCGCCGGCATAGGCAATTACGGCAGCTACGAAAGCCAGTTCCATCTGAACCTCCCGGAGTGGCACAACCTCGCCGTCAAGCTCGATGGCGTGGTCATGGCCCACGACGGCTGGGTGAAGAACCCGATGGTCGGGCAGGAAGACTGGAACGCAGTGCGACGCCGCGGCCTGCGCGCGCAGCTTCGCTGGGCCCCGACGGACAACTTCACCGCCGACTACGCCTACGACACCGGGATCACCGAGGACACCGGCGTCTATGGCTATACGGTGAAGGCGGCCACCGGACCCGGCGCCCGGCCGCTGGCGCAGGCCACTCCGCTTGTGGGGCATCGCTACGACGTCGCGCCGGTCGGGGTTCCGAACCGGTTCAGCCCCGGCGAGCAGTCCGGCCACAACCTGACCCTGACCTGGGACGTGCGGCCTTGGCTGACCCTGAAGTCGATCTCCTCCTACCGCGAGCTCTATCAGGAGCAATGGTCGCAGGGCGGCACCGACTCCCTGGGCGCGCCACGCAATCAGAACGAGCGGCTCTTCGCGCGCTACAGCCTGGCTTCCTTCGACCAGTATCAGTACAGCGAAGAAGTCCAGGCGCTGGGCGAGGCCGGCCGCTGGACCTATATCGTCGGCGCGCTGGCGTTCCACGAGAACGTCCATGATCAGGCGCAGGCCTACTATTCGATGGTCTGGGACGACTTCGCCGCCAACGGCGTATCTGGCTACTCCGCGAGCCCCATCGTCTATGGCGCCGCCGGTTGCATCGCCAACTGCATCGCCGGGCAGGAGACCTCCAACCGCTATGGCCATCCGGTCACCAAGCTCGTCATTCCGCTAAACCCCTACATCGGTGTCGACCGCGCCAGCAAGGCCAACACCGACAGCTACGGCGTCTACGGCCAGGCGACCTACACGCCGCCGATCTTCAACGACATCATCCATGTGACCGGCGGTCTGCGCTGGACCTATGACCGCAAGCGCGGCCAGCTCTACGTGGTCAACAACTATACGCCGCTGCAGGCCGATGGCGTCACCTACGCCCCGATCAACGGGTCCGGCAGTTGGAAGCGCGTCGATCCGATGATCAACATCTCGGTCGATGTCGCCGAGAATGCGATGGTCTACGGGAAGTGGGCCAGAGGCTACCGCTCGGGCGGCTTCAACTCCCGCTCGATCACCTATTCGCCGTTCGATCCGGAGGAGATTTCGATGTTCGAGGTCGGCCTCAAGAGCGAATTCTTCGGTCACCGCGCCCGGTTCAATATCGCCGGATACACCGGCGACTACGAGAACGTCTTCTATAATATCTCCGGCAACTACTACACCTACAACGCGGACGGCACCGTAAATACGCAGAACCCCCGCACGGTCGAAGACACCTACAACATGGACGGCAAGGGGAAGGTTTCAGGCGTTGAAGCCGACCTCCAGGTGATGCCGATCGACGGCCTGACCCTGTCGGCGACCTACACCTACGCTCACGTCCGGATGCCGCTGTTCAAGGATCCGCTTCCGCGCTACGTGAACGTCGGTGGGGTAACCGTGCCGCAGTTCAACGATCCCACGCTGTATCACCAGCTCTATACGCCGACCAATTCGGCGACCGGGGCTGTCGATTACAAGCGGGACTTCATGAACTACTCGCTTGCCGCGCATTTGGACGCGAGCTGGAATGATGGCTATTACACCTCGACCGGCGACATTGCGACCGGCACGGACGCCAATGGCAAGACCACCTATCTTCCCCAGCTGAAGACCGAATCCGGCGTCATCTTCAACGGCCGCGTCTCGCTTGGCGATATCGCGCTTGCGGATATGGGCGCGCGGATGACCGTCTCGTTCTGGGTCCGCAACCTGTTCGACGCGGAGATCATGACTTCGCGCAGCGGCAGCTACACCCGGGCGGCGTCCAGCGTCTCGGGCGCCTTCAACGATCCGCGCACCTACGGCGTCCAGGCCAGCGTGAAGTTCTAACCGAGGAGAGCCTCCGCCCTGCCTCGGCCGGGCGGAGGGACCGCGATTGGCCTGAAACGATCATTCGGCCCTCGTCCGGCTTGACGGTGAGAACAAAACGAGAAATAAGAACAACTATAGAACATCCACAACGAGGACGTCGCAGATGGTTCGCCTGGCTCGGGAATCGCTGGCCTTTATGTCGGTTGCAGGCTTTGTCTGGATGATGTGCGCGGTCGCTCAATTGGCCGCCTGATCATGGAGGTGGCGGCGTGAGCGATGCGGTGAGCGAGGGTTTCGTCCACCTGCGGGTTCGTTCCGCCTATTCGCTGCTGGAAGGCGCGATCAAGGCCGACAAGATCAGCGGCCTGGCCAAGGCGGCAGAGATGCCGGCGGTGGCGCTGACCGACCGGGCCAACCTCTACGGCGCTCTGGAATTTTCGGTCACCAGCAAGGACGCTGGCGTCCAGCCGATCATCGGATGCGCCCTGCCGGTGACCGGCATCGGCGGCCGGCAGGCAGAGCGCTGGGCCAAGGCGCCGACCATCGTCCTGCTCGCGCAGAGCGAGGCGGGGTACCTCAATCTCAGCGAGCTCTCGTCGTTCTGCTACCTGGAATCCGACGACGGCGGCGACGTGTCGGTGGCCTGGGAGAAGGTCGCGGCGCGTGCAGAGGGCCTGATTCTGCTGTCGGGCGGCGTCGATGGTCCAGTCGACCCGCTGATGGCCGCCGGAAAGGTGGAGGAAGGGCAGGCGGCGCTGGCCGAGATGGCCCGAGTCTTCGGCGACCGGTTCTATATCGAGCTCCAGCGTCATGGGATGCCGGCGCAGGCGGCCGCCGAGGGCGAACTGGTCGCCTACGCCTACGATCACGACATCCCGCTGGTGGCGACCAACGACGTCTATTTCGCCAAGGAAAGCATGCACGAGGCGCACGAAGTGCTGCTGTGTATCGCTGACGGCGCCTTCATCAGCCAGGACGAGCGGCGGCGGGTGACGCCCGAGCACTGGTTCAAGCCGGCGGCCGACATGCGGGCGCTGTTCGCCGACCTGCCGGAAGCCTGCGACAACACCCTCGACATCGCACGCCGCTGCGCCTTCATGGTGAAGAAGCGCGATCCGATCCTGCCGCGGTTCAATACGGACGGCGGTCGTTCCGAAGCCGACGAACTGGCGCACCAGGCGCGCGAGGGCCTGAAGATGCGGATCGCCCGGGGCCAGGCTGCGGCCTTCCCCGCCGCAGACTACGAAGCCAGGCTGGAGCGGGAGATCGGGGTCATCACCCAGATGGGGTTCCCCGGCTATTTCCTGATCGTTTCGGACTTCATCAAGTGGGCCAAGGCGCACGACATTCCGGTCGGGCCGGGGCGGGGCTCGGGCGCTGGTTCGCTGGTGGCCTATTCACTGACCATCACCGACCTCGACCCGCTGCGCTACGGCCTGCTGTTCGAGCGCTTCCTGAATCCGGAGCGGGTCTCGATGCCCGACTTCGATATCGACTTCTGCCAGGAGCGGCGGGAAGAGGTCATCAGCTACGTCCAGGGGCATTACGGGCGTGACCGGGTGGCGCAGATCATCACCTTCGGCACCCTGCAGGCGCGGGCCGTGCTGCGGGACGTGGGGCGCGTGCTGCAATTGCCGCTGGGGCTTGTCGACCGCCTGGCCAAGATGGTGCCGGCCAACCCGGCCAATCCGGTGACGCTGGCCAAGGCCATCGAGATTGAGCCACGCCTGCAGCAGGCCAAGCGGGAAGACGAGGCGGTCAAGCAGCTCCTTGAGACCGCGCTGCAGTTGGAGGGCCTCTACCGCAACGCCTCGACCCACGCCGCCGGCGTGGTGATCGGCGACCGGCCGCTGACCGAGCTGACGCCGCTCTATCGCGATCCGCGCTCCGAGCTGCCGGCGACCCAGTTCAACATGAAGTGGGTGGAGAGCGCCGGCCTGGTGAAGTTCGACTTCCTGGGCCTGAAGACGCTGACGGTCATCGACCGCGCGCTGAAGTTCCTGGCCAAGCGGGGCGAGACGATCGATTTCGCGACCCTGCCGCTGGATGACGAGCCAGCCTACGAGGTGATGTCGAGCGGTGGGACCGTGGGGGTGTTCCAGCTTGAAGGCCAGGGCATGCGCGACACCCTGCGCCAATTGCGCCCCGGCTCGATCGAAGACGTCACCGCCGTGGTCTCGCTCTACCGGCCAGGCCCGATGGACAACATCCCGGCCTTCATCGACTGCAAGTTCGGACGTCGCGAGATCGACTATCTGCACCCGAGCCTGGAGCCGGTGCTGAAGGAGACCTACGGCATCATCGTCTACCAGGAACAGGTGATGCAGATCGCCCAGATCCTGGCTGGCTACAGCCTCGGTGAAGCCGACCTGCTGCGCCGGGCGATGGGCAAGAAGAAGAAAGAGGAGATGGAGCTGCAGCGCGCACGCTTCGTCTCCGGGGCCTCCGCCAAAGGCGTGCCGGCCGAGCAAGCCGGGTCGATCTTCGACCTTGTGGACAAGTTCGCAGGCTATGGTTTCAACAAGAGCCACGCGGCGGCCTACGCCTATGTCTCGTACCAGACAGCCTGGCTGAAGGCGAACGCGCCGGTCGAGTTCTATGCGGCCTCGATGAGCCTCGATATCTCCAACACCGACAAGCTGGCGGTCTTCTACCAGGACGCCAAGCGGTTCGGCGTGAAGGTGCGCAGCCCGGACATCAATGTCAGCGCCGCCGACTTCGAAGTGGAGAACGGGGAGGTGCTTTACGCCCTGGGCGGCATCCGCAACGTCGGCCTCCAGGCCATGGAGCATGTGGTCGCCGTGCGCCAGGAGGGCGGGCCGTTCCGCGACATCTTCGACTTCGTCGAGCGGGTCGATCCCAAGCAGGTGAACAAGCGCGCCTTCGAAACCCTGGCGCGGGCAGGGGCCTTCGACTCCATCCATCCGGACCGCGCCCAGCTCGTGGCCATGGCGGACGTGCTGGTGGGGCATGGGCAGAGCATGGCGGCCGACCGCGCGTCGTCGCAGGGTTCGCTGTTCGGCGGCGACCAGGCCGAGGCGCAGCGGCCGCGAATTTCGAAGGTCGAGCCCTGGACCCCCGTTCAGCGACTGGACGAGGAACTGGCGGCGGTCGGCTTCTATCTGTCGGGCCACCCGCTGGACGACATGGTCACCGCCCTGCGCCGTCGCCGCACCGATCTTCTGGCCGACGTGTTGCCTAAGGCCGAGGCTGGTGCGGAAGCCTTCAAGATGGCGGGGGTTGTGCGCCGCAAGCAGGAGCGGGCCTCACAGTCCAGCGGTGAGAAGTTCGCCTTCGTGACCCTGTCGGACCCGACCGGCGAATACGAAGTGCTGTTTCCGCCGGAGTCGCTGCGCAAGTGCCGGGACCTGCTCGAGCCCGGCAAGGCCGTGGCGATCAAGGTGCGAGCCAAGGCGAAGGATGGGGAGGTGCGTTTCTTCGGCGACGACGCCGAGCCTGTGGACAAGGCTGTGGAGAACGCTGTGGCTGGATTACGTGTCCACGTCACGCCGCGCAGCGCCGAGGTGGAGGCGCTGAAGCGCCGCCTGGAGAATGTGTCCAACCCGCGGGGCGGGGAGATCATCCTGGTCGCCGGGATCGACGGCGGCCGCGAAGTGGAGATGAAGCTGCCGGGCCGGTTCTCGCTGGACGTGTCGGTGCGCGGCGCCCTGAAGACCGCGCCCGGGGTGATGTTCGTCGAAGACCTCTGAGCGCGCTCAGCGCAGATCGATATAGGTCCGCGGCTTCATCGGCGCTGGATAGGAGTCGACTCCGCCACGGGGCGAATAGACCGACATGGGCTTGTAGGGCTTGAAGAGCTGTCCCTGCGGCGGCTTGGGCGCCGTATAGTTCGGGATCGTCCGATTGGGCATTGGCTTGAACGACGGAGAGGCTTTCGCTGCGAACGCTGGCCACGGTCGCCCTCTTTCGTCGTAGACGACGTAACCGCTTGCGCCCGCCATGATCGAAAGGCCGAGGCCCAGCGCTATGATAGGTGTCATCTTCGCTCTCCCACTCGCGATGGGTGAGCTTGAGAGCGGCGCTCGGTAATAGTCAAGCTTACGCTCGTCACAGGCGAGACTTGCATTTTCGGCGTTCAGCGCCTATTTGGCGCGTCATTCCACACGCAGGTGTTTGGCGACGGTCGGGGAGACATCCCGCCGCACCCATTCCGGTCCTCCGAGAGGAGGGTTTGCCTGCGGAGGTTAACCGGAAAAAGGACGAAAAGCCGATGGCGCTTCCTGAATTCTCCATGCGTCAGCTCCTGGAAGCTGGCGCCCACTTCGGCCACCAGACCCACCGCTGGAACCCGAAGATGGACCGCTACATCTTCGGTTCGCGGTCGAACATCCACATCATCGACCTGTCGCAGACCATTCCGCTGCTTCACCAAGCTCTGGTGAAGGTGCGTGAAGTCGCCGCCTCGGGCGGCCGCGTGCTGTTCGTCGGCACCAAGCGCCAGGCTTCCGAACCGGTCGCCGAAGCCGCCAAGCGCTCGGCCCAATACTATGTGAACCACCGTTGGCTGGGCGGCACGCTCACCAACTGGCGCACCGTCTCGGCTTCGATCCAGCGCCTGCGCGAACTGGAAGGCCTGCTGGAAGGCGAAGGCCAAGGCCGCGGCAAGAAAGAGCTGCTGCAGATGACGCGCGAGCGCGACAAGCTCGAGCTGAGCCTGGGCGGCATCAAGGACATGGGCGGTATTCCGGACCTGATGTTCGTGATCGACACCAACAAGGAAGCGATCGCGATCAAGGAAGCCCGCAAGCTGAACATTCCGGTCATCGCGATCCTCGACACCAACTGCGATCCGGACGGCATCACCTATCCGATCCCTGGCAACGACGACGCCGCCCGCGCGATCCAACTGTATTGCGACCTGCTGGCCGACGCCGTCCTGGACGGCCTGGCCGCCGGTCAATCGGCCGCTGGCGTGGACCTGGGCGCTTCGGTCGCCCCGATCGAGCCGACGTTGGCCCGAGAGCTTTCGCCGGAGCCCGAAGCGGCCCCCGGCGTGGAGGCTCCGGCCGAAGACCAACCGCAAGCCTAAGAGCGCTCCGGCGCTTGGCAGCTTGACGTCAAACGATCATGACCGGGTCCTATCAGGGGCCCGGTCATACCCATTCTGACCTTTTTTAAAAGGAGCTGACCATGGCGGAGATCACCGCTGCGCTGGTCAAGGACCTGCGCGAGAAGTCCGGCGCCGGCATGATGGACTGCAAGAAAGCCTTGCAGGAGAACAACGGCGACATGGAAGCGGCCGTCGATTGGCTGCGCACCAAGGGCCTGTCCAAGGCCGCCAAGAAGTCCGACCGCGCCGCCGCGGAAGGCCTCGTCGCCGGCAAGCTGAGCGATGACGGCAAGACCGGCGTGCTGGTCGAATTGAACGCCGAAACGGACTTCGTTTCGAAGAACGAGCTGTTCCAGACCGCCGCGCGCGATTTCGCCGTCGTCGGCCTGGAAGTCGAAGGCGTCGAGGCCATCACCGCGGCCAAGACCGCCAAGGGCGAAGTCGTTTCCGACGTGATCACGAACCTGATCGCGACCATCGGCGAGAACATGCGTCTGCGTCGTTCGGCTCGCCTGGCGGTCGGCGAAGGCGCCGTCGCCCTCTACCTGCACAATGCGCAGGGCGAAGGCGTGGGCCGTCTCGGTGTTCTCGTGGCGCTGGAAAGCACCGGCGACCAAGCGGTCCTGAAGGACGTGGGCCGCAAGATCGCCCTGCACGTCGCCGGCACCCCGACCCCGCCGCTGGCCCTGGCCGAGGGCGACCTCGATCCGGCGGCCGTCGAGAAAGAAAAGAAGTTCCTGACCGACCAGGCTCTGGAATCGGGCAAGCCGCTGGCCGTCGTCGAGAAGATGATCGAAGGCCGGATCCGCAAGTGGCAGGAAGAAGTGGTGCTCCTGAAGCAGCCCTTCGTCATGAACCCGGATCAGACCATCGAGCAACTGATCGCCGAAACCGCCAAGCAAGTCGGCGCGCCGGTGACCGTGAAGGCTTTCGTGCGCTTCGCCCTGGGCGAAGGCGTCGAGAAGAAGCAGGACGATTTCGCCGCCGAAGTGGCGTCGATGACCGGCCAAGGCTGATCCAGCCATATTTTAGCGTCCCCAGGGGCGCCGTACGTTCGACGCGTACGGCGCCCTTGGTTTATGTAGTACCAGCCAGATTCTCGACCGGAGCCGCCCATGCCCGACGCCAAGCCCCGCTACAAGAAGATCCTCTTGAAGATGTCGGGCGAGGTCCTGATGGGGGATGCGCTTTTCGGGATCGACACGAAGACGATCGAGGCGGTCGCCGAGGACATCAAGGAAGTCATCGACCACGGCGTCGAGCTGTGCCTGGTGATCGGCGGGGGCAACATCTTCCGCGGCGTCTCCCTGGCCGGCAAGGGCATGGACCGCGCCAACGCCGACTACATGGGCATGCTCGCCACGGTGATGAACGCCCTGGCGCTGCAAGGCGCGCTGGAGAAGATCGGCGTCTACACCCGGGTGCAGTCGGCCATCCCGATGGACGCGGTGTGCGAGCCCTACATCCGCCGCCGGGCGCTGCGGCATCTGGAGAAGGGCAGGGTGGTGATCTTCGCCGCCGGCCTGGGCGCGCCTTTCTTCACGACCGATACGCCGGCCGCCCTGCGCACGGCCGAGATGGGCTGCGATGCGCTTTTCAAGGGCACTAGCGTCGATGGCGTCTACACCGCGGATCCGAAGAAGGATCCGAGCGCCCAGCGTTATGACACCCTGAATTATCAGGAGGTGCTGGCCAAGGACTTGCGGGTCATGGACGCGTCGGCCATCGCCCTCATGCGTGACAACCAGATCCCCATCGTGGTCTTCTCGATCCGCGAGCGGGGCAACTTCCTCAAGGTTCTGAAAGGCCAAGGCGTCTTTACGACGATCGCCTAGGTCTTTCGTTCGTTACACGACATATCCAGGAGAAGATCCTATGGCTGCTGCGGAAAAGCCGGTCCTTAGTAAATACCGGGACCGCATGGACAAGGCGATCGCGGCCCTGAAGGACGAGTTCGGCAGCCTTCGCACCGGCCGCGCCTCGGCCAGCCTGCTGGACCAGGTAATGGTCGAAGCCTACGGCTCGACCGTGCCGTTGAATCAGGTCGCCGCCGTGAGCGTGCCTGAGCCGCGCTCGATCAGCGTCAGCGTCTGGGACCGCGGGACCGTGGTTTCGGTCGAGAAGGCGATCCGCAATGCGGGCCTGGGCCTCAATCCGGTCGTGGACGGGCAGAGCCTGCGCATCCCGATCCCGCCGCTCACCGAGGAGCGGCGCAAGGACCTGGCCAAGCTGGCCGGCAAGTACGCCGAGCAACAGAAGGTCGCGATCCGCAACGTTCGCCGGGACGCCAACGACGACCTTAAAAAGGCCGAGAAGGACAGCGTCATTACGCAGGACGAACAGCACCGGATGGAAGGCGAGGTCCAGAAGTTCACGGACGAGGCTATCAAACGCGTGGACGAAGCCTTGAAAACCAAAGAACAAGAGATCATGCAGGTCTAGTCCGCCGGGATGTCGGCAAAGGACGCTTAGGAACCCCATGGCCCCAATCGATCACGAGGAGGCTACGCCGCACGCGCCGCTACACGTGGCGATCGTGATGGACGGCAATGGGCGCTGGGCGAAGCGGCGGGGCCTCCCGCGCCAGCTTGGCCATCCGAAAGGTGTGGATGCGATCCGCCGTGTGGTGGAAGCCGCGCCCGACCATGGTGTGGGCTGGCTGACGCTCTATGCGTTCTCGACCGAGAACTGGCGCCGGCCGGCCGGCGAGGTGGCCGAGGTGATGCGGCTGCTGAAGCTCTACGTGAACTCCGATCTCGAGAAGCTGGCGCGCAGCGGGGTGCGGATCCGCATCCTGGGCCGCCGGACAGGCCTGCCGCCGGACGTGGCCGAGATCGTCGAGCGCGCAGAGCGCCGCACCGCCGGCAACGACAAGTTCTTCCTGCAGGTCGCCTTCAACTACGGCGGCCGCGCCGAC
>LNAP01004673.1_pt1 | contig 16725 bp, 14 predicted proteins | sample 602601 | NCBI WGS metagenome assembly LNAP01 (sample SAMN02440304, study PRJNA202911) | soil metagenome | biome: Subtropical and temperate rainforests or woodlands; isolation source: soil samples (1 kg each in a 20% v/v slurry with milli Q water) were... ... | reverse complement strand
AGGTCGGGTCTTCTTCTTTCATGCGGGTGAGTGCCTCACTCATTTTCTCAGTGTTCGATTCATTCAATGCCCTGATCGCCCTGCGGTATCGCGGTTCCGGATATTGGATGAAGTTAAATTGATTCTCAACCCCTTTGGCGTTCAGTGTATTGCCCGTGCGGACATCTTTCAGCTTCACCGCTGCGCCGATGCTGCCGGCCTGCAACTCTTCCACCTTGGTACGGAGTTGTCCGGCCACGGTATAAAGCTGCGCCATTCGTTCTTTGGAGCTGCGGTCGGCATTGGTCAGGTCGTCGCCTTCCTTCACCGTTCCAGACATCACCTTGAAATAGGAGACCTCTCCGATATGCGGTTCAACCGTTGTTTTAAAGAAGAACAGGCTTGTGGGAGCAGAAGCATCCGGTTTTACCTCTTCTCCCGCTGCATTCACCGGCGCCGGCACATCGGCAGGTGAAGGAGCTACCATATTCAGGAAGTTCATGATGCGGTGTACCGCTCTGTTTTTTTCGGCGGAGGCACAGAACAAGGGGAAAAGACTGTGACTCACCATCCCTTTGTGGATACCGTCGCGCATTTCCTCTTCGGTAAGAGATCCCTGGTCAAAGTATTTCTCCATCAGCCCTTCATCATTCTCGGCTGCTGCCTCGAGCAACACCTGGTAATATTCGCCTGCTTTCTCTTTTTCGCTTTCCGGTATTTCCAATACTTCAGGAGCCGTAGCGCCAGGTTTCCATTTATACATTTTTTGTTTCAGCACATCCACGATACCGTCGAAGGAACTACCGCCGCCAATAGGATACTGCACCGGTACAATCTTGTTACCGTAGAGCTCTTTCAGGCTCGCCAGTGTGTTGTCGTAATCTGCTTTTTCATGATCCATCTGGTTAACAAGGAGCACTATCGGCTTCTTCATTTCATCCACATAGCGGAACTGGTTGATGGTTCCCACCTCTACGCCATTGGCGGCATCAATGAGCATAAGTGCCATGTCGGTGACATGAAGGGCAGATATCACACCACCCACAAAATCATCTGATCCCGGGCAATCGATGAAATTCATCAGTTTATCTTTCCATTCATAAGAGAAAACAGTGGAGAAAACAGAATAGCCATACTCTTTTTCCACGGGGAAATAATCACTCACGGTATTCTTTCCATCGATAGTTCCGCGTCGTTTTATAAGACCACTCTCGAAAAGCATTGCTTCCGCGAGGGTGGTCTTCCCTGATCCTGCATTGCCAATAAGGGCAATGTTCTTAATTTCGTTTGTTTTGTACACTTTCATGATTAGAAAATATTTAAAAAATTAGCGTATTCCGTTTCTCAGAAAATAATAGCAAAGCCGTTGAAAATCGATCATTTGTTAATCTGTTCAGGAATAATGAAAAATGACTTTGCGTCTGTGAAGACCCACAAAGTCATCATGTCCCGAATAGCGCCCGCAATTTATAAATATTGGATGAGAAAGAAAAATGTTACAATTATGTTATGCAACATATGTTTGCGAGAGATTGTCGGGAAGTGTTAAAATTTAAAACATTCCGTACCTTTCAATTGTTTACTGAGATAACAATCAGACACACTCCGGCAATTATATTCCATATATGAGTAAACAGCAATCGGATATGAGTAAACAGCAATCGGATCAGTATTACAGTCAACCTGTCGAAGACGTTTTGCGGCAGTTTGGCGTTGATCTCCATTCGGGCCTGTCAGAACAGGCAGCGAAAGAACGGCTTGCAGAGCAAGGGCCCAACCGGCTTGAATCGACAAAACAAAAATCGGTTTACACCATCTTCCTGGAGCAATTTAAGAGCAGCATGGTACTTATTCTGCTGGTCGCTGCCGTTATCTCGGGTGTCATTGGCGTGATGGAGGGTGAGGGACTGGTGGAGAGTTTTGTGATTCTGGCTATTCTGGTCGTGAACGCGATCATTGGCACCGTGCAGGAGGTAAAGGCGCAATCGTCGCTCGAAGCACTCAACAAGATGAGCGCACCGCATACAAAAGTATTGCGGGGGGGACAGGTAGAGGAGATAGTTTCAACCGACATCGTTCCCGGCGATATTGTGGTACTCGATACGGGAGACATTATCCCGGCCGATTTGCGGCTGATTGAAACGGCAAACCTGAAGATACAGGAGTCCGCACTTACGGGTGAGTCGGTGCCGGTGGAGAAAAGTGAGGCTCTGCTGGAAGCCAGAGAGATTCCGTTGGGAGACCGGGACAACATGGCTTTTTCAACCAGTACGGTTACCTATGGCCGCGGCAAAGGCGTGGTGGTTGCCACCGGAATGCACACCGAGGTGGGCAAGATCGCCCATATGCTGCAAAACACGCAGGACACGGAAACACCCATGGGTAAACGACTTGAGCAGTTGGGCAAGGTATTGGGATACGTGGCGCTGGGTATTTGTGCTTTTATTTTTCTCGTTGGCGTATTATATGGGAATAACTGGCTTGAGGTGCTGATGATGGCTGTGAGCCTTGCCGTGGCTGCCATTCCCGAAGGACTGCAGATTGTGTCGACGATCGTACTGGCCATTGGGGTGCAGCGCATGGTGAAACTGAATGCGATCGTGCGCACGCTGCCGTCGGTAGAAACGCTGGGAAGCACCACGGTAATCTGTTCCGATAAAACCGGCACGCTTACGCAAAACAGGATGACCGTGACAGAGGGATGGAGCGGTGGTAACCGGATTGACTTTCGCAATGCTCCTCCTGCCGATGAGCTCGACAGCGACGAGAATTTGTTGCTGCAGACCGCTCTTCTGTGTACCGATGCTCATCTGAAGATGCTGGCGGACGGAAAACATGAAACGGCCGGTGATCCAACCGAGACCGCCATTGTAGACGTGGCCCTCGGGCTGAAGATGAACAAGCTCGCGCTGGAGGAGCAGTTTCCCCGTGTGAGGGAGGTCCCCTTCGATTCCGAAAGAAAACGGATGACCACCGTCAATCAGATGAAGGAAGGCAGGTTTCGTGTGAATGTGAAAGGCGGTCTGGATGAAGTGTTGGCTGTTTCCGCACAGATCGTTATCCACGGAAAAATACGTCCTCTCACCAGTGAAGACAGGGAAACTATTAAAGAAGAAAATTACCGTATGGCACAATCGGCCCTGCGGGTACTGGCGGTAGCGTATAAAGATATCGATGTAATTCCCTCAGAAATGACTCCCGAAACGGTGGAGACAGGGCTTATCTTTGTGGGATTACTGGGCATGATCGACCCGGCACGCCCCGAAGTGGTGGAGGCGGTGAAGAAATGCCGTACGGCAGGCATCCGCCCGGTGATGATTACGGGTGACCATAAGGTAACGGCTGTGGCTATAGCCGCAGAGATAGGAATATATCGGGAGGGTGACAAAGCCATCACCGGAACCGATCTGGAGGAGATACCGCAGGATATGCTTGACCGCAATGTACAGAATTATTCGGTCTATGCAAGGGTGGACCCCAAACACAAGGTACGCATCGTTCAGGCATGGCAGTCGCTGGGCGATATTGTGGCAATGACCGGTGACGGTGTCAACGATGCGCCCGCGTTGAAACAGGCTGACGTCGGTATCGCGATGGGGATCAAAGGCACCGAAGTTACCAAAGAAGCCGCTGACATGGTGCTGACCGATGACAACTTCGCGACCATCGCCAGCGCGGTCAGGGAAGGTCGTCGCGTTTACGACAACCTGAAGAAAACCATTCTGTTTATTCTGCCGACTAACCTCGCGCAGGGACTGCTGATTATCCTGGCCATTCTGGCCGGGGCAGTCATCCCGCTAACGCCGGTTCAGATCTTGTGGATGAACATGGCAACGTCGACCACGCTGTCCTTCGGTCTGGCCTTTGAGCCGGGTGAGAAAGGCATGATGAGGCGCCGTCCGCGCGCGCCGGGTCAGCACGTCCTCGACCTGCATGCTGTCTGGCGTATCGCCTTCGTGGGTATTCTGATTGCCTGCAGTGCCTTTGTGCTGGAAGCCTGGATGCAACCGCGTGGTTACAGCAGCGATTTGATCCGCACCGTGCTGTTACAGACGCTGGTCACCGCGCAGTGGGTGTATATGTTTAACTGCCGCGTAATGGACCGTTTCCCGCTGACGCGCGAAGTGTTCGTCAACAAAGGGTTATGGATTGTTTCCGGTGTCTTACTGCTCCTGCAACTGGCGTTGATTTATCTGCCAGTCATGAACCAGTTGTTTGGCACCGTGCCGATGCCCCTGAAATTCTGGGGTATCACGCTGGTGGTTGGCGCGATGATCTTCGTGATCGTCGAAATCGAGAAATGGCTGGTTAACCGCTTCATCCGCAAGAAAGTCTGACGATTTATGCTTATGCCGGGTTACCTTGTGTAACCTGGCTTTTTCACATAAAAAACGTCACAATTCTGAAACTTTAGTCTTTTCCCCGCTCAATTCGTCTCAAAGATCTCACAAAACGTCCCAAAGCCCATTCTGCTGATTTACATCAATTCTTTAGCGCCTTATTACTCTCTCCAGGGGCATCCCTTCTCACAGCAATGTTAGTTTTGCCAGCGTCCGGCAACTTTTACGGGAATGCCCCATCGCTATACGATCAGTTTTATAAAAACGAGCTCTCTGGCTGTACCGCAGTCAAACAAAGGCCAACAAACAGGTAACACACAATGTCATCGCTCATTGTAGATAAGTGCTATTACACACAGCTGGCATTGCATTCGCTATTGCAATTAAACGGACAACATCCGAAAGATATTCTTTCGCTTAAGGACATCGACGAACTGCAAGCGACGTGCAATTCCCTGACGCCTGAAATCATCTTCGTGAATGAAGATTGCTTTACGTCTGATGCGCAATCAGGTCACGTTCTGCGGGAGGTGATCGACGCGCATCCCGGTACGCTTTTTTTTGTTTTCATTTCCAAGGAAAACCTGAATTATCAGAACTATGTGCCGATCCGTAAAAACATCATTATTTTGTCAAAATCCATCCGGACAGCCACTATTTATCAGTTGATTGCCCATAACCTGCTGCTGGCGCGCTCGGCAGAGCTGGACTTGCAGTGGCCGCTGCACCATGCGCTGCGCTATGCGCACACCATCATGGACACCCCCGTGCCGCCTGGCGCCGTGGCAGCGCTGGCGGGCAGCGTGGGCCAGCAGGCCTGGATGCATCGCTGGCGCGACGCTCTGTATTTGCGCATGCTGCGACCCGACCACGCCTCCACTGCGGATGCGTGGACGCCACTGGCGCGCAGCATGCTCTACCTGCACGGTCACCGCCTGCGCATGCCGCCGCACCTGCTGCTGCCGCACCTGTTGCGCAAGACGCTGCGCGGCCTCTTTCCCAAGGAAAAACCATGAACCACACACGCTGGTGGATGCGCTGGGCACTCGTGCTCCTGTTCCACGGGGCATGGAGCAGCAGCGCACTGGCGCAGCTGCCCGACACGGTGGAGCGGGTCAAGCCTGCCGTGGTGCTGGTGGGCACCTACCAGGCGACCGACACGCCGCGGTTTCGCTATGGGGGTACCGGCTTCGTGGTGGGCGACGGCTTGCGCGTGGTGACCAATGCCCATGTGGTGTCTGCCATCGGCGCCGCAGGAGCCGACAGACCGGCGCTGGTCGTGCAGCTGCGCGCGGGAGCGGGCCTGTGGACCATGCGCCCCGCGCGGGTGCTGGAAAGCGTCCCAGAACACGATCTCGCCCTGCTGCAGATCGACGGGCCGGCTGCGGCGGCTTTGAGCGTGGTGGCGTCGGAGCCGGTGCGCGAGGGCGACGATCTGGCTTTCATGGGTTTCCCCATTGGCGGGGTGCTGGGCTTTTCCAGCGTCACCCACCGCGCCACCGTTTCGTCCATCACCACCATGGCCTTGCCCAGCCCGACGGGGCAGCAGCTCAGCGAACGCGCCATCCGCAGCCTGCGCGCCGGGCCATTGCAGGTGTTCCAGCTCGACGCCACGGCCTACCCGGGCAACAGCGGCGGCCCCTTGTTCGATCCGCGCAGCGGCGCCGTGCTGGGCGTCATCAACATGGTGCTGGTCAAAAGCACGCGCGAATCGGCCCTGAGCCAGCCCTCGGGCATTTCGTATGCGATTCCGAGCCGTTATGTGCTGGAGTTGATGGTGCGGCACTCCGGCAGATGAACGCGCGGCGCAGTAACATCCTGCGCTTTGTCTCGAACCCTGCCGGCCCATGCTGAACTTTATTGGATCGAACCACGCCACCCTCGGCGCCGCCATCATCGACCTCGACGGCACCATGGTGGACACCTTGGGCGATTTTGCCGAGGCCCTCAACCGCATGCTGAGCGACCTGGCGCTGCCAGCGATTGCCGCGCCGGCCATCGAGCAGATGGTGGGCAAGGGCTCCGAGCATTTGCTGCGTTCAGTGCTCCATCACGTTCTAGGCCTGGCAGGTAAAGCGCCAACAGCGATTGAAGTCGACGCGTTCTACGCCCGCGCCTGGCCCAGCTACCAGCAGCACTATCTGTCCATCAACGGTGACTATGCGCAGGTGTATCCCGGCGTGGTGGCGGGCCTGCAGGCCCTGCGCCATGCCGGCCTGCGGCTGGCCTGCCTGACCAACAAGCCGACCGCGTTTGCTTTGCCCCTCCTGCGTGCCAAGGGGCTGGACGGCTATTTTGAGCAGGTGTTCGGTGGCGACAGTTTTGCCAGGAAGAAGCCCGACCCGTTGCCGCTGCTGAAAACCTGTGAGGCCTTGCAGACCGAGCCCGCCCGCACGCTGATGGTGGGTGATTCTTCCAACGACGCGCAGGCCGCTCGCGCCGCCGGCTGCCCCGTGGTGCTGGTCACCTACGGCTATAACCACGGCTTGCCGGTGCAGGCGGTGGATGCGGACGGCTATGTGGAATCGCTGGAGTCGCTGCTGGCCTGAGCCTTCGGCTCGTCACACACCGGTTGTGATGGGGCACTGTCCGCCATCACTGCGCAGTTCGATTGAGGACAGGGTTGTGATTGATCCGGCAGGATTTATGCGTAAACCCCGTTCGGGCTGAGTCTGCCGAAGCCCTTCGACAAGCCTGTCCTGAGCCCGCCGAAGGGCTCGGGGTGAACGGGATTCGGTCTCCGCAATAAACCGTGCCGGATTCATGGCAGGGGGCTGGACGGTGCTCCTGTGCCCTCAGGAGGTCTTGCCCAGCAAGGCGTCCTTGAGTTTCCAGTCGGCGGGCGCATTGCCCAGCCAGATACCCATCAGCGCATTGAAGAACTCGGGTTCCCTGAAGGGCTCGCCCTGGGGCTTGCCCTTGACGGTGATGACCGTGCCCGTGCCGGGAATCCAGTCGATCATGAACTGGTCGCCGGCCTGCAGCTTCTTGTGCTCTGAAAAGATCTGGCTCATGCGCAGCACGCCGGGGATCAGCTTGGAGAACGCGGACCGGTCCATGTTGTCTTCCATTCCGCGCGAAAACAGCTTGCCCAGTTCGGCGGAATCAATCTCGCGCAGCATGGTGATGCTCAGGCGCTTGGGGCCGCGCACGGACGCGACTTCCTGCGGGGTCGATGCCTTTTTTTCGAGATACAGCCCGGCTGTGTAGACCTTGAAGACGGCCTTGTAGCGCACGCCCGCCCCATTCAGCTGCAGGGTGCTGCCGCTCACGGTGCGGGTCTCTTCGTATTTCACGTCGGCCACGGTGATGGGCTCGGCCGCTGCGCTGGTCGCCAGCACGAGAGCCCCGGCAAACAGGGCGCATCGATGGAAGAATTTCATGCGGGACTCCTGAAACAGAACGATCGTTCGTTTCTAATTGTTGCAAGAGCCGCTTGCCGCCACCACAGGGTTTTCGCGCGGTTTTGCCATGCGCAGGGGCGTGGCGCCTCGAAACGGGCCACAGACCTTTGCTACACTTTGGCCATGTTCATACACCACGTGTTCATCACAGGTTGCAGCGACCGGGGAGCCTGGCCCTGGCGCAAGCCTGTCTTTTTGAACGCCTGATGGCACCGGGGAAACCTCCCCTGCGTGCACCCGCGGCCCCGCCGGGGCCTGTCGAATGAACAGCGGCGCTTTGCACAACGCGCTGCCTCAGTTGGGAGCTCTCCCCCGTGATCACGGAACTTGAATTCAAAAGCCTGGCCGGCGAAGGCTACAACCGCATTCCGCTCATGGTGCAAGCCTTTGCGGACCTGGAAACCCCGCTCTCGCTGTACCTGAAACTCGCGCACAGCAAGGATGGCGGCAAGCACAGCTTCCTGCTGGAATCGGTGGTGGGCGGTGAGCGTTTTGGCCGCTACAGCTTCATCGGCCTGCCCGCCCGTACCTTGCTGCGCGCCAGCGGTTTTGGGGCAGACGCCAAAACCGAGGTCGTCACCGACGGCCAGGTGGTGGAAACCGTGCGGGGCAACCCGCTGGATTTCATCGAGGCCTACCAAAAACGCTTCAAGGTGGCCTTGCGCCCGGGCCTGCCGCGCTTTTGCGGCGGTCTGGCTGGCTACTTTGGTTATGACACGGTGCGCTACATCGAGAAGAAGCTCGAAACCACCTGCCCGCCCGATGCGCTGGAAACGCCCGACATCCTTTTGCTGCAGTGCGAGGAGCTGGCGGTCATCGACAACCTGTCGGGCAAGCTCTACCTCATCGTCTATGCCGATCCGGCCCAGCCCGAGGCCTATACCCAGGCCAAAAAACGCCTGCGCGAGCTCAAGGACCAGCTCAAATACTCGGTGAGCGCCCCCGTGGTCAAGGCCACGGAAAGCCACCCCGCGCAGCGCAGCTTCGCCAAGGCCGACTACCTGGCGGCCGTGGGCCGCGCCAAGGAACTGATCGCAGCCGGTGATTTCATGCAGGTGCAGGTGGGCCAGCGCATCCACAAGCGCTACACGGAAAGCCCCTTGAGCCTGTACCGGGCACTGCGTTCGCTGAACCCTTCGCCGTACATGTATTTCTACAACTTCGGCGATTTCCACGTGGTGGGGGCCAGCCCCGAGATCCTGGTGCGCCAGGAGCAGACCGACGCCGGCACCAAGGTCACCATCCGGCCCCTGGCAGGTACGCGCCCGCGCGGTGCCACGCCCGAGAAGGACAAGGCGGCCGAGGTGGAGCTCATCAACGACCCCAAGGAGCGGGCCGAACATGTGATGCTGATCGATCTGGCGCGCAACGACATCGGGCGCATCGCCCAGACGGGCACCGTCAAGGTGACCGAAGCCTTCGTGGTCGAACGCTACAGCCATGTGATGCACATCGTGAGCAACGTCGAAGGCCTGCTGAACGAGGGCATGACCAGCATGGACGTGCTCAAGGCCACCTTCCCGGCGGGCACCCTCACGGGCGCGCCCAAGGTGCATGCCATGGAGCTGATTGACCAGCTCGAACCCGTCAAGCGTGGGGTTTACGGCGGTGCCTGTGGGTATCTCAGTTACGCGGGCGACATGGACGTGGCCATTGCGATCCGCACCGGCATCATCAAGGACGGCACCCTGTATGTGCAGGCCGCCGCGGGCGTGGTGGCCGATTCGGTGCCCGAGCTGGAGTGGAACGAAACCGAACACAAGGCCCGCGCACTGCTGCGCGCCGCCGAACTTGTCGAGGAGGGGCTGGAATGACCCAGGCCATCAACAACGTGCAGCATTGCACAACCATGGACGATGTGCGCCGCCACATCGATGCACTGGACGACGTGCTGGTGCCCCTGCTGGTGACGCGCGGCGGCTACATGACCCAGGCCGCGCGCATCAAGCAGGACGTTTCGCAGGTGCGCGACGAGGCACGCATCCAGGCCATCGTGGACCGCGTGCGTGCGCGCACCGAGATCGAGGGCGGCGAGCCCGACGTGCTGGAGGCCATCTACCGCAGCATGATGGAAGCCTTCATCGCCCATGAACACCGCGAGTTCGCGCGCCTGCGCCCAACCGCCACGCAGGAAGGGTGAGGCCATGAAACTCCTGATGGTCGACAACTACGACAGCTTCACCTACAACATCGTCCAGTATTTCGGCGAACTCGGCGCGCAGGTGGAAGTGTTCCGCAACGATGAAATCACCGTGGCCGAGATCGAAGCGCGGCTCAACGCGGGTCAGCTCGATCGCCTCGTGATCTCGCCCGGCCCCTGCTCGCCCGCCGAGGCCGGCATTTCGGTGGCGGCGATCCAGCACTTTGCCGGCAAGCTGCCAATTTTGGGCGTGTGCCTGGGCCACCAGGCCATCGGCGCGGCGTTTGGCGGCACCATCGTGCGTGCCAAAGAGCTCATGCACGGCAAGACCAGCGTCATCACCACCACGCAAAAAGGCGTGTTCGCCGGGCTGCCCGCGCAGTTCACGGTGAACCGCTACCACTCGCTGGCCATCGAGCGCTCCACCTGCCCCGAGGTGCTGGAAATCACCGCCTGGACGGAGGACGGCGAGATCATGGGCGTGCGCCACAAGACGCTGCCCATCGAGGGCGTGCAGTTCCACCCCGAAAGCATCCTCACCGAGCATGGCCACGCCATGCTGCGCAACTTCCTGGAGCAGCGGCAGTGATCGACCCGCACCAGCTCGTGCTGTTTGTGGCGGCCGGCTGGTTGCTCAACCTGACGCCGGGGCCCGATGTGCTGTACATCGTCTCCAACGCGCTCAGGTCGGGTACGCGGGCGGGCATGGTGGCGGGCCTGGGCATCACGGCAGGCTGCTTTGTTCACATCTTTGCCGCTGCGGTGGGCGTGGGGGCGCTGCTGGCCACGTCGGCCATGGCGTTCACCGTGCTCAAGTGGCTGGGCGCCGCCTACCTGCTGTGGATGGGCGTGCGCATGCTGTTCTCGAAAGCGCCGGCAGATGCGGGCAGTGCTGCTGCCATGGCAGCGCCGCAGGCCGCGCCCGTCGCGGCGGCGGAAGTGGTGAAAGTGGCGGTGCCATTGCGCAGCGTGTTCGTGGGTGGCTTCTGGACCAATGTGCTCAACCCCAAGGTTGCCATCTTTTTTCTGGCCTTTGTGCCGCAGTTCATCGCACCGGGCACCGAGAACAAGGCGCTGGCCTTTGTACTGCTGGGCGTGCTGTTCAATGTGAATGCCATGCCCGTCAACGCGGGCTGGGCGCTGGCCGCAGCGTGGATGGCGCGCCGTGCGGGCGTTGTTCAGCGCGGCATGCACTGGCCCGACCGCGTGGCGGGTGCGATGTTCATCGGCTTCGGCCTCAAGCTGGCCTTCTCGGACCGGCCTGCTCCCTAAAAATTACGAGACGGAGACCACCATGTCCATCACCCCCCAGGAAGCGCTGCAGCGCACCATCGAGCACCGCGAAATCTTCCACGACGAGATGCTGCACCTGATGCGCATGATCATGCGCGGCGAACTCTCGCCCGTCATGACGGCGGCCATCGTGACCGGCCTGCGCGTGAAGAAGGAAACCATTGGCGAGATCACCGCCGCCGCGCAGGTGATGCGCGAGTTTTCCACCAAGGTGCATGTGCAGGATGCCACGCACATGGTCGATATCGTGGGCACGGGCGGCGATGGCGCCAACACCTTCAACATCTCCACCTGCGCCACCTTCGTCATCGCGGCGGCGGGCGGCAAGGTCAGCAAGCATGGCGGGCGCAGCGTCTCCAGCAAGAGCGGCAGCGCCGATGCCATGGAGGCCCTGGGCATCCACATCAACCTGACGCCCGAAGCCATTGCCCGGTGCATTGCCGAGGTGGGCATCGGCTTCATGTTCGCGCCCAACCACCACCCGGCCATGAAGAACGTGGCGCCGGTGCGCAAGGAACTGGGCGTGCGCACCATCTTCAACATCCTGGGGCCGCTGACCAACCCGGCGGGCGCGCCCAACATCCTCATGGGCGTGTTCCATGAAGACCTGGTGGGCATCCAGGTGCGCGCCCTGCAGCGCCTGGGCGCGCAGCATGCGCTGGTCATCTATGGGCGCGACGGCCTGGACGAGATCAGCCTGGGCGCCTCCACCCTGGTGGGCGAGCTCAAGGACGGTGCCATCCGCGAATACGAAGTGCACCCCGAAGACTTCGGCCTGGCCATGACCAGCACCCGCCAGCTGCGCGTGGAAAACCCCGAGCAGTCGCGCGCCATCATGCTCGACGTGCTGGACGGCAAGCCCGGCGCGGCCCGCGACGTGGTCTGCCTGAACGCTGGCGCCGCGCTCTATGCGGCCAACGTGGTGGACAGCATCGCTGCCGGCCTCTCGCGTGCGCAGCAGGCCATCGACAGCGGCGCCGCCAAGGCCAAGCTGGGCGAACTGGTCACCCGCACCCACGCTCTCGCTGCTTGACCCCATGCGGCGCGACCCTGGCACCTGGATCGCATTGGGCGTCTCGGCGCTCTTTGTGATCGCGGGGCGGGTGATGCACCGCGTGTTCACCAAAATATTGAAACAGGGCTCTCCCGAGCCCGACGACAAGGCTGCAAACCATGAGTGACATCCTGAACAAGATCGTGGCCGTCAAGCGCGAAGAAGTCGCCGCCGCACAAAAGCGCATGCCATGCGCGCCGACGCCGAGAGCCGCGTGCTCACCCGCGACTTCGAGGGCGCGCTGCGCGCAAAAATAGCCAAGGGCCAGGCGGCGGTGATTGCCGAGGTCAAGAAGGCCAGCCCCAGCAAGGGCGTGATCCGCGCCGACTTCATCCCTGCCGACATCGCGCAGAGCTACGCCGATGGCGATGGCAAGGTCAGCGCGGCCTGCCTGTCGGTGCTGACCGACAAGCAGTTCTTTCAAGGCAGCGTGGACTACCTCAAGCAGGCGCGCGCCAGCTGCCAGCTGCCGGTGCTGCGCAAGGATTTTTTGGTGGACGCCTACCAGGTGTACGAAGCGCGCGCCATGGGCGCCGACGCGATTTTGCTGATCGCCGCCTGCCTCGATGATGCGCAGATGGCCGAATTCGAAGTCATTGCCCGCAGCCTCGACATGGCCGTGCTGGTGGAAGTGCACGACCGCCCCGAGCTGGAGCGCGCCTTGAAGCTCAAGACCCCGCTGGTCGGCATCAACAACCGCAACCTGCGCACCTTCGAGGTCACGCTGCAGACCACGCTGGGCATGATTCAGGATGTGCCGGCCGACCGCCTGCTGGTCACCGAGTCGGGCATCCTCACGCCTGCGGACGTCAAGACGATGCGCGATGCGGGCGTGCATGCCTTCCTGGTGGGCGAGGCGTTCATGCGTGCTCAGGATCCGGGTCTGGCGCTGGCGCAGCTCTTTACCTGAAAATCAAAATTGATAGCTGCTTGCGCTTGATGGATAAGCGCGGGAGGCCATTTTGACCATGAATGACCTGTTTGCGGACCCTGCGACCGACCCCACGCAATTGCAGAGTGCCAACCCCGCTGACTGGCCCGTGGCGCCGGGCTGGCAACCGTTGGTGGATGGGTTTTTTGCGACCGGAGCCGGTCAGAAACTGCGGGCCTTCCTGCAGGCGCGGCTGGATGCCGGGGCCGTCATTTTTCCGCCGCACCCGCTGCGCGCGCTGGAACTGACACCGCCCGACGCGGTGCGCGTGGTCATCCTGGGGCAGGACCCGTACCACGGCCGCGGCCAGGCCGAGGGGCTGGCGTTTTCGGTGGCGCCGGGCGTGCCTCTGCCGCCTTCGCTGCGAAACATCTTCAAGGAAATTCAGCGCGATCTGGGCACCCCACCGCCCGTGTTTCCGCAGCCCGGCGGCAGTCTGGTGCAGTGGGCGCGCAACGGCGTGCTGCTGCTCAACACCACACTCACCGTGGAAGAAGGCCAGCCCGCCAGCCATGCGGGCAAGGGCTGGGAGGTGCTGACCGACGCGGTCATTCGCCATGTGGCCGAGGGGCCGCACCCGGTGGTGTTCATGCTGTGGGGTGCGCATGCGCAAGCCAAGCGGGTGGTCATTCCGGGTGATCGCGGGCACCTGGTGTTGTGTGCCAATCATCCGTCGCCACTGTCGGCGCTGCGGCCACCGGTACCGTTTATCGGCTGCGGGCATTTTGGGTTGGCGCGGGGGTTTCGGGAGGAGTAAGAGCGCGCTGCCCGCGTTCACCGGGTCGAAAGTTGCCGACACAGCGAATAGACGCGCTAAACGGGTTGTTTGGCCGACGTGGTGGTTGTTGAAGAGGTCGTCGCGGTAAGTGCTGGGTGCAGATTTCTGGTGGCTTAAGCCGACGTGCTCGATGTGCCGTCAGCGGCCATCAGCTGCTTGAGCACGCCAGTGCGCACCAGTGCCGTGAGAACGCCCAAGCAAAGCCCCATGAACAGTCCCATGGCCAGGATTATTGATTTCTTTGGGGAAAAGGGCTTTTCGGGCGCAATAACTTGGCCGTCTATGAGGAAAATTTTGAATTTCTTTTCTGCGGTCTTCAGCTCTGACAGCAGACGCAACTGGGACTGGGCTGCTCGCAAACCGTCCACAAAGGGGGCGTCGTCTTTGCGATTTTTGAGCACAGCAAGTTCGGCTTGCAACGACTTGCTCCCACGGGCGTACAGGCGCGAACCATCTATGAACGAGGCCACGCCGTCTTGACGGGGCGGTTGGGCACTGGTCATCTGGGGATCCCTGATGCCCACGGCCAGGGCAACCTGCAGGGCTTCGGCCAGCTGGGCTTGCCGATCATTGCGGGTCTGCTCTGTGATTCGCAGCTTTTCTTCCAGGTCGCGTTCTGTGTTCTGCAGTTGCAATGCAATGGCTTTTTCTGCATCGCTTAACAGGGAGCGAGTAGCGTCTTCGGCGACCTGGTTCAGAAAGCTGTTGGTCCAAGCTGCGGCTTTTTCGCCTGAAGGGGCTTCTATGCGCACGCTGTAGAGGTCGCGGCCTTTCTTGGGAGGCGGAGGGGTTACCGTCAGAACTTTCTGGTTCATGTGCTGATAAAGCGCTTGCCGGGCAGCCGCGCTCCCTGGTGCTCTGTCTTGAGCTGGTAAATAGATTTCCTGGAAAAAGCGCTGTTTGGCTTCGTCCGTGAGCAACTGCCGCATGAAATAGGCAAATACCTGCTCTGGTGTGTACTGCGCTAAGCCGGAGGCACTGGTCCGTCCGCTATTGAGTTCGGCGATCTCGCTGCTGTATGGTTTGTCCAGATACGCCTTGATCTCAAAGCGGGGAGGCGTCAGGAGCAAGGCGAGTGTGGCCAGCAATAAGCCTACACCCGTCAATGAGCTCACGATACGCCACTGGCTCTTGAGGTTGAACCAGACATTTTGAACTGTGAGTTCGGTTTCGGCGTGCGAAGGGATGGAGCGGGGGGTGGGGGAGAGGGGCATGGGCACTAATTGCGATCAGTAACAACATATATTGTCGCATCAAACAATCTTTTACTTGCATTTTTCAGTGTTTGCACTACTTGACATTCTGGAGTGGCGGAGGCGTTCTGAGTGCCAGTCTCCCGTAGCTGTCTGCCGGTTGATGGCAACCCGCAATTGATGTTCGATGTAATAGGCGTGGTCTGTGCAGTCGTGATGCCTTTTTGTGCAGTTTCTGAGTTTGGAGGCCGGGTCGCGCCCCGGCTGGCGAGGTACTTGTTCTTTGCTTCGCCAAAGAAAAGTACCCAAAAGAAAGGCGACCCTGCAGTCTGCGACCCCTTCGGGGCAAACCTGCGTCGGGGTGTTTGCGGGGTGCTCCGTGGAACTCGCTACGCGCTGGCGCGCTGCGCTCGAAAACCACGGCGAGTCAGATGACGAAGCATGCGCGCTCCGACGCGCATGCCACCCCGCAAACACCCCGCCGCAGGCGCAGCCAGAAGGGGTGGGCGGCCCAAAATCCAAACAGCCAAACAGCCAAACAGCCAAACGGGCCATTGCTTCGCTCGGCCCAGTTTGCGCAGCGCGCAGCGCTTGCGCCCGAGCGGTGCCGGCCGAGCGAAGCAATGGCCCGTGTGGCTGTCCTGTTTTCGGGTTCCCTTCAGGATGCGCCGAGGAGCGCAGGTTTTGGCGGATTAGGGCTCGCGTCTGTTTGAGTGACGCGAAGCGGCGCGAGTTTAGCGAGACCCCGGCAAAACTGAGCACCGCAGGTTGCCCGCAGCGAAGCGAAGGGACGCAGCGTGTAGGGTCGCCTTTTCTTTGGTGACTTTCTTTTGGCGAAGCAAAAGAAAGCCACTGCGCCGCCGGGCGCACACCCCGGCCTCCACCCTCGACAAAGGCACACTAAAAGCTATAAAAACAATAGCTACTAGCGCTTTATAGATAAGCTCCAGCAGCCAATTCTGCCAAGTTGACAGCCCGCACCGCCCTCAAAACCGCGGCAACTCCGGGTGCTTGATCTGCCCGCCCCGCACCAGCATCTTCCCGTACTCCGCACACCGGTTCAGCGTGGGGATCACCTTGCCGGGGTTGAGCAGGCCAGCCGGGTCGAAAGCGTATTTCAGTGCAAACATCTGCGCGTTTTCTTCGGCGCTGAACTGCACGCACATGCTGTTGAGCTTTTCCACCCCCACGCCGTGCTCGCCCGTCACCGTGCCTCCCATGGCCACGCTGGTTTCCAGGATGTCGGCGCCAAACAGCTCGCAGCGGCGCAGTTGGTCGGCGTCGTTTGCATCAAACAAAATCAGCGGGTGCAGATTGCCGTCGCCCGCGTGGAACACGTTGGCGCAGCGCAGCTGGTACTTCTTTTCCATTTCCTGAATGGCCAGCAGGATGTCGGCCAGGCGCTTCCTGGGAATGGTCGAGTCCATGCACATGTAGTCGGGGCTGATGCGGCCGCTGGCCGGGAAGGCGTTCTTGCGGCCGCTCCAAAAGCGCAGGCGCTCGGCTTCGTCGTTGCTGACCGAGATGGCGGTGGCGCCGGCGGCGCGCAGCACGTCGCTCATGCGGCCAATTTCTTCTTCCACCTCTTCGGGCGTGCCGTCGCTTTCGCACAG